>Ga0182014_10000276_pt1 | contig 64626 bp, 59 predicted proteins | sample 612S2DmetaG_FD_120489 | JGI IMG/M metagenome (GOLD analysis project Ga0182014, IMG submission 120489) | Permafrost microbial communities from Stordalen Mire, Sweden - 612S2D metaG | ecosystem: Environmental > Terrestrial > Soil > Wetlands > Permafrost | place: Sweden: Stordalen | collected...
CAACATCCGGGATATGCAGGTGCGCAGCTCGAATACCCAGGCCAACGTCGATGTCATTCTCGATATTGCCGACCTGAAGCACCTGGAAAATATCATCAACGGCGTGCGCAAGATTCCCGGCGTGCACGACGTACAAAGGCTGCAAAAGGTTTAGCCGTTGGCCAGACTGAGAACTGAGAACGGTGAACCGTGAACTGCTTTCTGAAATCTCGTTAGTGTCTCAGTTTGATTGGCATCTCAGGCAAGCGTTCCTTGCGCAGCGAGGAATCCGTTCCATTTGACATGATCTGCGTTCATCTGAATTAATCAGCAGCGGTGAAGTTTCGGAGGGTCGATGCGAGATGTGATCTCTACCAAAGAGGCCCCGCAAGCGATTGGGCCTTATTCACAGGCGATCCGGGCCAATGGATTTGTCTTCGTTTCCGGACAGGTGGCGATCGATCCGGCCACGCAGCAAGTGATCGGCGGCGAAGTCGCGGTTCAGACCGACCGCGTTCTCAAAAACCTTTCTGCGATTTTAAAAGCGGCGGGAAGCGGGTTGGAAAAGGTGGTGCGCTCCACCGTGTTCCTGAAAAACATGTCCGACTTCACCGCCATGAATGAAGTCTATGGGCGCTATTTCAATGCAGCGCCACCAGCCAGATCGACTGTCGAAGTGGCGCGTCTGCCTAAGGACGTGCTGGTCGAAATTGATGTGATTGCGTTGGCGTGATCGTGATGGCATGGAGATTGGCAATTTGCGATCTGCCTCGCGAAGTTTGAACTCGATCTTAATCAAAAATCAACTCTCGGGAGAACATCGATGCTAAAGAGTGCGGTTTTGTTTGCCATCGTAACCATCGCGGTGACGGCCGTTTTTGCGCAAGCCGGTTCCGCGAAACCTGATACCAGCGCGCCCACGAAAGTCACGGGACCGTCCAAAAAGATGCTGGGCGGCCTGGAGTATTGGGACATCAAGGTGGGCACGGGCGCGGCCGCGGTTGCGGTTGCCGGCCACACCGTGAAGGTTCACTACACCGGATGGCTCACCAATGGAAAAAAGTTCGACAGCTCCGTCGACCGCGGCGAGCCGTTCACGTTCGACCTGGGCGGAGGCCACGTAATCAAGGGCTGGGATGAAGGCGTCGCCGGCATGAAAATCGGAGGCAAGCGGCAGCTGCGAATCCCGCCTGAACTCGGCTACGGCGATCGCGGGGCGGGAGGCTCAATTCCTCCCAATGCGACCCTCATCTTCGACGTGGAATTGCTCGGCGTGCAGTAAAGGGCATTAACCACAAAGGCCACCTTTCGATTTCGTTAAGGGCAGGCTCCGGAAAACGTGGCAGCACGTTTTCCTTCGTGTCCTTTGTGGTTATTCGGGTTCTTAGGCTTTGACCACTTTGCCGCTGCGCAGGCAGGAGGTGCAGACGCGCATGCGCTTGGCGCCGCCTTTTACTTTCGCCTTAACCGGGCGCAGATTGACATTCCAACGCCGCCGCGACACGTTGTGCGCGTGGCTGATGGTATTTCCAAATTGCGGCCCCTTACCGCAGATATCACAAACTTGTGCCATGACGACTCCAGAGAAATCGGAACTTGATGTGCAAAACATAGATTTTACCGGAGTTGAGGTGGTTTCGACAACTCCCGGGTCGGACGCGGACGCCGTGGTACATCCAGAATTATATCTCCCGTTCTCTCCGAGGTTCCGGAAAACGCTGCTGAAGTCCAGTATGCGATACTGAATTCATGGCGGCAGTGGCAGACCCGAAGTCGGTAAAGGTGAACCTGAGCACAGGCACGGGTCTCGATATCGAGTGGAAGGACGGCCACCGGTCGCATTATTCCTTTCCCTTCCTCCGCGATGCCTGCCCTTGCGCGCTGTGCGACGAGCAGCGAAGCAAGACCCACCAGCAGCCAGGCGAGCCTGCAAAACTGGCTGCCGGGACACTGCCCATGTTCAAGCCCGCCGTCAGAGCGATCTCGGCGGAAGCCGTGGGCAAGTACGCGATCAAGTTTAATTTCAATGACGGGCACGAGCTTGGAATTTATTCGTGGCAGTTTTTGCGGGACTGGTGTCCGTGCGAGGAGTGCAAGGCGGCGCGGGACAGCAAGGCGAGCGTCTAGAAATGCGACGGCCCCGATTTCTCGGGGCCAAATAGTTCTTGGGTACTCACAGCACCCTGCGACTCTTAAAGTATAGGCCGCTAGCTTCCTCGGTCAAGTTACTGCTGCAACATCCCTTTTGTGGCAAACTAACGCTGACCACATGATCAAGGTCGCGAAATTTGCGTCTGGCCTAGGGTGCTTGACGGCAGTCCTGGGACCGCTGCTTGTAATCTTGCTCTACCCAAGGGCCAATTGGTTATTTGCATTCGTGCTCCTCGGAATCGTGGTTCTCGTCCTGAATGATCGCTTCGCCAAAGATCCCACTCCCCAAGCCTTGGCTGACGAAATTGAGCGACTTTTGACCGGGCACTCCGCCGGATTGGGACGTCGATAACTTCGAGAGCCATCGGATTCGCGACCCGCAACTGAGGGAACTTTGGAATAAGAGTATGCTAGCAGGCCCGCACCCCTGCCCCGAAGAATGGGCAGGATTAGATGAGGAATACAAAGATCGATTGCGGCAGATCATTCGAGAGCTGAGAGTGCTCGGAGAGGCCCGTGACGCCGGGCGCAGCGAAAGCTAGCGGCTGGCGCAACCTTCCGCATGTTGGGCGATAACGTCTAGTAAAATGGCTTTAGGTTCCTTTGTCTTTTCTCGACCAACTCAATCCGCAGCAGCGTGAGGCCGTCGAAACTACCGACGGGCCGGTGCTGATCCTGGCTGGAGCGGGGAGCGGGAAAACTCGCGTCATCACCTTCCGCATCGCTCATCTGATCGAGAACCTGGGCGCTATGCCAGAATCGATTCTGGCTATGACGTTCACCAACAAAGCCGCTTCGGAGATGGTCGAGCGCGTGGACAAGTTGGTGGGCGGGTTGTCCATCGCCAAGCCGGTTATCTCTACGTTTCATTCGTTCTGCGTGCGCGTGTTGCGGCGGGACATCGAAGCGCTCCGCATTCCTTCGACTGTTCCGGGCACGCCCCCGGTCGGGCACACCAAGAGCTTTGTGATTTACGACGAAAATGACCAGCAACAACTGGTCAAATCTGTGATGCGGCGGTTGGGGATTGACGACAAGCAAACTACGCCACGCTCGGTGCTGGCGCACATTTCGTGGGCCAAGAATCACATGCTCGATCCGCAGGAAGTTTATTTGCAATCGGCCGATCCAAAGACCGAGCGTGTTGCCCAGATTTATGCCGAGTACAAAAAAGAACTGGCGAAGGCGAACGCGTTCGATTTCGACGACCTGTTGCTCGAAACTGTGCGCTTGCTGAAGGCTGTCTCCTCGGTTCGCGAATACTATAACCGGCGGTTTCAGTACATTCTGGTCGATGAGTATCAGGACACGAACCGCCCGCAGTATGAATTGATGCGGCTCCTGGCCGGGACCGGGCACAACGTTTGCGCGGTCGGCGACGAGGATCAGTCGATCTACTCCTGGCGCGGGGCGGACATCCGCAACATTCTGGAGTTCGAAAAAGACTTCCCTGAGGCCAAAATTATCCGGCTGGAACAGAATTATCGATCGACGCAAAACATCCTGCAGGCGGCGTCGGCGGTGGTTGCGAACAACCTCAAGCGCAAAGGCAAGAATCTTTGGACGGCGCGTCAGGGCGGCACCAAGCTTGGTTATTATGAGGCGCCCGATGGCGAGAACGAGGCGCTGTTTGCCGCGGACTATATTTCGAAGTATCTGCGGGAGGCCGCGGACCAGGGCGAGAATGCGCGCGCCGCGGTGCTCTACCGCACCAATTCGCAGTCGCGTTTGTTTGAAGAGGCTATGCGCCGCTATCAACTGAAGTATCACGTAGTGGGCGGGTTCTCCTTCTACGAGCGGGCTGAAATCAAGGACATGATTTCGTATTTGAAAGTCATTCACAACGTGGACGACTCGATCTCGCTGCTGCGGGTGATCAATACGCCGGTGCGCGGAATTGGCAAGACCACGATTGAGACCTTGGAGCGGGTCGCGCTCGAAACAGGCGTTTCGTTGTGGGGCGCGCTAGGGGAAGCGATCAAGCGGCAGCTTCTGCCACAGCGGGCGCTCGCGGCGCTTAAGGGTTTCAAGGTGCTGATTGAAGATGGTCGAGCGATGTTGGCCGGAACTTATGTGGAGCGACTGGAGCAGACGGCGCGGGAGGATGTGCCTGCGGTGGAGCTCGCAGAAGCGAATGCCCCGTTGAGCGAAATAAATGGACAAGACGCAGACGTTTCCTCCGACCCCAGCGAAGGCGATAACATTTCGTTCGACTTCGGACCTATGGACGTTGAAATTCCGGCTGAGATCGTTGGCCGAGCCGAAGCGGATGACGGCGTCCGCTCAGCACCGGCTGAAGTCAACTCGGGCTTCCGCAATCCCGGCGCCCCGGCCAGCACCGCGGAAATCCTGAAGTTCTTGATTGACCGCACTGGCTACATCAAGCAACTTGAAGAGGAAGATACGCCGGAAGCTTACTCGCGGATTGAGAATCTGCGTGAATTGGTGAACGCGGCCATGGATTCGCGCGACCGGGGTGAGACGCTGGATCAATTTCTCGATCACGCTGCGCTGGTGAGCGATGCCGACGCCTACGATGAACGCGCCCAGATCACACTGATGACTCTCCACGCCGCCAAGGGTCTGGAGTTTTCGCTGGTCTTTCTTTGCGGCCTGGAAGAGGGATTGTTTCCGCATTCGCGGACCTTCCTGCAGCCGGACGACATCGAAGAGGAACGGCGGTTGTGCTATGTGGGCATGACGCGCGCGATGGACACCTTGATCTTGACTCGCGCCGTGTATCGCCGCCGTTACGGCACGGATTTGCCCGAGGCCAGCGTCCCTTCACGATTTCTCGAGGAAGTGCCGGCGGAGTTGGTCGAGGAACTGGGAGGTTCGCGGCGGAAAAGAGAGTCTTCGCGAGCAAGAGTTCCCGCGCCGCACGAGCCAGCCGAACAAACGCATTATGCCTACGAGGACGAGGATCAGAGCGGCGCAAACTGGACGGCGCGCAACCAGCCGCGGGCTCCAGCCACTTCGTATTCCGGGCGCAGCTACAATTCGATTGACAACATTGCGGAGTTTTTCGCCTCGCGTGGGAAGAAATTCAGCGTCCCCAAGAAACTGGTGGAAGAGCCGACGGGCAAGAAGGGATTCCGTCCAGGACAGAAGGTGCGCCATCCTAAATATGGCGAAGGCACGGTCTACCATCGAGAAGGAGAAGGTGAAGAAGCCAAGATTACGGTACAATTCCCTCGCTTCGGTTTGAAGAAGCTGGTAGAGAAGTATGCCCAGTTGGAAAGAGCATAGGAAACATTTCGTAATTTTGTAATCGGGTCATTGAGTAATTCTGTCGGTTTCGAATTACCCAATTACGCAATTACCAAATTACAAATCACGCAATCAGGACGCATTCATGGCAAACACAAAGACACTGACCAAGGAAGAACGCAAGAAAGTAAAGCGAACAGCCCGCAAGAAAGTGAAGGCGGAGAAACCGCTGAAGCCACGGGAGTACGCACGTGGCTCGAAAAAGCGCAAAGTGAAGAAGATGGTACGCGGCGCGGCGAAACGCTAAGGTCGGCAATTGGCATTTAGCATAGCCCTTGGCCCTCGAGGCTGAGTGCTGACCACTGACTACTAAGTGCCAATTGCTAACTGCGGTATTTCAGGAGACAAAGCCCTTTGGCCCAAACACCAACGGCAAAGACGGTTGCGCGAACTTCGGGCAGTCAGCTGCTGTGCTGCAAATCCATCGACAAGCTGATCGCGGACGCGAACGAACCCGGTAAGCGGCTGGAGAAATCTCTCGGCCCCTGGTCTTTAACTGCGCTCGGAATCGGCGCCATCATTGGCTCGGGCATCTTCGTTCTCACTGGGACCGCGGCCGCTGGAGAATATTTTCAGGCGCCCTCGATCCTGCACGCGCAGGTGCTCGACCTGATCGTGAACTTTCTGCGTGGCGGCAGCACGGCGAGCGTGCTCATGCACGGACGCCCCGCGGCCGGGCCCTCCATCGCCATCTCTTTTCTGCTGGTAGCCGTGGCCTGCAGCTTCGCCGGTTTGTGCTATGCGGAACTGGCATCGATGATTCCGATCGCGGGCAGTGCTTATACGTATTCTTATGCCACGCTGGGCGAGATTTTCGCATGGATCATTGGCTGGGACCTGATCCTCGAATACGTGGTCAGCAATGTGGTCGTAGCCATCGGCTTCAGCGCTTACACCAAGTCGCAACTGGCCTCGTTCGGCCTGAACTTGTCGGATCGCTGGTCAACTCCGGTGTGGGAATCGGGCCACTGGACGGGCTCTTACTTCAATGTTCCGGCGTTCGTGATTATTTTTATTCTCACCGTGCTGCTGGTGCGCGGAGTGCGCGAGTCCGCCGAGGCCAACAATGTAATGGTCGCCATCAAGATCGGCGCCATTCTCATTTTTCTCATGGTCGGCGGAGCGCTGGTGAACCCCAGCAACTGGAGGCCGTTCGCCCCCTCTGGATTCGGCGGCATCGTCACCGGCGGCGCCATCGTGTTCTTCACCTACATCGGATTCGATTCGGTTTCCACCGCCGCGGAAGAGGCGAAAAATCCCCAACGAGACTTGCCCATCGGCATTATCGGCTCGCTGATTGTGTGCACGGTGCTTTACATCGGCGTTTCGATTGTTCTGCTGGGCATGATGAAATACACCACCTTCGTTTCAGGCGACGCCGCTCAAGCCCCGGTGGCTTACGCTTTACAGATGCTGGGCGCAAACCGCTGGTCGCGCTCCATCATCGTGATCGGCGCGCTGACGGGAATGATTTCTTCATTGCTGGTTTTTCAATACGGCCAGGCCCGCATCTGGTACGCTATGTCGCGCGACGGACTTTTTCCCAAGCTCTTTTCCGCGGTCCACCCGCGCTTCAAGACCCCGTATTTGTCAACTTGGATCGCGGGATTCGCGGTCGGCGTGCCCGCGGGAATCTTTGCCATCAGCGACGCTGCCGACCTTTCGAACATCGGCACGCTCTTCGCCTTTGTGCTGGTTTCGCTGGGAGTCATCATTCTGCGGCGCACGCAACCCGATCGCAAACGCGTTTTCAAAGTACCCTTCGTCCCCTGGTTCCCGCTCATCTCCATCGTGTTGTGCGGCGGACTCATGACCGGACTCACCGTCATCACCTGGCTGCGCTTCGTGATCTGGCTGGCCCTCGGCCTCGTAATCTACATCTTCTACAGCCGCCATCGCAGCGAGTTTTGTAAGAAAGCATAGTTCGCTGGGGTATGGGTTCGAAGTGGCGACGGTTAACTTCAAACTGAGATGAGTTGTAGAATCGCTTTATGGCGTCTACTGCATCGAGCGCCTTCATTGTGTCCCTGCCCAAAGCTGAGCTGCACCTGCATCTCGAAGGTTCCATCGATCCTCCAACTTTGCTCGAGTTGAAGAAACAGCATGGGAAAAAAGGCACGCTCGCCGAAGTGGAGCAGCTTTACCAGTACAAAGACTTCACCGGCTTCCTGATGGCATTCAAGGCCGTGACAGAAGAATTGCGGGCTCCCGAGGATTATGAGCTCGTCACATACCGCTTGATGGAAAAGCTCAAGATGGACAATGTGCTGCACGCCGAAGTGTACGTTTCGGTGGGAGTATGCCTGTGGCGCAAGCAGGATTTCGATGCCATCTTCGGAGGACTGGAGCGTGGGCGCGAACGCGGTGAACGCGACTTCGGAGTTTCGTTGCTCTGGATCTTTGATGCGGTGCGCCAATTTGGAGCCGGCAAGGCACAGCCGGTCGCAGAGCTGGCGGTTCGGTACAAAGGTTCGAGCGTGATCGGATTCGGCATCGGCGGAGACGAGCGGCAGGCCGCTCCCGAATTGTTTCGCGATGTCTACGCCTATGCTGCGGCAAATGGCCTTCGGCTTACCGCGCATGCCGGCGAAACTGCCGGCCCCGGATCGGTGTGGGGCGCCCTGAACCTCCCAGCTGAGCGGATCGGTCACGGGTTCACAGCTGCGCAAGACCCTGAATTGGTGGAAACGCTGTCCAAGCGGCAGGTTCCGGTGGAGATCTGCATTACCAGCAACCTGCGTACCGGAGTTTGCCCGACCATTGCCGAGCATCCGGTGCGCAATTATTTTGACCAGGGCGTGATGGTCACACTGAACACCGACGATCCCGCGATGTTCGCAACTTCTCTGAGCCGGGAATACCAGTTGGCCCAGGATGCGTTCGGTTTTACCGACGAGCACTTGCGCGAGTTGGCTCGCAACTCCTTCGAGGCTTCATTTCTCCCGCCGGAAAAGAAACTGGCTTTTCTGGATATTTTCGACGCAGCCGCGGCCAAGTAGTTTCCCGTCCTCCATTGTGCGAAAATAGAGCAATCGCCAACTTCATGCCTGCCAGCCTTACAATTCTGCGCCGCCACGCGCTCGCGCTGCACCGCAATCTTCGCGGGGTAAGCATGATTGCCCGCGCATTCGTGTCCACGGATCATCCGCTGCTGGCGCATATCATTCCCATCCGGCGCTGCAATCTGGCTTGCGAATACTGCAACGAGTACGACGCCTTCTCCAAGCCGGTTCCGACTGAAACCATGTTCGCGCGGGTGGACAAACTGGGAGCACTGGGTACATCGGTGATCACGATCAGCGGCGGCGAACCGCTGCTGCATCCCGAGCTGGATGGGATCATTCGCCGCATTCGCAAACGCGGCATGATCGCGGGGCTGATTACCAACGGTTACCTGCTGGTCGCGGAACGCATTCAGCGACTGAATCGCGCGGGACTCGAATGGCTGCAAATCTCGATCGATAACGTCACGCCGGACGATGTTTCCAAGAAGAGCCTCAAAGTCCTGGACAAGAAGCTGGAACTCCTCGCCCAACACGCCGATTTTCATGTGAACATCAATTCCGTAGTGGGCGGTGGCGTGTGCAATCCGCAGGATGCGCTGACCATCGGCAGACGGGCGCTGGAGTTGGGCTTCAGTTCGACCATCGGCATTATCCACGACGGCGGCGGGCAATTGCAGCCGCTGGGCGACGATGAGCGCCGCGTCTATCACGAGATGAAGGCGATGGAGAAGAGCAGCTTCACCCGTATCAATGGCTTCCAGGACAACATCGCGCAGGGACGGCCGAACCAGTGGCGCTGCCGCGCCGGAGCGCGTTATCTCTACATCTGCGAAGACGGGCTGGTGCATTACTGCTCCCAGCAGCGTGGCTATCCTGGAACTCCGCTGGAGAAGTACACCGTGGACGATATTCGCCGCGAATACGTAACGGAAAAATCCTGCGCACCGCACTGCACCGTTTCCTGCGTGCATCAGGTGTCGATCTTCGATTCCTGGCGCGCTCCGCAGCATTCGGCGCAGAGCGACTCGACCGCGCGCGGCTTGGTGCAAATCGAGTAAGCGGCCCTTAACAGGCTGCGGAAAAAGTATGATTCAGGCAGCTTTTTGGGGAGGGCCCGACTTTAGTATGATTCACGCAGGTTTTGGGAAGGGCCCGACTTTAGTCGGGCCGCTAAGCCGTTGAAAATGTGCAGGCGCTTCAGCGCCCGGGTAAGCTTTTCGCGTTCCCGACGAGTTTTTCCGCAGCCTGTTATCCGGTTTTCCCTATAGCGTGACTCCAACCCGCTCGTAATGTGATAAGACACTGAAGCGAGCTTTTGCTCGGCTGCCGGAACGAAGCGTCCGGGCCTGCGTGCGACATCGCCAATCGCACGTTGGTCAGCAGCGGCGAGTTGCTATTTCTGTGGCTGCGCCGTGGGCGGCAGCAGGCCGTTCAAGCGAAGATACATAGCGGCAGTGCTGTAATGATCCGCCCAATCGCTGGTTAGAGCGAAAAGGGCGAATGCCACGGTTCCTTGCCTTCCGCCATATAACTCGATCGAATCGCCGAGTTTTGAATCGTCCAGTTTGTTCAAGGCCGCTTCGCAAAATAGAAACGACTTGGTCAAATTCGTCAGCAGCCGCTGCTTATCAGTCTCGGGCGCGGGTCGCATCGGGGGTGCAGGCATCTTCCCGGCTTCGCCGCACAGTTCGATGTTGGACATGGCCATATGCACCACCAAATGGCCAAAGGTCATCTGCGCGGGAGTGGGACTGTAGCCAAACTTGTCCGCGGGCATCTCCTCCACCGCCGCAATGATGTTTTTCTGCTGGCGCGGCAAAATATCCCTTACCGTGTCCGTGACCGGATTCTTGGCAGCTGCTTTCGTCTCCGAAGTCTGCTTCGGTTCGGCTGGTTTTGGCTCAGCCTTATCCTGCGCAAACAGAAGCGCAGCGGACACAAGCAGCGCGAGAAGAGCAAGCATTCGTTTCATAACGCCTCCGGGATGCTCCAAGGATACCTCTGAGCAGGTCTGTTTAGCCAGACTTGGCCCACTGCGCGCCTGACCGCGACTGAGCGAAGGTCAAACCATCCTATCCGCTACTCCGCTTTTGGCTTCTTTTGCGTCGTCGCCGGTTGAGCCTCTGCGCTCGCACGATTGCGCCGCATCTCAGCCGCCAGCTCTTTGATTTCCGTCAGATCTCGCTGCATCTCGCTCCAACCGTACCACAAGGCATAGTCGGGGCTAGCATGAAACGTTCCCTGGAAAGTGCGCATGCGGTGCTCCAGGTACATCACGAACAGTTTTTGTTCGACGACGGTGGGCGCATCGTGGAAGGTCAGCAGGTTGGGAAACGCGTAGGTGTAGTTCTTCGGTCTCGGCAATACGCCATCGCTGTACAGGCCTGCAACCACGCGAATGCCCTCGGCCATCAGGTGGTCGGCGCTGCGAATCATATCGTCGCCTTGCCGGAGTTGCTGCTGGGCAAAATTCTCGGCGTGGCACTGGCCGCAGGTCTTGACCATCTTGTCGCGCTCGCGTTGCCAGTCTTCCTCGGTGAGACGGGCCAGATCGGCGGCTTTGACCGTGTTGACGAGTGCGGTCGGTTTGCCGGCGGGATCGAGTACACCGAGAGCCTGCAGGATGGTCGCGCGATCGGCCGCCCAGCCCGGATCGGTGGGCAGGGGCAATCGCACGCCGAGGAAGCCCCATGCGGTGCGCACCTCGTGGTTGCCCTCCTGCATGTGGCAGGTCTGGCAAGTGGGCGCGGATGCGTCCGCGGGGAGTACTTTGCGCTGCTTCAGGTCATAGCGCACGCCGTGTTTCGACGAAGAATACATTTCCCATTGCGGATGGTCGAAGCCCATGTGGCAAGTTTCGCAAGCCTGGGGTTGCTTGGCTTCTTCCACCGAAAAGGTGTGGCGGGTGTGGCAGGCATCGCATTGAGCGGCGCCAAACTCGGTGCCGTTCAGACGCAGTTCGGTAATTTCCATGTAAGATTTGTCGCCAATCTTGTGGCATCCGCCGCACCCTTTCTGCCCCTCGGTCATCGCCATCGGCTGCCAGTGGATGGTCGGCATGGCCAACATCGCCGCCCACGCGATCGAGTGTTTTCCCTTCCTGAATTGCTCAACTTGAGTCTGATGACAGGTGGCGCAGGTATCAGGCGTGGGGATCTTCACTTTGACCACATCGCTGGCCGATGTGTGCTGGTCGCCGTGGCACGCGATGCAGGTTACGTCAACCTGGCTATGCTTGCTGAGCTTCCAGTCGGAGACGATGTTGGGCGTGATTTTACTGTGGCATTCGATACACTGGGCAGCCGGGCCAGACTGCTGGGCGGACAGGGAATCGATACCCAGAACCGCTAAGCCCAGGACAAACATCAAGCGTAGCTTCATAACGCCTCCCCGCGATGCGAAGTATGGGTGAAGCAGTCCCACCGCGGAGTTATATCACAAATGCGATTTGAGTTCGCAAGTGATCATCAGATCTTCCTTGGAAATGAACCGTGATTTTGTGGAGGCCGGGCGTCCCCGCACGGCTGGACGGGCGCGACCCGTCCTCCATTTGTTTCCGAGGGTCACGCCATCACTTCTGGCGTTGCTTTCAGCAAACTTTGCGTGTAGGCGTGCCGTGGCCGTTCCGTGATTTGCTCGGTTGACCCAACCTCGACGACCTTTCCGCGATACATCACTGCGATGCGAGTGGCCAGGTAGCGCACCACGGGCATGGAGTGCGAAATGAACAGATAGGTCAAGCCGAACTCGCGTTGCAGCCGCGCCATCAGATTTACGATCTGTGCCCCTACGCTGACGTCGAGAGCGGAGACCGGTTCGTCGGCCACAATGAATTTCGGGCGTAGAGCCAGGGCTCGGGCAATTCCGATTCGTTGCCGCTGACCTCCGCTGAATTCGTGCGGGAAACGCCGCATAGCGGATTGGTCGAGACCCACCGCGCCAAGCAGTTCGGCAACTCTTTTGCGCCGGACGGAAGGACGCATGGCTTCGTGGATGATTAGCGGTTCGCTGATGACATCTTCCACCCGCATCCGGGGATCGAGCGACCCAAAGGGATCCTGAAAAATAATTTGCATGTCGCGGCGCAGGCGTCGCATCTCAGCGTGACCGGCCGCAAGCAGGTCGCGGCCTTCGAACACGATCTTCCCTGAGGTCGGCTCAATCAAGCGCAATACCAGGCGGCCGAGTGTGCTCTTGCCTGATCCCGATTCGCCCACCAAGCCGAGAGTTTCGCCGGATTGAATCTCCAGCGAAACCTCATCGACGGCGCGGATTTCGCCTCCAGGGCCTCCACCAAATATGGATTCTCCCCGCGGAAAAACTTTGATCAGATTGCGGATTTCTACCAGGGGCACAAGCAAGATGGTAACAGCAAGGCAACCAGGGAACGCCACCGATTTGTGCGGATCAAGTCTCTTTACCGGTTGCCGGCGCCAGTCGCGACGGGATATGTGGTTCTAACTCCAAGAAACAGCGCTATTTACCAACGTACACATATCGACGTACATACATTACGGTAAGGAATATGTTCCACGTGGAACACTTCTCGGATTTTTCAGTGAGGGGTAAGTCCGCGCTCTATCCTCCTCCGCCCGCGACCCACTCCGCCTGCCGCGCGCCGCCGTGGCTCACCGCGTAGAGGACGAGCTCGACCCGGCTGGAAATCCCCAGCTTGTCGAAGATGTGGAACAGATATTTTTTCACCGTGTGCTCGCTCAGCCCCAGTTCCCGCGCGACCTCGCGGTTGCTGAGCCCATCCGCGACTAGGGCTACGACTTGCTCCTCGCGAGGCGTGAGTAACTTTTCTCCTCGAGCGTTCACCATGAGCAGGGAAGGCACCTGAGTAACGATCTCAACCAGGTATTGCAGTTGCTCGCTGTTGGCCCACACCTGCCCCTGATGAACGCTCTGAATACACTTGCAGAGCAACCGGAAGGGGTAATCGGAAAAACAGAACAGCCCTTTGACTCCGGAGCGGAAGGCATTCACCACCGAGTCGCGATTGGACTTGTCCAGCACCAGCACTTTCGCGATGTGCGGATGCGACAGATGCAAGCGGCGAACGTTGGCCATATCATGTCCGGCGAGGTCGGGATGATCCGCATTCATGAGGATGACATTGACCGGAAATTCGGCGATCGCGCTCATGATGACGTCCATCTCCACTCCGCAAGAATGCACGCTGAACTCCGGCCGGCGGCGCAGCGCGCTCACCAGCAGCTGGCACTGCATCTGGTTGGAGTCGGCGACCAAAACACCGATCGTGCTCGAAGTGGCAAAGCGTGCGGATCGCATAAAGTCACGTCTTCGTTATAACCAGCTTGTTAATGATAGGGCCAGAGGCAATTGGAACGATGTGACAGCGCTCGGTTCCAGCAAAACTTAATTGTGTGGAAAACTTTTCGGGAAAAATGGGTGCGACTGAGATTTTCCCGATTTTGCACTCGGCATAGTCAATGACAACCATCAGCTTAACGGAGCGCAGGAAAATCAGTTGCTTCAGAAACGAGTCTTGCAGCTTTCGTCAAGTCCACTTTGGTGGATGCAACCGAAGTAGCTAACGCGGTAAATCGTGAAGCGGAGAATCTCAGCTTTGGGGCGCGATGAAAGTCTCTTGGATGCTAGGCTGCCGTGCTTTTGCGGGCCTGGGGCAGAAGACCGTGGCCTCGGCCTTTCACCGGGTACCTTCGTGGACGGCACTTCCCATGTCTTGTCGCTTCCGGTTTGCTGCGTTAGGTTCAATGGTGATCGAGACTATAGAAAGGTTGCAGTTCCTCGGTAGCGAGTCGAGGGCCTGAGCGGAAAATGAAGAGCAACACTATTTTGGCTTATTCCGTCCTGGCTCTCACCTGTTGCCTCCCGCAGCAGGGGTTGGTGGCCGCGTTGTCCCAAGGGCAGCAGCCAAGAGTGGCTGTTGAACAGGCTGGGGCAGCGGTGACCACGAAATCCGGTGTGGCGGACGGCGCTTGGAGTCCAGCCCTGACGGGGGTACGCCGTCCGCTCTACCGGCTTTGCAAGAGTGATGTCGTAACTATTTCTTTCACCTTCTCACCGGAGTTCGACCAAACCGTGAGTGTGCAGCCGGACGGGTACATTGCCTTGAAGGGCGTCAAGCAGTTGCCTGCCGAGGGCGTAACGGTTCCCGAACTGCAGGAAGCGGTTGGCCTCGCGTACACAGGAGTGCTGCGTGATCCGGAAGTCACGATCGTGCTTAAGGACTTCGACAAGCCGTATTTCATCGTAGGAGGCGAAGTGAACCATCCGGCGAAATACGAATTGCGCTCTGACACCAGGGTGACGGAAGCTGTCGCCATTGCCGGAGGCCTGACCGCGCGAGCCAAACACTCTCAAGTAATTCTGTTTCGAAGAGTTTCCGATGACCTGGTCGAGTCTCGCCTGCTGGACGTCAAGGCGATGCTGAAATCAAGAACCTTGGCGGAAGACATCCACCTGAGGTCCGGAGACTTCTTATTCGTACCGCAAAATCTGATTTCCAAGATCAAGCAGTACCTGCCAACGTCAAGCATGAGCATGTACGCGAGTCCGACACAGTTCTAGGAGGGGCCGAACGCAACTACCGGATCGGTTAGTAATTACGAAGCCGCCACACCAGAAAATGACCATTTGGATTTTCTATGCCGGAGGAACTTAGACTTATCCCGAGATCGGTGCGCGTGCCTTCCCCCACCTTGCGCGACCTGGTTGCTGTGGTATTTCGACAACGCCGGCTGGCGCTGATTTCGTTTGTTCTGGTCTTCCTGGCGGTTGTTCTCTACGGGTTGATCGCGCCACCTTACGAATCGGAAATGAAGGTGTTAGTGCGGCGAGGCCGTGTAGATCCCGTGGTTACATCCACACCGAGCCAGGCAGAATTCGAACACGAAGGTGTGACCGAGGAAGAACTGAACTCAGAGGCGGAACTGCTGCACGATGGTGAAATCTTGCGGACGGTAGTGCGGAATTCGGGCCTGATTTCTGAGGGGCACTCATGGTTCTGGAGTCTTTTCGGTGACAGTGAAGAGAGGCAACTGGCTCGGGCGGTGCGCCGGATCGACAAGCGGCTGACCGTCGAGGCGGTGAAAAAAGCGACATTGATTACCGTCAGCTACAAATGCTCTGACCCGGCCCAGGCGGCCAACGTCCTCCATTCCCTGGCTACGGCATATCTTGAGCGCCATGAACAGGTGCACCGGCCCTCGGGAGAGTTCAAGTTTTTTGATCAGCAAGTCATTCAGTCGCGCAATGGTCTCGAGGAAGCGGAGCTGCAATTGATGAAGTTCGGGGCCGATGAAGGAGTGACTTCCGCCGCTTTGGAGCGCGACATGGCACTGCAAAAGTTGAGTGAAGCCGATGCGGATGTTCGCCAAAGCCAGGTAGCAATCGCCGCCGCCTCGGAGCGTGCTCGTGTCCTGGAGAAAAGGCTGATCTCCCTGCCCGAGCGGATCACCACTCAGATTCGCAACTCCGACAATCCCCAACTGATGCAGCAGATGAAAGCACGGCTGCTGGAGTTGCAACTGAACCGCACCCAACTGCTCACGAAGTATGAGCCTTCCTATCGTTCCGTCCAGGAGTTGGATCAGGAGATTTCGGAGACGGCGGCCACGATCGCGGCCGAAAACCAATCGCCAATCCGCGAACGCACGAGCGATCAGGATCCAGATCATGAATGGGCAAAGGGCGAGTTGCTAAAGACTCAGGTCGAACTGAACGCGCTGGGCGCACATGCCACGGCAGAGAACGTGCTATTGGTCCACTATCGGGAAGCAGCGAGTCAACTGGGCAATCGCGCCATCCAGCAGGAACAGTTGCTGCACGACTTGAAGGCCACGGAGGAGAAGTACCTGCTGTACCTCAATAAACGTGAGGAGGCGAGGATTGGAGATGCATTGGACCAGGGCGGCATTCTGAATGTAACCATCGCAGAACAAGCCACGGTCCCGGCTTTGCCGCAGCTTTCCGGACTGAGTTTCGGATTGATTGGCCTGGCGGGCGCCGGGACTCTGAGCATCACCCTGGCTTTTGTCAGTGATGGTTTGAATCCAGCATTTCGAACTCCGGATGAAATCGTAGCCTATCTGGGGAGTCCGGTGCTGGCTTCTTTGCCCCGTAAGAACGTATAGGAAGAAGCGCCAAGGCAGAAGTATTTGCTAGTGGAAAGGGCTAATGAGCACATTTCTCGATTTGTTGCCGCAGACATTGGACGACGTCTGTGAGGCAGGAACCATCGAAGTCGAACGCGACGAATCGCGCCAGCCCGGAGTTGCAGATTGGGCCCGGGACGCTTTCGCCGAGGAACAGATCCGCAGCTTGGTGCGGCAAGTGTTCCTTCCAGGATGGCCGAAACCGGCCCATCAAGTTGTATTCAGCTCGGTCGACCCGGAAACGGATATCAGCGCGATCTGCATGCAGGTGGGCTTGGCGCTATCGGAGCAGGTGGCGGGAACTACTTGCCTGGTCGAGGCAAACTTGAGTGGCCCTGGCTTGGGACAGGTTCTTGAGGAAAACGGACTCGACCTGGTTCCCAAACAAGAAATATCCCCGCTGCGAGACTCCCGCCGGCTGTCCAATGAGTTGTGGCTGGTGTCGAGGACTGCCTTTTTCGGAGAGAACGGAAATGGTTCGTCCGGCCCCTGGCTGCGCGACCGATTGGCGGAACTGCGCCAGAAATACGACTACTCGGTGATCTACGGGCCACCGGCCGGGACATGCAGCGAAGCGGTTCTGCTGGCGAGTCTTAGTGACGGAATAGTGTTAGTTGTGCAAGCAAACTCAACCCGTCGTGTGGCCGCGCAAAAAGTGAAGGAAAGCCTGCATTCGGCAAACGCTCGTCTGCTGGGGGCGGTACTCAGTGAACGGAGTTTCCCGATCCCGGACGCGATCTATAGGAAGTTGTAGGGGGGGTTACGCTCGGCGTTTTCGATATGAGGATTGCACAGGGTCAAAAATCGCTGGAGACACACAGCCTGGTAGCAGGAATACTTGTCGGAGGCAACTGAGAAACTTCGTGCGAAACAGAGCAAAAATCACTCGGGACTCAATTAGCGGAGCCGTGTTCCAAGAATCGTCTTGATGACAGCAGCATCCAATCTTTCCTTGCCCCTCAGCTCGCAAGCAGCACAGTGGTATTCAATTCAGACGCGGTATCGCTTTGAAAGAAAAGTAACGGATCAACTGCAACGAAAAGGCCTGCAAGTGTTCCTTCCACTGCTCAGAGAATTGCATCCCTGGAGCGATCGCTGTCAACCGGTGTATGTTCCACTCTTCTCGGGCTACACGTTTGTACGCTTCGAGTTGTCTGCCGGGCTGCGCCTCGAGCTCCTCCATACTGGAGGCGTCATTGGGCTGATCAGTGCTAGAGGAGTTGCGATTCCAATTCCCGCGAAGCAAATCGACGATCTGCAAAGGCTGCTATCCCAGAAGGTCCCGTGCTCCCTCCATGCTTTTCTGAAGGTGGGACAACGAGTGAGGGTGCGAGGCGGCTGCCTGGATGGCATGGAAGGAATTCTGGAACAGCGCGGGGAAAAGAACCTCGTGATCTCCATCGAATCGATCGAGCGGGCAGTCGCCATTACCGTCGAAGGGTACGAACTGGAAATGGTCTGAAGTGCGTTCTCCGTTAAAAATTAAGCCTGCAACCCCCGCCCGCAGCTTTGCGTCTCCCTCCCGCCTGATCCCCGGGGCGCAAGCATCGACCAGCAGCAGCCCGCGGAAGAAATCCTCCTCCGCCATCGTCGATGGGCGGTTCTGGGAGTGGCAAGGTCCGGACAACCTAGGGGAGCCGAGGAAACGTAGTTTTACTGAAGTGCTGGCCGAGACTTTGTTGCCGAGACTTTCGGTTCACGGCCTGCGCTGGAACCTCGCCAGGGAAGTAAGCGCGGACTTCCTCCTAATCATTGTTGGCTTCGCTGCGGTTGGCCATCTGATTGTCCTTTTAGAGTTCGCGATCCGTCACGACCCGGCGGCACTGCTGCGTCCTGAGCCGTTCCCCACCGCCGGGCCTGGATTGTTGCTGCTCTACGGATCTCTTTTCATCTTACTGGGCTTTTCTGAACGGCTCTATCATCTCGAGACTATCCAGGTACCGCAGCGGGAGAGACTAGTCCTCGGCAAAGTTACTTTTTGGTCGGCGGCACTGGTGGTCATAGCGGTTGGATGGTCAGGACCTCACCTGATCTCTCTCACAACCTTAGCAGCCAGTGCGCCGCTTAATTTTCTGATCATGCTCGGCTGGAGGAACTACTGGCGGCGGGTCCCGACGCAGGCGGCGGAGAGCGGGCGCGATGTGCGGAACGTGCTGATCATTGGAGCGGGAGCCGCCGGGCGCAAGCTTGCGATTCACATCGGCGAGGATCTTGCCTGCAAGCGCGTGGTCATGGGCTTTCTTGACGAAGATGAGCCTATCGGCGGCGATGTCCATGGCCGGGCAAGCGATCTTGCACGAATCGCGCGAACGGATTTCGTCGATGAAATCATCCTAACCGCCCCGCAGCAGCCCGACCTGGCGCGGCGCGTCATTCGGGAGGCGCGCCGCAACCAGATTGATGTCAAAGTGGTTCCCGATCTTTTCGGATTCGAGCCGGACGATCCGCTGGTTTTCGAAAAGTTTGGCAACATACCGGTTCTCACGCTGCGCGAGGAACGAATGCCCACCTTTGGTTTATTCCTCAAGCGCATGGTCGACGCGGTATTTGCGGGGACTGCGCTGGCGCTTAGCGCACCCTTGCTGATGATCATCGCACTGGTGATCAAGTTGGAATCGCCGGGGCCCATCCTTTATCAGGCGCAGCGAGTGGGCCTGAAGGGGCGGCGATTCCGATGCTACAAGTTCCGCACCATGGATCTGGATGCGGACAAAGCAAAAGAACGGTTGCGAGCGGGCAATGAGCGGCAGGGGCCATTCTTCAAGATGGCGGACGACCCTCGGATCACTCGGGCGGGGCGATGGCTGCGCCGCTACAGCCTGGATGAATTGCCCCAGCTCTGGAATGTCGTGCGGGGGGAAATGAGTCTGGTGGGACCGCGGCCCCATCCGCTCGACGATTTCGAGCGCTACGACTTGGGCGATCTGCAGCGTTTGGATGTGCCCCCCGGTCTTACCGGCTTATGGCAGGTGACGGCGCGGCGCGATCCGTCGTTTGAGCTGGGCCTGGCGCTCGATCTGGAATACATCAGGAGCTGGACGCTTTGGCGGGACTTCCGGATTCTGTACAAGACGGTTTCCGTGGTTCTGCATGGAAGCGGCGTGTAGCATGTCTTCGGCAGCGCATCCGGGAACTCGAATCTCTGGTTCTGACGTCTTCGCGTCGGCGATCGGTGCCGCCTTCCGTCCGTTGCATGCATTGATCGCGGCGCCCTCGCTGCTCTTTTTGATCACCCTGGGACTCATGCTTTTTCATCCGCCAGACTTCAATTTCCATTCTACTGATCGAATCGCCTTTGGGTTGCTGATTCTGGTGGTGCTGTTGCGCGCATGTGTGCTGCGGCAAACGCTGCGATTCAGCGGCCCGCTAACCTGGCCCATGCTGGCTCTGCTGGCGCTGGCGTTCTGCGGTGCTATCAGGCAACCGAACGAGGCTGAGACCTGGAGCTTGTTTGCAGCCAAATGGCTGGTGCCGTTCACGCTATATCAGTTGGCGCCCTACATTTTCGATGATGCTCGATCTTTGCGCAGATTCGAGACGTTCTCATTAATTGTGCTGGGATATCTGAGTCTAACCGCCATATTCTTCATGATCGATGCCAAGGAATTCATCTTTCCCCGGTACATTCTGGATGAAGGTTTGGGCTATCACGCCGATCGTGCCCGCGGGCCATTCCTGCAGGCCGTGGCCAATGGCGTGGCGCTGAATTTGCTCGGCCTGGTGGCATTGAACTCATTCCGGCGCAAGCGGCTGCGCGGAGTTCTGGCGCTCCTCTTTCTGGTGGCCTTGCCGCTGGCCATAGTGGCCACCAAAACCCGCGCAGTGTGGCTGTCTTTTGCCTTGTCAATTCTCGGGTTGCTTTTTCTTTCTCCAAGCCGGCGGCTGCGGCGCGCATGCCTTTGTCTTGCGCTGGCTGGGGGTATTGGGCTCGTGGCTGTAATCACTTTTGCGAATCGCAATACTTCGCTAAGCGATCGGCTCGAAGAACGGGGTCCCGTAATGTTCCGGATGGCGATCTACCAGGCAGGGTGGGAAATGTTTCTGCATAAGCCGCTTACCGGATGGGGTGCGACCGATATGCAGACGGAGCTGTCAAAAAGGATCAGCGATTTTCACCAGGAGCAATTCTTTTTTCACAACACGTACCTTGAAATCGTCGTCCAATACGGACTCGTGGGATTGCTGTTCTATCTGTGGATTGTGGTTGATCTATTCAAGCTGGGTCGAGGCCGGGACCGGGCCGGGCTATCGACACATAGCAGTTTCCTGGATCAACAGTTCCGTGCACTGTGGCCGTTGTTTCTGGGAGTGTATCTGCTGAACGGCTCGTTTGTGGTGATGAACTACCAGTTCGTGAATGGGTTTTTATTCACGGTGGCGGGCTTGCTGGTGGCGCAGAACCGCCGCAATGCAGTCGAAATCAGTGCCTTCGCAGGCTGATGCCCATTGTTGCTTACCTCACGAATCAGTTTCCTTCTCCGGTTGAGCCGTATGTGGCGGAAGAAATTCAGGAACTCCGCAGATGTGGGGTGACGGTGATCCCGTGTAGCACACGCCGTGCCACAACTGCTCTTGATTCCGATTTAAAGGCTTTTGCAGCCGAAACTCTGTATCTGCAACCGCTCCAGATGAAGCTGCTGATCCAGGCTGCGTTCCTGTGTTTCCTGAAGTTTCCTGTGCTCAAGGATTTCTTCCGCCGCGCGATTCAGGGAAGCAAGCCGCAAGGGCGGCGGCTGCGCGCGCTTCTGCACACCTGGCTCGGAGCCTACTACGCAATCCTGATCGAGGGATCTGGCGTGGAGCACATCCATGTGCACCACGGATATTTTTCATCCTGGATTGCAATGGTGGCAGCCCGTCTCCTCGGAATTGATTTCAGCATGACTTTGCACGGATCGGATCTGCTGCTAGACCCTGCGTATCTGGATACGAAACTGAAGTTCTGCAGGCTGTGCGTGACGGTTTCTGAATTCAACCGGCGGCACATTCTCGAATGCTATGCCGATGTTTCGCCGGGAAAAGTCGTAGTTCGACGGATGGGGGTTGATCCCGGCAAAGAAAGTTCTGGCGCTTCCCTCGCTCCCCGCAAAAATCCCCGCTTAGTCATGCTGGCGGTCGGACGTTTGCATCCAGTCAAAGACCACGCCTTTCTGGTTCGAGCCTGCCGCGTGTTGAAGAATCGCAATTTCGCCTTCATGTGCCTGATTGCGGGCGAGGGCCCGGAGCGCGCATCCATCGAAGGGTTAATTCGTGATTTGGATCTGCAAGGCGAGATCCAACTGGTGGGTCATTTGTCGCGGCAACAACTGGACGCATGCTACGAGGCTATCGATTTGGTCGTGCTCACCAGCCGCAGCGAAGGTATCCCTTTGGTCCTCATGGAGGCCATGGCCCGAGGCGCACCTGTGCTCGCGCCCGCAATCACGGGCATTCCGGAACTGGTAATTGACGGCAAGAATGGTTTTCTCTATGCGGCGGGTTCGCTGGACGACTTTGTGGCGCGAGTAGAGTTGGTCCATCATTCCGGATCCGCTCTTGGCCCGGTTTGCCGCGCAGCCCGCCAGCACGTGCTAAAGCATTTCAACCGTGAAAAGAACTTGGCAGCGTTCTGCAGTCTCCTTCTTACGCACATCAGTCCGACACCAATCAGCCGCACGCACATCAGCCAAAAAGTGGAGCACCATTCCTATGAGAATTCTTTACTGCAATAAATACAACTTCCCCTTCAGCGGCACTGAGGTTTATATGTTCGAGCTCATGGACTTAATGCGATCTCAGGGACACGAAGTCGCGCTTTTTTCTATGGCGGATCCTCGTGGCCTGCCCACACCGTACGACGAGTACTTCCTGCCAAACGTCGATTTCAAAGGTCCAGCCCACGGATTGTGGGGACGCGCCAAACTTGCAGCCCATGCCATTTATTCCACTGAGGCCCGGCGGCGACTGCGGCAGCTTATCGCTGCATTTCATCCCGACGTCGCGCACGTGCGCAACATTTATCACCACTTATCCCCATCAATTTTGTGGGAGCTGAAGGCGCAAGGCGTGCCCGTGCTCTATCACTTGAACGATTTCAAGCTGCTTTGCCCCAGCTACAACATGGTGGCGAAAGGGCATGCATGCGAGCGCTGCCGCGGCGGACAATTCCGGCACGTTCTCAGTGAAGGCTGTTACGCGGGCCCGCCTGCCGCGGCGCTGTTGCTGATGGCCGAAGCCTATTTTCATCGGTGGTTGGGAACTTACCGTAAGTGCGTCGATCACTTCCTGACCCCAAGCGGCTTCGCGAAAGAAAAGCTTCTGCAGAACGGGTTTAAAGCGGAGAAAATTACTGTGCTTCCGCATTTCCAGAGAGTGCCGGAGCAAGTCCCCCCAAATGCCGGGCCGAACGCACCCATTCTCTACTTCGGTCGTTTATCGCCGGAAAAGGGAGTGGTTGACCTGCTGCGGGCTATGAAACACCTTCCGCAGGTACAGCTCCAAATCGCTGGCGATGGGCCGCAGCGATCCGAGCTCGAGAATCTGGCTCGCGAACTGTGCCTGACGAACGTGAATTTTGCCGGCCACGTGGGCGGCAAAGTCTTGGACTACATGATCGCTTCGGCGCGCTTCACGGTGTTGCCTTCGCGCGCCTACGAAACCTTGGGCAAAACCATTCTCGAATCCTATGCATGGGGACGTCCGGTAGTAGCGTCTGACCTCGGTTCACGGCGCGAGCTGGTCGATCAGGGCGAGACCGGCCTTCTGTATTCGCCGGGGAATGTCGAGCAACTCGGGAAAGCGATCTCGTTTCTTGCAGAGCGGCCGGAACTGGCGGCCCAGATGGGCGTTGCCGGGCGCAGATTCGTGGAAGCCCAGCATGCGCCGGAAGCTCATTATCGAGCGTTGATGCGCCTCTATGCCCAGATGAGGCCGTGGCCCAGTAAGGCCAAGAAGTCTGTAACACTGCCGGTTCCCGCGGCGCCGCTGCGAGTGGCGTTTATCGGCGGACGCGGGATGGTCTCAAAGTACAGCGGGATCGAAACCTATTACGAAGAAGTCGGCAAACGGTTGGTGAAAATGGGCCACGACGTCACCGTGTATTGCCGCAGTTACTTTACCCCTCCGGTGTCGACGCATGAGGGAATGCGGTTGGTGCGCTTGCCCACGCTTCGGTCAAAGCATCTGGAAACGTTCGTGCACACTTGGCTGAGCACGGTCCACGTAATGTTTAGTGGTTGCGACATCGTGCACTACCATGCCCAGGGTCCGGCGCTGTTTTCGTTCTTCCCACGCTTGGTAGGAAAGAAGACCGTGGTCACGGTTCAAGGACAGGATTGGCAAAGAAAAAAGTGGGGGCGTTTTGCCTCGCTTACCCTTCGCCTCGGAGAACTCGCTTCGGCACGACTGCCGAACCGCACTATGGTCGTTTCGCAGGCTCTGCAACGGCACTACCAGACAGCGTATGGGGTCCGGACTACATATGTGCCCAACGGGTCTATGATTCGCAAACGAATGGCTCCGTCGCAAATTCCGGAGTGGGGGCTCGAACCGGACAACTATATTCTGTTTCTCGGCAGGTTCTCTCCCGAGAAAAACTGCCATCTCCTGATCGAGGCTTACGAAAAACTCGATACGCGCGCGAAGCTAGTGCTGGCAGGCGGATCGAGCTACACAAATGCTTACGTCGATGAATTGCGCAAGCATCAGAGCGAACGAGTGCTGTTCCTGGATTGGGTTCACGGGGCGGCGTTGGATGAATTGCTCACCAATGCCGCGTTGTTCGTTTTACCGTCCGACCTGGAAGGTCTTTCGCTGGCTCTGTTGGACGCCATGGGAGCCGCTGTCTGCGTGCTCACCAGCGACATCCCTGAAAACCGCGAAGTGATCGAGGGCACTGGTTTCACTTTCCAGCCAGGAAATGCAAATGATCTGGCGCGTATGTTACAAGTTCTCCTCTCCGACAACCAGATCCGGACGGCAGCGGGGAGAAACGCCCAAGCCCGAGTTCGGGAGCGTTACCTATGGCCGCAAATCGCGGCCGAGATTGGACACTCGTATGTGGAATTGACCGAACGAATGGGTGAGCTTGAGGCGCGCCCTGAGGGGAGTATCCAGCAAAGAGGAACTTCAAGAAGAGTCGGCTAGCGCGTCGCGGCGATCTTGTCGCCCCCGTCGAAAGCACATCCCAAGACGCATACCCTCACCGGAACGGCCGAGTTGCGGCAGTTCCCTAATTCGGACGCCACCTGATCTTGCGTTCGCCTGAACGGACGAGGGCTTCCGCGCCTGCGCGATTTCAAGGCAGGGAACGGCCCCTGTGCTGCCTCACGTCCTTCGTGTTCCGACCCCTTCCCGCTGCTTGCTAAATAACATCTTCTATTTGATAATAAGTATTATCGTTTACTGAAAGGCTGACTCCGGTTGATTTTCGTGGACCTTGCCGGCCCGGCATGATTTGCGCTTCCCAGGGAGCGCGTAAAATTAAAGTACGTGAACTTCATTTTCAGGAGAAACGAACATGTTAGGTGTTGGAGAAAAATTCCCTTCCTTTTCATTAACCGCAACCGTCAGCACGGAGAAAGATCCTAAAGCTGCCTTCAAGACCATCACCGACCTCGACTACTCAGGAAAGTGGAAAGTCTACTTTTTCTGGCCCAAGGATTTCACTTTCGTCTGCCCTACTGAAATCACGGGATTTGCCAAGCTCAACAAGCAATTCAAGGATCGCGATGCACAGATTCTGGGTGGAAGCATCGACTCGGAATGGGTGCACCATGCGTGGCGCACTTATCACGCGGATCTCAAAGATCTGCCGTTTCCCATGTTGTCCGACATCAAGCGCGACCTGTGCGAGCAGTTGGGTATTCTGGATCCTCAGGGAGGTGTGGCGCAGCGGGCCACATTCATTGTCGATCCGGAGGGCATAATCCGCTTTGTTTACGTCACCGACGGCGCCGTGGGCCGGAATCCCGACGAGGTCTTGCGCGTGCTGGATGCATTGCAAACCGATGAGCTTTGCCCGTGCAACTGGAAGAAGGGCGAAGCCACGCTGCAGATCGCGTAAATATTTTCACCAGCCATGGGGATGCTCCACCGGCTTCAAATCGGTGGGAGCATCCCTGTGCATGGAATTCAGGGAGACCCAATGACACTTGAGGAATTGATGGAAACCGTCCCGGCCTACGCCCGGGATCTCAAGCTGAACTTTTCAACGTTGACCCAGCAGCCGGAATTGACTTCGCAGCAAATATGGGGAACGATCGTGGCCAGCGCCGTGGCCTCTCGCAGCCGAGATCTGACGCAGGCTGTTGTGGCCGAGGCCGCTGGCCATCTTTCTCCGCAGGCGCTGGAGGCAGCCAAGGGCGCGGCCGCGATTATGGGCATGAACAATGTCTATTACCGGTTCCAGCACTTGACCAGCAACCAGAACTACCGCAACATGCCGGCGCGGCTGCGCATGAACATCATTCGCTCGCACGGCATCGACGCGGCCGACTTCGAGTTGTGGTGTGCGGCGGTTTCGGCGATTAACGGCTGCTCGGCGTGCGTCGACTCGCACGAGAAGGTAGTCCGCGAGAAGGGGCTAAGCGAGGACGCGGTGCTGGCGGCAATGCGGCTTGCCTCCGTGGTGCATGCGCTCGCAGTTGTATTTGACGCGGAGAGAGTAGGAGCAGCCCAAGCCGTCAGCGCGTAGTGCGTCGGCTATGCGGCAAATGTTCTGGCGGCCTTTGAAACCAGGCTGGCCAGTAGCCCCCTGTTGGTGGCGCCCGCGGTCTAGCCTCCCAAGACACTGGACGACCAGCGTGAGCGGAGGTAGAGTGATGGGCACCGCATCAGGGAAATGATCAGTATGCCGCCACTCCCATTTCAAGGCGCTGCCCTTGCACTTTCCACCGATGGTTTGGGCGCAGCCAGCCAGAAGCTGGGCGTGTACGCGACCGAGATTTGGACTGTACTTGCGGTCGAAACCTCCGGTTGCGGATACCTTCCCGACCTGCGGCCACAAATCCTTTATGAGCGCCATATCTTCCACCGTCTCACCCAGGGCAAGCACGATGATGGCGATATCAGCGATCCAAAAGCTGGCGGATATGGCGCATCCGGCGCGCACCAATACGATCGGCTGGCACTTGCGATGTCAAAGGACCGGACGGCCGCGTTGCAGAGTTGTTCCTGGGGCATTGGCCAGATCATGGGCGAGAATCATGCCATGGCGGGATTCACCGACGTAGAACAGATGGTCGCCGCGATGGCGGCGTCCGAGGATCAGCAACTCGATGCTATGGCTAATTTTCTGGTTAGTTCTCGACTCAACGTTCCGCTGCGAGCGCACGATTGGGCCTCGTTCGCCCGCGGCTACAATGGCGCCAATTACGCCATCAATCGCTATGACATTCGGCTGAACAGTGAGTTCCAGAAGTATTCCGCCGGGGTTCTTCCTGACCTGGATGTGCGCGCTGCGCAACTCTATCTCACGTACCTCGGGTTTCACCCGGGCCCGCTTGATGGCGTCGCCGGAGCGCGCACCCTGTCGGCGCTTGCCGACTTCCAGATGCAACGCGGACTGGCGCCGACCGCCACCATCGGTAGAGCCGCGCTTGCGCAATTGTCTAACGCCCGGCAAGCGGACAGACAACTGCGTGGGTCAGCGCCCTGAGTTGGCCTCTAGCGCATGAGGGACGCGGCTTACTCGCAGGCACACGCCAAATTCGGAGAACGGGTATCATCGATCTGATTGGCATCAACCGACACCATATTCTCTTGCCCAGTGCGACTGCGGCTGGCATGCATGCGCAGAAATGGCGGCGATCCGATCCCGCTTTCGTTGCTTTCGCTGATTCATGGCAATCGCGGAAACTCGCCGTTGCAAGAAATAGAGGGCGGCCATCTTCATTGGTTTTGATTGTTTGAGAAGGTCGCCGGTTCCGAAGAAGCGATGAATGTGATGTCGCAGTGCGAAAATTGTGTACTCTAGTTGGTTCTTTCAGAAGGAGAAACTGCGGATGAAGAAAAAACGACTCACTGCTCAACAAGTACGCACTTTGGAGCGCCGCCGGGCGCACAACCGGAAGCACACCTTGCTACGCCGGGAATGCTACAAATGGCTTAGGAAAAACCTGCCGGATGTTTATGAGAAGTTGAGAAAGAAAGCCGGGCTGGTGCGACCTGGCCGGCCAAAGCGGTAAGCCCGGCTTCACGGATTGCGTGCGCTCTCAGTTGCCGGAAGCGGATGAAATATCTTCCTGCGCCGATTCATTGGAGAGTTGGCTGGAGTCTCTACCGCACGACGAGTGAGAGCGCGAAACCAAAATAACCCGCTGCCCCTCGCCGTTTGACATAGAGGCAAGCAAAATGCAAACATGCCTGCGCTGCAAGTAACAGGGAACGGGAAGTCGTCGCAATCGAGGTCTACTGGACGGCTGGGACTCGTGATGGTTTGCCATCCGCCCATCAGTTTGGCAAGCGTCTCGCACTTCACTGTTGGCGGAGGAACATCGATGCAACATGTGATTAGTTTTGCGGCTTCGTGGGTAATGCCCACGCACACCGGCACAGAAGCTTTGGCGCTTATCCTGCGCTGGTTTCACTTTATTGCCGGTATCACCTGGATTGGATTGCTTTACTTTTTTAATCTTGTCAACGTTCCTTTCATGAAGCAGGTGGACCCTGGCATGAAACCGAAGGTGTTTCAATATCTGACGCTTCCCGCTCTGAACTTGTTCCGCTGGAGTGCACTGCTGACCGTGTTCCTCGGTTTCTGGTATTGGGCGCAAGTCTATGTTGGGCCAGACGCCACGCGCATGGGCGTCAGCCCTTTGAGTACGATAGGCCTTTTTCTGCTCATCTGGATTGTGGCTTGGGGAATCCTCTATGCCGTCATCAAGAAAGCCGCGAGTGGATACGTTCTCGGCGTCATCGTCGCCGTGGTCGCCATCGCCGGTGCGTGGTTGTTTCTGAACTACACGCCGGTTGGTCAAGACGATAATCACGTGCTCTCGATCGGGGTTGGCGGCGGCTTCGGCATCATCATGTTGTTCAATGTTTGGGGGATCATCTGGCCGAACCAAAAGAAGATTATTCGGGGGACGCTGGCTGGAACTCCACCGGCCAACGCCGCAGCGCTTGCTCGCCAGGCATTTTTGGCGTCGCGAACGAATTTCTTTCTGTCGGTGCCGCTGCTTTTCTTCATGGCCACCAGTTCTCATTACGTAGTGTTTGGCCGGTAGGCGTCTCGATAGTGCATTCTCGAACTCGCGCCCACGGCGCGAGGCTTTGCTTTTTTGCGATTCAGTGAAACGGACAATCCCGTAGAGACGTAGCTTGCTACCTGTTCTGCCTCCGATGCCATCGGGCTGTGCCAAAATGAAGAGTGGATTCCGATCAGTATCTGCGGGGGATCAGCCTGTTCAATAACGCCGAGTTCTTCGATGCCCACGAAGCCCTCGAAGACATCTGGCGCGCGGCACCGCCCGAAAACAAGAAGTTTCTTCAGGGCATGGTTCAGGTCGCGGTAGCCTTTCACCACTATTCCACGGGAAACCGGGTGGGCATGCGATCGGTGCTGGAACGCGCCATCAGGAATCTTGCCGAGCCGTCGGGGAGCTTTGGGCATATCCAGTTGACGGCCTTGCTTCAATCCCTGGGCCAATGGCGCGAAGCGCTCGACCATGACGCACCGCTTCCACCACTACCCCGCATCGACGAAAGCCTTTGAGTTCGCCGAGATCGCGGGAGGGATGCCCAGATCAAGATTGTTGCGGCCGTTTTGAGGCGTCCTGATAGCTGAACGCAGACAGCAGAGTGTTAGAATTACGGTTTCCCCGTGACCCAGCCTTCTACGGCAAAAACGCGTACCTTGCAATCATCGAGCAGGAAGTTCCATCCCATCCCGCTGCTGGATTTACATCGCCAATACCGGCAGATTCGCGAAGAGGTGCTGGCAGCGATTGAACGCGTCTGTTCATCGCAGCAATTCGTCTTAGGCACAGAGGTCGAGGCCTTGGAATGCGAGGTCGCAGCCTTCACCGGCACAACTGCGGCCGTGGGTTGCGCCTCAGGTACGGACGCACTTTGGCTGGCATTGGTGGCCGGTGGCGTTCAAGCCGGCGATGCGGTGATCACTACTGCCTTCAGCTTTTTTGCCTCGGCTAGCGCCATCGTGCGCGCCGGAGCCCGGCCAGTGTTGGTGGACGTGGATGCCGACACGCTCAATCTCGATCCGGAAGGCGTCAGGGCACGACTGCGAACAGGAGGATCGTACAAAATCCACGCCCTTTTGCCGGTGCATCTTTACGGCCAGTGCGCCGACATGGATGAGTTGCAGCGAATCGCCGATGAATTCCAACTCTCCATCATTGAAGATGCGGCGCAGGCTATTGGGGCAAAATGGCGAGGCCGGAGCGCTGGATCACTGGGCGCGGCTGCGGCATTCAGTTTTTATCCCACCAAGAACCTGAGCGCCTATGGGGATGCGGGGCTCGTGACTACTTGTGATTTGAAACTGGCTGAACATATGCGGAACTTGCGCAACCATGGCAGCCCGCGCCGCTACCATCACGAAGAAATCGGATGGAACTGCCGCATGGACGCGATTCAAGCTGCCGTCCTGCGAGTAAAGCTTCCGCATCTCGAATGCTGGAACCAACAGCGCCGGCAACGGGCGGCAACCTACGATCGTTTGTTGGCCGATGCGGGGCTGCTGTCGAAAAATAGAGACTGGCGGGTGAGGCCGCTGCAGACTTCTCCGTATGCATCGCATGTTTACCATCAATACGTGATCCGGGCCAGTCGCCGCGATGAGCTCCGTGAGTTTCTTGGCGACAGGAAAATCGGCACGGAGGTTTACTATCCGATCCCGCTGCATCTGCAGCCTTGCTTCGCTTATCTGGGATACGGCGCCGGAGACTTGCCAGAATCAGAACGTGCCGCGCGCGAAGTTCTTGCCCTCCCCATGTTTCCAGAATTAACGGAAGCGGAGCAGAAACTCGTAGTAGAGAGTATTGCGGAGTTCTACTCGTAGGCTCTAGTGATGTCGCACCTTTTTTCTCGGGGCGACGGATTCCTTTGCCTCTCCCGGCGGCAGAACGCGGCGCACAATCGGCGTGTTCATCTTGTACTTTCGCTGGCTCGGGTTGCCGCTGTCATCTTTCACCTGTAGCACGAATATCGGCAGGACCCCTTCTTTGCCGAAGTCTTCCTGCGAAACCGTTACCGGCAAGACCCCATTCAGATTGTGCTCGCGATAGGCGGTTTCATAGCGATGTCGTTTCACATTCCAGGTGAAGACGCGGACCTGGTTGTAGTCGAAGGGTAGGCCATCCTTGGGTTCGGTGAGCACGACCAGATACTGGGAAACTTTCTTGTCTTCATCAGCCACCTGGTTGAGCACAAAGAAGGCCACGGTCCGTTGACCTTCGGCGTACTGCGCAATTTCAAGCGGCACATCCAGATCGACCATGCGCGCCAGAACCCAGCCCACGCGGCCCTCAGGATCGCGCATTAGCCACCAGTCCTCCAGCAAGGGCGGCACCGCCTGAGGTTCATTCTTGCTTGCGCTGGTGGGCTTGGCCATCGCACCGGCCACGGTTTTCTCGGCCGTGGCGCGCTTTAGGAGGGAGACTTTGGATCCCTGGTTCAGTTGATAAAGATGTTCGGTCTCGCGGCCGGGATCGAGGTGAATGTTGGTATCGTTGCGCGTCGTGCCAGTGGCTTGCACAGGAGCATTCTGCTCCTGCTGTGCCAGCTTCTGAAATCCGTCGTAAACCAGTTGCGGAACCAGCGAGCGCTGCTCCATCCAGCCTTCCGCGCCGCTCGCCGTGCGCACCCGCGCAAAGCGTCGTTCGCGCTCGAGGATCTGGACGCGATCGCCGTTTTTCACTACGCCAGTCTTGGTGAAGACTGCCGCCACGCGGTCGCGAAGGATCGCCTGCGGTGCGGATACGTAAGCGATCTCCTGCACCCGGCCTCGACCGCGACTGCAGCCGGAGAGCTGGCCAGCCAGCATCAGCGCGAACAGCACCCAAAAGCATCGCCAACCAGTTTTCACGAAGACCACAAGACACTATAGCGCACGAGTTAACACAAAATCCTGAACCCGTTTCACAGTGGCAGCGTTCCATGGAAAAGCGGTTCGCGCAAATCGCCAGGCCTATGCCGGGGCTACGCGCATGCTCATATCCACTGCCTTCGCCGAGTGGGTGAGCGCCCCAACCGAGATGAAATTCACTCCGGTCTCGGCGTAAGCGCGGACGTTCTCCAGCGTGATTCCACCAGAAACCTCCAACGGAATGCGGCGTTCCACATGCGAGCAACGCGCGACCGCGCGCTTCACATTTTCGACCGACATGTTGTCCAGCAGAATCGCCTCTCCGCCACGTTCAAGCGCCTGCTCCAACTCTTCCAGGGAACGAACCTCAATCTCGATGATCTGCTCGCCGCGCCGGTTCTTGTGAGCCCGTTCCAGCGCGGGCACAATGCCTCCCGTTAGTGCAATGTGATTGTTCTTAATCAGCACTCCGTCCGATAGATCGAGGCGATGGTTTTGTCCGCCTCCGCAGCGCACTGCGTACTTATCGAGCATTCGCAGTCCGGGAGCGGTCTTGCGCGTGTCCAGGATTCTGGCATTGGTGCCCGAAACCGCGTCCACGAACTGGCGAGTCAGCGTGGCAATCCCACTCAACCGCTGCATGAAATTCAGAATCACGCGTTCGCAGGAAAGAATGACCCGCGCATTGTGCCGGATGACGGCAATCGACTGTCCCTTGTGCAGCCGGACGCCATCGAATATTTCTGGATGAGTTGTCACTTCGTAATGGGAAGTCACAGCGCCATCCAGGGCCGCGTACATGTCCAGAATGCGCGATACACATCCAATTCCGGCGAGAATGCAGACCTGCTTGGCGAGAATGGTGGCTGAGGCGCGCTGATTCGGGTCAATGCAGGCATAGCTGGTGGCATCGCGCGTGGCGCGATCCTCCAGCAGCGCATTCTCGATGACCGCGGTAATGCGTCGGCTATTCCAATCCATAGATCAGTCGTTGGTCGAGTTCACGTGGGGACAGCCGCCCTCGGCTGTCCGGTCGAGCTAAGCTCGACTATCCCAGTTCGTCCAGCTTACTCTTTGCTTTCCCGCGCAGGATGGCCAACTCCTCCGCTCGCTTCCGGATACCCTCCACAACCTTTGCCGGGGCCTTGACCAGGAACTGCTCGTTGCCCAACTGGCGCTGGCCGTTCGCGATTTCCTTTTCGATCTGCTCCAGTTCTTTCTTCAGTCGATCGCGCTCCGCCGGGGCGTCGATCTTTCTCTCGTAGATAACATGCACGTCGAAACGCGCCGTATGGCGCGCACCGGACAACTTGGCCAGTGAACTCTCGACAAACTCGATCTTCTCGACGCTAGCCAATCGTTCGACTGAGCCTTGATTTCGTTCGATCAGCCTGCGAATGTCCGGATCGGGGGCGAAGACCTGCGCGGGCACTTTGATCTTGGGTTCGACTTTGAGCTCCGCCCGCGAGTTGCGCACGCTGACAATCAGGTCCTGCAGAATCGCCATGTCCGTTTCCGCCGCAGTGTCGATTTGCATCTCGTCTGCCTGGGGATACGCGGCCAGAGCAATTGACTTCAACGGCGGATTTTCATCGTAGATCGCATACCAGATTTCTTCCGTGATAAACGGCATTACTGGATGCAAAAGTCGCAGTGCAGCTTCAAAAACGGCAAGCAAATTAGTGCACGCGACGCGATCTGATTGCCGGTCGACGCCTTCCAAAAGTCGCGGCTTGATCAGTTCGAGGTACCAGTCGCAAAACTCGCCCCAGAAGAAGTCGTAGATCTGATTGGCGGCTTCGTGGAAGCGATAGGTCTCCAACGCCTCGTTGACATTCTTGGTCACACGATTGAATCGCGAGAGGATCCATCGGTCTTCAAGCGTCAGTGCCTCAGCGCCTTGCACGCCAGCGCTTTTGTGGGAATCGGTCGAACCCGGTCGAAGGCCCGGTTCTACGCGGTCAATATTCATAAACATGAAGCGGGCCGCGTTCCAGATTTTGTTGGCGAAGTTGCGGTAGCCTTCGGTGCGGCTCTCGCTGAATGCGATATCAGTCCCGGGAGCAGCCATGGCGGCCAGCGTGAAGCGCGTGGCGTCGGTCCCAAAGCGCTGGATGATATCGAGCGGGTCAATCACGTTGCCCTTGGTCTTCGACATCTTCTGCCGCTCGGCGTCGCGCACCAGGGCGTGAATATAAACCTGTCGGAACGGCACGCTGTCGTCTTTCTTTTCGCCCCAGCCGCTGGCTTGCTTCAGTTTCGGATCCTGCCGATCCCCTTGCATAAAATGGCAGCCGAACATGATCATGCGGGCGACCCAGAAGAACAAGATTTCGTACGCCGTGATCAGCAGCGTGGTTGGATAGAAAACTTCCAGGTCGCGCGTCTTCTCCGGCCAGCCCAGGGTCGTGAACGGCAACAAGCCCGAGGAAAACCATGTGTCCAGCACGTCAGTATCCTGCTTGAGCTCGGAGTTGCCGCACTTCGTACATTTCTCCGGCGCCTCGCGGGCAACAATGATTTCGCCACACGAGCAATGCCAGGCCGGAATCCGGTGTCCCCACCACAGTTGGCGCGAGATGCACCAATCGTGAATGTTGTGCATCCAGTTCAGATAAATCTGCTTGTAGTTCTCCGGAACAATCGTGATTTCGCCCTGCTCCACCGCCTCGGTCGCGCGCTGCGCGAGAGGCGCGATCTTAATGAACCATTGCGTCGAAAGTCGCGGTTCCACCACCGTGGCACAGCGATCGCACTTTCCAATCGAGATGGTGTAATCCTTTTCTCCAACCAGGAAGCCTTGCTGGCGGAGGTCTTCGAGCACACGCTTGCGAGCTTCATAGCGGTCCAAGCCAGCATACGGGCCCGCGTTCTGGTTCATGTGGGCAAGCTCATCGATCACTTCGATCTGCGGCAGGTTGTGACGGAGTCCGGCCTCAAAATCATTGGGATCGTGCGCCGGAGTCACTTTCACGGCGCCGGTTCCGAACTCGGGCTGGGCCAGATCGTCGGTGATGATCGGGATCTCACGATTCATCAGTGGCAGAAGAACTTTTTTCTGGTGCAGATGTCGATAGCGTTCATCTTTTTCATTCACCGCAACGGCCGTATCGCCCAGCATGGTCTCCGGACGCGTCGTCGCCACCGTGATGAATTCGTTCATGCCCACGACCGGATAGCGAATCTCGTAAAGCTTTCCCGCTATGTCCTCGTGCTTGACTTCAAGGTCGGAAATCGCGGTTCCGCAGCGCGGGCACCAGTTAACGATGTACTTGCCGCGATAAACCAATCCCTCTTCACACAAGCGGACAAAGACCTCGCGCACCGCGCGCGAAAGGTTCTCGTCCATGGTGAAGTACTCGCGATCCCAATCCACCGAGGCCCCGAGTCGCTTCATCTGATCGAGAATGGCCCCCCCATAGTGCCGTTTCCATTCCCAGACTCGCTCGATGAATGCCTCCCGCCCCATGTCACGGCGTTTCTTGCCTTCGCTCGCGAGCTGGCGCTCGACCATCATCTGGGTCGCAATGCCCGCGTGGTCCGTGCCGGGAAGCCACAAGGTAAGGAAACCGCGCATGCGATGCCAGCGCACGATGATGTCCATTTGCGTCTGGTTGAGCATGTGCCCCATGTGCAACCGGCCGGTGACATTCGGAGGCGGCAACAGCAGCGTAAATACGGGACGCGTCTCTCCCGGCGGAGGCGTGGGAACAGAAAAGAGTTTTTCCCTGATCCAGTAGTCGGCCCAACGCGTTTCAATCGCGCCTGGCTCGTACGCTTTGGGAAGATCGTGGGCCATGATTTCGAAGGAGCACTCGGCAATCGGCATTCAGCCCACGCAGGTTGTTCTCTATTGCAGAGCGCAGAGAAATTCTAAGGGCTGAGTGCCGAAAGCTGATCCTTGATATTACAGGCGGTTTGAAAACGCGGTCAAACTGCGAGAGGGTTGGTATATGGCGACGGCAAAAGTGACCCCCGTAACGGGTCCTTGCAACGATAATGGGTCCTCCATAAAAGGGTGGGCCTGTCTGCGCCTAAAGAGCCGACACGCTTATCTCAGCACGAGTCCGTCAGTGGGCCGGGGGTTACTTGCCCACGCTGGTGAAGCGGCTGACGCGCGATTTCGATTGCGAAAGTTCTTTGACGTCCAGTTCGCCGTTCCTGGCCTTATCCGGCCGTTCGAACTCCGCTTCCATGAACTTCATCCACTCTTGCTTGGAGATCTTGCCGTTCTCTTTATTGCCGATCAGGAGCAGCAATTGCTTGATCTCGTCCTCGCCGAGTGCCAGTTTATCTTGCGGCTTGGGAACCGCTGCCTTGGTCTGTGCGAGCGCGGGGCCGGGTGTGGCCGAGGTCGCGGTTAACAGGGTTAAGGCGATGGTCGCCGGTAGGATCGTTCTCTTCAACATAATTGACTCCATGTGTAAAGCTCGCTCCAGATGGATAATTCCTGGGTACCATTTAATCTCGCCAATTGCCGCCCCGCTTCGCCGATGCATCCTGCACTAACCGCTGTAGGGCGCGAAGGCCATTAAGGTTGAGATAATTTCTTGCTGAGCGGTGAGCCGGAATAGGATTGCCCTAATTCCGGTCGGGAGTCAGTGCGCGTTATTTTTTCTTCACCTCGGACATTTTCGACATAGAACGCATCACGACTGCCCTCGAAATGACCTAGAAATGTCGCCCTACCGCCAGCCAGTTTTTCGAACATTTCTCTGTTCCCATCCAACTTGTAGACTTTATTGCCGTACATCTCTTTACCCACCACAAGGACAAAATCAGACCCCTCTCTGACGCACCTCATAGTGCAAGAAGAATTTGTCCATCCTTTGTCAGGGTGAATTTTCCGGCATTGTCTACAGCTCACCATTCCAGTAAGGATCACATGCTGCTCTGCAGGCTGAGCCGCCGAGCCAGCCAAGGCAATTGCCAGCATGGGCAGCCAAGCGGCGGCACAGAGAACCACGTGGACTATCACTTTTCGCATCATTTCTTTCTCCGTTCCTAGAAATCGAGTCGCAGGGCCAATTGTCCAGTGCGATTGCCGGCGTTCTCCGCAGTCTGTTGCGCGTCCAATACTCCAAACGTGCTTGGGCTGCTTATATTGGTTGCCGGCGGCGCATAGTTCGTGTGGTTGAGCACGTTGGTAAACGTGGCTTCGAAGCGCAACCGCATGTTCTCGCGGAACGCCATCACCTTCGCCAGTCCCGCACTCATGGCGACGGTTCCGGGCGCTTCCAAAATACCGACGCCCGCATTTCCGATGCGCGCCGCGCCGGCGGGCGTAGGCGCAAATGCGTTGATGTTGAAATAATCACTCGGGCTGCGATGAACGGGAATGGGGTTGCCCACAATGTCCGGGCGGGCAACTGGCCGATTTGGGCGGTTCCCTTAGAATCGCTGATCACTGCGTTCTCGGTATTCACCATCGCGACGGTGTCTTCAACGTCCACCGTCTCGGTTTGACTTTTGACTCCGAGGGTGACGTCGATCCTTAGCGTCTGCCGGGCGGTCAGTTCCGCGGATGGAACCTGGAAATCGGCAAAACCCTCGGCCTGGGCGGAAAGGGCATAGTTACCAGGCTTGAGATTTACGAATTCAAACGATCCGTTCTGATCCGAAGTGGTGGAGCGAGTGCTGTTGTCCTCCAAGCCCCGTATCTTGACTGACGCACCGGGTACAACCGCCTGGGTCGCATCATGAACCACGCCGACGATACTGCCGAACGTTGACTGACCTACAGCCGAACTAACCGAGAACACAACTGCAATAGCAACACCTGCAAACACCCTACGCATCTCTCTCCTCCGCCAGAGATCCGTTCTTGGCTCTTCGCCACGAACCTCTTGCGAGAAAAGACTCTATTTGGAAATGCGTGAAACAGGCGTAAGGACTCTATAAAATATTCGTAAAGGCATTAAGGACTTTTTTCAGAAAAGTTTAATTCTGCGGTGCAGGCGGCGTGGCACAGCTCGCCACACTGCTGCCGCTTTTCTCGCCGCAGCAGGGACAAACAACCTCGGCATTCTTGTGTGCCATCTCTTGCAGAAACGCGGAGAAAGTTTGGCCGCAGTTCTTGCACAAAATTTCAGTTGCGGGTTCGCCCATAATGTTCCTTCCTGTCGGTGGCGTTGGCCACTTCATGCGTCGGAGGTCCGTTGCCGACGCCAGCGACGGTGTGGACCTCTTTACGTTGGATGCTACAACCACGTTAGCAAACTCTAGAATTTCAACTACACTAACTGTTTCCACAGGTGAGGACCGATCAGGTGCACAAATCTGCCACTGGGTTTCAGTATTTGATTGCCGTTTTCGCTTCTTTGATGGCGCTGACATCTGTTGCGCAGCCGATTCCTGCTGCAGTCTACAGCGGGCTCAAGTGGCGCCTGATCGGGCCGTTTCGCGGCGGCCGGGTGATCTCTGTGGCCGGCGTTCCTGGAAGGTCAACCAACTTTTATTCTGGTTCGGTGGGTGGAGGGGTTTGGCAAACCACCGATGCTGGCGTGGTGTGGCAGCCAATTTTCGATGGGCAAGCGATCGCGTCGATCGGCGCACTGGCAGTTGCTCCGGCTGACGCGAAAGTCATTTACGCGGGTACGGGAGAGTCGGACATTCGCTCTAATTTATCGTCGGGCGACGGTGTTTATAAATCGACAGACGGAGGCCAGACCTGGGCCAACATCGGACTGCGCGACTCGCGGCAGATCAGCCGCATTGTCGTGGACCCGCAAAATGCGAACCTCGTGTACGTCGGTGTCCTTGGACATGCTTACGGGCCGAACAATGAGCGCGGCGTGTATAAGTCGACCGATGGCGGCGCCGCTTGGACGAAGGTGCTGGATCAAGGCCTGGACATTGGCGTCTCTGATCTTGCCGTTGCCGCTGGCGAGCCTACGGTTTTATTTGCCACCACCTGGCGAAGCCACCGTCCGCCGTGGAGCACCTACGCGCCGTTCGACGGCGCCGGCAGCGGTCTCTTCCGCTCGCAAGATAGCGGTCAATCGTGGTCGCGGCTCACGGCCAACGGATTGCCCGACGGAGATTGGGGCCGCACGGCCGTGGCGGTTTCCACCAATGGCAAACGAGTGTACGCACTCATTAGCGCTTCCAAAAAACCTGGACTCTATCGCTCCGACGACGGTGGGGACACTTGGACGCTGCAGAACGACGATCGCCGCCTTACCAGCCGTGCCTGGTATTTCGGGAATATTGCGATCGACCCAAGTAATCCGAATGTGATTTACGTTCCCAACGTCGCACTCTACCGTTCGGAGGATGGCGGCAAAACGATTTCGATTGTCCGCGGCGCGCCGGGAGGAGACGATTACCACCAAATCTGGGTTGATCCCAAGGACTCTTCTCGAATGATTCTCGGAACCGATCAGGGCGCAACCATCAGCCTCGATTACGGCCAAACCTGGAGTTCCTGGTACAACCAACCCACGGCGCAGTTTTACCACGCGATCACAGACGACCAGTTTCCTTACATTGTTTACGGAACTCAGCAAGACAGCGGAAGCGTGGCGGTTCGCAGCCGCTCTGACGCCGGGCAGATCACGCCTCGCGATTGGTTTCCCGCCGGCGGCAGCGAGAGTGGATACATCGCACCCGACCCAAACGATCCGAACATTCTGTACCTTAGCGGTACCTACGGAAGCGTCAGCCGTTTCAATGTGCGAACTTCGTTTAGCCAGGATATTTCTCCATGGCCCATGCCAAGTTTTGGAATGGAGATTAACGACCGGAAGTATCGCGATCCCTGGACGCCCGTGCTTCTGTTTTCACCGTACGACAGGAAAACACTTTATCTGGGCACGCAATACGTGATGAAGACGCTCGACGGCGGGCTGCATTGGGAGATCATCAGCCCGGATCTAACCGGATCGACGCAGCATCCAGGCGATAAGAAGCCGGAAGGTCCGCCCACGGTAGAGAACGCGAAGGAGCGGGGCTACGGCGTTGTCTATACCATCGCGCCTTCCAGCCTGAACGGGAATCTGATTTGGGCGGGCAGCGACACGGGTCTCGTCCATGTGACGCGAGACGGCGGCAAAACCTGGAAAGATGTTACCCCCAACGGAGTTGGGGCGTGGAGCAAGATATCGCTGATCGAAGCCTCGCACTTCGATCCCGCGGAAGCATATGCGGCGGTGGATCGGCATCGCCTGGATGACCAGAGACCCTATCTATATCGCACCCGCGATTATGGGGCGACCTGGCAACTGATCACCGAGGGCGTCGGTGCGTCTTCATTCTTGCGGGCGGTTCGCGAAGATCCCCAAACCCGCGGATTGCTCTTTGCCGGGACCGAACTCGGGGCTTACGTTTCATTCGATGACGGCGACCACTGGCAGTCCTTGCAGTTGAATCTTCCCACGGTTGCCGTCCACGATTTGGCGATCCACGGAGACGATCTCGTGGCTGCGACGCACGGGCGTGCGTTTTGGATTCTCGATGACATTACCCCTTTGCGCCAGGCGCAAGATGCCCTGAAAGCGGCAGGATCATGGTTTTATCGGCCAGCCACGGCCATTCGCATCGACAACGACGGCTTCCTCGGCTCTCCGTTGCCGCCGGAGGAACCCACGGCGCAAAATCCGCCCAATGGCGCCGTCATCGATTATTACCTCAAAACTGCCGCAGAGCACATCAAGCTCGAGGTTCTTGATGAGAAGCAGAATCTTGTTCGCAGCTTTTCTTCCGACGACGCGAAAGAACAGAAGCATTCATCCCGCCCCATTGCCGAGCGATGGTTTCTGAAGCCAGAGATTCTTGAGACCACTCCCGGGATGCACCGCTTCGTCTGGAATCTGGCGTGGGGCGCGCCCGGGGGAAAAGATCCTGAGTCCAGCGAAGACGAATATCGAACTCCGCGAGGTCCACGGGCGGTTCCGGGCGCTTATCAGGTGCGTCTCACCATCGACGGCAAGACTTACTCTCAGCCCCTAAAGATCGTGATGGATCCGCGATCCCCGGCGACCGCTCGCGACCTTGAACAACAGCTTCAACTGGGCCGGCAGATTTTCGCTGAAGCCGTTCGCAGCCGGCAGACTTTGGCTGAGGTCAGGTCGGTGCAGAAACAATTGTCTGACTTGGAGCAGAAATTCGGGGAAGGTCACCGGGATTTGAAACTTGCAGTCACACAACTCGAAGCTGAAATCAAGAGGATCCTGTCCGGCGTTGAGGATGCCGCGAGCAGCTCTGTAGGCCTGGAAAATGCCAGCGCCGGGCTCACCTCCGCCCTGGGAGTCGTCGAGAGCGGAGATCGCGCGGCGCCGTCCCAGGCCATTGCGTTGTTCCACGAATCGAGCGAGGCATTTAAGCTGCGCATTGCGGATTGGAATCACGTGAAGACCAACTGGCTGCCACAACTCGATCAGCACTTGCGTCAGAACAACATTGCGCCGATTGTCTTCAGCGAAATTGCGGAAGAGGTGGATTTAGATTGATCGCGCGATTGTCAACGCGCCTCGTTAAACTCGCGGCTCTTCGGAGGAACATGTGAAAGCGTTTATGGTTGCTGCACGATGTGTGGTGCTGGGTTTGTTGGTTTCGCTGCTGGCGATGCCCGCGCTGGCGCAATATACCGATCCGGTTGTGATCAACGATCTGGGCGGGCCGCAGGAGTTTGTGCGCCGCCGGCAGGAACTTGCCAAACAGCTTAAGACCGGCCACCTGATTCTTTTTGCGCGCACGGTTCTTCCCGAAGCCAGTCATTATCGCGAGGACAACGATTTTTTCTATTTTACGGGGCTTGCCGACCCCGGCGCGATTATGGTCATGGACGCCAGCAATGGTGACACCACTATTCTTGAGCCGCAGCAAAGCCCGCGCGGCAAGCAAGTCTATGGCCCTAACTTGCTTTCGATGGCTCCCGAAGCTCAGGAAAAATTTGGCTTCAAAACGGTTTCGCCTCTCGCCGGCCTTGACATTATGTTGTCAGGTTTAGCGAGCAAGGAAACTGACTTGTGGCTGCGTCTGACGTTTCCCGACAAAGCCGACGGCGCACGCCCGGAGACCGGCCGCGACTATGCCGCCGAGTATACAAATCCATATGGCGATCCTCTGCCCGGCGACCGCGCCGCGCTGAAAAAGCTCGCCGAGCGCTATCCTGCCGCTCATCTGCGTGACGCGACCGCCTTCATCGACGACATGCGCAACATTAAAACTCCGCTGGAGATCGAACTGCTCCGGCGCAACGGCAAACTGAGTGCCGAGGGAATCAAGCAGGCAATTGCGCACGCCCGCGCTCCAATGTTCGAGTACCAGATCGAAGCCCAAGCCGCCTACGTATTCCGCAACGGCGGCGCGCAGGGGTGGGCGTATCCGGCAATTGTCAGCTCCGGTGAAAACATCAACACCTGGCATTATTTCAACGATCGCCGCGAGATTCAGCCGAATGAGTTAGTCGTTTTCGACTTCGCCGCCGATCTCGATCACATGACCATGGACATTACTCGCACCTTCAACATCAGCGGGAAGTTCACCCCGGAACAGGCGAAGTGGTATGCCGTCGATCTCGAATCGCAGAAGGCTTCCATCGCAATGCTCAAGCCCGGAAACACCTACGAACAGGTCGCCGATGCCGGCAAGGCCGTATTCGAAAAGAACGGCATCGCCAAGCAGTGGTACGGGTTCCCCGGTCATTTCGTGGGCCTTGCCACTCACGATGTGAAGCTACCGGCAGGACCTGTGAAGGCTGGCCAGGTGGTCACCATCGAACCGATTGTCGAGTTCCTCGACCAACACATGCACTTCCGCGTGGAAGACACAATTCTGGTCACCGACAATGGTCCCGAAATACTCTCGTCGAGCGTACCGAAAGAAATGTCCGACGTGGAAAAGCTGGTAGGCAGTGCCAAATGAAAACGTAGGGCCAGCCGCCGCCGGCGGAGTGAAGCTCAGCTTTTTCTCTCGGAGGGGCTGCGTCCGCGCTAGCTGAAAACATCCCCCTGCCACAGCTTCTGTCCAGCGAGCGCGTTGTAAAATCCCCAAACCGCCAGGGCGACAACGCTCAACAGCGGGAGCAACGAACCGGTGGCATACCAGGATGAAAAATCCACAGTAACAGGCACGTTCAACAGCATGTCCGTGACAAACAGGCCGACCGCTAGGGGAACGAACCCGAAGCGAAAGACGACAAACGCAGCCACCCCGTAAAGCAGCGCCCACGCCGGCGCCTCAATCCACGGATAGTCGCTGCCCAAAGTTTTCAGCGCCACCCACAGCCCCACGAACACGATGGCCGCCAGCCATTCCTTCCGCAGCAGAACCCGCAACACGAAAAGCAGAAAAAAGAAAAGGAGGGTTCCTTGAATTGCACCCGGAATATGCAATAACCATGCTCCCAGCGCGCGACGGCCTCCCATAAGATAGTCGGTCGAATAAAATTCGGGAGGCGCCCCGTTTTTCATCGTGAGTAGGCCGCGCACTTGAAAGATCACGATCCAAATAATGCCCAGAATCACTCCAAACAAAACATCGCGGCCTACCAGCGGATCGCGCAGTTGACCCATTAACAACCGGTTCCAGGAGACCAGGGTTTGCGGCCAATGGCGGCGCACATAGGGCTCCAGCGAAAGATACAACATCCATATCAGGCCGGAGCAAAAAAGCGCCGTGCTGATGGCCAGAAAAAATGGTAAAAGCATGTCCAGTGTGGGAACGATGTGCGCCCGGCACAGCCACAACATGATCAGCGTTGCAAAAATCACATAGGCTAGGCGCAAAGCGCCGCGGCGGTCCCCTCCCCCCCTTACGTAGTTTCGCCGCGCCAGCAACGCGCCCACTGCCACAACGGACAGAATAATTCCGAGAAGAAGCAAGTTGCCGGCTCTTTGCCCCGGCGTCGTCGGCGCATCCGGTCGCATTCGCTCCGGTCTGCTCCAGGGGCCGGTCAGCGAAAAAAACACGGGCTTGCCTTCAAATGCAGCCGCCTCGATGTGCAATGGGCGGCTGGTGCCAGGCCACGTACCAGTCCAGGCGGCCCTGGTGTCCGATGTCGCCAGTGAGGTCCAGATCGGCTCCGTCGCCTTGAATTGCGCCGCATCCAGCCCAGCTTCGCGGAACAGCGCATTCCAATCGAATACCGGCGCATGCGTTCCGGCTTCTTCCATTTGCGGCGGGATCGCCTGAAAAAATGTTAACCGCCCTCGCGGATCCAGTGCCACGTTGATCATTCCCGAGAGGGTTTGCGGCGGATCGTCGTTGGTTACGATTCCCGGTGTCAACAACGAATCGTGGAATTCGACGCCCACCATGTATTGCGCGCCTTGCCGGTATAAGTACTGCAGCGGTGCTGGCTGGCCGGGGAGCACTTCTTCCCAACGCGGATGCGGTTTTTCATTCTTCTCTACATAATTCAGGAAATCCGTGTCATAAGAAAAATCCCCAACGCTATCGGCCGGCTTAGCTGAATAGCCGAGACGGCCCACTATTTCTTTTGCCTTGTGGGTCAAGACTTCCGGCGATTGCTCCAGGCCAATTTTCCCCACCCCGCCCGTCTTAATCGATAAATAAGTGACCAGCACAAGACCCAAGAGCGCCGCCGCGAGACACAGAACCGCCGTTCGCGGCGCTAGTCCCGTAGCTACTCCCGCCGCCGCGACCATCTGCGGCGACGGCGTTTCACCCGCGGCCAAAGCTGCAGCCAACGGATCACCGCCCGGCAACGCCGCAGCAACACTCAAAGCCGAACTCATCCGGTTGGCCGGATCGGGGTCAAGACAACGCAAGATTACCCGCTCCACCGCGGGATCGAGATCTTTCACCAGCGAAGACGGTTTGCTGGGCGTCGATTCGCTGCGCACCCGCAAAAGTTCCGCCAGGGATTCCCCACTGAACGCCCGCTTGCCGGTGAAGATTTCGTAGAGCACCAGGCCCAGCGAATAAATGTCGCTCGTGGCGTTGACCTCTTTACCCTCCAGTTGTTCAGGAGCCATGTAGGCCGGGGTGCCGCTGCGCACGTCGCTGCCGGGAATCTGATCCACCAAACCGGCCAAGCCAAAATCCGTCATCACGACCTGGCCCCGGCCGTCGAGCATGATGTTGGCCGGCTTCAAATCGCGGTGCAACACTCCCTTGGCATGAGCCGCCGCTAATCCCGCGCAAAGCTGGCGCGCGATTTCCAAAGCCTTGTCCGCGGGCAAACGCCCAATGCGCCGCAATAACGAAGCCAGGTCTTCGCCGTCGACGTACTCCATGGTGAAGAACGTGTGCCCGTCGACTTCGCCCACGTCGTAGACCCGGCAAACATTCGGGTGCGAGACTCGGCGAGAAAGCCGAACCTCATTGCGGAATCGCTCTACCAGGGTCTCGTCCCGGCTGGCATCTTCGGGCAAAAATTTAAGCGCAACCGGTTGGCCCAGAGTCAGATCGTCTGCGCGGTACACCTCGCCCATGCCACCCCGGCCGAGCAGTGCAATGATGCGGTAGCGCCCAGCTAGCAGGCGTCCGGGAAGAAATCGACCTTCCGTCAGCAACCCGCCCGAGGAACTCGGAGTTTTGCCAGACGACCCGGAAGATGCCCGCCGCGATTGTCTGGGCTTCGAGTCCACGAACTCCATGGTCGTGAGTTCATCCGAGGCGTTGCCCGGCACGGCCGCACCGCAAGACGAGCAGAATCGTCCCGCCTCGGGCAGTTGCGAACCACACGATACGCAGATAGACATCAATCTCTCCGCCTAACAATCTACCCCTGGCCCGCACTCAGCCAATCGCTCGGGGGAATGCAAATGGTAAAGTAACTTTACAACCCTTTACATACCAGGGCGATAAAAGGGATAAAATGTTGTAATCCCGGTTTGATAAACAGGCTCGTGCCTTGGAGCGTTTCCGACCATCAGGAATTTGGAACGGGACCGCGGCAAGAGCCGCGAAACGTTCTTAATCCGCGAGCAATTTGTTTTTCCGCGCCGTGAATCGGCCCTATGCCGCAACCACAAGCAACCCGGAGACCGCGATGCAAATCCTAGCTAACGACCGCAACTTACCCGCAGCATCCGGGTTTAGCACAACGAACCCCTTGCGCACTACAGAAAACGGAGTGAGACACATGAAATCAAACTCACGGATCTCTTTAATGGGCATTGCTGTCCTGATGTTCCTGCTTCCTCTGCCCGCATTGGCCGCGCTCGGCGGGGATGTCACCTCGGTCCAGGAAGATCAGGCACAGATGAAAGCCAGCCTGAAAATCACGCAAGCCCCGGCCTACACAGTTCATGAGATCAAAGCCTCGGCGGGAGTCATTGTGAAGGAATACGTTTCCCCGGCGGGAAAGGTTTTTGCCATCACCTGGCGCGGACAGATCATCCCCAACATGCAGCAGCTTCTGGGGACGTATTACGATCAATTCGCTCAGGCCGCCAAGACGCAGCGAGAGAGCCGCTTGGGCCATCGCCCGGTCAACATCCAACAACCTGATTTGGTTTTCCAAAACGGCGGGCACATGCGCGCGTATTTTGGCAGAGCTTACGCCCCTACCATCGTGCCGCAAGGCGTAAACGTGGACGCTTTACAATAAGGAGGAAAGTGTGCGCAACTTCTTGGTCGTAGCTTTAGTTGTCGGGACCCTCGGATTTCTCGCAGGTTGCGGCGGCGGAACGCCTGCAGGCGTCGCGATTTCGATTACGCTCACGCCCCCCACCGCATCCGTCGGCCCGGGTGGAGTCGTGGACATCGTCGCTTCGGTTGCCAATGACTCCAGCGGTAAAGGCGTAAGCTGGTCGTTCAACCCGGCGTTCGGCACATTGAGTGCCGAAACCACCACCTCGGCAACCTATACGGCCCCGGCTACGGTGAACACCTCAACGCTCGTAACCGTCGTTGCAACTTCCATAGCCGACCCGTCGGTTAACGCTTCGTTGCCGATCACTGTTTCACCCCCTGGCGCCGTAAATAACGTTGTGCCCATTTCTGTCAACGGCGGGCCGCTGGCGCCTACCACGATCTATCCCAACGGCGCTTTTGTCACGGTTGAGATCTGCGCCCCCTCCAACGGCGATTGCCAGCAGATCGACAATGTCTTGGTGGATACGGGATCGTACGGCCTCAGGCTCTTGGGCTCGGAGGTTACAGTTCCCCTGGTGCCGCTGAACGACGGCAATGGCAACACGCTCTATGACTGCATTAACTTCCTGGATGGTTCGTTCCTGTGGGGAGCCGTGGCCCCGGCAAATATTGTGCTGGGTGGAGAGACCGCAACCTCGACTTCGATTCAGGTCATCGCGAATCCAAGCTTCAGCATACCGAGCGGATGCACCGGGACCAATGAGGACACGCAGGCGCTTTTAGGGGCCAACGGCATACTGGGCGTAGGGCCCCAACCATTTGACTGCGGCGGCGCCTGCGACGCGACCGCTGGAGGCAACCCCCCGCCGGTATATTACCTTTGCTCCTCCGGCGGCACTTGCAATGCGACATTTGTGTCGTGCGGCACCCTCTGCGGCGATACTTTGCCTAATCAGCAGGTGACCAACCCCGTGTTTAACTTCCCTGTAGACAACAACGGCGTGATTGTCGAGTTGCCCGCGGTTAACGATGTGGCGGCGACCGTGAACGGCAGTCTGGTCTTCGGCATAGGCACGGAGTCGAACAACGGCCTGCTCAGTTCAAACGGCACCGCGGCGACCGTGCTCAACCTGAATCCGTCGGATGATGACTTCACGACTAATTTCGGCAACGAGTCCCTAACCGCTAGTTTCATTGACAGCGGCACCAACGGGCTCTTATTCCCCCAGATCAACGGATCGCCGACTATTTGTTCCGACAACAACACTTGGTATTGTCCCGCCAGCACCACGCCGTTTACTGCGACCAATGTGGGATATACAGGCACGCCGGAGAACACGGTCGATTTCAGCGTGGACAATTTCGACAATGTAATGGCCGCCAACCCCAACGATGCGGCGTTCAGCAACCTGGCAGGTCCGCTAGGCACAAGCAGTTGCTCCGGAGGGACTGGGTCCTGCAGCTTTGACTGGGGTCTGCCCTTCTTCTACGGGCGGAATGTATTTACCGCCATCAATGGAGTGACGCCTCCGTCAGGCATTCCGGCCGGCCCGTTCTTCGCGTATTAGTTCATGAACTCGACAGCGAACCCTACCGCGGTGAACCTCGGATAACCGAGGTTCACTGCGGGCAGTGTTTCCGTGAGCCGCTTGCCAGAAAGTTTGCTCAACCTCAGGATGTCCCAGTTTCGAAGACCGTTGTCACGCGAGTTCTACGATCACAATCCGCGGCGCGTGAGTCGGGACTTACTTGGCAAAGTGCTGGTGCGAAAAGAGGCAGATAAACTTCTGGCGGCGCGCATCGTGGAGGTCGAAGCTTACCTGGGAGAAAACGATCCCGCCGCGCATTCTTTTGCAGGACGCACGCCGCGCAATGCCGTGCTCTTCGGCCCGCCCGGCTATGCCTACGTCTATTTCATTTATGGCAATCACTATTGCCTGAATGTATCGTGTTTGCCCGATGGCGTTGCCGGCGGGATTCTGTTCCGCGCGGCCGAACCGCTGGCCGGAATGGAAGAGATGGCGGAGGCACGAAACGTGTCTTTCGACTCAACTCGCGACTCAACTCGCAACTCACGTCGCGATTTGCGCAAGTTGACCAGCGGCCCCGGCCGATTGGCCGAGGCGTTCGGCATCACGCGCGAACGGGACAATGGGAAGGATCTCACCAGCGCGCGCTCCGATCTGTTCATCACGGATGACGGATACCGCGCTCATCGTATTCTGACAACGCCGCGGATCGGAATCACCAAGGCGGCTGGGCTGCCCCTGCGATACGTGATTGCGGGGAATGAGTTCGTTTCCGGGCCCAAGATTGGGAACTCCAGGCAACGCCCAGATCCCTCGCTTCGCGAGGGATGACAAATTTGTGATGGACGACAGGAGCGAGGACGCCCGCGCCTACTCTGGTTCAGGCAGCAGGATGTTGTCGATAAGCCGGGTGTGTCCCACAAAGGCGGCAATCGCGACCAGCGCGCTGCTCGTGAGTTCTTGCATGGAGTCGAGGGTGGAGGGATTCACAATCTCGAAGTAGTCCAGACGTACGCCAGTTTCCTGCGACAGCACATGTTTCCCGGCTTCAATCAGCATGGATGCATTCCGCTCACCTTGATCGAATCGATTCTTCACCGCGGTTAGCGAACGGCTCAGAACCAGAGCGGACCTGCGTTCCTGAGGACTGAGGTAAGCGTTGCGCGAACTCATCGCGAGGCCGTCTGTCTCGCGGACGATGGGGCAGACGATAATCTCGACCGGCAGATTCAGGTCTCGCACCATGCGGCGGATGATCGTCGACTGGGCCGCATCTTTTTGGCCGAAGAAGGCCAGGTCAGGTTCCACGATGTGGAAGAGCTTGGCAACAACCGTAGTCACGCCACGAAAGTGCCCAGGACGCGACCTGCCGCACAGCTTCTCGCTCAGACCTTCGACCGTGACATAGGTGACGGCGCCCGCTGGATACATTTCTTCCGGCGCGGGCGCGAAGAGAATATCCACGGATGCTTTTTCCAGAAGGTCGCGATCGCGTTCGAAAGTGCGCGGATATTTGGCTAAATCCTCGCTGGGTCCGAATTGCAGAGGGTTTACGAAGATGGAAACTGCGACCACATCGCATTTTGCCTTCGCAGCACGCACCAGAGACAGATGCCCCTCATGCAACGCGCCCATGGTCGGAACGAAGCCCAAACGCTGGCCTTCGCGGTGTGACCCACGCGAGGCGGCGCGCATGTCGCTGATCGTCTTGCAGATTTTCATCGCGGTGCGATCTTCAGTACTTACGGAGACGGAACCCAATTGATGAGTACCTGCATGCTTTCCAATGCGCCGGCAACCAGTGCCCGGTTCTTTCGAAGCCTGGCCTTGTCTTCGTCGGAACTGGCGGCGCCAATCTCTTGAATTGCAACGACGCGCCCATAGGGCCACGCCGACGAAGGCAGCTTGGCTAGCGCTTCGGACAGTTTGTCTGGGTCCACGATCTGCTGTTCGTTGTTGCTAACATCCAACAGGCCAACCCCGTCTACCTTGACGATCAAGTAGGGATTTCGCCAGGCTTTCATGTCGCGCATCCCAGCATATTTTTGTGGATCGGCGGGCGGAATCTGTTGAATTCGAATCTCTGGGCTGATCGCCGTTTCCTCTGGGGCCGCGGGCGGTTTGGCGCAAGAAACAAGCGGGGCAAGGCTCACCGCCAAAATACTGAGACGCAAGTATCTCATCACATCAGTGATTATCGGTGCATCCCCCGCTTGCGCACCAGCACCGTTTCCAGCGCCTGTTGCGTCTCTTTGGACAAATGGTACGACTCACCATCGAGCGGATACTGATGCGAGATCACGTCCGCGCGGAATGACTGCACCGCCTCCACAATGAGGGCGGCGGCATCCCCGTAACGGCGAACGAACTTGGCCGGTTGAGCAAAGGTCAGGTTCAGAATGTCGTGGAAGACAAGAACCTGGCCATCGCAGTCCGGACCCGCGCCAATGCCGATGGTCGGAGTCGCGACCTCCGCCGTGATCATGGTCGCCACTTCCCGCGGAATGCCCTCGAGAAACAGGAGCGCCACACCGGCTTGATCGAGCGCCACGGCATCGCGCATGAGTTGTTCAATCTCCGCCAGCGACTTGCCCTGAACTTTGTAGCCGCCCATGACGTTGACCGACTGCGGAGTCAACCCGATGTGGCCAGCCACGGGAATTTCTGCGTCGATTACGCGGCGAATCAGGTCGGCGCGTTTCTCTCCGCCTTCGATTTTCACCGCTTCGGCGCCAGCTTCTTTCATGAAGCGGGCTGCATTGCGCACCGCATCGTCCGCGCCGACGTGGTAGGAGCCATAGGGCATGTCAGCCACGAGCAGCGCGTGTTTCACCCCCCGCCGCACCGCCCTCGCGTGGTGGAGCATTTCATCCACCGTGACCGAGAGCGTGTCCGGATAACCCAGCATGGTCATGGCCAGGGAATCACCGACCAGGACAATATCGATCGACACTTCGTCCACCAGACGGGCGCTGGCATAATCGTATGCGGTCAGGCAGGTAATGGGCTGATGTTGAAGTTTGTTCTCTCGAAGGGAAGCGACAGTAATCTTGCGGCGCGGCTCGCCAATTGGTGTAAGACTCACGATGTCCTCCAGTGCCCCTCCGCCTTGGCGGATAGAGCCCGTTCACATCTTGGATACTGCTGCGGCTATTGTAGACCCAGAGCCGGGAGTTCGTCGATAGCTGTGCAAGGTGCCTAAACGAGGGTCGATTCCAACCAAAGTAAGAACAGTCGTCATCTGTCTTACTTTGGAGTAAGATAACACTACGATGCGAGCTTACCGTACAGTTATCAGTTCCAAGGGCCAAGTGGTGATTCCGGCAGAGCTGCGCGAGCAGTTCGGACTGAAAAAAGGAACACCCGCAACTTGGAGCGAAGAAAAAGGCCGTTTGGTGCTCACGCCAATCACGGAGCGGCGGTTGGATGAGATCATGGGATTTCTCAAACCGAAGCCGGGTGAGCCGTCCATGTTTGAGGAATTGTTCGCGGAGCGCGAGCGCGAACGCAGGCGAGAGAAGTAGTGGCGTTAGTCTCTCGCGGCACCCACCGCCGATACGTGCTCGATGCCAATGCCCTGATAGGTTTTTTTGAAGAGCGTCGCGGCGCCGCGCAAAGAGTTCGGCACTTGCTGAGCGAAGCCGCGCGCCAGGACGTGCCTCTTCTGATGTCGGCGGTAAATTGGGGCGAGGTCTTCTACATCGCGTGGAGACGCCACGGAGAGGCGAAGGCATGGGAGGCGGAGGCAAGATTGCAGGAGATGCCCGTGGCGGTCATTAGCGTGGACCGGGAAAGAGCCTCGCGAGCGGGCGCACTCAAGCAGAAACACAGCCTCGGCTACGCTGACTCCTTTGCCGCCGAACTGGCTATCGAGCGCGGCGCATGGCTGATCACCGCAGACCCCGAATTCTCGAAAGTTGGCAAGGCGCTCGCCGTCTATTCGCTTCCGCGACATGAGAGGTAGGAGCATCGACTGAACCCTACCTACCGCCCGCGCCTGCGCTCGACGTTGGCCCGCAGCCAAGCGGCATACGCAGCCTCGTCGAGGGTGCCTGCCGCAAGGTCCATGACGGCCTGAGTGGCGTCTTCCTCGCTCGCCTTGAAGTTGAAACCGTGAAGTTCGAGGAACAGAATACCGACAACGAAACCCGTTCGCTTGTTGCCATCGACGAAAGGATGATTGCGGACGATACCGGCCGTGTAAAGAGCGGCCATTTTGACGATGTCGCGAGAAGCCGCATACGCGTGATGTTGGCGGGGACGGGCAAGAGCGGATTGCAGAAGGCCTCGATCGCGCAATCCCGCAGCGCCGCCGTGGACGGCTACAAGACGGTCGTGAATCGCAACGACGTCCCGTTCCTCGATCCAGAGCGGTTCCTTCGTTTTCACTTTGCCAGCGCGTGGAGCGTGTTGCGATAGCGAGCCATGATCTGTTCGGCTTTTCTCATTTTCTTCTCGAACGCGGGATCGTAAGGCGTGAGACGGTAATCACCGTCCGCCGCCTCAATCAGAAAAAGCCGCTCTCCGTCCGCTGTGCGCAGGCGGCCAATGACCTCCTTGGGAAGAACCACACCCAGCGAGTTGCCGAATTTGCGAACTTTGAGCTCAACCATGACCTCTCCCGTATGTTATTACTATTGTAATAACGTTGCTCGGATCGTGCAAGGAAAAATGATTTCGACCAATCGAGGTCGAAGCTCAGCGGCGTCCGTCGATCCAGTCCCGCCGTTCATCTCCTGAAATCCTCTCGTGTGAACTGGGTCAACGACCAACGGCCGACGACCAACGACGATTTCGTTACGCGCTGGCCGCTTCCTGATTCCCCAATGGCAGGAAATATTGCGTCCCCTTGATTGGGGCGGAAACTTTTCGCAGCAGCTCCTGCAGGTCTTCATTGCGCTCCACGAAGTCAATCTCCGAGGTGTTCACGATCAGCAGGTCGGATGAGGTGTAGTGAAAAAAGAAGTGTTCGTAGGCCTTAATCACTTCTTCGAGATATTCTTCGTTGATCGCCTTCTCGCCCGGCGCATTCTTTTTCTTCAGGCGCTTTTTCAAGACCTCGGGAGTGGCCTGCAAATAGATCACCAGATCAGGCGTGGGGAGCTGCTCGCGAAAATAGTTGTAATAGCGGTTGTAGATTTCAAGTTCCTGGTCGTTGAGATTGAGGCAGGCGAAGAGCTTGTCTTTTTCGAAAACGAAGTCGGTGACTACGGATTTCTGGGAGCGCGGTCCGAGGTCGAGCGCGTGGAGTTGTTCGAAGCGGCGGATCAGGAAAGCGAACTGGGCCTGGAATCCGGCGCCGCGCTCACCGTCGTAAAAGGCGCGCAGAAAGGGATTGTCCTCGGTTTCCATGACCCGCTGGGCGCTGAGGCGCTCCGCCAGAATTCGCGTCAGCGTGCTTTTCCCAACGCGGATGGGACCTTCTACTGCAATGTAGCGGGGCAGTTCGAAAAGATTGGCCATGGGCTAGAGGGCTCGGACTTCGAATGGCAGGATATCCCGATAGAGCTTCCAGCGCAATTGAGGAAAAGGTTAACAGGTCCTTTTTGCTTTCAACTGGCGATTTTCAATTGCCGATTTCCGATTGAATGCGGGCGTTACTGAATTGGCAATTCGAAACTGGCAATCTGCAATTACAATCTTTTCATGCTCGGCGTTGCATGTGCCGCTGCCGGTATTGGTGGGGCCAGTTGTGCTGCGGGTTACCAGGCCATGGCGCCGGCCGGGCAGTGGTATGGCCGCACCTTTACCGGGCTGAAGCCCGGAAGCAGGCAACTGGCGCTGACTTTCGACGATGGCCCCAACGACCCGTACACTTTTCGTCTCCTGGAGATTCTTGCTCACCACAATGTCAGGGCCACATTTTTTCTCATCGGCCGCTACGTGAAGCAAAGGCCTGACATCGTGCGCGAACTGATGCGGGCTGGGCACGCGGTCGGCAATCACACTTTCAGCCATCCCAATCTGATTTTTGCTTCAGCGCGGCAGACCAGGATGGAATTGCAAAATTGCCAGCAGGCCATGGCGGATGCGGTGGGAGAGCAGCCCCGGCTGTTTCGTCCTCCGTTTGGCGGACGACGGCGGAGTACGCTGAAAATTGCGCGAGCGCTGAGACTTGAACCCGTGATGTGGAATGTCACTGGTTGGGACTGGAAGGGGAAGCCGGCGGAGTACGTCGAACGGAGGATCAGTCAGCAGATCCGGGGCGGCGATGTGATCCTTTTGCACGATGGCAGCCATGCAGGATTTGGAGCTGATCGTTCGCAAACCGTGATTGCGACGGATGGGCTGATCTCCCGGTGCAAGGCTGAGGAATACAAATTCGTGACGGTTCCGGAGATGATGGAAAAGTCAGTTGTCAGTTCTCAGCCTGCGGTTCCCAGTTAAACCAGAGGCGCCGCGCGCCTGACCGAGTCAGCCAGCAGTTACGCCCGCCGAAGCGAATGCCTGCTTGGCCGCGTTGATTGTTTTCTGGACATCTTCTTCGGTGTGGGCTGCGCCTAGAAACGCGGCTTCGAACTGCGATGGCGGCAGATAGACCCCATTGTCCAGCATGGCGCGAAAGAAACGGCCGAAGGCTTTGGTGTCGGATTTCGCTGCCGAATCCCAATCCGTCACCGGACCAGGAGCAAAAAACCAGGTAAACATGGATCCTACGCGGTTATGGCAGAGAGACACGCCCGCGTCTTTCGCCGCAGCCGCCACGCCGCTAACAAGTTCTCCGCTGAGTTTGTTCAGACGTGGATAAATTTCCTTTCTGTGTTCCCGCAAATGACGCAGCGTTGCCAGTCCGGCAGCCATGGCCAGCGGATTCCCTGAGAGCGTGCCCGCTTGATACATGGGGCCGAGCGGGGCCACCAGGTTCATGATCTCGGAAGGGCCGCCGTAACCGCCCACCGGGAGGCCGCCGCCGATAATCTTTCCCATCGTGGTCAGATCTGGCGTCACACCGTAAACTTCCTGTGCGCCACCGAAGGCCAGACGGAATCCGGTCATGACTTCATCAAAAATGAGCACACTCTTTTCCCTCTGCGTAATCAAACGGAGGGCTGCCAGATATCCGCCCGAAGCCGGTACGCAACCCATATTTCCTACGACCGGCTCCACGATCACGCAGGCGATCTCGTGCTTAAACTTTTTGAATGCGTGCTCGAGCGCGTCGGTGTCATTAAACGGCAACGCCAGAGTGAACTGGATGAACTCCTCCGGAACGCCGGCGGAGCCTGGGATTCCGAGCGTTGCGACACCCGAGCCAGCTTTTACCAGTAGCGCATCGGCGTGTCCGTGATAGCAGCCCTCAAATTTCATAATGTATTTGCGCTTGGTGTAGGCGCGAGCCAAACGGATGGCGGACATGGTCGCTTCGGTGCCCGAATTGACGAACCGGACTTTCTGCATATGAGGGAATGCAGAAAGCACAATTTCGGCCAGATCGGCCTCGGCGGGAGTGGAAGCGCCGAAACTGGTGCCGTTGCAGGCCGCCTCCATGATGGCTTCGATTACTTTGGCGGGAGCGTGCCCGAGGATGAGCGGGCCCCACGAGCCCACGTAATCGATGTACTCGTTGCCGTCGGCATCGAAGATATGCGAACCTTGCCCGCGCAGGATGAAGGGCGCGTCGCCGCCCACGGAACCAAAAGCGCGTACCGGCGAATTGACGCCGCCCGGAATCATTTGCTCGGCGCGTTGCTGCAGTTTGCGGGACATCTCCATTTTGCGGGTCATGGGCTCTCCGAAACGAAACTGGTCATCTATGGTAACAGCGCCGGAGTGGCAACGGACGGGCCCTCGTTAAGAAGCCCGGTTTTCGGGCTCAACCGGGGTTGCGGAATTCACCGGATATTTACAGTCTCGTAAAAGTCCTGAAACACGTTCTGAGTACTCTTTGTTCAGTACACGCCCTTCTAACCGGGAGGGTTCTAAGGACAGCTTCGGGGGGCTCCGAGCTGTCCTGCTTTGTTTTTGCTGACATTCGCGGCACATCGACGGCTCTCCGTCACTTCAAATAGGCGCGAACCAAGCCGATCAAATCTTCGCCCAACTCTTCAGGCGATTCCACTTCGTGATCCGGATTCATCATGTGCAGGCGGATGTGGTCTTCCAGAATTTCCGCCATCAACCCGTTGACGCCGCCACGAATGGCGGCCAGCAGCATTAAGATGTCCGCGCATTCGTCCCCGGCGGTGAGCGCACGCTCGACGGCGGCGAATTGGCCGCGGATCCGCTTGATGCGGAACAGCAGCTTCTGTTTCTCTTTTGAAATTTCGGGAATCTTATCCTGCATTTTTTCGTTCTCCTGGTTCAATTGTCTGTTGACTATACCATATGGGGGTATGATATAAGATGGCAAAGGGGAAATCGTAGCTTTGAGACAGGAACAATCAAGAAAGGAGGGAAACGACAATGACCTGCATGACTCTATTCGCACAACCAGTGGCGATGGCGACGACGCAGCTCGTGCGCGAAATTCAACACAAGTCTTTGCGCATGAGCTGGGTCGTGGTCACCGACGAACGTGGACAGCGGCGCCTCCGCATGCGGTGGGTGGTTGTTCAGGACTGCTGACGACAGCAGACTCGCCCTGTAACATTCCCTTAACCCACCGTGCGTAGGCTAGGCGGATTGGCGGCATGACCGACTTCGCGTTGGAGCCTCCGCCGACCACCGACCCGGGAGGTAGGTAGTTAACCATAGTTAACGTATCGTGGTAGAGTTACGTTAATCTATCCAACACGAAAGAGATCCTGGCGAGCGGAATCAGAGTTTCTTCGTAAATGGGTTGGCTAAGGTTCACGCAACACGAAATCGAACATGAAAACGCAAGCCCAACTCGCGAATCTCAGCATACGCTGGCTTCTGCTTGTGTTTTGGGCAGCGGTGGCTGTTGGTACGGCGATGCCGGCGCTTGCGCAGCAGTCGAACGCGCCCGTTGCGGCGAAGCCAGATACGGCGCCCCAGGCGACTGCCGTCAATGAGGCTGATCCGCCCGCTGAACCTCCCGCCGACGAGGGTGCGGAAACGATGTTCCCTCATTTCGGGAACACGCGGTTCTGGCTTTCCGGGCAGATGAATTTTATTTTCCAGACCCATCCTCCATTCCACGCGGCCTACAGCGGGACGAACAGCCTGGGTCCCAACTATGAGAAAGCCACGTCGCGCGTGCTGACACTCTACACTGGCGTGCGGCTCAACAATTCCACCGAACTTCTGGTGGACATTGAAGAGGCCGGCGGACAAGCTCTCAGTACGGGTCTCGGACTCGCGGGCAATACGGATCTCGATATCGTGCGCAATCCACTGCTGAGCAAAGAGCCTTATTTGGCGAGAGGCATAATTCACCACGTATTTGCGCTGAGCAAGGATAAAATCGAAAACCAGCGCAATGCCTTGTCCCTCTTCGATGAACTGCCGCGCCGCCGGCTGGAAGTCCGTTTTGGAAAGTTCAGCATGCCGGACTTCTTCGATGTAAATTCGGTGGGCTCGGATACCCACTTTCAATTCTCCAACTGGACGGTCGACAACAACGGCGCATATGACTATGCCGCCGACACACGCGGCTACACCGTCGGCTTTACCGCCGATTATGAAGACCGCAACTGGGGATTCCGCTTCGCCGAGGGGCTCATGCCCAGGGTCGCGAATGGAATTGATCTGGTGTGGAAGCCGTGGCAAGCGCACGCGGAAAACTTCGAATACGAGTTACGCCGCGGCGTGATCCCGAAAAAAGGGGGAGTGGTCCGTCTTCTCGCCTACACCAACTACGCCAACATGGGAATCTATCGCCAGGCTATCGCCAACTTTGAAGCCGGCCGAACCCCCACACCGGAGATCACCGACCATCCCTGGCACATTACGCGGAAATACGGATTCGGCGTCAACCTGGAACAGAATCTCACTCATCACCTGACCGCTTTCGGTCGCTTCGGCTGGGATAACGGCAAGACCGAGTCTTTCGCCTACACCGAAGTCGATCAAACCTTCGCCGGGGGATTGGGAGCGAGCGGCGCCTGGTGGCATCGCAAGCAGGACCGTGCAGGGGTCGCCCTGGTCACGAATGCAATTTGCAAATATCACCAGACTTACCTTGCCGATGGCGGCCTCGGTTTTCTCCTCGGTGATGGCAAGTTGAACTACGGCCGCGAGGACATCGTGGAGTCTTATTACACGGTCCACGTGTGGCGCGGCATTTACCTCGCTCCCGGCGTGCAGCACATCAACGACCCCGGATACAACCGCGATCGCGGGCCAGTGGTTGTGCCCTCGTTCCGCGCCCACATGGAGTTCTAGAAGCTCGTGTGGAGAGCGGCGGCCGCCCGTCCAGAGCGGAACTCGAACAGTTCGTCGGCCTCTACTTCTCGACTTTCACGCCCTTCCAGAAGGCCACGTATCCCTTAATCTGGTCAGCCGCCGGTTTCGGTTCGGGGTAGTACCAAGCTGCGCCCGGATTCCGTTTGCCGTTAACCTCGAGGTCGTAGTAGCTGGCTGCACCCTTCCACGGGCAAACGGTGTGAGCCGCGCTGGGTTTGAAATATTCCTGCTTGATTGCGTCAGGCGGAAAATATTGGTTGCCTTCCACTTCCACGCATTGGTTGGATTCGGCTACAACGACGCCTTCCCATATTGCTTTTGCCATGGCTCCAGTTTAGATTTCTTTTATGGCTGGGGGCTTCGAAAAATTGGCTGCGGACGCGATCATCCCGACGGCCACCGAAGTGCGTTTCAATGGACATTCCATGGTGGGCGCGCTGAAACGGGTGCTGGTGTGTTCCCCGCGCACCGCCTGCTGGCATCAAGCCGAGCGCGCCGCCCGCTGGCGGGAACTTGGCTTCGTTCGTCCTCCGGATTTCAAGACTGCACAGGCGCAGCACGTGGCTCTGTGCCGGGAATTGCAAGCGTGCGGCGCTGAGGTTGAGGATATTCCCCCAGCCATGGAACTTTCGCTCGATGCGGTCTATGCCCATGACGCGTCGTTCCCAACTGACTTGGGGTTGATCCTGATGCGTCCCGGCAAAGCGAATCGCATTCCTGAAGGCAAACATCACGGATCGTTCTGCCAGATTCTTGGCATCCCGATGCTGGCCAAGATCACGGCGCCGGCGACGACGGAAGCCGGGGACATGGTTTGGCTCGACGCCAAGACGTTGCTCATCGGCCGCGGCTATCGAACTAACGCGCAAGGCATCCAGCAGACGCGCGCTCTGCTCAAGTCCAAAGGAGTCGAGGTTCTCTCCGCGCCGCTGCCTCACGGTCAGGGACCGTCCTCCTGCTTGCATTTGATGTCACTGATCAGCCTGCTCGACGAACGTACCGTGCTGGTGGATTTGCCATGGCTTGCGGTCGAAACCGTGGAGCTACTTCGAGCGCGTGGCTTTGCATTCATCGAGATCGATTATGCGGAGCGGGAAACGCTGGCCTGCAACGTTCTTTCGCTGGGGGACAAACGCTTGCTGGCGCTGGAAGAAAACGAAAAGACAAATCAGAAGCTGCGCGCTGCGGGATTCGACGTCCGCACTTTCCCCGGCTCGGAGTTGTGCATTAACGGCGGCGGCGGCCCAACCTGCCTGACGAGACCTTTGCTGCGGGGATGATCGCGATTCACGCGCCGACCGGCTAGTAGAACGCGTCTCACGCAAACAATTTTCCATGGAGGATTGGCGTTTTCGCTGTTCCGTCCGGACGGGGCGGGCGGGCCGTCCTTCCGTCGAAAAGTATACCTTGCGGAGGTTCGTGGGTGACCGCGCCAAACTCGGCTTCATCGATCTCCTGTTAAAATCAAAGGGCGATGGTTTTACCTTTCGTCCGCGATCTGTTCACGGACGTGGAAAAGTTGCCCGCCTTTTTGCGTGTAGCCTCCCACCTGCGAGAGGGCACGGGACGGATACGTGTCTCTGGACTCACTCCCACGGCGAAAGCCCTGCTTCTGGTTTTATTGCAACGGAGCGCTGGACGCCCTTTCATCGTGGTCGTTGCGGACAACCGCGCAGCCGAGGAGTTCGTCCCCGTGCTGCAGGCTTTTCACGAACTGATCGGTGGGAACGATCCGGATTCTGTGGTCTCGCTGCCCACGCGCGATGTTTTGCCCTTTCAGAATCTATCGCCGCATCCCGAAATTCAGGAGGAACGTGCAGTCGCGCTCTGGAAAATTGCCACCGGGGCCGTCTCGATTTTAGTTTCGCCGATTGGGGCGACCGCTCTTCTTCTTCGTTCCGCGGAATACTACGCCGACCTGGCGCGAATGGTTCGCCGCGGCGAAACGCTCGATACCGAACCGTTGCTGCGCCACCTCAACACCGTCGGTTATGCCTCGACCGACGTCGTAGAAATGCCCGGCGAATACGCTATCCGAGGTGGCATCCTCGATGTGTACTCGCCTGAAGCTGATCGCCCGCTGCGCATCGAGTTCTTCGGCGACGAGGTCGAGTCCATCCGCAAATTCGATCCTGCGACACAACGGTCGTCCACTGCAGTCGACGAAGCGCTGCTGCTTCCCCTTACCGAAACTCCAGTGAGCGACGATCTGCTGGGAGCGATTCACGTCCGCTTGTCGGGAAAACGCATTGCGGGCGCGGAAGAGGTTGTCGAGCAAGCGGTGCGCTCCGGCGGCGTCAGCGTGTTCCCCGGCTGGGAGTTTTACGCACCGGTCGCGGGTGCCGATCGCACCGTCTTCGATCTGATCCCCCAGGCCGTGGTTCTGGTAGACGAACCCGAGAGTGTGAAGAAAGAGTTTGACCACGCCTGGTCGCGAATCGAAGAGGCCCACGAACGCAGCGAGGTCGGTAATCTGGTGCGGCCTGGCGATCTCTATCTTCCTCCCGACGGCTGGTGGCAGAAACTGGCCAGCCTTCCCGGAGCTTCGATTGAGCACCTCGAAATCGCTCGTCCCGACGCGGCCGAGGGGGCAACTTTCCATGCGCAGCCGGCACAACGCTTTCACGGCGCAGTCCCAGCAATGCTGGAGGAGGTTAAGAAGCAGATCGGGGAACAGAATCGGGTGCTGATCGCTGTCCCGAATATTGGCGAAGTGGAGCGCCTGGCCGACGTCTTCACCGAGTACAGTCTTTCTTTTCGTTTGGGCAGCCGCACTCGCGGCGGAGAAAGTTACGCCGACGAAACCGCTTATTTTGCGGGCGAAATTCTTACGAGCACGCTGGTCAAAGCCTACGTGCCCGATGGCGTCGTATTGCCTGAGGCGCATCTCGCGATTCTCGGCTCGCGCGATCTGTTCGATGAATCGGAGTCCATGGTTTCGCGCCCGCAACGCGCGAAGTCCAAGGTGTCCGCATTTCTTTCCGACTTCCGCGACCTGCAAGTGGGCGATTACGTAGTCCACGTCGAGCACGGGATTGGGCAATATCAGGGGCTGAAGGAAATCAATCAGGGCGATGGCAACGCGGAGTTCATGCTGCTGGAGTATGCGGAAGGAGCACGGCTCTATGTACCGCTGACGCGGCTCGACCTGATTCAGAAATACCGGTCGTCGGAAGGCGCGAAGCCGCCGCTGAGCCATATGGGAACCGCGGCCTGGGCCAAGACAAAGGCACGCGTCCGCAAGGCCATGAAAGACATGGCCGACGAACTGCTCAAACTCTACGCTGAGAGAAGAGCGGCCAGGGGGTTCGCGTTCTCCGCCGACAATCAATGGATGCGCGAGTTTGAGGACGCGTTCGAGTTCACCGAGACTGAAGATCAGGATCTGGCCATCACCGACGTCAAGCGCGATATGGAATCATCGCAACCGATGGACCGCCTGCTGTGCGGCGACGTGGGCTATGGCAAGACGGAAATCGCCATGCGTGCCGCCTTCAAAGCGGTCAATGACAACAAGCAAGTCGCCTTGCTTGCGCCGACAACAGTGCTTGCTTTCCAGCACCTGGAAACTTTCAAACAACGCTTTGCGGCATTCCCCGTCAAGATCGAAATGATCAGCCGTTTTCGCACGGCGAAACAGCAGAAAGAAATCCTGCAAAAGGTCGAGGCCGGTAAAGTGGACGTCTTGATCGGCACGCACCGCCTGCTCTCGAAAGACATCAAGTTCACGGACCTTGGCTTGCTGATCGTGGATGAAGAACAGCGCTTCGGAGTGCGCCACAAAGAACGGCTGAAGCAAATGCGAAAGGAAGTCGACGTTCTCACCATGTCCGCTACTCCGATTCCACGAACGCTGCACATGTCTTTGGTCGGAATGCGCGATATGAGCGTCATCGAGACGCCGCCCAAGGACCGCATCGCGATCCAGACCGTGGTGGCGAGTTGGGACGAGAAACTGATTCAGTCTTCGATCGAGCAGGAACTCGACCGCGGCGGCCAGGTCTATTTCGTACACAATCGGGTGGAAAGCATCTGGGAGATCGCGGCGAAACTGCAGGAATTAGTTCCTCGGGCGCGCATCATCGTGGGACACGGCCAGATGTCGGAAGGACAGCTGGAAAAGGTGATGCTGAAGTTCATGCATCACGAGGCCGACATTCTGGTAGCCACGACCATCATCGAGAACGGCCTCGACATCCCACTCTGCAATACCATCGTCATCAATCGCGCCGATCGTTTTGGACTCTCCGAGCTTTATCAGCTCCGTGGACGCGTGGGACGATCGAATCGCAGAGCCTATGCCTACCTGCTGATTCCTGCCGACATCGAACTCACTCCGATTGCGCGCCGACGGCTGGCTGCCTTGAAAGAGTTTTCCGATCTCGGCGCCGGCTTCAAAATCGCGGCTCTTGACCTCGAACTTCGCGGCGCCGGAAATTTGCTGGGCGGAGAACAAAGCGGCCACATCGAAGCCATCGGGTTCGAACTGTACACGCAGATGCTCGATCGCGCTGTCCGCGAGATGAAGGGCGAGGCAGCGCCGGATGAGGCCGAAACTCAACTCAATCTCGGTCTCAACATTCGCATTCCGGTGAACTACATCCCGGAAGAAAACCAGCGCCTGCGCATGTACAAGCGGGTTGCCGGAGTCGAAACTGAGTCGCAACTGAGTGATGTAGGCGCTGAACTCGAAGACCGCTACGGCGAGCCTCCCGCCGCTGTGCGCAATCTGCTCGACTATGCCTCACTCAAGCTGCTCTCGGTACGTGTAGGCGTGACCGCAATCGAGCGCAAGCGCGATCTGGTGACCATTAAGTTCCGCCAAAATGCGGTAGTTGATCCCGCGAAGCTGGCGCAATTTGTCTCCTCGCAACGGGGCGCGCAATTCACTCCCGACGGGATGCTGAAGTTTTCTCTGAAAGCCACGGCAGCCGAGGAAGTTCTCGACCATCTCGAAACTCTGCTGGAAAAACTGGCCGCCGAGCTTCCCGAGGCGGCTTCCGCGTCAGAGAAGGTTCGGTAGCCTCGCCAAGACTGCAGCCTTCTTCACCTCCCTTCCATCAGGCCGGTTAAGTATCGCGGGTTTTTGCCGATGTAATTCTTTGGCGTCCTACGAACAAAAACCGTGCCATGAAAACGATATTGGTGGTCGACGACAGCAAGCTTTTTCGAGTGGAGAAGGAGCACACACTCAGGAGAGCCGGATATCTCGTCGTTACTGCGGTTGACGGTATAGAGGCTTTGGCGGTGGCACGGGAAAGCCTTCCCGACCTGATTTTGCTGGATATGATGCTGCCCAAGCTAGACGGAACCTCAGTGCTGCAAGCTCTCAAGGCTGACCCGGTGACCGCGAAAATCCCGGTGGTTGTGCTGACCGGTCTTTCCCAGAAGAACGAAGGAAAACTGATGCAAAATGGCGCAGCCGCGTTCTTGGAAAAGGGACAATCCCTGAAAAGCGAAGAGCCCCTTCTGCACACACTCAAGCGAATTCTGGACAGTCGGATGGTTTAGAGCTACTGGCAAAGGCCCGTGGGATTTCAGGAGCCTTCAGTGAGATCGAGGCACGGAGTGTCTAGAAGCGGAAAATCTTGAAGTCTTACCCGTCAATGTTTCTTGGGCTCTTTGGCCATCTTTCTCGCAATCTCAGCCATCAATTTGGGTTTCAAATCAGCCAGAACACTGTCAACGATGTTGGCGATTTCGCGCTCTTCGTCCTCCTTGGTGGACGAACCATCGGGCTGAAACTCGGGCTTTGCGCCACCAGCAACCCCCTTCAATTCCGCATCCGTTTTGGCGATCTGTGAATCGAGTTGTGACCCGCTGAGTTGCGAATCAACAACCTGCTCCCGTATCTGCCGCCAGTTGGCCCACGCCGCAGCGAGTTCCGATTCATGTTGTCGTCCACTGGGATCAGCAGCGGAAGGAGCATTCTCGGAAGACTCCACGAGCAGGCCCTGCTGCGAACTGATTTCCACAGCCATGACCGTGTCCGCGATTGAGCCTGCCGAGGCCGCAGCCGCATAAGCCGCAGTTTTCCTCAGCTCTGAAGCTGCGTTTTCGCTGAACGCATCAAAGCTCGTGGTTGTGGACGCGGCATCCGGTTCGGCTTCCGCCGCCGGTGATTCCTGAGTACTGGTCAATGGTGCCGGCGAAGAAGAGGCAGACGGTCTGGTTTCATGGTTGTCAAATGACTCAACCATTGTGTCCGCGACCGGCAAAGCGTCACGTTCACCTGGCGAACTTGCGAACGTCATCCGGGCGGCGTCCGCAGCGGCGAAAGCGGCGTAGGCCCGTTCCATCTCCTGTTCGAGGACGAGCGTAGCTTCGTCGTCCATAAGCGCGGCCGGTTCGGCAATCCATCTGGGGCCGTTGAACTCCTGAGTTGCAGCCGTGGCAGCCATGGTCACGGGGACTCGGTCCCTTGCGGCAAGGTCCCACTTAACTGTATCCGCGGCGCCTCTGTCGGTCGCACCCTCATTGCTGTTGCCGCTCGTTGGCGCCAGAGAGGCCAACGCAGCAGTCACTTCTTCGTCAGCCAGTTTCCCCGTTCCCGCGAGCGCGATCTGAGGGGCGACAGTGATTGGTGACTCTGCACTCGTTGGCGTGGGAGGCGGTGCAGCTTCGGCGGGAACTTCATCCGATGACCCAGACTCGGCAGCTGGGCTTGCCGAGGATTCCACTGGGGTAACAGACATCGTGCTTTCTGG
>Ga0182014_10000278_pt1 | contig 64373 bp, 61 predicted proteins | sample 612S2DmetaG_FD_120489 | JGI IMG/M metagenome (GOLD analysis project Ga0182014, IMG submission 120489) | Permafrost microbial communities from Stordalen Mire, Sweden - 612S2D metaG | ecosystem: Environmental > Terrestrial > Soil > Wetlands > Permafrost | place: Sweden: Stordalen | collected...
ATCAATTTCATGCTCCTGCTCCTGCACGATGATGGCGCGCAAGGTCTCGCTTAACGCAAATTCCCCCATCGCCTCGGCCTGGCGGATGCGCTCGCGATAACGCCCCACCGTGGTGCGTTCGTTCTCCAGATCCGCGCGCAGCATTTCGACCGGGTCATTTGAGGTTTTAACCGGCTTGGGCGTCACGCCCGGCATGCCGCCCAGATAATCAATCTGTTTGGCAATTTTTATGGCATGCGCCAGTTCTTCCCCGGCATGTGCTTCCAACTCCCGCGCAATGTCGGTGTACGCGGCCCCCTTGAGCACCTGGCTGTACACGGTGTAGGCAATGATCGCCTGGTATTCCCCCGCCAGATCCTCGTTCAACAGTTGGATCATCCGTTCGCGGGTGATGTTTAATTCGGTGGTAATGTTTTCTTTGGTCATAATATTTTTTGGTTTTCCGATATTTTCAGTGGATGACAGAGTGTGAAACCGGACTTTTTGGGTGCAGCCACGACAACATGGATGCAAGGAGGACATCCGCCCTCGCCCCGGCCCTCTCCCCCGGGAGAGGGGGAATCATTCGCCGCTCCTTTGAAAATTTATACGACTGGATTGGCCGGACGCTCATCCACAAAACCAGAAACAGGCGAAAGCGATTTCCTCTCTTGGGGGAGAGGATAAAAGGTGAGGGCGGGCGTAAACACTCATTCCATTGAAAACGTCGAGGAGGCATGTTTTTATGTTGGTAACTGGGTTTCATACACGGCTGCGTCTGGTTGTGTCCATGCGAGCCAATGGCCCGCCCGCGTTCAGTCTTTCACGATGAAGCCGACTTTGATGGTCACCTGCCAGTGATGCACCTTTCCCTTGATGATGTTGCCGCGCGTTTCGACCATCTGGAACCAGCACAGGTTCTTGACGGTTTTGTGCGCGCGTTGAATGGCCTTGTCCACGGCGTCCTCGATGGAAGTGGTGGAGGTGCCGGTGAGTTCGATGAGTTTATAGACCGGGTCTTTCATATTTGGTTGTTTGTGTTTGGTGGCCGCCAATGGGTTCTGTCATTCAGCCTTTAGGCTCACAAACTACGGGCCGGGCTGGTCCTTTGCTATGGGGTAAAACCCTACCGCGGTTCGAGGCTTGGTTCAGTCGGGACGGATCAAACTGGGCGCAACTTGATACCCGCACCGAACGAAAACAACTCCCTCTCCCCGCCAAACGGGGAGAGGGCTGGGGCGAGGGGATTTGATCTTGCATAATCGGCCTCCTCACCCCGCCCCTCTCCTCCTTTGGGGGAGGCGAGGGAGAAAAAATGGTGCGTGTTTCAAGTTGCACCCGATCAAACTGTCTTTCCCGCTGGCTGGCTGACATGTTTTCATTCGGTTTGATTTGGATGGATCAGGTTTGTTCCGGCCGAATTGAGGCGGATTGCCAGCTTGGAGACGTGGCAATCAAAAGGAGCCGGAGTAAAATCCGGCTCCCGTGAGTTGATCGATCATCTCGTGGCCAATCACAAGATCAAGGCCGAGCACCCGGACGCCATCGTGGAGAGTGTGAGGAAGCGCGAAACCTCAATGAGCACTGGCATCGGGATGGGCATCGGATTGCCGCCCGCGTCCACCGATTTGGTTGGTGAAGTGGTCGGGGCGATTGGACGTTCGCGCAAGGGATTTCAATTCGACGCGCTGGACAGCAAAACGGTCAATTTGGTGATGCTATTCCTCGTGCCGCAGGGCCAATTCCAAAAGCATCTGCACACGCTGGCCAATCTCGCCAAGCTGCTCCATAAACAGGATTTCCGCGACGGGTTATGACGCCTTTTTCAGCCTTCCTTGCCGCGCCGTAGCTTCAGCGCAGGCGGGAGCCTTCAGCCTTTAGCTTTCGTTTCACTCCTCCAGATCGGATATGGATTGATGCTCGGATTGTGGACGAACCAGGTAAATGATTCCGTTCACCAGCTTCCATAAACCATAGCCTGCACCCAGCATCAATATTCCCAATCCTTTGCCAGCACGGGTGCTCAAATGAGGCATTTCGGACCTTGTCAGCAAATAATAGATCAGGAAGCCGCTGACGCCGGTGAGCACGACGCCAATCAGGGTGTTTTTGATGCCCATTTTTCGTATCTCCCGGTTTCGCTCAAGATTGAAGGCTTTGATCTGCTCGTCGGCTTCCGGATCGGGCAAGCCATTCGAGGTCAAATAATCGCGGACCGACTCTGCCGACTCGCCCCAAATAATTTTCGCCCTGGCCTCGGTGATCAATTTTTCGTTGTCCATATAAAATGATGGTTCAAAATGCGGGGCTGACCTCTTCACGCCCTCATTCGTATCCGCAGTCGGTACAGCAGGAACAGAAAGCCCGGCACTGCCAGCGCCACAAAAGCCCATCCCCTTGGAAAACCTGACGACAAGAGGCGATGCGCCAGATAAAAGGCCGCCAGACTCCCAACCGTGATGCCGCCGCCCAAACCTTCCCGCCACCAGGCCACCACCATTCCCACGCAGAAGCCGAGCGGGAAGAACACAAACAAAAGCAACTCCCGCGCGGTGAAATGCGACAGGTTCAATCCCTCTCCGAAGGCGAACACGAGCAGGATTCCCACCACGATGATGCTCAGTATCCTTGCCGACCACCGCAAAATTGTATTCATGCCGTTACTCTATCAATCCGTGGACAAAGGTAGTAATTGTTTTTTTACTCCCGCCATTGGTTCCTTCGATGCGTTTCAACCCCGTAAAGGGGCGTGGCCACATGGCACAGTTTTACACGGCTTGACACGAATTTCACGAATCCAACTTGTCGCGCCGGAATAAAATGAAGGCTGAACCGAAGCGCTGACCCTTTATTTATGGTGGACTTCCGCAAGGACTGGTTTCAGTGACGCGAGCCAGCGCTCATGGTGCGAGCGGCGCAGCCAGCGCCGGATGGGCACTCGCGCCCGCATCAAACCATTGCGAATCGTCACTTTGTATTTGTGCCGGTGACACAACAGCGCGGCATGACCATAGGTCACTCCCAGTTCCCGCGCCACGGCGGTGACGGTGAGCAGCGGCGGCAAACTTTTTATCCGCTGCCGCCAATAAAAATGTCTCGCGGCGGGCACGCTGGTGAACTGGAACTCATAACCCGTCATCTTCCCGTATTTTTTCGCCATTCCCACCGTAAGTCCCAATTGCAAGGCCGCGGCCTTGGCCGAAAGTCCCGGTTTCAGCCCCCGCATTTGCTCAAGCCTTCGTTGCACGCGTTGAATGGTGCCGTGGACCTTGGTGATTTTATACCTTTTCCGCTGAAAATGCACCGCCGTCCGTCCGACTCCCAGCATCCGCGCGATCTCGGCGTCGGTTTTGTCCAGGTTACGGCGGATAAATTCGAGCCGCTGAAGGGTCAGGGCGCGTTGCCACTTGAGTCTCGGTTTGGTTTGCATAGACCGGCAGACATCAATCGCATTTTTTGCTGGAAACTCAAGCATTAACGCAAAATCTCAGCCACCAAGACACAAAGTTTTTAATCATGGATGAATCACGATTTTTTTTACACGACTTGAAGCGCTTGGGAAGCGATGAAAGGAATTCGCTGGAGTCCGGCACGGACCGTGCCTTCCAGCGTCCCGCGCGCCGCTGCGAGAATCAGTTTTGAATCCCGCCCATCGGGCTGGGCTGCATGAGCATGAGCTTCGGTTACGGCCCGGCGGGTGACGGGTTGAAGATGGTTGAGGGTGGTTGGTTGACCCGCCTTCGTTCACTACGGCGAGGCAAGGAGTTGAGGGACAGATAAATAGGGGAACATCGAACATTCAACTTTCAACATCCAATATCGAATCAAAGGGGAGCCGGCGAGCGTGGCCAGACGACGGGCGAAAGGAGGTTGGTGGCGTATTGCACGTGGTAGGGTTACACCCCATGGCAACGAACGGGCTCATGCCTTAATTTCAATGAACTTATGAAATCAATCATTACATTGTTGGTGATTCCGGTCCTGGCCGCATGCGTGCTGGTGGGCTGCAATCAAAACACCCCAAGCAGTTCAACCGACACGCAATCCACCAATTCAAGTGCGAGCGATGCCAGCAGCCCGGCTGGCGGAGCCACCAATTTGCCGGTTGTGAGCAATCCGTCGGATATGAATACCAATTTGCCTGCAGTCAACAGTGTGCCGGAGATAAACACGAATATGCCGGCAGGAACCAATCAATAACGGATCTGGCAATACCGTCTGCGGAAGGCAAAACGGTCCAAACAAATTAAATAACCACCATGCCGCAAGGTGATAAATCCAGTTACACTGACAAGCAGAAACGTCAGGCGGAACACATCGAGGCCGGATACGAGAAAAAAGGCGCCAGCACGAAAACTGCGGAAGCCCGTGCCTGGGCCACCGTCAACAAACTTTCCGGTGGCGGAAAAAAAAGCGGCTCCGGCCGGAAACCGAATTGATTTATTAATTCATGCCAGCCTTACATAACAAACAGATCAAGCTGAACTTGCAGGCCGTCCCGAACTGGTCGAAGCGTGCGCAAACCATTCTCCGGACATTCAAGTTTGAGGGATTCTTAAAAGGCATCGAATTTGTCAACCGGATCGCGGCGAAAGCTCAAAAGATGAATCACCATCCCGATATAGATATTCGTTTTGACCAGGTGACGTTGACGCTCACCACACATGATGAAGGCGGCATCACCGAAAAAGATTTCTCGCTGGCCAGGCAATGTGATGAGGTCTTCTCCAAGTTTTCAGTTTCATAATCAACGCGGATTTCAAAATATAAAAAGAGCAAACCAACATTAACAAGGCAATCATCCATGAATACCAATACAAAATCACAACCCGCGGCAGAACAAGACAAGCCGCAGTTTCTGAAACTCATTTCCAGCTCCGCATCAGCCACACTGGCCATGGTTTTGTTGGCGCTGGGACTTCTGGTTCCATGCGCCAAGGCTCAAACAACTCTCTCCATGGCCGACACAAACTTCATCCTGGCGGCCGCCCAAGGCGGCATGACCGAGGTGAAGCTGGGCGAACTCGCCTCCACCAGCGGCGTGCGGGACGATGTCAAGTCGTTCGGCCAGATGATGGTGAAGGATCACACGGCCATCAATGGCGATCTGAAGGCGTTGGCCGCGCAAAAAGGCGTGACCTTGCCCGACAGCCTGGATGCAAAACATCAGGCGATGGTGGACAAAATGGCAGCCCTGACGGGTCCGGGATTCGACGATGCCTATATCAAGGGCATGATCAAAGCTCATCAAAAGGACGCCAAGGCATTCAAAGCCGAAGCTGCCGCAACGCAGGACGCGGACATCAAAAGCTTTCTCGATAAATCCATTCCCATTGTGGAAGCGCATTTGCAACACGTCACCGCCATGAAGAAATAACGTTTCGATACGATCACACAAAAAATAAAAAATATGAACACACCCATCATTGACCGGGATCTGACCAAACAAGCCCCGCACAGCCCGCGTGAACGCACCGGCGGATTCGTCATCGCCGACCGCGCCACGGATAAATGCCGCGCCAGCATCGCCGGAACGCTGGGCGAATATCATTATGATTGTCCGCTCGACAACGTGCTCTTCAGTTTCAAGGGCATCACCGGCGCGCAATTCAAAACCGCCGTTCAAGCCGCGAAAAACTATGAGGACGTCGGCACCTGGCTGCTGGCCAACGGCACAAAGAAAACGCCGGCTGAAATCAAAGCCTGGTCGGATGAAGTGGAGGCCGGCAGCATGATGAAAAATCCTGAAAAGCGCGCCTTCTTCACTGAGGAATGCAAGAAGCTCGGACTGGACCCGGAGAAGAGCAGCACGTTCGACTGGCTCGAAGCGGACGACCGCGCGAGTTTCAAAAGCAAAGCCGCGTAACCGTTTTGCTTCCCGATTACGGGTGTATCAGGTGCGACTGGCGTTTGCGCCAAGCCACTAAATGTGGTTCGACAACCGCACCAAGGAAGCCATATCTTTCTGTGATCACATATAAATATGAACGAAAAAATTGTACAAATCATTCCCGCCGATGATTGGTTAGCCGTGTTTAAGATGGATGACGAAGCTGAATTGTCCCTGCCTCTGAACTGCTGGGCCCTGTGTCAAGAGGAGGATGGCTCTTCCAGGATCGAGGGCATCTACGTGGATGCAGCCGGTGATTGCACCGCGGCCAAATCGGCCACCAATTTCCTGCGTTACAAAAGACTTTCAACGGTTGTCACCTGACACCGGATCTGGTTTTTCCACCGCGGAGGATTTTTGGCGCAGGACCCAGAGGCCGATGCCGGCCGGGCGGGTGACGGGTTGAAGATGGTTGAGGGTGGTTGGTTGACCCGCCTTCGTTCACTACGGCGAGGCAAGGAGTTGAGGGACAGATAAATAGGGGAACAGTTAATTTCGGGTCTGGTGTCTGGCGTCTGGAAGATGGAGAGAGTGAACATCGAACGCCGAACATCGAACATTCAACATTCAACATCCAACATCGAATCAAAGGGGAGCCGGCAAGCGCGGCCGACTGGTTGTCCGATGGCTTGGTGGAAGTTTCCCGCGTTGGTGGCCAAGTTGTTGAGGGTTGTTGGTTGATGGTTGAGGGACAGGGAAAGGCTGAAGTTCAGCCGCGTGGTTGAGGGTTGATCCGCCGACGCTGCGCTTTTGGCGCGACAACGGGTTGTTACCACTGGCACGGACCTGGGAGGTAGGGTTATACCCCATAGCGAAGTCCCGGCTCGGCGCGTAATGTGATCCAGTAAAACAATCGGTAGTGGGCCTGTAGTTCAGTGGCAGAATTGGGGCTTTTTGAGGCCATTAAAAATTTTTGGCTTCCCACAAGTCCTGACGGGGGTTCGATTCCCTTCGGGTCCACCATTTTCCAGGGTCGTCAAGCTTAGCGCCCGCCCCGCACCAGTTTTTCCGAACCGTAATTTCCCTTGAGCAACCTGCGGGCGGTTTCCACCGCGCGTTCGACGAGTGCCCGCGTGCCTTCGCGCAATTCCTCGCTCTGCTGCACCGCAGCGACGTTTTGCTCCATGTCCTCCGCCGACCAGCCGCGCGAATGGGCGATGTACGGAAATTGCGGCAGATAAAAACCCAGCTCCGAGAAATACCCCATCAACTGTCCGGCCACACTTTGGATGTTGTCCTGTCCGCCGGTGATGATGAAGCTGGCGACTTTCTTGTTGAGAAGGACGCGGTCTTTGATCGTGATCTGGTTCTGCACGCAATTCAGCCGCTCGGCCATCCGGAAGTAAAGCGAACCCGCCTGACCCCAGCGGATGGGCGTGGCCAGCAGCACCACGTCCGCCCAATGCACCAGCGCCTCGTAAACTTCCGTCAACTCGTCGGTGCTGTCCATTTGCGTGATCGAACACGGCCAGGTGCAGGCTTGCGCGCTCTTGGAGTAATACCCTTCGCAAGCGCGAAACTTCAGCTCCGCCAATTTGATCAGCTTCGTCGGGCACTTGAGTTTTTTGCGCGCGTGCGCCAGCGCGACTTCCAGCAAAGCCTCGGACGTGGAATAACGCGGGTTCGCCGGGTCCTGGGCCGTGGCCGAAATGCCCACCACGCGGACCGGTCCCGGTTTGCGCCGGACGGACCGGGCCAACGGATGCGGCGCATGTGGCTTGTGCTTGCGCGGCGTTGCCGGCGTCATCCGCACGAGCACGCGACCGCCCTTCACTTTCACTTTGTAACTGGGCACAGCGTCATCCTCCGAGCCGGGCTCGCCGATGCCGGTAACCCGATGGAATTTCCAATTGTGCCAGGGGCACACCACATAATTGCCGTCCAGCCGGCCCTGACCGAGCGGGCCGCCGGCGTGATTGCACACGCCGGAGATGACGCCGAACACGCCGTTGCGATGCGAGAGGGCGAGTTTGGTGCGACCGAGGGTGATTTCGGTCAAAGGACGAGACGCAAAGTCTGCCGCGGCTCCGACATCCTGCCAGTCTGTGTCAGTCATGATGCATTTTATTTTGTAGGTTGGATTGGCCGACGTTAGCACCAGGCCGGTATCGCCGACAAGCACGGGAAATTTGGCGGCGTCAATGCGTTGCTGGTTGCCGTGCTGGTTGGTTGTGCTAACGTGTATCGTTCGAATGAGCAACAGAATCCAATTTCACCCCAAAAACAACCAACTCAGCGGGCCGATTTCAACTGACAAGGACCTGGTGTGGGTTCAATGCAAAGAATATAAGTGCCTGGCCTATTTGGACGAGGCCGGCAAATGGATAAATTTCTATACCGGGAAGAAATTGACGGATTTCGTCAAAGTGATTGGATGATATAGAAATGGTGGCGACAGACAAAACGCCGGTTAAATGGTTGAGGGTTGAAAGTTGAGGGTTGAGCGAAAAGCCAGCGGCAAAACGGCTGGCTGGGCGCGACATGTTGCTGCGAATCCCTGATATTTGGGCTGACCGGCAGGTCAGTCCTACCGTTTTTGATTTGTGGCAGGGCGGCACTGCTGCGCCGCCAGTATGTTTCTGCGGCAACGGCTGACGCTCCCGATTTCCAATGCTTCCGGACATTGTAGCAAAAAATGGCATAAGAATGGCTTTTTTGCACCGGTGGACTTGGTACCCAAAAAAAATGCCGTAAACAATGGCGGGATTGCTGTTTGGAAAACGCTGGTTGTAGAACTGTCCCAAAAATGGGCACGGCGATATTCCACCGGTAGAATTTTATGGGTAGCCGGCTTCGTTTTGGCAATCTTGAGTTTGGTGGCGACCGTCGCCGTTTCGTGTCGGTCTGGGCAGCAGCTTCAGGAGGCCACGCGAGTAGTGACGCACACCCGCGAAGTCCTGGAAAAGCTGGGGGACATCGCGGCCCGGTTAAGTGAAGTAGAAAGCGCCGCACGCAGCTTCGCCATCTCCGGCAAACAGTCGCATCTGAGTCCATTTTACACCGCCGCCGAAGCCGTGCCTCCGCAAGTGGATGAACTCAAGCTCCTCCTCCGGGACGACCCCGGTCAGCTTCGATCCGTTGCCAGCATTGAACCCGTGATTGCCAGGCATCTCAAGGTCATGAAGGACATGGTGGAGCTGGGTGATAAGAACCTGTTTCGAGGGTACGGCCAACGCAATCTGACCGACGAAGGGAATAATCTGATGGAGCAGATCCGGGCCGCTTTCAGCACGATGGACAAGGAGCAACGTGCGCGGCTGGACCAGGAACAAACGACCGTCGCGGCGAAGGCAGCCCGCGTCACCATGATCAGCTGGGCCGGAAGTTTGCTGTCCGGCTTGCTGGTTCTGGCGTGCGGCGCATGCGCGCTGCTCGCCATGCACGGCCGTGGAAAGGCAGAGGAAAAACTGGGCCGATTGCTGGGGTCGATGCCGGACGCCCTGGTGATCGTCAACACGGAAGGCAAGATTGTCGGCACCAATGCGCACACGGGAAAACTATTTGGATATAGCGACCGGGAATTGCAAGGGGAAAGCATGGCCCTGCTGGTCCCGGAACGCTTTCGAAAAACCCAACGGCAATATTACACCGCGTTCTTCTCCCCGCGCGGCGGCCGGGTTCTGGAAACGACGATGGAGCTTTGCGGCCTGCACAAGGACGGCCGGGAATTTCCGATCGAGGTGAGCACCAAGCCGTTGGCCGCCGAAAAAGGGCTGGTGGTCACCAGCGCGATTCGCGACATCACGGAGCGCAAACAGGTGGAACAACAAGTTTCCAAACTGAACAAAGAACTGGAACGCCACGCGATGGAGTTGGAAAACGCCTATAAAGAATTGGAATCATTCAGTTACTCGGTTTCGCATGATTTACGTTCGCCGCTTCAGAACATCGATAACTTCAGCCGCATCCTGATGGAAGATTACGCCAACCAGCTCGATGCCGAAGGCCTGGATTACGTTCAGCGGCTGCGGGGAAGTTGCCAACACATGGAGGACATCATTGATGCCCTGCTGGCGTTGTCCAATATGATGCGAAAAGAATTGCTGGTGGACCAACTCGATCTTACCGCCCTGGCGAATGCCGTGGCCGCTGATTTAAAACAAAAAACCCCGGACCGGCTGGTGGACTGGGTCATTGCCGAGGGGCTGACCGCCGAGGGCGATGCCCAGTTGTTGCGAGTCGTGCTGGAGAATTTGTTCGGCAACGCATGGAAGTTCACGGCGAATCGTGCGCGCGCGCGCATTGAATTCGGGGCATTGCCCCAATCGAACGGCGCCCGAACCTATTTCGTGCGCGACGACGGCGCGGGTTTTGACATGGCGCACGCGGGTAATTTGTTCAAGCCCTTCAAGCGTCTGCACGATCAGAGCGAGTTTCGTGGCACGGGCATCGGTTTGGCAACCGTGCAGCGGGTCATTCACCGCCATCGGGGTAAAATCTGGGCCGAGGGCGCCGTCAATCACGGCGCAACATTTTGCTTCACCCTGACCGGCGAAGCCGGAGAATCCAATGGACAAAATTACCATTCCGCCAAACCAAAGTAATTCATCCGAACCGGGCGTCACGAACAAGGCCTTGCGGGCTTTGATTGCGGATGACTCGGAAAACGATGTTCTGGTTTTGTTGCACGTGTTACGGAAGGCCGGCTATGAGCCGGTTTACGAGCGCGTCTGGACCGCACCGGCCATGAAGGCGGCGCTCCAACGGCAAACCTGGGACATTGTCATTTCGGATTACGAGATGCCCAACTTTGGCGGGTTCGAGGCGTTGCAACTGTTGAAAGAAAGCGGACACGACGTGCCATTCATCCTGGTATCAGCCGTGGTCAGCGAGGAAACGGCCGTGGCGGCGATGAAGGCTGGCGCGCATGACTACATCATGAAGCGCAACCTGGCGCGGCTCGTGCCCGCGATTGAACGTGAGTTGCGCGAGGCCCAGTCGCGTGTGGCGCGCAAAGCGGCAGAAACGGCTTTGCGCCAAAGCGAGGAGCAACTGCGTCAGGTCCAAAAAATCGAGGCCGTGGGCCGGCTCGCCGCCGGTGTGGCCCATGACTTCAACAATATTCTGACCGCCATTATGGGTCATAGCGAACTCTTGTTAAGACAACTGGACGCTGATGATCCGCGGCGTAAAAACGCCGAACAAATCGAGAAGGTCGCACACCTGGCCGCAGGACTGACGAGGCAACTGCTGATTTTCAGTCGCAAACAAGTGATTGAACCCCGCGTGCTGAATCTCAATGCCGTCATCCTTGACATAAAAAAATGTTGCGCCGGCTCATTGGGGAAAACATCGAGTTTTGCACGTTACTCGACCCGGCAGCAGGGCACATCAAGGCCGACCCTGGCCAAATCGAACAGGTTATCATGAACCTCGCGGTGAACGCCCGCGATGCCATGCCCACCGGCGGCAAACTGACCGTCACGACTGTCAACACCACACTGGACAAAAACCACCTGAAAAATTTCCCCGTCTCCGAAATGAGTGCGGGTGACTACGTCATGCTGGTCATTGCGGACACCGGCACCGGGATGAGTGAAGAAGTCAAAGCGCACCTGTTTGAACCCTTTTTTACCACCAAACCCCCGGGCACAGGCACGGGCCTGGGTCTGGCGACTTGCTTCGGGATCGTCAAACAAAACACCGGCCACATCAACGTGCATAGCGAGTTGGGAAGCGGCACGACATTCAAGATTTACTTCCCCCAGGTGCAATCGGCGCTTGAACCCCCCCCCGCGTTCGCAACCTGCCGACCGCAGTGGCCGGAGGCAACGAAACGGTGCTTTTGGTCGAGGACGAACCCGTGGTGCGCGAATTGGCCGTGGCTACATTACGGGAGAAAGGCTACACCGTTGTGGAAGCGGGCAACGGCGAGGAAGGCCTTCGCCTGGCACGGCAACACGATGGGAAAATTGATCTGGTGCTGACGGATGTCGTCATGCCCGTCATGGGCGGCAAAGAAATGGCCGATGCCCTCCGCACGTCTCATCCGGACACGAAGGTGCTATTTACATCGGGATATACCGAGGATGCCTTGGGACATCACGGTGTGCTGCGGCCGGGAATTTTATTCCTCCCAAAACCTTATCTGACGGCCACTTTGGCGCGCAAGGTGCGCGAAGTCCTGGATGAAGGTCTGATACAAAGCCGCTAAGATATCTTCCAAATGTCTCGTGGCGACGGTCATGATTCTGCCACCCCATTCGGCGAGTCCGGCATGCCGGGTCGGAGACTGGCGCTCCGGTTCATGGAGAACTTTCCTCGAAAACTGCACCAGCCGCTCAGAGTCAATGGGCGGCTGGATTTCTCAGGTAAGATTTGCTGCGGGTGCTCGCTTCTGGCTGACTCAACCAGTTCACCCGCGCTACGGCTGGCAGCCTATTTGCAGCAGCAGCTGGAGCAGCATTCCTTGACGGCCTTTTCGACCGCTTCGCGGGTTTCGCCCGTGCGTTTCTGAATCCGGCCAATCAATTCTTCCTGCTGGCCTTCGGCGAATTGCAGATCGCTATCCGTGAGCTTGGCCCATTTCTGTTTCAGCTTGCCCTTGGTGATGTTCCAGTCGCCCTTGATTTCAAGTGTAGTCATAATAATTTAGTTCGTGATTTGTTATTTTTCGTTTTGATTCGCCGCCAATGTGACGGCAAAAGTGTTCCCGCGCCTCTGTGCTGGCTCTGCCGGTTAATCCACCATCAGCTTGACGGAGGTGGCGCCGCGCAGGGCTTTGGAATACGGGCAGGTTTTGTGCGCTTCGTCCATGATGTGTTGAGCCTGGGCGCGCTCGATTCCCGGGAGATGCGCATGCAACTCCACCGCCAGGCGGTAGCCGCCCTGGTCATCCTCAATCAGGCTCACCAGCGCCCGCACCGTGGAATCCTGGACCGGGGTGCCGAGCTTTTTGGCCGCGTTGCCCAAGGCGCCGTGGTAACACGCGGAATACGCGCCCGCAAACAACAGCTCGGGATTGGGACCGCGTTTCTCAATGCCTTTCTCCAATGGATTTCCCAATGTGACATCCAGCAGCCCGTCCGGTGTCTGGATGGTTCCCGAACGTCCGCCCTTGGATATCGCTTCCGCCGTAAACAAAGTTTTCATAATGGCATTAAGTTGCTCCGCCGCGTGGTCTGGTGAAGTCTTCGGCGGAGCGGCTCAACGGTTAACGGAGCAATAGAACCACAACGATGATGACGAGAAGGAGGCCTCCCACGCCGCCACCGATGTAGAGCGCGCTGGCAAGAACCGGCGATAGTAATAATAGATGCATAGTTTGTCTTTCGTTTTTGATGGCAATTCATTTGCCATCACTTTCTGGAGGACGCTACGTGATGGGCCGGTCTTTAGCTATGGGGTGTAACCCTACCATGGATGATTGGAGGCGCTCGCCGCCGACTGCCCAGCTGGCGGAAGAATTGAAAAATGAAATAACCCCGTGACGTTGTGGCTGAGGCACACGAACCGGAGTTTCAGCCCCGTGCGGCTGATTGAATCTTTACTGGAGAACCATTGACCCGTTGGCCACGCGGACGGTTTTGCCATCGCCATCGCCGGCACGATTGTCTCGCAGGTCTCGCAAGGGCGTGGCAACCGGCTTGCCCAGGCGGGACGCCAGCAGCTTGGTGACCAACTGGCGGGATTCCTCCCGCCGTTGGTCCAGCTTCCTGCGATAAATCATCCCGAGGCCCGCAAAACCCAGCAGACAAATCAGCGATGCCAGCCCCAGCGCGCAAACAAGGGTTAGGGTGAGTTGCGGCACGTTGTAGGGAAAGCTCTCCACCAGGATTGCTGGATAGCCCAGGCCGGCTACAGCGAGCGCAGTCAAGATGGCCATCAGCCACATCGCACGGTGCACGCAACGCTCGTCGCGCTGAATCTGAATGATCTTTTCCTCCAGCGCCTGGTGCTCGGCACTTTCGCCGTAGCGAAGGCAATGCCGCAGAAACTCCGTATGTTTTTGATGTTCGCTCATCATCGTTGAGGCAACGCCGTTCAACGCGGCATTCCGTTTGTCTAACGAGCAGGGTACGCCATCGGGCAGGCTCTTGCCATGGGGTGTAACCCTACCTTGCGTTGTCAGCCCGTTGAAAAAGCAGGAGCCGACGTGAGGCTCTGACTGAATTTACGATATTTGATTTACGATTTACGAATCACTCCACAAATCACGCAGACCGCGCAAATCGCATATCGCAAATCGAAAATAATGAGACTCGTCACCTCGTCTCCTGCAAAGAAAGAGGTTTTCAACGAGCTGTCATGGGTGGCGCTTCCTGAAATTGATCCTCTCACCACAAGTCAATGAGCGGGCCGGACGCATGGGGAGTTCACCCCATATACAAGTCGAAGCAATTGACTGATAGTGGCCTTGAATTCGTGGCGCGCCGTCGAGGGGTCAAGCATTCCGGAGCATCGCGCCTGAACCCAGCATACAAAATGAAAAAGAAGTTGACCACGTTGTCACGACGATATGTGGCGGCATTGCGAAAACATCTGCGGCGAGGCTCGCGGGCGATTCCGCCGTGCGGGGCGGCGCTGCGACTGGGACGCCAGGCCGCGGCCCTCAATCTGGAAACGTTGGATATGGTTCGGATTCACGAGGACGCACTCGCCACCTTGGAAGCCGCCAGCAGCAAAAATGGTCTCATCAAGCGGGCGGAGATTTTTTTTACCGAGGCCATCACCCCGATCGAGGAAACGCATCACGCCGCGCTCAACGCCAATGTCCGCTTGAGCAGACTGAACCAGACGCTGGGCCGGCGCACGGTGGACCTGGCAGCTTCACAGCGGTCACTGAAGCAGGACGTCGTCCAGCGCAAGACCGTGGAGCAGGCCCTCAAGAAAAGCGGGGAACACTCCCGGAAACTTTTGAAAGAATCACTTGACCTGCAGAAGCATTTGCGGCGCCTGACCCACCAGATTCTCTCGGCGCAGGAGGACAAGCGAAAGAAAATCAGCCGCGATTTGCATGATGAGATTGCCCAGACGTTGCTGGGCATCAATGTCCGGCTGTTGACGTTGAAAAAGGAGGCTGCGGTCGACACCGACGGCCTAAAAAAAGAGATTGTCAGCACGCAGCGATTGGTGGATAAATCAGTGAAGAGTATAAAACGCTTCGCTCGTGAATTCGGTATTCATCATCGGACGTAAAGTAGGACCTGAAATGGCACGCAAACTAAACGGGCTGGCGCAACAATATGTCGCGACGCTGCGCAAACACCTGAAGCAAGATTCACGGGCGAGCGCACCATGCCGGACGGCGCAGGGACTGGGACGCCGGGCCATGGCCCTGGGTTTGGAGACGCTGGATCTCGCCCGGTTCCATGAGCAGGCGCTGATTAACCTGGTGTTGCCGAGCTACTCCCCCGGCACCCGGGAGCGGATGGTCCGGCGGGCGGGGACTTTTTTTGCCGAGGCCATCACCCCCATCGAGAAAACGCATCGCGCGGCCCGGGATGACAATGGCCAATTGGTTAAACTGAATCAGTCGCTCATCCAGCGCAGCGTGGATCTGATCGCCTCGAACCGGCAGTTGCAACGGGAGATCCTCCAGCGCAAATCGGTGGAGGCGTCCCTCCGAAAGAGCGAGCAACACTACAGCGAGTTGCTGGAGCAGTCGCGGCACATGCAGGAACAATTGCGGCTGCTGTCCCGCCAGCTTCTGACGGCCCAGGAGGAAGAGCGCAAGATGATCAGCCGCGAACTGCATGATCAAATAGCCCAGACCTTGACGGGCATCAATATCCGGCTGGCTTCCTTGAAAACCGAGTCCACGCTCAACAACAAGGGCCTCCAGAAAAAAATCTCCAGCACCCAAAGGCTCGTGGAAAAATCGGTGGACATTGTGCATCGGTTCGCCCGGGAACTGCGCCCAACGGTGCTGGACGACCTGGGGCTGATTCCCGCCCTGCATTCATTTATGAAAAGCTTTACCGCGCGGACGGGCGTGCGCGTTCATTTGACGGCCTTTGCGGCGGTGGAACGATTGGACACGGCCAAACGAACGGTGCTCTTTCGCATCGCCCAGGAAGCGCTCACCAATGTGGCCCGTCATGCGCAAGCCAGCCGGGTGGAAGTGAGCATCCAGAAACTGCCGGACTGCATTTGCATGAAAATAAAAGACGACGGCAAATCCTTTAACGTGGAACGCACCTTGCATGCCAATGGCGGCAAACGCCTCGGGCTGCTCGGGATGAGGGAACGATTGGAGATGGTCGGCGGCAAATTCGTTGTCGAATCCTCACCCGGCAAAGGCACGACCATCAATGCACAACTTCCGCTCGACAAGGCCGCGCGGGGGGCGGCGCTGATGGAGTCCGCTGAAACCAAACCTTGAATTTTTATGAAACGAATTTTACCCACGCCAATGAAAGGATGTTCTTGAATGAAAAATAACGGTCACAAATCCACCTCCCCAGTGACTCTCTTGCCCAAGTGTCCCACGGGCATCCAGGGTCTCGATGAAATTACCGGCGGCGGATTGCCGCGCGGGCGGCCCACGCTGATGTGCGGCGGCCCGGGTTGCGGCAAGACGCTGTTCGCCGCGGAATTCCTCGTGCGCGGCGCGGTGCAGTTCGGCGAGCCGGGCGTGTTCATGGCCTTCGAGGAGACGGAAGCGGAGTTGAAGGCCAATGTCGCGTCGCTCGGATTTGATCTGGCGGGCCTGGTCCGGCGCAAAAAAATTGCGATTGACTATGTCCGCATCGAGCGCAGCGAAGTCCAGGAGAGCGGCGAGTATGACCTGGAAGGATTGTTCGTCCGTCTCAATCACGCGATTGATTCCATCGGCGCCAGGCGCGTGGTGCTGGACACGCTGGAAGCGCTGTTCGCCAGCCTGCCCAACGAGGCCATCCTGCGCGCCGAGTTGCGCCGGCTCTTCCGCTGGCTCAAGGACAAGGGCGTGACCGCCGTCATCACGGCCGAGCGCGGGCGCGAACAACTGACGCGCCACGGGCTGGAGGAATACGTGTCCGACTGCGTCATCCTGCTCGACCATCGGGTCAATGAGCAGATTGCCACGCGGCATCTGCGCGTGGTGAAATATCGCGGCGCGCTGCACGGCACCAACGAATTTCCATTTCTTATCGGCGCCGAGGGCATCAGCGTGCTGCCCATCACGTCGCTGGGGCTGAATCACAAGATATCGGCCGAGCGGATAGCCACCGGCATCCCCCGGCTCGACGCGATGCTGGGCGGGCGGGGTTTTTTTCGCGGCAGCAGCATTCTGCTCACGGGCACGCCCGGCACGGGCAAGACCATCGTCGCCGCCAACTTTGCCCAGGCCGCCGCCCGGCGCGGGGAGCGCACACTTTTCTTCTCGTTCGAGGAATCGCCCAATCAGATCATCCGCAACGTGCATTCCATCGGGTTGCGCCTGGAGCCGCTGGTCAAGGGCGGCTTGCTGCGGTTTCACGCGGCGCGGCCTTCGCTCTACGGCCTGGAAATGCACCTGGCCACGATGTTCAAGGAGATCATCGCGTTTCAACCCGACGTCGTCATCATCGACCCGATTACCAGCCTGATGGACGCCGGTACCGCCTCCGAATGCCGGGCGATGGTGACGCGGCTGGTTGATTATTTGAAGGCCGGACAAGTCACCACACTCTTCACCAGTCTGACGCAGGCCGGCCACTCGCTGCAACAAAGTGAAGCCTCCATGTCCTCGCTCATGGATTCCTGGCTGTTGTTGCAGGACTTCGAAGGCAACGGCGAACGCAATCGCGTGCTCTACGTGCTCAAAGCGCGCGGCATGGCGCACTCGAACCAAATCCGCGAGTTCCTGATTTCGGACCGGGGCATTGACCTCGTGGATGCTTACATCGGTCCCAGCGGGGTCTTGACCGGCGCGGCGCGGGTGGCGCAAACCGCGCGCGAAAAAGCCGAAGCGCTGGCCAGCCAGCAGGAAGCCGCCCGCCGCCAACGCGAATTGAAACGCAAACGCGTGGCACTCGAACAGCAGATCAGCGGGCTGCGCTCCGAGCATGAGGCCAGCGCCGAAGAACTTCGGCAAATTGACGAACAGGTCGGAACGCAAACGCGCTTGCTGACCACCGAGCGGACCGAATTGGGCCGCCTGCGCCAGGCCGATGTTTCGCTCCCGATGGGCATCGGGAGCGCGCGGGGCAACTCCAAACCAAAGAGCAAACGATGAAAACCAAAAAGTCCTCCGCCTCCCCGCGCCAGCCCGCCAAACTCTGGCAACTGCGCCTTTACGTAATGGACACGACGCCCAAATCGGAGACGGCGTTCGCAAACCTAAAAAAGTTTTGCGAAAGCCACCTCAAAGGCCGCTATCGCATCACGGTGATTGATTTGCTGAAGCGGCCCCACCTGGCCAAAGGCGACCAAATCCTGGCCATTCCCACGGTGGTGCGCAAATTGCCGAAGCCCGTGCGAACCATCCTTGGCAACCTTTCCGATACCGAGCGCGTGCTCGTCGGCCTGGATTTGCGCCCCGCCGGTTAACCGAGACGTACGCGCGTGAAAACAAACAAAACCCGCCGCACGATCAAGGCCCTGACCACCCGGTCCAAGGACAAATTCGTCTTGCGACTATTCGTAGCGGGGGCCACGGCCCGATCGCGCCAAGCCATCGTGAGCGTCCGTCAACTGTGCGAAGCCGAACTGAAAGGCATCTGCAAACTGGAAGTGATTGATATCTATCAGCAGCCCAAACTGGCGCGCGCGAACCAGATCGTCGCGACCCCGACGCTCATCATGGAATTCCCACCGCCGGTGCGCCGGTTCATCGGCAGCCTGGCGAACATCACCGGCCTGTTCGTCGAGTTGGACTTGATAACAAAAGGTAAAATCGCACTTTGAAAACCACCCGCCACAAGATCTCCTCCCGCCCCGCGCCGTCCGGCTTGCCGGGCCGAAGCGTGGCGAAGGCTGGCGAACTCGCCAGGCTGCGCGCCCGTCTGGCCGACGCAGAGGCAACGCTCCGCGCCATCCGCACCGGCGAGGTGGATACGGTGATTGTCGCGGGCAAAGAAGGCTCCCAAGTGTTCACGCTGGAAGGCGCCGAGCACGCCTACCGCGTGCTCATGGAATCCATGAACGAAGGGGCGCTGACGCTGACGGCTGACAAGATGATACTTTATGCCAACCACTGCTTCGCCCGCATGGTCAAATGCCCGCTGGAGCAGGTGACGGGCAGTTCCTTTCGCCGCTTTCTCTCCGCCGGAGACCGGGCAACGCTCCGACCGCTCATGAAACGGACCGACAAATCCGGCTCTAAAATCCAGGTGCTCCTTCACGCCGGCGACGGTTCGAAAATGCCGGCGCAAATCTCCATTCGTCCGCTGGCAAAGAATGGTGGCAAAAGCGCGACCTTCGGCATGGTGGTGACCGACATGACGGAGGCCCGGCGCAGCGAGGAAATGCTGCGGGCCTTGACGCACCGCGTGGTGCAAGTGCAGGAAGCCGAGGGCGGGCGCGTGGCCCTCGAATTGCACGACAACGTTACCCAGCTTCTCTGCGCCGTCCTCGCGCGCTGGGCGGCACTGGCGAACAAACTGTCGGCGCGCTCGCCCCGTGAAATAATCCTGGCCGGCGGCTCCCGCGCCACCGCCGCGGCTATTTCACGGGGCGAGAAAGCATCGCGGGGAGAGGTGATGAAACTCAGCGAGATGCTCGGCCAGACGGTCGAGGAAGTGCAGCGCATCTCGCGTAATCTGCGGCCCAGCGTTTTGGACGAACTGGGCCTGGTCCCCGCCCTGCGCGCCACCTGCACGGAGTTCGCCGGTCGGACGGGCGTGTCCCTCAAGCTGGCCTGCAAACCGTTGACCGTCCGGCTGCCCGCCCAAGGCGAGTTGGCGCTCTACCGCATCCTCCAGAAAGCTTTGGAGAATGTGGAGAAGCACGCCCGCGCCCGTCACGTTACCGTGCGCCTGAGGCAGCGCACCTTCGTTCAGTTGACGATCCATGACGACGGGATCGGCTTCGACCCGGAGCATCACGCGGCCAGACGAAAAGGAATGGGCGGCCTTGGTCTGCTCAGCATGCGCGAGCGAGCGACCTATGTGGGCGGCGCCCTCAAGATCAAATCCGTTCGCGGCGCCGGCACGAAAATCGAGGTGCTCATTCCCCTGCCGGCAGGTGCCACGGCGGTCAACCTAAACTGACTTATGAAACGAATCGCTGTTTTGCTGGCACTGCTCGCAGCCGGTTGGGGCAACACCCACGCAGCACCCGTTTCGACAAACTCCGCTCCGACCAGTCGCATTCTCATGATTGATCCCAGTTCCATGCCGATTGCCACGGGCAAAGCCACCCTGATCATCGGTGCGCTCCAGCGCGTGGACGGCGTTTACACGGGCGATTACAAGCTCAAGGTGTTTCCCTACTTCCTCAAAAACGAAAAGGGCAGGCTGGCCATTGTCGTTTCGGATGAATCGCTGGCTGAGATCAACCAGGGAAAAGTTGCGGCGATCATCGGGACCGCCACCACGACCACGAGCGGCAAAGGCGGCCGGACCCGGCACATTGATGCCACGGCCACGCCGGCTGACATTAATCGCGGAACGCTCAAGCTGTGGTTCACCACGGCGGGAAACCGGAAAATGATCTTCGAGCCAGCCTATCACTTTGCGGGGACAGGGACGGCAGTGGTTGTGGCGCAGGCGACTGAAATCAAACCCTGAATATTTATGAAAAAAATCACTGTTCTGCTCGCGGAAGACCATACGATTGTGCGCGAGGGGTTTCGCAAGATGCTGGAGCTGGAAAACGATATTCAAGTGGTCGGCGAAGCGCAAGACGGCCGCCAGGCGGTCGCCATGGTCAAAAAACTTCGTCCCGCGGTGGTCGTCATGGACATCGCCATGCCGCGGCTCAATGGTTTGGAAGCCACCCGCCAGATTCTCAAAGCCTTCCCCGTCACCAAAATACTCATTCTCTCGGCGCATAGTGATGACGCGTATGTCAAAAACGCGACCGAGTCCGGCGCGATGGGATTTCTGCTCAAACAAGCCTCCGCCCACGTTCTGTCCGAGGGGATTCGGGAAGTCAACAAGGGGAATATCTTTTTCGGCCCGGCCATTGCGAAGCGTCTTCACCAACTGGATGGCAAGTCCATGGATCGAGCCGGACGGCCGCAGCCGCGCAACGTCCGCCTGAGTACGCGCGAGATGGAAGTGCTTCAACTGATTGCCGAAGGCAAAGCCAACAAGGAAACGGCCGCGGAACTGGACATCAGCATCAAGACCGTCGAAAAACATCGCGAGAAGCTCATGAGCAAGCTCAACATCCACGACACCGCCGGACTCACCCGCTACGCCATCAGCGCAGGAATCATTGAGAGCAGCGTCCAGTTGACCATCGTCTGACACTGAAAACGGAAGATGTCGCGTCCGGCCTGTGGCCGGAAACGCGTGGCGTCCGGGCGAATTTATCGGGGCACAACCCCGACACTACAACAATGAGAATGTTTTTTCAGAGGTCCCAATGAATCGAGACAGTCTTTCTTTCTGGATGACTTTGACCGGGACCGTTTGCTGGGGTGTTTGTTTTTGGTGGATGTGCCGGCTTTCCATCAAACAGAATTACCTTTTGGATCAGCTTCGCGAGCAGGGCAAACGAATCGAAAAGTTATCCCGGGTCGAGCATGATCTCATCAAGGAAGTGCATCCCCAGGTCAACGAGATCAAGGAAGGGATGGAAGAAATGATCGCGGTGGTGAAGGAAAATTCAGAAAACAATCCTCCGGTGTCCAAAAAGAAGGGGCCTTAGTTTGCACCAGGCTTCGTCTTTGTATGACTCTGAAATCAGAGATGACGTCCGCCCTCACCCCCGGCCCTCTCCCCCGAGGAGAAGGAGAGCACATCGCGTCACTCGACAATTTCTCAATCCTCATGGCAGTCACCGATTCTGTGTTGTTGGCCGTGAGACACAGGATGACTCGGTCTGTTGCATGGCTCAAAACTCGGCGAATAATTCTCTCCTGGGGAGAGGATGAAAGGTGAGGGCGGATGCATTGCTCCGGTGACGGCGGATTAATGGGAATGCCCTTTCCGTGAGGAGAAGGGCATCCCGTCCTTGGCGGCAATGAAAAGCGTCAGCAACCCACTCGCGGCGACGCGAGATGCGCCGCCCTGATGTCGGATGGTCTAGGAAAACTTTGCATGAATGGCTGGAGGGTGAAAGCCAGGTCGAGTTCCCGTCCCCCGCTTTTTGCCAGCTCAAAAGCTTTCCGGACGGCATTTTGCAGATCGGGCCTCGTGACGGCAACCTGCAGGCTCACCGTTTTGATTGCGGCCGGTTCTTGGTGGCGTACTTGGGTTCGTAAGGTTTGTTTTTGGTGTTCATGTCGTTTGGTTTTTTCTGTGGTTTGGCTTTGGGTTGTATGTTTGGGGAAAATACTACGAAACCAGTTCGTTTCGTCCATGGGGTGAACACCCCATAGCGCCCGCACGGGTTCCTCGATTATTTTGACACCATGAAAGTCTGGAAGACTGGACTTACGTTGCGTGATTCAACAGCGCCCATTTACGGCGTCTGCACCAGGCGCAGGGCTGGACGCATATGATACTCCTCCTCTGCTCATTTGTGGCCGTTTCCTTTGGCTGCGCCGCATTCATTCTATGCGCTTGCGCCATTGCGGCCTCTGCGCCGCCGGATCTGGCCATTCGGTTGTGGGAAGGGGGCATGGGGTAAACACCCCATAGCGCCCGCAAGGCTGGCCAGCTATTATTTATTTTCCATGAAAGATAAAACAATTTCGCAAGCGGGAGAGTCAACCTGCGCGCCACTTCCGCCCTGTCACATTCTCGTGGTGGAGGACGAGCCGAACATACGCGCGCTCAACACCGGAGTGTTGATTAACTCCGGCTACGACGTGGACGCTGCCGAAGACGGCGCAGCCGCTTGGGAGGCGCTTGGTACTGACAGCTACGATCTTATGATCACCGACAACAAAATGCCCAGGCTGACCGGCGTTGAGTTGCTCAAGAAGCTGTATGCCAACCGCATGGCCCTGCCGGTCATCATGGCCACAGGAGAATTGCCAACGGAGGAATTCACCCGATACCCCTGGCTCCAACCCGCCGCCATGCTGCTCAAGCCCTATACCATCGAGGAATTGTTGGGAACGGTGAAAAAGGTCCTGCGCGAAGCGGATGGCGCCGACGACGGCTCCCAACTGTTCAAATATCGTGATGTGAAGGACAATAAAATGTCGCCAGCGGGCAAGCCATCTGGCGCACCGCGGCAGCTCCCAACGGATACCCCCCGCCGCATTCTTGTGGTGGATGACGACAATGACACCCGCCAGCTCAGCGTTGATGTGCTGGCTGGCTCCGGCTACGACGTTGATGCGGTCATGGACGGTGCCGCCGGCTGGGAGGCGCTTCAGGACATCAGCTACGACCTCACCATCACCGACAACAAAATGCCCAGAATGACAGGCCTTGAAATGATCGAGCAGCTGCGTTCAGCGCGCATGACACTCCCGGTCATCATGGCCACCGGACATTTGCCCATGGATGAATTTGCCCGAAAGCCGTGGCTAAAACCCGACGCCACGCTACAGAGGCCGTTTTCCAATGACGATTTGCTGGAGGCGGTAAAAAAAGTCCTGCGCCCGGACGACAGTCCCCGCGAGCATTCAACGTCCAATTGACCGTTCTCCGTCGCTGGCCTGCCATGTCGCGGCTGGATTCACGACAATCCTGGCATGGGGTGAACACCCCATAGCGCCCGCAAGCGTTTCCACCTAATCATTTGTGTCGCTATGAAAGACAAGGAACTATCGCAAGCGGGCTCGTTGTCACCGTTCTTAAAACGGCGGCAACGGCTTCGTACTATGAAAAATAACGAATTATTGCAAGCGGGAGAGCTGGCGGGCGCATCAGTTCAATGTCCGGTGAATCCGCCCCAGCGCATTCTCGTGGTTGATGACGACAGCGACCTTCGCCTGTTGGACGCCGATGTGCTGGCTCTTCCCGGTTACCATGTTGACGCCGCCGAAGATGGCGCAGCCGGCTGGGAAGCGCTTCAGGCCAACAACTACAATCTTCTGATCACCGAGCACAGCCTGCCCAAGCTGACCGGCGTTGAACTGGTCAGGAAGCTGCGTTCCGCCCGCATGGCCCTGCCGGTCGTCATGGCTGCAGGAAGATTGCCCACGCACGAACTGGCCCGAAACCCGTCGCTTCAACTGGCGGCCACGCTGTTGAAACCCTTTGCCGTTGATGCATTGCTGGACACGGTGAAAAACGTCCTTCGCGCGACCGACAGTCCCCGTGAACTGATCGCGCCGCTGCCAAACTGGCGAAGCCAGCCGTCAGCAGTTGGTTTGCGGCCATGATGATTCCACTCCGCAGTTCAGCGTCCGGTTGACCGCCCTTTGTCGTCGACACGCTGCGTCGGAACTGAATTCAAGAGAATTTCATATGGGGTGTTCACCCCATAGCGCCGCGCATTTTCCCAGCTTATTATCATGAACGAACTCTTCAAAGGGTATTGGTTTTGTAAGCCAAAACTCATGGTGGAGCAGGGGTTATGCTGGGCAACCATCAAAACGAGAACGCAACCGGCAACGAGACGTGTACGGAGCAGGCGCTTCGCGCCTCCGAACTTAGTTATCGTCGGCTGTTCGAAGCGGCGAAGGATGGCATCCTGATTCTGGACGTTGACACGGGACGCATCAATGATGTGAATCCTTTCCTTTTTAAACTATTGGGTTTTTCCCGCAGTGAAATGGTCGGCAAAACCGTCGGGGAGCTAAGTCCGTTCAAGGACATTGAGTCCAATCAAGTCATGTTGGAGCGATTGCAACAGCACGGGTATGTCCGCTACGAAAACCTGCCGCTGGAAACGAAGGATGGCCGCAAGATTGCCGTGGAGTTTGTCAGCAACGTGTATCAGGCCGGTGACTGCAACGTGATCCAATGCAACGTCCGCGACATCACGGAGCGCAAACACGCGGAAGATGAAATTCGCCGTTTCAACGCGAAACTGGAGCAACGGGTTGTCGAACGCACGGCACAACTGCAAGCCGCCAACCGGGAACTGGAGGCGTTCAGTTATTCCGTCTCCCACGATTTGCGCGCGCCGCTGCGCCATGTCACGGCCTTCGTGGAACTGATTCAAAAAGACGCCGGGCCGTCGCTTTCAGAAAAAGATCTTGGCCGTCTGACGATGATTTCCCAGGCGGCAGAACGGATGGGGGATTTGATTGATGACTTGCTGGCCTTCTCGCACGTCGGGCGCGCGGCAATGCAAAAGACGAACGTCAATCTTGACGAGCTGGTCCGGGAGACCTTGGGCGATTTTCAGGCGGAGACAAAAGGGCGGAATATCGTGTGGAAAATCCACCCGCTGCCACCCGTGTGGGCCGACCGCGCCTTGCTGCGAATGGTGCTGGTCAACCTGATTTCCAATGCGGTGAAGTTCACCGGCGCCCGCGTCGAGGCCAAAATCGAAATCGGTTGCGCTCCCGCCTGCGTGGCCGAAGCAAATGCTACAGACGAGCAAACGCAACCGGGCACGATGTCAGCACAGCAGTCCCTGCAGCACACTACGGCGCGGCGAAGGCCCGGTGGCGATGGCGAGACGGTGATCTTCATCCGCGACAACGGCGCGGGTTTCGATCCGCGTTATGCCGGCAAACTGTTCGGCGTGTTTCAACGCCTGCACAGCCAGGACGAGTTCGAGGGCACAGGCATCGGCCTGGCGAACGTCCAGCGCATCATTCAACGGCACGGTGGCCGGGCATGGGCGGAAGGCGTGGTGGACGGCGGCGCGACATTTTACTTTTCGATCCCCAAACAACCCACCGGGGTCTGAAAGAACACTGAAACATCAAAAACACCCTATGTTACAGATGGGGTAAACACCCCATAGCGCCAGCAAGCGTTTCCACCTTATATTTATCATGGTATGAAAGGAAATGAACTATTGCAAGCGGGAGAACCGCCGGGCGCATCAGTTCAATATCAGGCGCATCCGCGCCACCGCATTCTCGTGGTTGATGATGACAGCGACCTTCGCCTGTTGTACGCCGATGTGCTGGCTCCTCGCGGCTACCACGTTGACGCCGCCAAAGATGGCGCCGCCGGCTGGGAGGCGCTTCAGGCCAACAACTACAATCTTCTAATCACCGAGCACAGCCTGCCCAAGCTGACCGGCATTGAACTGGTCAGGAAGCTGCATGCCGCCCACATGGCCGTGCCGGTCGTCCTGGCCGCAGGAAGATTGCCCACGCACGAACTGGCCCGAAACCCGTCGCTCCAGCTTGCCGCCATGCTGGCGAAGCCCTTTGCCGTTGACGAATTACTGGACACGGTGAAAAAAGTCCTGCGCGTGACCGCCAGTCCCCGCGAGTTGATCGCACCGCTGCCATACCGGCAAAGCCAGCCATCAGCCGGTGGTTTATGGCTGTGATGATTTTGCTCCGCGGTTTAGCGTCCAGTTGATGTTCCTCCAGCCCGGACACTTGCGCCGGGGCTGAATCCACGAAAAACGCGCATGGGGAAAACACCCCATAACACCCGCACGGCTTCTTGCCCTATATTTATGCCCGGATGATCAATCACAAGAAGAAGGTGCTGACGTTTGGCGAGTTCATCGCGATCGTTTTTAATTCTTGAGCCGGGTCCCGGCAAATTTTTTTCGTTCCGATGAACAAACTTCTTGAAGCTCCTTGCGACCAGTCTGCCGCCAAACCGGACGGAGACCGGGCGGAGTCATCACCATCCCATCGCATCCTCGTGGTTGAGGACGACCGCGACCTCCGCCAGCTTAACGCCAGCGCGCTGATTAACTCCGGTTACGCGGTGGACGTTGCCGAAGACGGCGCCGCCGCCTGGGAATCGCTTCAGGCCAACCACTACGATCTGATGATCACCGACAACAAGATGCCCAAGCTGACCGGCATTGAACTGCTTAAGAAACTGCGTTCCGCCCACATGGGACTGCCGGCCATCATGGCCACCGGAACGGTGCCCACGCAGGAACTGGCCCAAAATCCGTGGCTTGAACCCGTCACCACGCTGGCCAAACCCTATGTCATCGACCTATTGTTGGATACGGTGAAAGAGGTGCTGCACACGGGGTTCTCAAAAAGCAACCATCCCCGCGTGGCGCCAAAACACTACGACGCCAGCGCATTCTCGGTGGAGCGATACACCACCAGTCGCAAGCACGAGTGGGACGCATTCGTGAGCGCAGCCAAGAACGCGACTTTTCTTTTTTACCGCGACTACATGGACTATCACCGCGACCGGTTCACCGACCATTCGCTGATGATTTTCAACGACCGGACGTTGGTGGCCGTGTTGCCGGCAAACCTAAACGCCGACGGTACACTCATCAGCCATGAAGGGCTGACTTATGGCGGGCTGGTGGTCTCCCGCGCAGCGACGCTGGGTGATGTGCTGGGATGTTTCCATGTGGTTTTGCATTACCTGAGCCAAAGGCAGATTTCCAAACTGCTCTACAAGCGGATTCCAGGTTTTTACAACACGCTCCCCGACGACGAAGTGGCTTACGCCCTGTTCCTTCTGGACGCCCGGCTTTATCGCCGCGATTGCGCGACGGCGATCTCGCAGGCGGACCGGCTTCCCATCCGAAGGGGCCACAAGAGACTGATTAGGATAGCAACCAGTCTGGGAGTCCGTATCGTCCAGGAAACATCTTTTCAGCCATTTTGGGAACGGGTGCTGGTGCCACAATTGGCTGCCCGGTATGGAGTCAAACCGGTGCATACCCTCGAGGAAATCACGCTGCTCGCGTCACGCTTTCCCGGGCAGATCAAACAATTCTCGGCCTATTGCGGCGATGAAATTGTCGCGGGCACAACCATTTACGAAACTCCGACCGTGGCGCATGCGCAGTACGGCGCGGTCACGGAAAAAGGACGACAGATTGGCGCGGAGGTCTGCCTGTTCAGCTCGCTGATCGAACAATACAAGGCCAAGCGTTTTTTTGATTTCGGCATCTCCAACGAGAAGGAAGGCCGGGTCTTGAATCATGGTTTGCTGGAGTGGAAGGAAGGTTTTGGCGCACGCTGCTACGCACATGATTTTTATGAGATTGCGACCGGGAATTACTCGAAGTTGGAACCGGTGCTACAGGCCCGGCCCGAAACAACTTTGACGCCACCGGGGACGGGTCAGGCATCGCCTTCTGTCTCCGGCGATCGGCCAGTCCGGGCCTATTTCGCGCATCCAATGGCGCTGATTGATGAAGGGGTTTCAATCGGCCAGGGGACGCGGGTATGGGCCTTTGCCCATGTTTTGAGCGGGGCGATACTCGGGGAAGACTGTAATATTTGCGACCACACTTTCATTGAGGGAGGAGTTCGAATTGGTAATCGCCTGACCATCAAGTGTGGCGTCTTTCTTTGGAATGGCATTACCGTCGAGGATGACGTCTTCATTGGACCCGGCGCAGTTTTCACAAATGATTGCCGGCCTCGGAGCAAGCGACATCTGAAAACGTATCCGCAAACGGTGCTGAAGAAAGGGTGTACGCTTGGAGCCAGCAGCACAATCCTTCCCGGCATTACCATTGGGCGATGGGCAATCGTTGGCGCCGGATCCATTGTCACCCATGATGTCCCGGATTACGCCCTGGTGGTGGGCAGTCCGGCCCGGTGGCGCGCCTGGGTTTGCCGCTGTGGAGAAAAACTTTTTCCCACTTCCGGCCGGCTGCTGGGCTGCACCTGCGGGCGCTCTTATGAGCAGGCCACTGAAAACGAAGTGAGAGAGTTTGCCGCCAATGGCAGCCACCAGAGCTTGCCGGGGAACCGCATGGCGACGGACTCCAGTGAGTCAATCATCAAAAGCAACGGACACCATGCGGCCAATGGCCGGTGAAGCCGGGTTGATCTGTTGTGTTCGGCCTGAAATCTGGTAGGGTAACACCCCATAGCGCCCGCCGGCTCTTCGGCTTAGGCTCACAGCGTGGATAATAAAACACTCATCCAAATTGGAGGTAATCCATGTCACTGATTTCTGTCGCGGTCACTTTGATTGTCATCGGCGTGCTGCTCTGGCTGGTCAACACTTATATTCCGATGGACGGAAAGATAAAAAAAATTCTCAACGTCGTCGTGGTAATTTGCGTCATCGTGTGGCTGTTGTTTGCCTTCGGCATTCTCAATCACTCAGGCGACATCCGCGTCCCCCGGATTGGGTAGCCAGGCGAACCGCATTCGCACATTGAAAGGAACACTATGTTAGGAACCATTCTATTGATTGTACTCATTCTGATGTTGCTCGGCGCACTTCCTACATGGCCGCACAGCCGGAGTTGGGGCTATTACCCGAGCGGCGGTCTGGGCTTGCTGGTCGTTATTCTGCTCGCCCTCGTGTTGCTCGGCAGAATTTGAGCCGGATTGGGGTGTTTGTTCGCCGAGAGGGATTGGCCGTTGAATGAATCGAATGCCAGACAAGTAATTCTGTCGAGCCAGCGTCAGGCCCCGCCCGAAGAATGTTTTGACTCATGACAACTCCAATGGGGTAAACACCCCATAGCGCCCACCTGGGTTTTCGTGCTTACTTCTCGTTATGGCAGAACAACGATTCCTACGCAACCCGCAGTCAACTGCGGCACCACCGCCAGCGATGGCGACGAGCTTGAACCGAACCGGAATCGAAATCCATTGGGGGGAAGCGGAAGCCAAAACCGTTGAGATTCGGCGCCATTATAACGAAGCGGCCGCGAAGGTTTGCTGCATCAATCCCGCAGGCGGGGGATCCGATGGCCGGCAAGGAAGCAACACGCAGCTTGCGTTGGACGCCCAAGCCCAAATAATTTTCGTCTCGAGGCCGGAAAGGCGGGCAACTTGAAAATCCAACCGGGCCGGAGAATTCGCAGTTCGGCGGCGGAGTGTGCCCGTCCCGGGCACAGCAACGTGGGTATTCCCGGCGCACTCAAAAAATCTTTGACTCCCGTCCTTCCGATGTTGCTGCGCCGGGGTGCGGGCGGACTCCGTCCAGAACCGGCGCCGCTGCCAAAGCGAGTTTTCAAACCGACTCCAAGTTTGGCGCTGGCGTCAGTCTTGTTGTGTCTCTCGCTGTTCGCTCACGGGCAGGAGCCCGCCGCTGGCTTCACGAATCCGCCGGCAGCGGACTTGTCGCGCCGACTTGTCGCGCCGAAATCCGATGAAGGCGGAAGTCAGACGGAGGCGGAGACCGTGGTTCTCCCCAAATCCGTCCCCGACCCCATCGAACCGTTCAATCGGGTGATGTGGGGCTTCAACAAGGCGCTTATGACCGGCGTCATCAAGCCGTCCAGCAGGGTTTATCGGTTTGTTGTTGTGAAACCGGTCCGAACCGGAATCGGAAATTTTGGCAGGAACCTCACTTACCCGGGACGATTGATCAACAATCTGCTCCAGGGAAAGTGGAGCGGCGCGCGCGATGAATCCTACCGGTTCGTTTGCAATACCACCGTCGGGGTGGCCGGGTGCTTCGACCCGGCGACCAAATGGAAGATTCCGAAATCGGACGCGGATTTTGGCCAGACGTTCGGCAAGTGGGGCTGGAAGCCGCAGTGTTTTATAATGCTGCCGATTTATGGACCGAGCAATGAACGGGATACCGTCGGCCTGGCCGCCGACACGGCGGCCAATCCGCTGATCTATATCGCTCCCTACGAATTCGTCGCGAACAATCCGCTGACCTGGCTCGGCCCCTACAGTTATCTCAGCTACATCGTCATGTATAACGATCTCACCGACACCGTGGGCGAATATGTGCGCTTCAGCCAGGCCGAAATGGACCCGTATTCCGAGATTCAGTACGCCTGGACGTTCGCGAGAGAGAACCGGGTGGCGGATTTCCAAGTGAAGGGAAAACAGGACGAAGCCTCGCTGGAAACCCTCGAATCCGTCTTCTTCACCTTCAAAAATCCTGAATTTCCAAGCCACGGCAAGACCAAGTCGGTCCTGATTCCGGCGACGGGCCGGAAATTAAAATTTACGTTTTGGCTGCAACCGGGAAAGGCGAACGTGGTTTACATCGTTCCCGGGCTGGGTTCGCATCGTCTGGCCGAAACTGCCCTGGCGCTGGCCGAGCTGGTTTACAGCAATGGCTTCTCCGCCGTGTGCGTCAGCAGCCCTTTCAACTTCGAGTTCATGGAACACGCTTCGACGGCGGCGATGCCGGCTTATTTGCCGGTGGATGGCAATGACTTGCACGTCGCGTTGACGGAAATTGACCACCGGTTGCACGGCCTGTATCCGAATCGGTTGGGCAACCGGGCGTTGATGGGCTACTCCATGGGCGCATTTGAATCTTTGTTCGTCGCAGCCACCGGACCGACAAATCAGTATTCCGTCAGGACGAAGGGGTCAGTTCTGCGTTTTCTTCAAGGGAAACAGGGCGTGAAAGAAGTGAGAATCGACCCCATCACGAATCAGTTGGCGTTGATCCAATTTGATCGCTATGTCGCCATCAATACACCCGTTCGAATGACGTATGGGATTTCCAAGCTGGACGAATTTTATCAGGCGCCCCTGGACTGGCCGGTTGCGGAACGATCCGACGACCTCGAAAATACCTTTCTCAAGGTGGCCGCTTTGAGCAAGCTCACCCTCACGCCGCGATCCTCCCTGCCATTCAGTGCCATCGAATCCAAGTTTCTCATTGGAATGACGTTTCGATTCATCCTGCGGGACATGATTTACAGCAGTCAGCGTCGAAATAATCAGGGCGTCCTGCAACACCCGATCCGGAATTTCAGGCGCGAGCCGTTGTATCAGGAAATTCTTCAGTATTCCTACCAGGATTATTTTGAGAAGTTTGCAATTCCGTATTATCAGGCCCAAGGCCTGGCCTCGCCGACCCAGGCTGCGCCGGAGGCTTCGCCGAGGCGAGTGGCGGAGGCGCTGCAAAAATCCGGCGATTTGCAGACGTATGACGCCGGTCTGCGCGCCAACCCCAACATCCGCGTCATTGTCAATCAAAACGATTTTCTCCTGACGGACGAGGACCTGGCCTGGCTGCATGCCACGTTTGGCCCTGAGCAATTGACGGTCTTCCCGATAGGTGGTCACTTGGGAAATCTTTCCAATCTGACGGTGCAAAAGTCCATTTTGGCGGCGCTGACACCCATGAGACCACCCGATCCCAAACCGGAAGAGCCGCCGAAGAATCCAGGCCCGTGAAAACTGTAGCGCAGACATTCTTGTCTGCGGGTTCGCGGGACATTCTTGTCCCGCGTTTCCTGCGGAACGGCACGGATTGGCGACTGGCCACCGTCGCGCCAAAGCGGCGCTTTGGCGCGCCGCGAAGGCGGAAAAGTCGCCAGGACCCGCAGACAGGAATGTCTGCGCTACATACCGGTTCAAGGGCGCATCTCAATTTTCGATGACGGCCAAGGTTCTTTGATTTACACCTCGGCGCGGCAAGGGTTAGCTTTGCCACCGATGACCGCCACCGCCACGCGCCAGCAACTTTCGCCGGCTTGGATTCTGTTCATCCTCACCGGTCTCAACCTGTTCAATTACCTCGACCGCTTCGTGCTCTCGGCGGTTTTGACCCCGATACAAAAGGAATTCGGCCTCAACAATGACCAGGCCGGGTGGCTCGGGACGGCATTCATGATCGGCTATTTCGTCACGTCGCCAGTCTTCGGCTGGCTGGGCGACCGCTGGTCGCGCAAATGGCTCATCGCCTCCGGTATTTTTGTGTGGAGCGTGGGCACGATCCTGACGGGGTTCGCGGCGACGTTTGCGATGATGATTGCATTTCGCCTGCTCGTCGGTCTGGGCGAAGCGAGCTATGCAACCATCAGTCCGAGCCTGATTTCCGACAGCTACGTCCCCGCGAAACGGAACAACGCGCTGACGATTTTCTACGTCGCGATGCCAATCGGCGCGGCGTTGGGCATGATCATTGGCGGACTCATTGCCGCGCACTGGGGCTGGCGGCACGCGTTCATCTGGGCGGGTGTGCCGGGGTTGCTCCTCGCGCTCGTGATGCTGCCGTTTGCCGAACTCAAACGCGGCCAGGCCGAGGGCAAGACGACCGAAGCGGCAAAAAGACCTTCCGTCCGCGACATCGTGAATCTCTTTCGCATCCCGGACTACGTGCTCGTGGTTTTGGGCTACACCGCCTACACGTTCGCGCTGGGCGCCTTCGGGTATTGGGGGCCGACGTTCCTGCATCGCGCTCACGGCGTGGCCGTGGCCCAGGCGGCCGAATTTTTCGGCGCGGTGCTCGTGGTCGCCGGACTTGTGGGCACGTTGATCGGCGGATTCGCGGCGACCGCGTGGCAGAAGCGCAATCGCGCGGGCTACGCGTGGACGCTGGGACTCTCGGTGCTGGCCGCCGTGCCGCTCGCGTTTGGCGCGTTCCTCGCCGGCTCGACATTTTGGTCCATGTCATTTCTGGCGGCGGCGATGTTCTTCCTGTTCCTGTCCACCGGCCCGGTCAACACGCTCATCCTGGAAACCGCGCCCGTGAATCTTCGCGCCAGCGCCATGGCCGTTTCCATTTTCACGATCCATCTCTTCGGCGACATGTGGTCGCCGGTGATCGTCGGCCGGCTCGCGGATTCATTTGGCGGAAATTTGCAGAAGGCCGTTTTGATTTTGCCGGTGGCGTTGATCGTGGCCAGCGCGCTTTGGCTGGTGCTCGCCGTGAAGACGAAGCGGGGCAAGGGCGGAACCGCTGCGTGACTTGCAAGCTGTGCGTTATCCCAAAGGGATTGTGATCATTTAGCCCAAGGTTGCGAGGTGGGCCGTCCGGCTTGGACCGAGCTACCCTGGGAAATCGTCCCACAAAATAATTCTCCCTCTCCTCGCCAAACGAGGAGAGGGCCGGGGTGAGGAGTCGAGTGGGCGTGGTGATGATTTTGGCGAGCTTGCTGGTGCGGTTGAAGTCGAATACCTTTGCAGCAAATGAACTCCTGCCAGCGGAGTTAAACGCTTATGCAATTCTGGGTTGAAAAAACTTACGTCAAATCAAGGCCTGACCGGCAGCAGGGTGAGTTTGCATTTGGATCGGTGCTTTGGTCGCCGCAGAGTGGGAAAGATGGACGGGATACATATCGTTTAATGCGAGATGCGAAACCCGGCGACTTTGTCTTCCATTTCGTTGACAAAAACGCGATAGCTGGAATTTCAATTGTTTCGGAAGGCTGCAACAGCAGCTTCGTTGGCCCGCAGGGAACTGAATGGCAAGGACGGCCGGCCTATCTCGTCCGATTGCGGAACTACACTAAGCTCTCGCCACCAATAGGCCGGTCTGAATTTTTGGATGCAACCAAATACAAAACCGACTTGCTTGAAATCGCCAAGACGCATGACACCCTGTTTTTCGATAGGAATTTGACTCTTCGTCAGGGGGCGTATCTAACGATCGCCCCGGCTAAGTTGGTGGGCATTTGGGATGAGATTTATTTTTCCAAGACGAGCAACCACTTGCCGTTGCTGGATGTAAATCTTTTTTCACCTCAGAAGGAGGCTGCACCAAAGCCTATGGCCATGGCAGAGTCTACGGATTTGGGTCACTGGATTTTTCAAGGCAATCCTGAACACTTCGACATCAATACCTATTTAAAGAATCGCACCGAAGCGACTTGGACGGTTCGCCAAAACGTCTGGCCTACGACTTCCTTCTAAAGGTTTGCGAACTCATCTACCGAAATCTGCTCGTGTCTGAGAAATCAGGCAGCAGCAAGTTTATGGATTTTGTCCGCGACAAGCGGCAGATGGCCATTTTGTTTGAGAACTTCGTTCGCACTTTTTACCGAGTCCACACGGATTACAAGGTGAAGCGCGAGGACATTTACTGGCGTTGGATTGCAGCCGACCAAGTTGCCGCAGGCTTGCTGCCCAAGATGCAAACCGATATCAGCCTGACATCGGCAACCCGGAAAATCATCATCGACTGCAAATTCACACCGGAGGCGACGCAACATCATTACGAAGCCGAGACGCTTCGGTCTTCGCATCTTTTTCAAATCAACGCCTACCTGACCAACCTGCCTGTGGGGAAACTGACGGATATTTGCGAAATGATGCTGCTTTATCCGACCGTGGATTCGCCGCTGTCGCACGATTTCATGGATGGGCTGCACAGGATCAAGATTCGGACAATCAATCTTAAGCAGAACTGGCAGGGCATTCACAAAGATTTGTTGGCGTTGGTGGCCTAAAGGTTTTTGACTCCTCACCCCGGCCCTCTCCTCGTTCGGCGAGGAGAGGGAGAATTATATTGTGGGACGTTTACCCAGGGTAGCTCCCGTCTTCGCCATGCTACGGCGCGACGAGCGCAACCCTGGGCTGATTGATTTCATCCCGTTGGGATGGCCGAACTTTATCTATTTGCCCGGCGGTGGGGGCGAAGCGGGTGGATTCGACGGCGCTTCCATCAGCGCCTGAAGCTCGCGGTGATTCACCTTGCCGGTGCCGAGCTTCGGAATCTCCTTCACGACTTTTATCTCGCGCGGCACGCTGAGATTCGTCAACCCCTTCGCTTTGATGGCGTCGCGGATTTCGTCCAGGGTCAGCTTCGGTTCGTTGGTCACGGCGATGAGGGCTTCGCCTTTGTTTTCCTCGGGGCGCGTGATGATGGCGATCTGGCAGTGAAGGCCGTAATGCGGAAACGCCCCCGCCAGCGCGTCCTCCACCGCCGTAAGGCTCACCATCTCGCCGCTCACCTTGGCAAAGCGTTTCATCCGCCCGAGGATGTGCAGGTAGCCTTCGGCATCCACGCTCACGATGTCGCCGGTGTCGTACCAGCCGCCGAGGGCCTGGAATTTCGCGTTTGCCTCCGCGTTCAAGTAGCCTTTCATCACGTTTGGCCCGCGCACGAAGAGCCGCCCGCCCCCGGCCACACCTTCGACCGGCTCCAGTTTGTGTTCCATGCCGGGCAGCAGGCGGCCCACGGAGCCGTAACGCGGCTCCAGCGGTGTGTTGACACTCAGGCACGGAGAGCACTCGGTCGCGCCATAACCTTCGAGAATGCGCACGCCGTATTTCTGCGACCAGGCGAGCGCGGTGGCTTCCTGCAACTTCTCCGCGGCGGCAAACAGATACCTCAGGCTGCGGAAGTCGTAGGGATGTGCCTTGCGCGCGTAGCCATTCAGGAAGGTGTTCGTGCTGATAAACACCGTGCAGTCCCGTTCGTAGAGCGCGGCCGGCACGTTGCGGTAATGCAAGGGCGAAGGATAGAGGAAGACATAAATCCCGCGCACCAATGGCAGGAACGTCCCCGTCGTGAGACCGAAGCTGTGGAAGAGCGGCAGGCAGTTGAAGAGGCGGTCGCGGTCGGTCAAATCGGTGACGGCCAGCATCTGGTGGATGTTGGCGAGGAGGTTGCCATGCGTCAGCTCGACACCCTTGGGCACGCCTTCGGAGCCGCTCGTGAAAACAATTACGGCAGTGGAGCTGACTGAAGGCTGAAGGCTGAAGGCTGAAGGCTGAAGGAAAACATGCCGGAGCAGCGTGAGGAATTTCCGGGCGCCACTGATGCCGGCGCGCACGTCCTCAAGGTAAATCAGACTGACGCCCGCTTTCACAAAATCATCCACGTTTAGCCGGGCACGTTCAAAAAAGGCGCGCGAGGTAACGATGTGTTTCAGTCCGGCCAGTTCCGCGCACGCCAGCATGGTGGGTGTGCCCGAGGAGAAATTCAGCACGGCGGGCACTTTGCCCAGGCTCCACAACGCGAGGATGGCCGCCGGTGTGGCGTTGACATTGGGCATCAACAGGCCAACCCGCTCACCGCCCGTAACTGTGCCACGCAAGGCATGCGCCAGCACGTCCGCCCCCACTAGCAGCTTCCGATAGGTCAGCTTTTGCAGCGTCGTGTCTTCGAGGATGATATGGCCGGGACGTTTACGGGCGGTCTCCGCCACCGCCGAGAGGACATTCTGCGCGCCGAACGCCATCTCGACCTCGAACTGTTGCCGCACCATCTGATCGCGGAGCCAGCTGGTCAGCCGCGTCCGCGCGCGACCGGTGCTGATGTCCCCCAATTCGGGTGCAGCCAGCGTGGCGCTGAAATGCGCGGTCACTTTGGGAAAACATTTTTTCCAGCCCGGATTGGGGGAAAACGGCAGACGTCCGGCGCCGCGCAGATAAGCCGTGATGACTTTCGCCTTGGTTTTGAAAATTAAAAATCCGGTGCCATCGAAGAGTTTCATCAAGGTGCCCGTGCGCGACAGGCGGCCTTCGGCAAAGAGCACGAGCCGCCCGCCGCCTTTGAGAAACTCCGCCATGTGTTTCACCGCGTAAGGCGAACTGGTGTCAACGGGCAGGGTGTAGCGGTTGATCATCAATTTCCGATGCAGCCAGCTCGTCTGCGCCGAGATGCTCGAGCTGACGAACTTCCAATCCTCATCCAGGCAGACCCAGAGAAAAAGCCAGTCAATCCAGGAAAGGTGATTCGGAATCAGAAGCACCGGGCCGGGCGTTTTCAGCGCGTCCAGGTCGCAAGCCCGGAAGCGGAACAAGACCTGGAGCAAAAAACGGAAGACAGTTTTCATGGCATTGGGAAGTGCATCATTTGGGAGCGCGCACTTCAAACAAAATGTGTGCCCGGCGAATGTGGCTAGAATTTGAGGCTGATGCCAAAACCGGGGTCCAAGCCCGTTGGAATCGCCGCCGCCGGATTTGGGTATGCTGGTTTTAAACTCAGCTTAAAGGCAAAACCTTCCGAGCCGTAAAGTTCGTAGTTGAGTTGCCGGTCCGCCACCGTGAGCGCGTGTTTCGTGGCATCGCCCGGCCGGGGTTGTAACTCGGCAAAATGTCCTGATGGGAGGTCTCTTTGCAAGTTGAGACTCGCGTGATCGAGTTCTGGATCGTGGATTGTTACCGGTGGATCGAGCGATAAAGTTATGTTGTCCAGGAAGCCGCTGTTCGTTGCCGGATGCGGCGGGTCCATCCTGGCGTACGTCAATTCGGGTGTAATGAGGTGACTTTGGCTGGTTGCCGCCGGGGGCTGCTTTACATGCAGAATGGCTTCCATCAGCAAAATAATTCCAAATAGTCCCACGAGTGCCAGGCATCGTTTCAAGTTGATCAGTTTAAATCCCATTTAGTTTGCGCTCCCAACGTCGTCACAAGTTAACGGCCCAACAAGAGACGTTCTCGTTATGGAGATGGTTGGCTGGTTGACCAGGTCATCGAACCTCAACTCCGCCGCCGGTTTAATTTTCATTCGGCATAACATATCCCCGAAAGCCGTCCCGTCGCTATGGGGTGTTCGCCCCACCTGGTGGCTGGCGCGGGCAAGCATCGTTCGGTCTCCATCAAATATTCGGTGAGCTGTGACAAGTGGCCAGTCTTCGCTCTGCTTCCGCCTCCGTTTCCTTCGGCGCGACAAGCAGCGCATTCGCGTCAATTCGCGCAAATCTCGTTCCCCTTCTCTGAAAACTCGCGCGAATTTTCAAGGGGACGGCGAACGATTCTCCTTCTCCCGCCTGTCGCGCCGAAGCGCAGCGAAGGCGGATGGGAGAAATCCGGAATGAGGGCGGCGTGCAAAATCAAAATGCAGGGGCGGAAGGAAATCTGTTGGTGGAAATTTAAGACAAACGAACCAGTTTCAGGACGCCCCATCTTTTTTATCCGCCGTGCGCTTCAATTCACTGATAAGCCATTCTCGTTCCGAAGCGACCTTGGAAATTTCACGCAGCTTCTTGCGAAAATCCAAAAGCGACATTGTCAGTTGACTGATCAAAGTCAGCGATTCCTGTTGCTCCTTCGTCAACGTGTGCGGTTTCTGGTCCAGCACACACACTGTTCCCAGCGCAAGACCGTTTTCCGTCACCAGCGGCGCGCCCGCATAAAACCGGATATGCGGATTGCCCGTCACCAGCGGATTATCGGCAAACCGCTTGTCCGCTTTGGCGTCGCTGACCTGCAACACCTCGCGCTGTAAAATCGCATAACCGCAAAACGCGACGTTCCGGTTCGTCTCCGAAACATTCAAACCGACGTTGGACTTGAACCACTGCCGCCGTTCATCCACCAAACTGATCAAGGCGATGGGTGTGCCGCAAATGCGCGAAGCCAAAGCCGTGACGAGATCGAACTCGCGATCCGGTGCGGTATCGAGAATTTGATACCCGCGCAGAACCGCCAGTCTTTCAGCCTCATTATCAGGAAGTGGTGCGTTCATGGATTTTGGAACTCATGCTGGTTTTGTGTGACGCAAAGCGCAATGGGGTGTTCACCCCATAACATCCCATAGCCCCGGCAAGGTTTCCTCGCCCATTCTGGGAGCGCTTGCGAAAAAGTTCCGTCCATGGAATCTGAAGCTCCAGCGACCGTGACTTGAGGTGGTTGCGCTGATTGAATTGTCCTGACGGGGCAAAGGAAATTACCCAGGACACCGCATATCGGACGTAGGGTTATACCCCATAGAAAAGTCCCCACCCATCGCATAGCGTCACTCCAGAAAGCGATACAAACTAAACATGAAAAAATCCTGTTTTTAACCGGCATTATCTCCCTCCTCACCACCACCGGATGTGTTTTTCCGGAAGGCAGAGGGCGCGAGCGCGCGAGATATGAAAGACATCTGGAAGTCATAGTGCGGCCGCCGGAAATCATCGTGCGGTAGTTCGCGTTCATGATGAAGTAACGACAGCCCGGTTGAAAAAGGCTCAGCCTGAGTCGGCGGGAACTCATCGGACCGGATGTTCCAGAAACGCAGCGCGTGGTTTGTTTCAAGCAAATGGATCAATTCGTGGACAATCAGGTAATCCATCACCAAGGCCGGGGCTTTCATGATGCGCCAGGCGCTTTGAAAATGTCCCGCTGCAAGATTCCCCTGGCCGCCAAAGTGGCCGGCGCGGCCTTCCTCGCCGTTCTCATTCCGATTTATTTGCATACCTATGGACCGGCCAATTTTTTATGGTTCTGCGATACCGCCCTCATTCTCACGGTGGCGGGCATGTGGTTGGAAAGCTCCCTGCTCATCAGCATGTGCGCGGTGGGCATTCTGCTTCCACAAGGCCTCTGGCTCGTGGACTGCGGCGGCAACCTGCTGGGGTTTCACCTGATCGGCCTGACCAATTACATGTTCGACCGCCAGTTGCCGCTTTTCACCCGTGGGCTTTCGCTTTTTCATGGCTGGCTGCCCTTGCTGCTCGTCTGGCTTCTGTTCCGACTGGGCTATGACAAACGGGCTTTGTTCGCCTGGACCGGTCTGGCCGCAGGGTTGGTGCTCGTCTGCTACTTTTTTACTCCGCCCGCCGGCGCGCATCTGGCCAATCCCAACCTCCCCATCAATATTAATTATCTTTACGGTTTCAACGACCGGCAGCCGCAACACTGGGTCAACCAAAACCTTTATGTCATCCTGTGGCTGGGCGGACTGTGGCTCGTCTTCTTTCTTCCCACCCACCTGGCCTTGCGCAGAATCTTCGCCGTGCCACCGCCAGCGGCCGGCCTGAAACTCCCCATTCGATTTTTATAGAACTCGTCCACCAAAGGCGATGGCAAATAAAAATCCAACATCCAACGCCCAATTCTCCAGCCAGGCCATTGGATGTTGGGCGTTGGATGTTCGATGTTTCCAACTTGAGTTCGCGCCGGCTGGACCGACCTCAGGTTGATGGAAAGTTGGTAGGGTAACACCCCATAGCCCCCGCAAGGTCTTCGGGTGCATTGTGGTGATGTGAAATGGACATTTTCCCGAAATCGAAAGTCAACCGTCCCGATGAACCACCCATTATGAAACACAACCATAACCATGACAACGTCCGCAGCGCCGACACCCAACTCGTGCCCGTTCGCTTTGAATTCACTCATCCGACAGCCACCACCGTTTGCATCGCAGGCACTTTCAACCAGTGGCAGCCCGAAGCCAAGACTCTGCATTCCACCGGCGTCGGTCACTGGTGGAAGGAAACGGCCCTGGCACCCGGCACCTACGAATACTGCCTGGTGGTGGATGGCCAATGGATGCCCGACCCGCTCGCCAAAGAATCCGTGCCCAACCCGTTTGGCGGGAGAAACTCGATTTTGAAGGTGGCCAGCTCGCCGGAAGCAGCCCATCGCGACGACGCGACAAATTTACCATTGAAAAACGCAAACAAACAGAAAACACAGAAAATATGAACAAACAAACACAAGCAATCAGCAATGACATGGGCCAACTGGCCGAAGATGCGCGCGCCTTGATGGCCGCCACCGCCGACGTGGCCGGAGAAAAAGTCGGGGAAGCCCGCAAGCGTCTCGCCGCCGCACTGGAACGTGGCAAGGAAATCTATGGCCGCGTTCGCGAGAAGGCGGTCGAAGGCGCCAAGGCGGCCGACGAGGCCGTGCATGAGCATCCTTATCAAGCCATCGCCATCGGCGTCGGAGTCGGTGCGATTCTCGGCTATCTCGTCGCGCGCCGGTGCTCCCGCAACTGCGACCGGTCGTAATATGGAAACAGCTACCGGCAGCTTCAAGCAACTGGCTGCGACGTCCCGGCGTTTCGCGCAACGGCTGTTGACCATCGGGGAAAACCGGCTCGAACTGTTGACGGTGGAAGTGCAGGAGGAGCGCGAGCGTCTCCTGCACGCCATCCTGCTGGCCCTTGGCGTGGCGGCATTTGGTCTGCTCGCTAGCCTTACGCTCACGGCTGCCATTGTGGTGTTGTTATGGACTTGGTCACCCCTGGCTGTTCTTCTGACATTGACCGGCCTCTACGGAGCAGCCGGCGTTTGTCTTTACCGGCGACTCACCGGACTGCTGCGTGACTGGCAGACGCTATCCGCCACACTCGATCAACTCCGAAAGGACCGCGCATGTTTGGAAAAAAACCTCGAATGAATCCGCTGCAATCGCGGAAGCAATTGTTGATTGCAGAAAGCGAACTCAATCGCGCCCAACTGGTTCAGGAATGGCAGACGATGGCTGACGGAGTTCGCTCGGTCGCCGACCGGGCCAGAACCATCAGTTCCATCGCTTCAACTGCCGCCTCGTTGATTGCGGGTCTGGCGTTCTTTCGGCGAACCAGGTTCGCGCCCGGTGACGAGAGACCGTCGTGGTGGCAGACCCTCCTGAAAGGCGCGCCGTTGGCCGGATTGCTCTGGTCAAAATTCCGCCCGCGGCCAAAATCATAGTGGGACATTTTTTGGGGTACCGACCAGCGCTGACCCGCCGTGCCGTACTGGATTCGTCAAGTTTGACGTGAAATATTGTGGTATGAGAAAAATCATCAGCCGGTTGGTTTCCGGTTTGCGGTTGCGCCTGCTGTTGCTGGTGCTGCTGGCGTGCGCACCATTGGTGGGATTGACGCTGCACACGGCGTCGGAAGAGCGTCGGCGACTGGTGAAGGATTGGAATCAGCGTTCGCAGGAGATGATGGAATTGGCCACGCGGGAAGAGGGGCGGGTGATTGGCCAGACGCGCCAACTGCTGCTCGTCCTGGCGGAGTCGTCTCCGGTGCGCTCGGGCAGCCGGCGGGGCTGCAAGAAATTACTGGACGAGCTGTTCGGCAGCTACCCGCGTTATACCAATTTGGGAGTGGTTGGGACCAATGGAATGGTTCTGGCCAGCGCGCGCCCGATGGTGGAACCGGCCAACCAAACGAACTATCCGTTTTTCCGCCGCGCGCTCGCAACGCGCGCCTTCGCGATTGGCAATTTCCCGGACGGACAAGCGGCCGGCCAGCCCACTGTCAATTTCGGTTATCCGGTTTTCGATTCCGACGGGCAGGTCCAGGCGGTGGTCTTTGCCGCGCTGGATTTGGACTGGGTCAGCAGTTTCGATTCCGCGCTGCCGGCGCAATTGCCCAAAGGAGCGACGTGGACCGAGATTGACCGCGCCGGAAAAATTCTGGTTCGTTATCCCTCGCCGGAAAAATGGATCGGCCGGCCTTTTCCGGAAAAATCGCTTTTGAAAACCGTCTTCAGTCAGGATCACGGCGTGGTGGAGGCGATGTCTGCGGATGGAATTCCCGGTTATCATGCGTTCGCCGCCATGCGCAGCCAGCTCGTTCCCGACGACGTGGTCACCATTCTCAGCAGCATCCCCAGGCAGGTTCTCTTTGCCGAAGCGGATCGCCGGCTGACCGAAAGCCTGACCGGGTTGGGGATTGCCGCCTGCTTTGCTTTTATGCTCGGCTGGGCCGGCAGCTACCTGCTGGTCCTGCGTCCGGTTCGAACCCTGGTGAAATCCAGCGCGCGGCTGGCCACGGGCGATCTTAGCACACGCACGGGACTGGCCAACCGGGGAGATGAATTGGGCCAGCTTACCCGCACCTTCGATCAGATGGCCCAAGCCCTGGAACATCGCGAAGGGGAACGCCAGTCGGCAAATCACGCGCTGAAGGCTTCCGAAATGCGCTACCGCCGGCTGTTTGAAACCGCCCAGGATGGGATTCTGATTCTCAACGCGGACACCGGGCAGATTGATGATGTCAACCCGTTCCTGACGGATATGTTGGGCTACACGCGCGAGCAATTGCTGGGAAACAAACTCTGGGAGATTGGCCCTTTCAAAGACACCAAGGCGTCCAAGGCGGAGTTCCGGGAGTTGCAGCGTGAAGACTATGTCCGTTACGACGACCTGCCGCTGGAAACCAGCACCGGCAAGTCCATCAGCGTGGAATTTGTCAGCAACGTTTATCAGGTCAACGGCGGAAGAGTCATTCAATGCAACATTCGCAACATCACGGAACGCAAGCAGGCCGAGGCAAAGCGCAAGGAATACAGCCACAAACTTCAGGTGCTTTCCCGCCGGTTGGTGGAGGCGCAGGAGACCGAACGCCGGAACATCGCGCGCGAACTCCACGACGAAATCGGCCAGGCCCTCACCGTCATGCAATTGAACCTGCAATCCATGTTGCTGTCGCCCGACACGGAGGCCGTGTCGCCGCGCTTGAATGAAACCCTCGAGGTGGTCGAACGCGTGCTGGAACAGGTGCGTGACATCTCGTTGGATTTGCGCCCGTCAATCCTCGACGATTTGGGATTGGAACCGGCCTTGCGTTGGTACACCGAGCGACAGGCGGCACTGGTCGAGTTGGAAGTCGAGTTCCATGCCGACCGGCTGGAGCAACGCCTGGATCCGATGATTGAAACCGAATGTTTCCGCGTGGCCCAGGAAGCCTTGACCAATGTGGTGCGCCACGCCCAGGCGAAAACAGTGACGGTTGAGTTGCGCAAGGAAGATGGACAACTCCACCTGCGCGTGCGCGACGATGGGATCGGGTTTGAGGTGGTCGCCATCCGGGAGCAAGCCGTGCGTGGCACCAGTCTGGGTTTATTGAGCATGGAAGAGCGTGCGTCGCTGGCCGGTGGAGGGCTGGAATTCAAGTCTGTTCCTGGACAAGGCACCGAAGTCCACGCCTGGTTCCCGCTGAAGTGGCAAACTCCACCGTCCGAATCTGAAACCCCATGAACAACAACTCCGTCAAACCGATTCGCGTCATACTGGCCGATGACCACACGCTGGTGCGCGCGGGCATTCGCGCGCTGCTGGAAAAATTGCCAGGGGTGGAAGTGGTGGGCGAAGCCGGCGATGGCCGCGAGGTGCTGAATCTGGTCAAGACACAATGGCCAAATGTGGTTTTGATGGACATTTCCATGCCCGGTCTGAATGGCCTGGAAGCGGCGGCACGCATGGCCAAAGAATTTCCGGACGTGCGGGTCCTCATTCTTTCCATGCACAACAACGAAGAATATGCCTGGCAGGCGCTCAAGGCGGGCGCGGCGGGCTACCTGCTAAAAAAAGCGGCGACGGCCGAACTGGAAACCGCCTTGCAACAGGTGGTTCACGGGGACATTTATCTCAGCCGGGAAATCTCCGCGCGACTCGTCAAGAAGTTTCCCTTGCAAGGAATCGCCGACCAGAAAGGCCCGCTCGAAGAGTTGACGGGGCGTCAGCGCGAAATTCTCCAGCTCATTGCCGAAGGCCAGAACACCAAGCAGATCGCCGAGATCCTGAAGGTCAGCCCCAAGACCATCGAATACCACCGCATGAAATTGATGGGCTGCTTGAACATTCATGATGTTCCGGGCCTGGTGCGTTTCGCTTTGCGGGTCGGATTGATTCCGCAGGAAAAGCTGGCTACAGGCTAGAATCCCCCAAAAAAATCCACAGGTCAATTCGGGCTTGATCGGCTTCGGCCGTCCGGCGATGGCCACTGTGCGCGACGATATCCGGATACCTGGCAACCACTGCACCCGGGGTTCGGGTCATGCACCGGATTGACTGGCCAAAGCGGATTTCCCAGCCAAACTGTACTTTGAGTTTCATCATTGTTCTTTCCGTTTTCAACCGCCGCCGGCTGGCCGGCTTTTTTATAATCAGCCGCTGGCCGTGGTCTTGCGGGTCGGTGGCTTCGTGAAATGAATCTCCCGTCCGATGCCGGCGAAATGCCAGCGCCAGTGGCCGGCGCATCGCCGCCGCCAGGTGCAGGCATGATCGACCCCAACATCTTTGGCTGAGATAGAGTGACATATTTTTAACTTCCGTTGATTCCTGACCGGAAACAGCCGGAGCGGTTTCGCGATCTTGCCCTGCTACCGCAGCAATAAGCTCCCTGCCTGGGAGATCGTTTCACGGTCATCCTCGTGTGCGATAGAAGCGCCTCGAAAAACTCGCCGCGTTCGTGTCGGTAAAATTCAACAAACCGACGGCACCCACCGTCACGGTGCCGATGACAGTCCAGGTCTTGAAATCCTGTGTCGCCAGGATGTCATACGTGTGGCCAACCGTGCCGGTCACGGTCAGAGCAAACTGCCCTGCCAGCATGGTACTGATTTGCACTCCCTGGGGTTGCGCCGGCACGGTGTAGGACACTTGGCTTGATAATGGGCTTTCCAAACCCGCGGCATTATAGGTCGTGGCCGCAAAATAATAGGTGACTCCGACCAACAGACCGGAGGTGACGGCACTGGTAGCCAGCCCAACCGACAATTTATTGGTGCAGGTGCCGCTGGTTCCACCATAATAGAGGTTGTAACCCGCAACGGCTGGATCCGGGCTTGGGCTCCAGGCCAAAGTGACGCTTGCTGCCTGAACGGTTGGGCTGAGAGCAGCGAGGATCAAGATCACACCCAGGAACTTTATCAGTCCGATGATTTTGAAAGGCCGGCGCAAAATAGCGTTCGCGCGTTGCACCCTGCCTTCGTGAATAACGTTCATAATTATCGTTACCCTCTGCGAGGTCTGGCTGCGACTAGGGTGTTCCTTGCCGCCACTGGGAAAACCCTTGGTCTCAGTTTGGAAGCGTAAACCGGGTAGCGATGAAAGGGGGAACCGGTGGGACTCCCGGCGGGCCGCAAGATGATTTTACCGCGAACTATATTCCTGTCGCGCCGTAGCTGACGAAGGCGGGAACCACGCGAAATCGTTTAACGCAAAGCTGCCAAGATTTTTTTACACGGATTTTACGAATTAGCACGAATTCAAATGCGCTCAAGGCGCCATGGAAATTAGCGCGCCGCGTCTCACTCCATCGCGGCCAGCACTTCGTCGAGCGGCACGGTGGCGAAGCTGGTGGCGTAGTCGCTCATGGCGTAGGGGATGACGAGTTCGCGCCCGTGCAGCAGCGCGCCGCAGGTGTACACCACGTTCGGGACGTAGCCTTCGCGTTCGGCTGCGTTCGGGGACAGCAACGGTTCGCGCAGGCGACCGATGACTTTGGTGGGATCATCCCGGTCAAGCAGGAACGCCCCGAGACAATACTTCCGCATCGCGCCGACGCCGTGGCTTAACACCAGCCAGCCGGCTTCGGTTTCAATCGGCGAGCCGCAGTTGCCCATTTTGATGAATTCCCACGGTTGTGCGGGAGACAGCAACAGTTTCGGCTCGGCCCAAAAATGAATGTTATCGGAGAACATGATCAAAATGTTCTCGTCGTCCTGGCGCGAGAGCATGGCGTAGTGGCCGTTGATTTTGCGCGGGAACAGCGCCATGCCTTTGTTTTGCACGGCGGGACCGTTGAGCGTGATGAACTTAAAATGAAGAAAGTCCGGCGTCTCCAGCAATTGCGGCAGGATGATTTTTCCGTCGTAGGCGGTGTAGGTCGCGTAATAGGTAAAGCTGCCGTCGTCGTTCTGGAACCGGACGAAGCGCGCGTCCTCGATGCCGTTGCTCTGGCTGGCCGTGGACGGAAAAAGGACGCGCTGGGAAACCTGGGTGTCGGGAGCAAAACGCACTTCGTAATTCGACTCGGCGAGCAGCCGGATGCCGCGGGCGGCTCGGTCCGCCGCGGCGTCGGAGACTTCGGCGTCGGAGGCGTCCATGTGCAGGCGTTCCGCGGGCAGCACGCGCCGCAGTTCTTTCATCGTGAAAGAATCGTTGAGCTGCTCCAGCACCTGCCGGCAAAACTTGTTCTGCACGCCCAGTTCCTGAAGTTTGCGCGCGAACAGCGGCTTGTCGTACGCGACGTTCGGCACCTGGTCCGGCTCCGTCGCAAACGGCACCGGCGGAGTGAGTGAAATTTCATGCCGCGCGCTCACGAAGCCCATGCGGAACGTGATGGAGGAGATGTGTCCCTCGCCCGTGGCGCGCAAACTCAGGATGAAACGCAGCGCGCCTTTCGACAGCCCCGTCTGGTCCGGATGCGGCACGATGGATGGATTAAACAGCGCCGCCGACTCGGGCGAGTATTCGTGGGTGAAATAAGCGCCGATGAGCAACTGGCGCTTTGACGAAACCTTTCGCCGGCCGGCGATGAGATAGCGGACCTTGTGGAACCGGTTTTGGAAAAATTCCTCCACCGCCGGGTGCCGGTCGCCGAACTCGGCCATCACGCTGTCCAGCAGTCGTGCAACTTCCGCCTCGGACAAGGCCATCACCTGCGTCACGATTCTTCGCGCAATGGCGTCGGTGGTCGGACGGAACGGGCGCATGAGCACGCGCGACCGGTTGGGCACCAGGGTGGGTCCAATGCGTTTGGCGTGGACGGCTGACGGGGTGGGGGTGGTCATGCTTTTTTTCTGCGGCGAGGTTGCAACCGGTGCCGGTCATTTGCCCACCGGTTCCTTGAAGCTGATGATTGTGTTCTGCAGCGCCTGCATTTCCGCCAGCGCGAGCAGGAAGGCGAGCGTGGACTCGGCGCCCTGGTTCTGGCTCAGACGGTCCACATGCAAGCCGTCCCGGCAGCCGCCGGTGGTCGAATCATAGAGGGCCAGTCCCAGATCGTTTCGACCGAGGAACCACTCGAACGCGCGCCGCGCTTCCGTGACCCAGAACATGTCGCCCGTCGCCTGATACGCCTCGATGCAGGCGGAAATCGTCACCTGGGCTTCGATGGGTTGCTGGTCGAAGACCGCGCGTTCCTTGCCGCGCGGATAAAATCCGTTCGAGCCGATGGGCCGGAAAGAGCCGGCATCCGAAGTCTGGATTTTTATCAGCCACCGCAGGGTCTTGAGGCCGAGTTCCAGCATCGCTCCGTTGTTCATGCAGCGTCCGCTGAGAATCATCGCGTGTGGCAGCTTGGCGTTGGCATAGGAAACCACTTCTTCGAACCACTGCCACTCGTCGGTGGCGGCATCGGCATAGCGTTGCATGAGTTTCGCCGTGAGCGATTCGCGAATCTGGTTCGCGCGCCGGTCACCGCTGAATCGCCGCAGATATTCGTCAATGCCGATGAGCGTGAACGCCACCGCGCGCGGTGACATGAATTCGGCGGCCACGGGCAGGGCCTGCTCGAACAATTCCGCCGCCAGCATTTGAAAACTGCCCTGGCCCGCCTGCGCCACGCACAACCCCAGCGCCCACAGCGCGTGACCCTGGCAATCCTCCGAGCCGACTTCCTCCAGCCAGTGCCGGTCGAAGCTCATGAAGTTGCGGAAGCGCCCGCGCTTGCGGTCGAAGGCGTGGTTCAAGAAAGCGGCATAGGTGGCGGCCAGCGCGCCGAGGCGCGGCGAGCCGTGGCCCAGCTTTTGCACCATCAGCGCCAGCACCAGCGCGCGCGCGTTGTCGTCCGTGCAATAGCCTTCGGCGAAGTTCGGCACCGTGAAGCTCGCGTGCTGGAAAATGCCGGTCGAATCACTCATCCGAAACAGATGCTCGAGCTTCATCTCCGGCAACTGGCCGGGCTGTTCGTCGAGCGTCTTGATGGGCGAAGATCTTCTGCCCACGAAACTATGATCCAATCGCGCCTGTTCGAAGGACTTCGCATAAAGCTGCGCCACGCGGCTCCACACCATGTCGCGCCCCAGCTTGTAGGCGTTCTTGCGCATCGAGTGGCGCAACGGCTCGTCGCGCAGCAGTTCCACCACGGCGACGGCGATGGCCCTGGCATCGCGGAACGGCACCAGCTTGCCGCGTTCGGCGGTCAGCAATTCCGCCGCGTGCCAGTAGGGTGTGGACACCACCGCGTTGCCCGCGCCGAACGCGTAGGCCAGCGTGCCCGAGGTGATTTGCGCCTCGGTCAGGTACGGCGTCAGATAAATGTCCGCCGCGCCGATGAACCGCATCAACACCTCCAGTTCGACGAAGCGATTGAAGAACACGACGTGCTTCTGCACGTCAAGGTCTTTGGCCAGCCGCTTCAGACTCAGGCGGTAAGCTTCGCCCTCGTCGCGCAGCAGACTCGGATGCGTCTGGCCCAGCACGATGTAAACGACGTTGGGAAATTCCCGGATGATGTCCGGCAACGCGCGCAACGCATACTCGATGCCCTTGTTCGGCGAGAGCAGGCCGAACGTGAGCAGCACCTGCTTGCCCGCCACGCCAAACTCGTCCTTGAAATAATTCGGGTCGGCAAACGGCATGTCGGGAATGCCATGCGGGATGAGGTCAATTTTGGCTGCCGGCGCCTGGTAAACTTCGCGCAGGAACTGCTGGCCGCGCTCGGTCATGGTTACCAGCCGCGTCGAGAGCCGGACCAGTTCGCGCATCACGCGCCGCTGCTCCGTGTTCGGCTCGCGCAGCACCGTGTGCAGCGTGGTGACGATGGGCATCTGTAGTTCGCGCAGCAACGCCAGCACGTGACTGCCCGCCGGTCCGCCGAAAATGCCGAACTCATGCTCCACGCAAACCACGTCCACGTCCGTAATGTTCAGAAAATCCGACGCGCGCAGATACGACGGCAGGTCCTGCTCCGCAATCTCAAAGCGCACTTCCGCCGGGTAATCATAGCCGCCCGCAAGATCATTGACCGGGACGACCAGGCACTGCATCGCCGGAAACTCCGCCGCCACCGCGCAGCGCAAATCGGTCGTGAACGTGGCAATGCCGCATTTCCTCGGCAGATAATCGCCGAGGAACGCGATCTTGCGGATGTCCGATGGTTGCTGCATGAAACGTTGTCTGGCTGCCCGGGCCCAATTGCCCGCACTGACAATTCATTATAGTGGGCCAAGCACCTGCGTTCGCCAAGAACCATTGGCAGTTATCGTTTTGTAATTCGTTTTGTATTCACCGTCTGACTCTGGTCAATTCACTTAAAATTTGGCCGCTGCTCACGCCAACTGCAATGGGGTGAACACCCCATGAGATTCAATCCAATCCACGACCGGGCCGTTTCCACCTTTTGCTTCAGAGACCGGGATCGCGATCCTGCAACCAATAAACTTCCAACTCGCCTTGACCGGCGGTTTGGGGCTAATCTCTCCGCCAGAATTTGGTAGGGACGGCGCGCTGCGCTGTCCGGTCGTCGTAGCGCGACAACCCTACCCGAATCTGATTTTGCCATGATGACCAGTTCGCAAATACGCCCGAGCAGCCAGGTCCGGAAGGACTTTCTCGACTTCTTCAAGTCGAAGCAACACACCATTGTGCCGTCTTCCAGCCTCATGCCGGACAGCCCCAACCTGCTGTTTACCAACGCCGGCATGAACCAGTTCGTGCCCATCTTCCTCGGCCAGACCAAATGTCCCTACACGCCCGGCCGCGCCGCCGACACCCAGAAATGCATCCGCGCCGGTGGCAAACACAACGACCTTGAAGACGTCGGCCTCGACACCTACCACCACACGTTCTTCGAGATGCTTGGCAACTGGAGTTTTGGCGATTACTTCAAGAAGGAATCAATTGAATGGGGATGGGAGCTGCTGACGAAGGTCTGGAAATTTCCCGCCAACCGCCTTTACGCCACTGTTTATAAACCCGGCGCGGGCGAGCCATCGGATTTCGATCAGGAAGCGTACGACATCTGGGCCGAAATTTTCCACAAGGAAGGACTCGACCCGAAAACGCACATCATCTTCGGGAACAAAAAAGACAATTTCTGGATGATGGGCGAGACCGGTCCATGCGGTCCGTGCAGCGAAATCCATGTTGACCTCACACCTGCCGGTGACACCAGGGGCAGCCTTGTCAATAAAGGCGATGCCCGCTGCATCGAAATCTGGAACCACGTCTTCATCCAGTTCAACGCGAACCCCGACGGCTCGTTCAGTCCGTTGCCCGCCAAGCACGTGGACACCGGCATGGGCTTCGAGCGTGTCACCAGCATCATTCAATGCACAAAAGGCTTCAAAGATTTCGCCAACGCAAAGATTTCGAATTACGAGACCGACATCTTCCGCCCCATCTTTGACAAACTGGAGGAGTTGAGCGGAAAGAAATATGGCAGCACGCTGCCGAACGTAGGACAGGCGTCGCGCCTGTCTCAAACTTCAGAAAAGAATTCCGGGGAAAAAGATGGAGACAGGCGCGATGCCTGTCCTACGCAAGAGCAAATCGCCACGGACATCGCGTTTCGGGTGATTGCCGACCACATCCGCACGCTTTCGTTTGCGATTGCCGACGGCATCCAGCCCGGCAACAACGACCGCAATTACGTTCTGCGCCGCATCCTGCGCCGCGCCGTGCGCTACGGCCGCACGCTCGGCTTCCACGAACCGTTCTTCTACAAGCTTGTGGACGTGCTCGCCGACACGATGGGCGACGTTTTCCCCGAAATCCGCGCCCGGAAAAAGCACGTGCAGGAAGTCATCCGCACCGAGGAAGAGGCGTTCAATAGGACGTGCGACAAGGGGGAAAATGTCTCGAATGAATTAATTCAACGCCAAAAAAGTTGGTGTGATTACATATTGCGCCAAGATGAAAAGGCTCGTTCAGGCAAAGTTTCTGATTTCTTGCTCAACATTGTAATTAAAGGTTACGAGATACCCGCGAGTCCTCCGCAGGCTGATCCGATGTTCCGCCTTTTTCCAAAGGAATTTGCCGAAGCCATTGTTCAATTTGAGGTTGATTCAAACCCGACCGCAAAACTAGCCGCAATCGAAAAAGTTAAAACATTTTCAACTGCGCTTTCGGGCTCGGCGGCATTCACTCTTTACGACACCTACGGTTTTCCGCTCGACCTGACCGAACTGATGGCGCGCGAGCGTGGTTTGACCGTGGACAAGGCGGGTTTTGAAAAGTTGATGGAAGAGCAGCGCGCCCGCGCCCGCGCCGCGCAGAAGAAGGAAGTCATTTCGCTTTCGCAAATCGAGACCACCACGCCCACGAAATTCGTCGGCTACGAGAAACTGGAGGTGCAGGCCAAGGTTTTGGAAGTCGTCGGTTTGAAGGAGAAGACCGCTGTGATTCTCGACACCAGCGCCTGCTATGCCGAAATGGGCGGCCAGGTCGGCGATACTGGTGAATTGAGTGGTAGCGGCCAGCTCTGGCGCGTTGCCAACACACAAAAGTCAGGTAATACCTGGTTGCATTTCATCGAGGAAGGTGTGGTAGCACGGGCCTCTGGCCCGTCCGCTTCGGCGTCTCGCCGAAGCAATACTGCGTCAGGCGGGACGCCCGACGCCACAGCCGAGACGGCTGTGCTACCCACAGCGGGAAGCATCGTCACTCTTGCCGTGGACAAATTGCGCCGCAACGCCATCCAGCGCCATCACACCGTCACGCATTTGCTGCACTGGGCGTTGCACGAAGTCGTGAGCAAGGAAGCCTCGCAGAAAGGCTCCTTCGTCGGCCCGGACAAACTGACCTTCGATTTCAACAGCGCGCCGCTCACGCCGCAGCAGGTCGCCGACGTCGAGAAACTCGTCAACGAACGCATTGTCGAAAACGCCCCGGTCACGTGGCTTGAGCTTCCTTACGCCGAGGTGAAAAAGAACACCGCCATCGTCCAGTTTTTCGGCGAGAAATACGGCGACACCGTTCGCGTGCTGCAAATCGGCGGGGAGCGGGGCAAGTTGAACGGCTACTCGATGGAACTGTGCGGCGGCACGCACACGCGCGCGACGGGCGAGATTGGCCTGTTCCGCATCGTGGGCGAAAACGCCATCGCCGCCGGTGTGCGCCGCATCGAAGCCGTGGCCGGCCTGGAAGCCTATCGCAAAGCCACCGACGAAGTGGCGCTCATCAAGTTGCTGGCGGGCAAGGTGAATTCACCGGTGCATGAGCTGGAAAAGAAGATTGAATCGTTGCTGGAACATCAAAAAGCGATGGAGAAGCAGGCCAAGATTGCGCAACAGCGCGAAGCCTCGAACGCCGCGAGCAACCTGCTCGAAGAAATCAAGACCATCAACGGTGTGCCCACGATCATTCACAATCTTGGTTCCGCCGATGGAGATTTCCTGCAATCCATAGCCGATTCGTTGAAGGGCCGCTTCAAAGGCGTAATGGTTCTCGGCGGCGTGGCGAACGGTGTGGTTGCGCTGGTCGCCGCGGTCTCACCTGATTTCACGGCGAAAGTTCAGGCGGGAAAAATCATCCAGCAAATCGCGCCCATCGTCGGTGGCAAAGGCGGCGGCAAGCCCGACAATGCCCGTGGCGGCGGCAAGGACGCGAGCAAGCTGGACGAAGCTTTGGCAAAAGCAAAGAGTCTTCTCGGCCCGTAGCAGCCGACGTGAGGCTCTCTATTTTCGATTTACGATATACGATTTACGCGGGGTGCGTGAATTGCAGAAGAATGCGTAAATCGTAAATCAAATATCGTAAATTCAGTCAGAGCCTCGTTGCCCCGGCGGCTATAAAAATTTTGCAGACAAAGAGTTTGCTCAGTTGACGGTTCAATGGCCCATGGGTGGCATGCCCATGCCGCCGCCCATGCGTTTCATCATTTCGGTCTGCATCATCTGCTGCATATTGTCGTATTTCGTAAAGCCGGCGGGCGGATCAAACAGGCTGGCGGCAGGTTTGGCGAGTGAGACATTTTTGAATAGCATGGTCACATTGTCGCCCTGCTCGACGGTCTGAATTTTGACCGGAAATTTTTTCAAGTCCGTCGCGTTCCAGACGGTGTATTCATTTTTGGTTCCTTCCTTGTCGGTGACGGTGTACTTGTTTTTCGCGCACGGATGGCCGTCCACGGTCTCCTTGCCGATTTCGGTGATTTCCACCTTGTAGTCGCCGTTGGTCGGGGCGCTGTCGGCTTTCGACAGTGGAATTTCGGCGTAACTCTGCATTCCCGGATAAATGAGGCAGGCGGTTTTTTGTCCGGGCGCGCGATGGTCACCATTTGGTCCATCCCCATGGATTTCATCTGGGCAGCGGCGTTGGTGGGCAACTGGCCGCCCTTCATGTCGGCCAGGTTGACCTCGAAGCGCGACTTGCCCGCATCAAAGGAGAGTTTGCCGGGCATGGTTATGGGGTTCCCGGATTTGTCGGTGACTTGCATTTCGAGTGCGGCAGAAAAGGCCTGGTTGTCGCCAAACAGTTTGCTCATGGCGCCGCCCAATTGTGGTCCGCCCGGAGCGCCGCCCGGCGGGCCGGATTGCGAATACGCCGGAAGGAGTCCCAGACAAATAATGGTCGAAGCCAGAATCGAAAAATGATTTTTCATGGTTGGTGACTTGTTTTGCAACACTGAATGGACAAATCTTCCTCCAAAGACAAGCAGAAATGCATCCATTCAACTGCCGGTTACTCCATCCAGGCAATCGCGGACCCGTTGCAGAAGTTTATGGGAACTGAACGGTTTTTCCAAAAAGTTCGGGTTGTTGCGGAGGGGTGAATTTTCGCCGAGCATGTCGTCGGTATAACCGCTGGAATAAATGACCTTGAGACCGGGCTTCTCCACCAGCAACCGCGCCGCCAGTTCGCGGCCGGAAATGCCCTCGGGCATGACCATGTCGGTGAACAGAAGATCAATCGTGTCGCGGTGTTGTTGCCAGATTTCCAGGGCGTTCAGGCCGGAAGCGGCCTCGATGACGTGATACCCCTTGCGTTCCAGCAAAGTTCGCGCCAGTGAACGCACGGGAGCCTCGTCTTCAACCAGCAGAATGGTTTCATTTCCGCCGCGGACTTCAGGGGCGCGGGAAAATTCAGTCTGAGATTTTTTGCTTTCCGCCAGGCGGGGCAGGTAAATGTGAAACGTGGCGCCGGCGTTGACCTTGCTTTCGACTTCGATCCAGCCATGATGCTGGGCCACGATGCCAAAGACGGTGGCCAGGCCCAGGCCGGTGCCTTTGCCGACCTCCTTGGTGGTAAAAAACGGTTCAAAGATGCGCTCCATTTCCTTCGGCGCAATGCCGCAGCCGGTGTCGGTGACCTTCAGCCGGATGAACGCGCCGGGCCGGGCCTTGGGGTTGGCTGACGCATCGGCTTCGCTGATGACGATGGCGGCGGTCTGAATGATAAGACGGCCGCCTTTGGGCATGGCGTCGCGTGAGTTGACGGCCAGGTTGATGAGAATTTGCTCCATCATGGTGCGGTCGGCCATGACGGGAGCGCCGCCCGGTGCAAAGTGAGTTTCCAGGCCGATGTGTTCGCCAATGAGCCGTTGCAGCATTTTGCTGGTGTTGGCGACGACTTCATTGAGGTCGAGCGGTTTGGGCTGAAAGAGCTGGCGTCGGCTGAAGGTGAGCAGTTGGCGGGTGAGATTGGCGGCGCGTTCAGCAGCCTTGGCGATTTCGACCAGGCCCGCAGCCTGGTCGGGATTCATGGATTCCTGGAGCTGGAGCAGGGCGACGTGGCCCAGAATGACGGTGAGGAGGTTGTTGAAATCGTGAGCCACGCCACCAGCCAACTGGCCAAAGGCCTCCATTTTTTGGGATTGGCGAAGTTGTTCCTCAAGCTGCTTGCGTTCCGTGATGTCACGCCCGGTTCCCACCATGCCGCTAATCTGTCCCTGGTTGTTTCGGAACGGCACCTTGGTGATCAGCAGCGTGCGTTTCTGGCCATCGGGTAAAACAAAAGTTTCCTCCTGCTCACTGATGGTTTCGCCGGCAATAACCTGTTCCTCCTCGGCGCGTAAAACCGCCGCCTGTTTCGCCGGGAAAAAATCCTTGTCCGACAGGCCGAGAATTTGGGAAGGACTATCTTTGCCAAAGCGTTTGGCGAGGGTTTTGTTGGCCATGAGAAAACGGCTGTCCAGGTCTTTGATATAAACACTATCGGGCAGCAAATCCAACAGCGTGCGGAGCATTTCGCGTTCATATACAATGGCCTCTGCCGTCTGCTTGCGCTCGGAGATGTCCCGGACGAAGACGAGCGCACCCTGTTCGCCGTCGAAAACCGCGGGTACGGCGCTGACCTCCACCGCCACCCGGCTGTTGTCCACGCGCAGATATTCTTCTTCAATCATCGGCAGCGCGCCGTCTCCCACCTTTGTGTTCACGCGCTGTATCCGTTCCTTGACGATCTTCCGCCATTCCGGGGCCACTAAATCGAGCACGGGCTGCCCGATCAATTGTTCCGGGCGTTCAGCGCGAAAAATCCGCAGAATTTCCCGGTTCACATAAGCAACGCGCTCCCTGGTCTGCACGAAAACCCCGTCTGGCGCATTGTCCAGCAACGAGCGGAACCGCTGCTCGCTTTCCCGTTTGCGGCGGCGTTGCAACAGCAGTGCCGCAATCAAACCGGTTTGGATGACCAGCGCCGCCACGATAATAATCACGATTTGGTGATACGCCTCCCACAAGGTGGGCGTGCGGTATCGCAACCGGCTGCCCGGCGGAATCAGGCTTTCACTCACCCCGAATTTTTGCAACTGCCGCGCATCAAATACCAGCAGGCTGCTCTGGCTCGGGATCACCGGCACGGAGTTCGCGCTGCCGGCACGGAGGACGGCGGTAATTTGGCCGGCCAGCTCTGGGACCAATCTCCGGCCGATAATGCACGAGCCTCCCAACATTCCAGATCCGAGGTAGCTCTCCGTATGGCTGAAAATGGGTGCGCGGGAGACCGAACTCAACTCCTCCAGCGCGTCGCCGGGGACGAATATCTGCCCCGCCGCGTCCTTCCAGATATCGTCATAAAACACAATGGTATCCGGCGGCAGAGCCGCCAGACGTTGCTTGGTCTCTGCCATCGTCAGCCCCACGAGTTTGATCAACTCAAACCGGTTCGTGGAAAAATCCTCCACCGTCTTAAAGTCTTGTCCGTGAAATTCCGGAAGATCGCTTTCTGCTGATGAAACGAAGGCAATCCGCCGGGTGTTCGGGAACAGTTGCAACGCTATTTTCAACGTGCCCGGCACATCAATATCAACCGTGACTCCGGTTACATTGGTCTGGCCCGCCAATAACGTGGTTTCCACCCCTTTGGTTCCTATGGCAATCACCGGCGCCTCCGGCCACACTTTCGGGCGAACCTTCAAAACGAAATCAATGGACGTTTCACCGGAAGCCACGATGGCATCCATCTTGTGGTCGTGATATTTGTTGCGCAGCCACTCTTCGAGATCGGCGCGATAGCTGGTTCCCTCAAAACGTGCCAGGTCCAGATTCTCCCAGTAAAACACCACGTGGTTGGGCAGGTTGGTGGTCAATACCTGGTGCAACCGGGACATGAAATCCAAAAATATCGGCCGTTGATCTCCCTGTTCCACGACCAGGATCGAAATTGTTGCATCCGTCGTGTCTGCCGCCAGGGCGGCCGGGGCAAAAAACATCGCCACGGCGGCCAACAATCCCAATCCCGCGGGCAAAATGAAATTTCGGCCGGCGCCATAACCACAAAAACGCCGCTCAAGGGGTCGGGATTTTAAGACTGTGGAATTCATCGTGTGGCTGGGTTTGGGATGATTATCGGAAGCAAGACGCGCGGGATTCAGCCGTAAAACACCTCAAGCCTGACGCAGACCCGGGTCCGCGCCTCAAAATACTCGAAATTGCAAGGTTCATGGTTTTTGGAAACCAAGTTGAATTTAGCACTGAAATGGAAGATTGAAACCGGAAAAGGCAGCCGGATTTTGTCCAACTAATCCCCAAAATTGAAAAGTCTCACGCTTTGGTGGCACGCGGGCTGTTTTTTTTGAGATGGGGTGCGGCTCAGCCGAGCCGCTTTCGCAAGCTGTCCAGTTGGTCGTTCAGCGCTTTTGGCAAATGACTGCCCAGCCGGGCGTAATTCGCAGCCAGGTCTTCAGCATCCTTTTTCCAGCCCGCAACGTCCACTGCAAACAGTTGCTTGAGGCCGTTGGCGGACAGGTTCAGACCGGATAAATCAAGCGCGTCGTCGGTCGGCAGATTCCCGATGGGTGTTTTTTGCGCCTTGCCCGTGCCTTCGACGCGTTCACAGATCCATTTGAGCACGCGGCTGTTTTCGCCGTAACCGGGCCAGAGCCATCTGCCACCGCCGTTTCTGCGGAACCAGTTCACGAAATAAATTTTGGGCAGCTTGGCGCGGTCGGTGCGTTGCGCGAACGAAAGCCAGTGCGCGAAATAATCACCCATGTTGTAACCGCAGAACGGCAGCATGGCGAACGGATCGTGGCGCAACACACCGGCTTGGCCGAGCATGGCGGCGGTGGTTTCCGAACCGCAGGCAGAACCCATGAACACGCCGTGTTCCCAGTCAAACGCTTCGTTCACCAGCGGGATCGTGCCGGGGCGGCGTCCGCCGAATAGAATCGCCGAGAGCGGCACGCCTTCGGGATTTTGCCAGTCGGAATCAATAACCGGGCATTGCGCCGCGGGTGCGGTGAAGCGCGAGTTCGGGTGCGCGGCTTTGCGTCCGGAATCCGGCGTCCATTCCCGGCCCTCCCAATCAATCGCTTTCGCGGGTGCGGGCACGCCCATGTCTTCCCACCAAACATCACCGTCCGGTGTCAGCGCGACGTTGGTGAAAATGGTGTTTTTGGCGGCGGTAATCATCGCGTTCGGATTCGATTTCATCGAAGTGCCGGGCGCGACACCGAAGAAGCCGCATTCCGGATTCATCGCGTAAAGCCGCCCGTCCTTGCCGACACGAATCCAGGCGATGTCGTCGCCGAGCGCCGTGACTTTCCAGCCGGGCAACGTCGGTTGCATCATCACCAGATTGGTTTTGCCGCAGGCACTCGGGAAGGCGGCGGCGAGGTAATGCTTTTTGCTCCCGCCATCGCGGGACGACGTGAGGCAAAGGATAAGCATGTGTTCCGCCATCCAGCCTTCTTTTTTGGCAACGGTGGAGGCGATGCGAAGCGCGAGACATTTTTTGCCGAGCAACGCGTTGCCGCCATAACCGGAGCCGTAAGACCAGATCAAAGGCTCGTCGGGAAAATGAACGATGTATTTGTTCCTGGGATCGGGTTCGCACGGCCACGGAACGTCGGCCTGGCCCGGCTTGAGCGGCGCCCCCACGGAGTGCAGGCACGGGATGAACGGACCGTTCGCGCCGAGCTTGTCGAGCACGGCCTGGCCCATGCGCGTCATGATGCGCATGCTGACGACCACATAAGGTGAGTCGGAAATTTCAATGCCGATTTTGCAAATGGGCGAGTCGAAGGGTCCCATGGCAAACGGAATAACGTACAGGGTTCGTCCCTTCATACACCCGTTGAACAGGCCGAGCAATTTTTGCTTCATCTCGGCGGGTTCAGCCCAATTGTTCGTGGGGCCGGCTTCATCCCTGGTCTTGGAACATATAAAGGTCCGGTCTTCGACGCGCGCCACGTCGCTGGGATGCGAGCGGGCCAGGTAACAGCCCGGACGTTTTTTGGCGTTGAGTTTGATGAAGGTGCCGCTCTTCACCATCAGGTCGCAGAGCGCCTGATTTTCCGCGTCCGAACCGTCGCACCAGTGAATGCGCTCCGGCTGGCAGAGTTCGGCCATTCGCTTGACCCAGGTAAGAACCTTTTGGTTGGCAGTCGGTGCGGTGTTCATCGTGCTTGTCATATCGTGCGTCATTTATACCAAATAAAGTTTAGAGAAACTGTCAGAAACATGACGGTTTGAACAGACCAAATTTGCATTTCACCCTGCCTTGGGTGCATCGATGCACTGCGATACGAACACGGTGTCTTTTTGAAAGGAACGCCGGATTTATCCGGCAGGGCATTCGATCACGCCGGCTCGCTGCCGCATGAATGCGGCGTTCCTGTCGCAAAGCCAGGGTATTCCCGTCTTTTGCGTCGCGCCACGTCGGACAGTGTGTTAACAGTGATTCAGGCATGAATGCGTCGCTCGAAAAGCATTCCGGGCGCGGCGGCGAGGACGGGCAATGCCTCGCGCGCTCCGTCGTGGACACACTCGCCGAGGAACCGGCGCTCGAAGCGGTGACGATTGATCGCGCGCGCCAGAAAATTTCCGTCGCCACGCTCGGCCGGGTGGATCTCGAGCCGATCACCGAACGGCTCACACATCAATTTGAGGCCGCCCGGAGCGCCGCCAGTGAAACCTGCGGACTGTTGACCGGCCGGGGCGATTGTTGGAAATGTGGTATGCCATTGTCCGAAACCGAGCGGGAAAAAATCACCATCCGAAACGAAGGGCAGACGACCACCATCGCCCGCGTCACCTGCCCGACCGCGCCGAAATTCTGGCGCTGGCGCGACATTCCGTTTCCCAAGGTCGTCCAGCGCGATGTCGAGTTTCTCGAAAGCGCCGAGCACATCGAGGAGCATATCAATGAATGGAAAACGCAACTTGCCGCAGCGATTCTTTGCGGCGTTCTCGGATTGGCCGCGCGTTTTCTGTTGACCGGCCAATGGCCGGTGGCGGCTTACATTTTTGCCTATCTCGCGGGCGGTTTTTATCCGGCGGTGGAAGTCTGGGAACGGCTCCAAAAGCGCACGATTGACGTGCATTTTCTCATGATTTTTGTCGCCGCTGGCGCGGCCGGCATCGGTGCGTGGGGCGAAGGCGCGACGCTGCTGTTCTTATTTTCATTTTCCGGCGCGCTCGAACATTACGCGCTCGGCCGGACGCAAAAGGAAATTCGCTCGCTCTTCCGCGCCGCGCCGAAAGTCGCCACCGCGCTGGATGCCCAGGGGCGCGAGTGTGAGGTCAAAGTCGAGCAGCTAACGCGCGGAATGCGTTTGCTCATCAGGCCCGGCGCGCAATTTCCCGTGGATGGTGAAATTGCCAAAGGGAACACCGCCGCGGACGAATCGAATCTCACCGGCGAAGCCACGCCGGTTGAGAAGAAAATCGGCGACATCACACTGGCCGGTACCATCAATCTTTGGGGCGCGGTCGAAGTCGTCGTTGCGCGGCCTGCCGCCGAAAGCGCGCTGCAAAAAATCGTCACGCTCATCAAGGAAGCCCAGCAGCGCAAGGCGCCCGCGCAACAATTCACCGATAAAGTCAGCACTTACTACACTTACGCCGCCTTGGGACTTTCATTCGCCATGTTTTTTGTCTGGTGGCTTGGCCTCCGGCTCGCGCCGTTTGCGTCCGCCATCGAATCGCAAAGCGCGTTTTACCGGACCATGACGCTGCTGGTGGTCGCGTCGCCGTGCGCGCTGGTCCTTTCCATTCCATCCGCCGTGCTCGCGGCCATCGCCTGGGGCGCGTGCCACGGCATCCTGTTCCGCGGCGGCGCGGCGGTGGAAAAACTTGCCGGGGTCAATGTCGTTGTGCTCGACAAAACCGGCACGCTCACGACCGGTGAATTGCGCGTCGAAAAAGTCGAAAGCTTCCCGCCCGGACACGAAAACGAAATTGCACGGCTGGCTTACTCGCTGGAAAAACTCTCCACGCATCCGCTCGCCCGCGCCATCACCCGCCACGGCAAACAACAGCAGCTTGAACCGGTTGCCTTGGAACAGTTCGAATCGGTCACCGGCCTGGGACTGAAGGCAAAGCTTGAGGGCGGGCAAGTTTTGCTTGGACGGCGCGAGTGGGTTCGGAGTTCCGCCTTCAGGCGGATCGAAACTGAATCGCCGGACCGCCTGAAGGCGGAACTCCGAACGGATGCAGGCCTCTCCGATGTCTGGGTTGTGCATGGCGATCTTCTGGGTCGCGTCATCCTGCGCGATGACATCCGTCCCCAAGCTGCATCGGTCGTGGAAGAGTTGCGTCGCGAAGGCTTGCGCACCGTGGTTTTGACCGGTGACCGCCAGGCGACCGCCGAATTTTTGCGCGACAAATTGAAATTGGATGATGTGCGCGCCGAATTAAAGCCGGAGCAAAAAGTCGAGGCGGTTCGTGAATTGAGCGGGCAGGGGAGGAAGGTCGCCATGATCGGCGACGGCGTGAACGACGCGCCGAGTCTGGCCGCCGCCCACATTGGCGTGGCGATGGGCGCGCGCGGGTCGGACGCGGCTTTGGAGCAGGCGGATGTGGTGTTGATGCACGACCGGCTGGAAAATTTTCTGGCTGCGTTTCGCCTGAGCCAGCGCGCGCGCCTCATCATTCGCCAAAATCTGGTCCTTTCGCTCGGCACGGTGGTGGTGCTGGTGTCGTTCGCGCTGCTCGGAAAAATTCCATTGACGATTGGCGTGGTCGGCCACGAGGGCAGCACGGTGGTCGTGGTGATGAACAGTTTGCGATTGCTTTTCGGCGGTGCAACGACAAAGCAGAATAATTCAACGGCGGGTGAAACTTGGATTGAGCACGAACAAAAATAATCGCGCCCCTCGCCCCATCCCATGAACCGGAGGGGAACAGGAGCGCGGACAGCCATGTCCGCGAGTTCAGAAGCTGTAATTCGTGCGGACAAAGCTGTCCGCGCTCCCAAGGGGTTCATGAGAACGGGGTTGCGCAGCGACGGGCCTTCGCCGCGCCGAAGCGGCTCCGTCCACGCAGACGGGAGAGAGGAATCTTTTCTGTTCATCCGTGTTTTGACCGTGTTTAATCAGCGCAGTTGAATTTGTGAACCCGTTTCGAAAATTTGTTTCTGAACACGCCCGGCTTTTCCAAAGCGGAAAAAAGTTGCCGCCGGGGCGTCCGCAAAAAATCCTGCGGCATCGGAAGGTGCCGGACGACGCGCCGAAAGCATTGATTTTCTCGCCGCACCCGGACGACGAGTGCATCGTCGGCGGACTGGCGTTGCGGCTGTTGCGTGAAGCGAAGTGGAACGTCATCAACGTTGCCGTGACGCTGGGTGGCAAAATCGCGCGGCGCACGGCGCGCCTGCGTGAATTGCGGACCGCGTGCGATTTCCTCGGCTTCGGTCTGGCGGTGGCGGATTGGGACGATATTAATCCGGATGCGCGCCGGGAAAATCACCCGTCGTGGCACGCGGCGGTGGAAATCGTCGCCGAAATCCTGGCGGAACAGCAGCCGCGCGCGATTTTTGTTCCGCACGAAAACGACCGGCACCCGACACACATCGGCACACATTTTTTGGTTCTGGATGCGCTAGAAACGTTGCCCGCCGGTTTCGAGTGCCACGTCGTCGAAACCGAATTTTGGGGACAAATGACCGATCCCAACCTGCTCGTCGAATCGGGCGTCGAGGACGTGGGCGACCTCGTGGCGGCGCTGGCGTGTCACGTCGCCGAAGTCCGGCGCAATCCGTATCACGCACGGTTGCCGGCGTGGATGATGGACAACGTGCGGCGCGGCGCGGAACTTGTCGGCAGGCAGGGTGGGGCGGCGCCGGATTTTACATTCGCCACGATTTACCGGCTCCGCCAATGGACGCGCGGCCGGCTGACCAACGTGTTGAAACGCGGAAAATATTTGTCGCGCGCGAAAAATCCTGCCGGTTTGTTTGGAATTTAGGCGCCCGTCGCCCTAACCCTCTCCCCGTTTGGCGGGGAGAGGGAGAAAGCTTGTAGCGTTCGGCCTGTGGCCGAATCGAATCGAGCCACAGGCTCGATACTACACCTCCGCCCAATTGGCGGGTAAAGGGGCAAATTTATTCGTGTCTATCCGTGTCCATCTATGGTTAAACTTTTTCCATGAAGGCGAAATTCATGCGCGAGGCCATTCGTCTCTCGCTTCAAAAAATGCGCGGCAATCACGGCGGGCCGTTTGGCGCCGTCGTGGTGCGTCACGGCAAAATCGTCGGGCGGGGGTGGAATCAGGTCACTTCAGCCAACGACCCGACGGCGCACGCGGAAGTCATCGCCATCCGCGAAGCGTGCCGCCGCCTCAAGACGTTCCGGCTGGACGATTGCGAGCTTTATGCGAGTTGCGAGCCGTGTCCGATGTGTCTGGCGGCGGGTTATTGGGCGCGGCTGCGGAAGATTTATTACGGCAACACGCGGCGCGACGCGGCGGCAATTGGTTTCGATGACGATTTTCTTTACCACGAAGCCGCCCGGCCGGTTGCCCGCCGCAAAATTCCCATGAAACAAGTGTTCCGCAACGAAGCGCTGAAAGTTTTTGCGGAATGGAAAAGCAAGCCGGACAAAATTCAGTATTAAGCGCCGTCCGGTTTGCAGCCTGTCCGTATGTTAGAAAACATGAGGACAGAGGGCGGTCGCAAGAGCGAACCATCAAGCGCTGGTTTGGGTACACGCACTTTCTACTCAAGGGACTGGAGAAAGTACGGACGGAATGGAGTCTGACGACGCTGGCCTACAACCTCAAATGGGCCTTCGCCTCGCCGTAGCGGGCTTCGTCCACACGAAGGCGAGTGTTGAACCTGGTGAGCTTCGAGAAATTGATGCAA
>Ga0182014_10000280_pt1 | contig 64171 bp, 58 predicted proteins | sample 612S2DmetaG_FD_120489 | JGI IMG/M metagenome (GOLD analysis project Ga0182014, IMG submission 120489) | Permafrost microbial communities from Stordalen Mire, Sweden - 612S2D metaG | ecosystem: Environmental > Terrestrial > Soil > Wetlands > Permafrost | place: Sweden: Stordalen | collected...
CTGGGGCTGGGGCTGGGGCTGGGGCTGGGGCTGGGGGGATGCTCGGCGATGCGGAGCGGGGCCACCGGGTGTGTCGGCGTGGAGTCCGTGGCGGAACTCGTGGCGACGCCTCACACCCCCTGAACCCGTCGACGTACGCCTTCGCGGCCGTCGGCCCCGCAGGGTTCCCGCTCAGCGGCCGGGACCGAGCCTCGGGAAGTGGATCAGCCTGCCACCGACGCCGGCACCGGGACCCCGGCGGTCGTGTAGGCCTGGCGGACGGTCGTCGCCGCCTGCGCCACGACGGTCGGCGGCGGGCTGTCGCCCAGAAACTCGTTGAACTGCGTCACGGCAGCCGCGGCGTTGCCGTCGAGCTGCAGGAGCAGTGTCCCGAGGTAGAGGTGGGCGGCGTAATCGCCCGGTGCCGCGGCCACCGCCTGGGTCAGCTTGGTCCGGGCGTCGGACAGGAGCGTGGCGTCGGACCCCTGCTGGCCGATCCTGTACTCCAGCCATCCGAGCTGTGCGAGCGCCACTTCGTTGCCGCGGTGGGCGGTCAGCACCTGCTGGTAGAGCTGGGCGGCGAGGCCCAGCTGACCCTCGTTCTCCACGGTGGCCGCCTGGTCGAGCGTCCGGCCGACCTGCTGGCTTGGGCTCAGGGCCACGGAGCCGGTGGCCGTCTGCCCCGGCAGACGGTGGGACGAGAACAGCGGCAGGGCGACGGCCAGCGCGGCCACGAAACAGCCGATCGCGCCGATCAGGAACCACTTGTTCCTGCCCCTGTGCCTGGATCCGGGCTCGTCTTCCCCGATCGCGGCGACGGTCCGCTCCTCGGTCAAGAGCGCTGACGTCGTGGTGGTCGACAGTGCGCCGACCGCCGGCGCCGGACCGGCGGGGACCGTCGTCGTGGGTGACGGACCGAGGGCGGCCAGGCGGTTCAAGTCGCGCTGACGCAGCGACAGGTAATCGGCATCGGACAGGTCGCCGGCCAGGTACTCGGCGTCGGCGTCGGCCAGCGACTGGGTCAGGAACCGCCTCCGCTCCTCCACGGCGAGCGGGTCTGCCGACACCACGAGCACGTCATCGTCGAGCGCCGTGCCACCCCGCCGGCGGCGGCGGACCAGGACCGCTACCAGGACTGCCACGGCGACCACCCCGCCGGCGACGGGAAGCACCCACACGAGGCTGGACCAGCCGCTGGCCGGAGGGTCCAGCACGATGGCCGACCCGTAGCGGGCGACGAGGTAGCTCTCGATCTGACTGTCGGTCAGACCGTGATCGACGAGCTGGCGCACCGTGGCGCGCACGGTCACTGCCGTCGGTGCACTCGAGTCGGCGACGGACAGGTCCTCACAGCTCGGGCAGCGGATGACCGACTCGATGGACGCAGCGCGCTGGGCAGTCGTCGGCGGCGCCGACGTGAACACCCCACTACCGACTAGCAAGGCCACCACCAGCACCACGCCGAGCAGGGTCCACAGGGGAAACGGGCGGGACCTCATGCGCCGGTCGCCTTGGCCCGGGCGATGAGGCCGTCGAGGTCGGAGGCGGTCACCGGGGCCACGATGTAGGCGACCACCCGACCGTCAGGGGCGATCAGGAACGTCGACGGCGGCGCCCTGACCCCGTAGCCGAGTGCGATCACGCCCCGTGGATCAGCCAGGGTGGGCCAGGTGGCGCCGAGGGTGGCCTGGTAGGAGCGGGCGGCCGCCGTGGTGTCGTCGAAGACGACGCTCACGAGCCTTGCGTCACCGGTCTGCTGGTGTTCGAAAGCGAAGCGCACGAGTTCGGGTCCCTCGGTCTGGCAGGGCTCGCACCAGCTGGCGAAGAAGTTGAGGACGACGAAGGTTCCCGGCGGTCGCGTCAGGGCGAATGCCTTGCCGTCCACCGTGAGGCCGCGCACCGGTGGGGCCTGCTGGCCCACCAGCGGGCTCTGCACCTCCGACACGTCGGCCGGCGGGCGGGTGGCCAGCACGGCGATGAGGCCTGCAGCTACCACCAGCACCGCGACCGCGGCCCATCGCGCCGTGTGGCGGCGCCGCGTCGACTGGGCCTGTGGCGGCACTGGGGTGGTCTCGGGCGGGAGGACCCCGGTCACGGGGCCTCACCCGCACCGACCGGCTCGCGCTCGGGGGCGGGGGCCAGTTCGGGCTCGGGGACGACGGGCGGCGCAACCGCCCCCAGTGGTGCGGACACGGGGTCGGTGGGACGCCGGCGCCGTCCGGGGACGGCGGACAGGATCGACCCGACCACGATCAGTGCGCCTCCGACCCACAGCCACATGACCAGCGGCTGGACGACCACGCCGAACGTCCACGACCCACCCTTCGCCGGGATCGAGTTGATGGTCAGGTAGACGTCCGAGGTCACGCTCGAGTCGATGGCCGGGGTGCCGACGGCCTGGGTGCCGGTCCCGAACTGGCTGATGGCCGGGGTGAAGACCGCTCCCCCGTCGATGCGCAGCAGCGCCTGCTGGCTGATGTTGGACGGCGTCCGGACCACGCGGGTACCGACGAACTCGACGGTGTGGCCGGCGAACGTGCCGGACTCCCCATGTGCCAGGACGAGGGTGCCCCGCTGGCCGAATGCGGTCGCTGCCGTGAGCCCCACGGCGATGAACACCACGCCGATGTGGACGACCATGCCGCCGTTCGCCCGTCCGACGAACCCGCGCCAACCGGCAAGGATGGCCCGGGCGGTGCTCGCACCGACGCCACGTGCGGAACGCCAGGCGCCCCGCACCGACAGCACCAGGGCCCGGCCCGCCGAGGCTGCGGCGAAGGCCCCGAGGCCGAAGGCCAGGAGCGGCTCGATGCCGTGGATCCCGCCGATCACGCAGCCGACCACCACCACGACCCCGAGGGCGGCGGGAACGGCCAGGCGGTCCCGCATCACGTCGGCGGAAGACTTCCGCCACGGGAGGGCGGGGGCGACGGCCATCAGGAACAGGAGCCCGAGGCCGATCGGGATGACGAGGCGGTTGAAGTAGGGGGCGCCGACGGCCACCTGGGCACCGCTGTTGACCGCCTCGTAGAGGAGGGGGAACACGGTGCCGAGGAGCACGACGAAGGTGAACAGCACGAACAGGAGGTTGTTGGCCAGGAAGGCTCCCTCCCGGCTGAGGGGCGAGTCGATGCCGCCCGGCGAGCGGAGGCGGTCACCGCGCCAGGCGATCAGTCCGACGCCGACGGCGAGGACCACACCGAAGAAGCCCAGCAGGAGTGGCCCGATCGACGAGGCCGAGAAGGAGTGCACCGACTGGATGACACCGGACCTCGTCAGGAAGGTGCCCAGGATGGTCAGGCTGAACGTGGCGATGACGAGGGACAGGTTCCACACTCGCAGGAGGCCGCGCCGCTGCTGGACCATGACCGAGTGGAGGTAGGCGGTTCCGACCAGCCACGGCATGAGCGAGGCGTTCTCCACCGGGTCCCACGCCCAGAACCCTCCCCACCCGAGTACCTGGTACGACCACCAGGCGCCGAGGACGATGCCGATGGTCAGGAACGTCCAGGCGAACAGGGTCCAGCGCCGGGTCTCGCCCTGCCAGTCCTCGTCGACCCGTCCTGTCACCAACGACGCCACGGCGAAGGCGAAGGGGACGGTGAACCCGACCAGGCCGAGGTAGAGCATGGGCGGGTGGAACAGGACGAGCGGGTTGTCCTGGAGCAGGACATTTGGTCCCAGCCCGTTCGTCGGTATCGCACCGCTCACGTGGGTGAACGGGTCGGCCGGCCCCAGCATCAGGCCGAAGAAGAATGCACACACGACGTACATGACGAGCGTCGCCCACGCCACGAGCTGGTCGTCGGCCCGACTGCGGAACCGCCAGACCATCGCCGTCACGTAGATCCCGAGGATGATCCCCCACAGGAGGATCGAGCCCGCCAGGGCCGACCACATCCCGGTGATCGAGTAGAGCAGCGGGGTGGATCGGCTGTTGTTGTCGGCCACGTACGTGAGCGAGAAGTCGTGCGTGATCAGTGCCCGCTGCATGGCCACCACGGCGACGACGCCCCCGAGCAGGATCAGCGGCGCGTAGATCCGGGCGGCCCGCAGACCGCCTGGGCGCGGCCGGACGAGGGCGACCAGCAGCACGACGGTCCCGACGACTGCCGCGGCGAACGCGAGCAGGACGCCGGTGTGGCCGAGGGTGCCGTTCACCGTGGACCGCGGCCGGCCGCGGCGTGGTCCGTCCCGGTCGTCACCGCTTGGTGCCGTTCGGCGCCGTGACCCGCTGCGGGTACTCGGCGATGTACGTCGAGGAATGCTTGACGAGGATCTGGTCGGACACGAAGGAGTCGCCTGAGAAGTGCCCCACGGCGATCACCGGGATGTTCGCCTGGAACAGCTGGGGCGGGCTCCCGGTGTTGGCAACCGGAAGGCGGACGTCACCGGAGGCGACGACGAAGTCGACCCCTTCCGTGGTGGCGTGGATCGACCCGGGCGCCACCACGCCCTCCAGGTTGAAGGTCTTGTCGCCGAGCGTCGCCTTCTGGGCCATGGCCTGATCGGCCGGCAGGTAGAAGTCGAGCGCCGAGCCGAGGCCCTTCACCAACAGGAACACCAGTACACCGACCAGCACGAGGCCGACCACCACGTACCGGATGGTATGACTGCGCGTGACGACGGCGGGCCGCGGGCCCTCCGGCGGTCCGGCGTCCGGGCCGGCGTCGCTCGGCGCAGCAGGAGCGGGAGGTGCCGTCGTCACGATGCCTCCGCCTGCGGGGTCGTGGCGCCGGTCGATACGGGAGCGCCGGCCACGGTTGATGCGCCAGGGCTGCCGTTACCGCCGACGACGACGACGGCGACGTCCGGCCCGGTCACCCGGGCGACGGCGCGCACGAGACGCCGACGGCGCCAGACCAGCGCGACGGCGTAGAGGGCGAGGAGTCCGAGGACGAAGATGTACCCGGCGATGACGTAGCGCATCAGGCCACCCCCACCCGGTCCGTCGGGGAGCCGCCGGCGGGGCCCGGGTCGGACGCCACGCGACTCGCCGCCACCCCTTCGGCCTGACGCTCGGCCAGGGCGAGGTCGAGCTCGTTGGCGGCGAGCCAGTCCTCGATGGCCCCGATCCGGTACCGGACCAGGAGCATCCAGACGAAGACCAGGGTGAGGGCCACGAAGCCCAGCAGCAGGGTCCACGCCATCGAGCCGTGGATCGTCGGCGACAGGTTGGCGTTGAGCACGGTGGCCCCCTGGTGCAGGGTGTTCCACCAGTCGACCGAGAAATGGATGATCGGGATGTCGATCGCCGCGAACAGCGCCACGAACGCGCTGCGGCGGGCACGCACCTCGGGCTCCGCCGGGACCCGGCGCAGGGCCATGTAGCCGAGGAAGAGCACCAGCAGCACGGCCGTGCTCGTCAGGCGGGCGTCCCATGCCCACCAGACGCCCCAGGTCGGCTTACCCCAGATGGAGCCGGACACCAGGGTGCAGATGTTGAAGATCACACCGACCTCGACGGCGGCGGCGGCCAGTCGGTCCCAGAACAGCGAACGGGTCCGGGGCCACAGGTAGAGGAGAGTCGACACCGCGGCCAACCCGAAGGCCAGGTAGAGGGCCACCCAGGCCACGCCCGGGTGGATGTAGACCAGGCGCACCAGGTCGCCCTGGACCTTGTCCGGAGGCGTGACCCAGATGCCGAGCCACACGGTGGCCGCCGTACCCACGAGTGCGAGGAGCCCGATGATGTGTTCCGTGCGACGTGCGGTGGTCGAGGGCGACGGGGGCGGGCTCACCCGGGTGTTCGTGGCGGCGCCGGAGTACGGATGGGCGGCAGCCGGGCCTTCGAGGGGCGTGGTGGTCAGGTCGTGGGTCACGCCGTCTCCTGGATGGGGCCGAAGAGGACCACGCCGACGGCGAGGTAGACGGCATCGAATACGACGAGGAGCCGGAGCCACTGCGTGCCGTCGGACGGCGTGCCGCCGGCCATGGCGGCCTGCCAGATCCGTGTGCCGGCCAGCAGCACGGGAGCGGCGATGGGCAGGAGCAGGAAGGGGAGCAGCGTCTCGCGCACCCGTAGACCCGACGACAGCGCGCCGTAGAGGGTCCCCGTCGCGGCCAGGCCGATCGTGCCGAGCAAGCACGAGACGGCGATCATCCACGGCACCTCGATGTGCGCGCCGTAGAGCAGGACGACGCCGACAGCCAGGAGCGCCTCGAGGACGATGAGCTGGGCCGCCACGGCGACGGCCTTGCCGAGATAGAGGCCGGCGGGATCGATGCCCGACAGGCGCAGGCCGTCACGGGCGCCGTCGGACGACTCCACCGACACGCTGCGCTGGATGGCCAGCACCGTGCAGAACAGGACGGCGACCCAGAACAGGCCCGGAGCGCCCTTGGCCATGGTCTCCCGATCCGGACCGAGGGCGAAGGCGAAGAGCACCAGGGCCACGATCCCGAACGGTGCGACCTGGGAGAGCGCGACCCGGGATCGACCCTCGATGCGCAGGTCCTTACCGGCCACCAGGGCGGCGTCACGCCACATGGGCCACCGGTCCCTTCACGGGCGTCGGAGCGTCCTGGCCGACGACCCGGCCCACGGCCTGCGGGTCGCCGGCGGGCGGAACAGCAGAGGTGGGGGCGGCAGGGATGGGGGATGTGGCGGTGGCGGCCGTCGGGGCGAGGGTCCGCTGCCCGGTGACCCTCCCGCCGGTCACGGTCACGGCCCGGCCGGCCAGGTCCTCCACCGGTCCCGACTCGTGGCTGGCGATGAGCACCGTGACGCCGCTGGCCGCCGCATCGCGCACGGCCTGGTCGAGCAGCAGGCGGGCCGAGGCGTCGAGGCCGGCGTGGGGCTCGTCGAGGAGCCACAGCTCGGGCCAGCGGGCGGTCAACACCGCCAGGGCGACCCGTCGGCGCTGGCCGGCCGAGAGCTTGCCCGCCGAGGTCTTGGCCAGTCGTCCGACCAGTCCCCAGCGTTCGAGCGCCGGGTCGATGCGGGCCACGTCACCGCCGGCGGCCCGCACGGCGAACCGCACGTTTTCGCGCACGGTCAGGTCGTCGTAGAGGTGGGAGGCGTGCGACAGCAGGCCCACCCGGCGCCGGACGCCCACGCGGTTGCGGGTCGGGTCGAGCCCGAGAATCGAGAGGTGACCGGAGGCGAGGGGGACGAGGCCTGCGCAGACGCGCAGCAGACTGGTCTTCCCGGCACCGTTCGGGCCTTCGACCAGGACGGTCTCACCCACGGCCACGTCGAGGTCGACTCCCGCCAGGAGCGGGAACCGACCCGAGAGCGCGACCGCGTCGCGGAGGGAGACTGCAGGGGGAGGGAGAGCTGCGGGGGCCATGGGCTTGGCGTCAATGCTACGGGGGCGGACGGGCCGTAGCCAGACGGGGGTTCCGAGAGGCTCTCCCCCACGGGCGCAGCCGACAGCCTCAGCTGGTGGAGAGCCGACCCAGGTGCAGGTCACGCAGCCACGTGGAGATGTGGGCCGAGACCACATCGACGTTCCCGGTCAGGAGCAGCACGCCGAAGACGATGAGGATGGCACCGCCGACCAGGTCGACGATGCGCAGACGGCCCTTCACCCGGGCCAGGAGGTCGGTCATCCGCCCGAAGGCCAGTCCGCTGAGCAGGAACGGGACGCCCAATCCGAGCGAATAGGCCAGCAGCAGCGCGATCCCCCCGGTGGCCGAACCGCCGGTGCCGGCGGCAAGGGCCAGGACGCTCCCCAGCACCGGCCCGATGCAGGGTGTCCAGGCGAAGGCGAAGGCCATGCCCATGACCGGCGGGGCCCACGCACCGAGGACGGACGGACGGACGCTGAACCGCTTCTCGCCCGACAGCGCCATCGGGAGGGCGACACCGGCCGCCATGGCCACCAGCACGGCCCCGAACGCGACGATCAGGACGCCCGAGACGACTTCCAGCGAGTGCTGGTGGGTCAGGAAGAGCCTTCCCAGCGACGACGCCGAGGCGCCGAGAATCGTGAACACGACGGTGAAGCCGGCGATGAACGCCAGGATCCCCCGAAGCAGTCGGCCCCGATGGCGCCTGAGCTCCTCCGCGTCCGCGTCCGGACCCGCTGCCGTCTCGCCGTCGACGGTCGCCGTCGACGGGCCGGTGCCGCTACCGCCCCCCTGGACCGCGCCATCCGACGGGTCGGGAACGGCCACCGGTCCACCACCGACGGGCACGGGTCGGGCGACCGGGACCACCGTCGGCGCGGGGCCGGCCTGCAACGCCGTCAGCTCGGCCGCCGACAGTCCGGACACCATGGACAGGTAGGCCGGAACGAGCGGCAGCACGCACGGCGAAATGAACGACAGCATCCCGGCGCCGAAGGCGACCAGGAGGCCGAGCGGGTCGGCGTGGATCGCCGCCAGGACGGCCATGACCAACCGCTAGGCCTGCTGGCTCTTCACCAGGGCCAGGTCGGCTTCGACCATCATCTGGACCAGTTTCGGGAAGTCGACGTCGCGGTGCCAGCCGAGGGTCTTCTCGGCCTTGGCCGGGTCACCGATGAGCAGGTCCACTTCGGCCGGGCGCAGGAAGCGCTCGTCGATGACCACGTGCTTCTCCCAGTCGAGATCGGCGGCGGCGAACGACAGCTCGACAAGCTCCTTGACCGAGTGGGTCTCGCCGGTGGCGACGACGTAGTCGTCGGGCTGGTCCTGCTGGAGCATCAGCCACATCGCACGGACGTAGTCCTTGGCGAAACCCCAGTCCCGCTCGGCGTCGAGGTTGCCGAGGGCGAGCGTCTGGTCGATACCGGCGGCGATCCGGGCCACGCCGTGGGTGACCTTGCGGGTGACGAACTCGAGGCCGCGCCTGGGCGACTCGTGGTTGAAGAGGATGCCCGACGAGGCGTGGAGGTCGTAGCTCTCGCGGTAGTTGACGGTGATCCAGTGGCCGTAGACCTTGGCCACGCCGTAGGGGCTGCGGGGGTAGAAGGGGGTCGTCTCGACCTGCGGGACCTCCTGGACCTTGCCGAACATCTCCGAGGAGCTGGCCTGGTAGAAGCGGATCCCGGGGTCGACGGTGCGGACGGCGTCGAGCACCCGGGTGACGCCGAGTGCGGTGGTCTCACCGGTCAGCACCGGCTGGTTCCAGGAGGTCTGCACGAACGACTGGGCGGCCAGGTTGTAGACCTCGTGCGGCCGGATCTCCTTCAGGATGTTGATCATGGAGACCTCGTCGAGGAGGTCGCCGGCGACCAGGTTGATCCGGTCCTGGATGTGGGCGATCCGCTCGAAGTTGATGGTGCTCGAGCGGCGGACCATGCCGCTGACCTCGTAGCCCTCGTCGAGCAGCAGCTCGGCCAGGTAGGAGCCGTCCTGGCCGGTGACGCCGGTGATCAGTGCTCGCTTCGCCATGTAGGTGGGTGCTCCTCGGGATCTGGTGAGTGGGTACTGGTGCCTGGTCAGGCCGTGCCGTCGTCCGACGCCACCTGCCACGACGGGGGCCGCTTCTCGGCGAACGCGGTGATCCCCTCCCTCGCCTCCGCCGTCTGACTGGTCACCGTCAGCATGGCGTGGAGATAGGGCAGGGCCTCGGAGGCCGCTGAGTCGATGACAGCGTAGAACGAATCGCGGCCCAGCTTCGTCACCCCGGGCGGCTTGGAGGCCAGCACGGCTGCCAGGTCGGCCACGGCGGCGTCCAGGTCGGCGTCGGGCACCACCCGCGTCACGAACCCGATCCGGTCGGCCTCCTCCGCACCGACCACACGGCTGGTCAACATGAGCTCCAGGGCCTTCTTCGGCGGCATGGAGCGCAGGAGGGAGACGGTCACCATGTAGGGCCACAGGCCGACGTTGAGCTCGGGCGCACCGAACCGGGCGCTGTCGGAGGCGATGACCATGTCGCACGCCAGGGCGAGCCCGAATCCGCCGGCCATTGCCCAGCCCTGGACCCGGGCGATGGTCGGCTTGCCGAGCTGCCACATCTCCTCGAACAACTGGGCCAGCCAGCCGCGCGCCAGGTGGTGGTCGAAGTACTCATCCGAGGTGCCGCCGGGGTCCTTCGGGACCATGCCGGACAGATCGGCGCCGGCACAGAACGCCTGGTCCCCGGCTCCGGCGAGGACCACCACGCGCACGGCCGAATCGATCTTGGCCTTGGCCAACTCGCGTCGCAGTCCGGCGATGACGTCCCAGGTCATGGCGTTGCGGCGCTCGGGTCGATTGATGGTGAGGGTGAGGACCGCGCCCTCCCGCACGGCCAACAGGTCGTCGGAGGCGTCGGGAGTGGAGGCGTCTGGAATGGAGGCGTCTGGAATGGAGGCGTCTGGCACGTCCCGACGGTACCCCGACCGGGCGGCCCCGGTCGTACCCGGCCCGGGCCCCGGCCCCCGACAGGGTCTGCTACTCATTACCCATGGTCACCGGGCGAGGCGCGTGCTGTAGTCGGCGGTCCGGTCCGGGCGCCATGACGAGCGGTGCGCACTGGCGGCTGGTCGGCAGGTGAAGGTCGTCCACACCCACGGCACCCTCGAGGTCGACCGCCCACTGATCATGGGCGTCGTGAACGCGTCACCGGAGTCCTTCAGCGACTCCGACGCCCTGGCCTCCGCCGGGATCGCCGCGCGGGCCGCCCACGCCCTGGCCATGGCCGAGGCGGGTGCGCACGTCCTCGACATCGGCGGCCAGTCGGCACGCACCGACCAGCCCGAGATCCCGCTGGAGGTCGAGATCGAGCGGGTCGGGACCCTGATCGAGACGATCCGACGGGCGTCGGACGTCGTGATCTCCGTGGACACGTACCGGCCGCAGGTGGCGGCAGCGGCAGTGGCCGCGGGAGCCAACATCGTCAACGACGTCTCCGGGCTGGCCGACCCGGAGCTGATCGAGGTCGTGGCGTCGAGCGGCGCCGGGCTGATCGTGATGCACACCCGGCTGGCACCGAAGACCCGCCTGTCGCCCGGCGACGCCTTCTACGGCTCCCCCGACCAGGTGGTCGACGACGTCGTCACATTCCTCGGCGGACGGCTCGATCTGCTGGAACGCAGCGGCGTCTCCCGTGAGCAGGTGATCCTCGACCCGGGGCCCGACTTCGCCAAGACCCCGGCTCAGACCGTCGCTGCGCTACGGGGTCTCCCGTCCCTCGTCGAACTGGGCCGACCGATCCTGCTGGCCCTGTCGCGCAAGGACGTGATCGGCGCCATCACCGGACAGCCGCCACGGGGGCGCGCCGCCGGCACGCTGGCGGCCATCGGGTTCTGCGTCGGCCTGGCCCCGAACTCGCTGCTGCGGGTCCACGACGTCGAAGCGACCCGGGACTACCTCGCCGTGCTGGCCGCGCTCGAAGGGGGGCACGACCTCGTATGGGACGAGCCGCTGGCGGACGGGCTGCGGTACGACCGGCCGTGAACCGGCAGCGTCGGCCAAGCATCATCGCCATGACGGAGGACTACCCGGGGGGGCGGGGCCGTCCAGGGCCGATTCCGGCCCGGGGCTACCATGACCGCCATGCCGACGACCGCCACGGGCCACCCGGATCGAGAGGTGCCCGCCGCCACCCGGCCGGCCCGCCGACTCACCGCGGACGCCCGCCGCCGCCAGCTCTTCGACGTCGCGCTCTCGCTGTTCGCGGAGCACGGCTACTCGGCCACGACCATGGACGACATCGCCGAGGCCGCAGGCGTCACCAAGCCCCTCGTCTACCAGCACTTCGAGTCGAAGCGTGCCCTCTACCTCGAGCTGCTCGACGTCTTCTCCCACTCGATGATCGACCGCATCGTCCAGGCGACAGCGGCTGCCGAGGGCCCACGTCAGCAGGTCGAACTCGGCTTCGCCGGATACTTCGAGCTCATGGTGGACAACGAGCACGCCTTCCGCCTCCTGTACGGCCGCGACGCCCCCGACGACGTCGAGCTCGGAGCTGCGTTGCGGCGGGTGGAGGAAACGATCGCCCAGGCCATCGACCCGCTCATCGACGCCGGCCTCGACCCCGAGCACCGCCTGCTCCTCGCCCATGCCGTCGTCGGGATGGCCGAGGGGGCGAGCCGTCACTGGCTGGACGCACACCGTGCCCACCGCACATCGGAGGAGGGCGCCACCCCGGAGGACGAGGTCGACCGGGCCGCCGAGGCGTCCCGTATGGCTGCGCAACTGGCCGACTTCGCCTGGGCCGGCCTCCGCCAGGTCCACCGCATCTGACCTCCCGGGGCAGAACGCTCCCAGTCGACTGTGTACCAGCCGTCAGACCTGGACCTTGCCCTCCGCCACCGGTTGGTTCGACGAGGTCACCACGCCACCGGCCACCTCGTCGGTGATGGCGAACGCAGACACCCCGTGCGAGCCGGCCACGCTGAAGGGCACGATGCCCGGCCGTGAGCCGAGGAGACCCAACGAGATCACCTTCGACCCGACCACGCCCCACAGCTGATACGTGCGGTCGGCGGGCAGCCGGGCGAGGCCGTCGTCGGCATCGTTGATGACGAATCCCGTGCCCGCTGAATTCAGCACGATGGTCGCCGGTGTCGATCCCTGACCGTGCGCCCCCGGAACGGACAGGGGGACCCGGGTCGTGCCGGGGGCAGCGATTGCGGCCCGCTCCGCGGTCGACAGGTTCTGCGTGGCCTGCATCGCGTTGACCTGGCCGTCGAGATGGTGGACCTGCAGGCCGAGGACCAGGGCGATGACCGCCGCAGCTGCCGCCACCAGGCCCGCGCCGGCCGCCACCAGGCGGGGCCGACGCCGAGCCGCACCGATCGGCACCACGTCGGCAGCGGGTGCGGTCGGAGAGCCGGGCTGCGGCACGCGTCCGTCCGATGACACGCCGTCGGGCGCTGCGCTGGCCGACTCGCGGTCCGTCGGCACGTCCAGTCGTGCGGCCAGCCGGTCCCACGACTCGTCGGACGTCCCCCCGAGGCGGCGGGCGATGCCGTCCCACAGGTCGGCGGGCGGCACACCACCGGAGTTGGCGAGCAGTCCCGCCACCTCGTGGTGCTGGCTCACCTCGGCCGCGCAGCGGACACACTCGTCGAGGTGCGCCTCGATGACGGCCGCGGTCTCGGGGTCGACCGCGTCGAGGGCGTAGGCCCCGAGCTGCTCCTCGATCTCCGCATGGCTCAGCAGGGTCGGTGACGTGCTCACAGGCCCGCTCCTGCCGGCTCGACGCCCCGCTCGATCAGGTGGATCCGGAGCCGGCCGAGGCCCGAGCGGATCCGGCTCTTGACCGTGCCCTCGGGCTCGTCCAGCAGCACCGCCACCTCCTGGTAGGTGCGGCCACCGAAATAGGCCAGTTCGATGGGCTGACGCAGCTCGTCGGGCAGCGCGCCGAGGGCGTCCTTCACCTGTTCGGCAACAGCCATGTCCCACACCTCACGGTCGATGTCATAGGCGGCAGTGGCCGTCTCACGGGTCGTGCGCTCCTCACGTCGACGGCGCGACTCCTCGGAGCGGACCACGTCGACGGACTTGCCGTGGGTCCGGGCCAGGAGGAATGAGCGCAGGGTGCCCCGTTGGGCATCGAACTTCTCCGGGTGCCGCCAGAGATCGAGGAAGACCTCCTGGGTGACCTCCTCGGCGGGCGGGTCCGACCGCAGGATGCGAAGGGCCAGGGCGTGGACGGCGCCGCCGTGGCGGCGGTAGACCTCGGCGAGTGCCGGTTCGTACCATCGACCCACCGCGACGACCAGATTGGCGTCGCTGGCCTGTTCCACGTCCATCAGCACGGAACTGTATTCGGAGCGGCGGCCGGTCCGGATGACGGAGCCGCGGCGGCCGTGGTCGATTCCCGACCCAGCAGGTAAGATATAGGGGTGTTCTCCTTCCCGAACCCCGTGAACGACTATGCGGCCCGCACCGTGGCCACCGGCGTCGTCCTCCTGTGCGTCGCCGCCGTGGCCTTCGACCAGCCCTGGATCCTCATCCCCCTGACCTACGGCTTCTGGGCTCGGGTCCTGACCGGGCCGACCCTCAGCCCGCTCGGCCAGCTGGCCACCCGGGTCGTGGCCCCGCGCCTGCCCGTGGCACCGAAGTGGGTACCGGGGCCGCCGAAGCGCTTCGCCCAGGCGATCGGCGTGGTCTTCTCCACGACCGCCCTGGTGCTCTGGTACGGATTCGACCGGCACACCGCCTCGTTCGTCGTGGTGTCCCTGCTGGCCTGCGCCGCATTCCTCGAGGCCGCCTTCGGGATCTGCCTGGGCTGCAAGGCGTTCGGCCTCCTGATGAAGGCCGGCGTCATCCCGGAGTCGGTGTGCGAGGAGTGCGCCGACCTGTCGCTGCGCCATCCCGAGCTCAGCGCCGACCGCCGCTGACGGCCCACCGGTCGTGGGCACCGGGCGCAGCCGGCTGCCGGTGCGGCCGGCCGTGACCGTCGAGTTCGCCCGCCTCCGGGAGATCGGGTTCGAGGCCGACCTGCTCTACGGGACGATCGGGATGGGCCCGGGATGCCGGTCTGGCGGGCGTCACCCTGACCACGTTCCGCGACGTCCCGTGGAACGCGCCGTTCTACCGGCGGGTCGGACTCGAGGTCGTCGACGACCCGTCCCCGGGCCTGGCGGCGCTGCGGGCCGCCGAACGGGCGGAGGGATTCGACGGGTTCGGCCCCCGTGTCGCCATGCGGACGGCGCTGTGAGCGGTGCGGGAGACCTGGGCGGTCAGGAGTCGTCGAGCAGGGGCAGTAGCCGTGCGCACAGGTCGGCGAGCTCCTCGGCGCACGACACGTAGAGGTCGTCATCGCCACCCGCAGGGTCCTCGACGTCCTCCCACTCCCCGACCTCGACGTCGGCAAGTGCGAGCGTGGCAAGCCGGTCGGCCAGGGCGCCGGGCCCGGGCGGCAGGTCGCGCACCAGGCGCTTGATGGAGGCTGTTCGGTGGGCGGCGTGCGGGTGCTTGCGACGGATGTAGGACACGTGCTCGGCCGCCATGGCCAGGATCAGGACCGACCCGTCGATGTCCTCATCGGTCACCTGGTGGCTGCGGTGGCCGTCGGCGTTGAGGCCCACCGCCTCCAGGGCGGCACGCGTGCGCCGGCTCATGGGCTGGCCCTCGATGACATGGGTGCCCGCCGTGACCACGGTCAGCGGAGCGGTCCGGAGCATGGCGCCGGCCATCACCGACCGGGCGGCGTTGCCGGTGCACAGGGTGACGAGTACGGGGCCCTGGAGCTCCCCGGACCCTGTTCCCGCCCCGTTGTTCAGCACCGGGTCACGGTACCCGACCGTGCACCTGGCGCCGGACGTCTTCGTCGGCCGGACGCGACGCAGTCGTCCCTCAGGCCGAGCCGTTCGGCTCAGCCGAGGAAGTGGCGCCAGACCAGGACGCCACCGTCAGGGGTCGGCCGCTCACCGGCCAGCCACGTCAGGAACTGGACGGACTGGACCGGGTGGGTCAGCCCGACCGTCGACGCCAGCACCGTCTGTACGTGCCACCCCCGCAACTGGGCCACCAACGCGGCGTGCAGGGCCGGGGTCTCCGCTGGCGGCATGCCCGCCGCCAGCGCGACCAAGGTCCGGGAGGTGATGGTGTCCGCGCCGTACCCGATGGCCGGGTTGTAGGCGATCGCACGACCGGGGGGCTGGGGCACGAGGAAGTTGCTGCCCGTCATCTTGAACCAGAAGTCGGCGGAGGCCTGCCACAGTTCGCCCTCAGAGTTGGCCGATGACGGGAACGGGTAGAGCAGCGCCACCGAGCCGACGGGGACCCGCTGCAGCGACGGCGAGTCGAAGTAGGCAGGGATCCCGGGGTCGGCGAACCCGGACAGCGGGATGGCCGGGATCACCGGCACCAGGCAGAGGGCGGCGAGCACGCCGGGGGCCATGGCCGAGCCGAGCGGTGTGCGAAGCCAACCGGCACGGGCTCGTGCGACGACGCGCCGGTGGAGGGCGTCGAGGGCGACGGCCAGGATCATCGACGCGAAGAGGGCGACATACAGGGCGTAGCGGACCGGGATCGCGTTCGACAGGAGCGGCAGGTGGGTGAAGAGGCGCTCGGGGAGTGGGAATCCGGTCAGCGCACCGGGGGCGGACCGCACGACGAGCGCGCCGCCCAGCGACAGGATCCAGGCGACGCCACCCCCGATGGCGGCGACCCGCACCGGCACCGAGCGACGCCACAACACGACGGCGGACACGACGACCGTCACCACGAGCGTGACGCCGAGGTACGAGCCGTTCTCCACGATGCTGTTGGCGAAGGTGGCCGACGTGCGGGTGAGGGACGCCGGTGCGATCCGCATGAAGGCGCCCGGGTAGACGAGGCCGAGTAGGTCGGCGCGGTAGGCCTCGGGCACCAACTGGATCGGACCCGAGACGGAGCCTGGTCCGCGCGCCGCGCACCAGACCGGGTAGGCGAGTAGGACCCCGGCCACACCGACCGCCCAGACGAGACCGAGTACCGCCCGGTGGAGGCGTGCGGCGAGCGAGCGGCGCCCGATGACGGCGACGGTCACCAGGCACACGGCTCCCATGACGACCGTGGACGCCAGGATCTCGCTCGACACGAAGAACTGCGCGGTCACCAGCAGACCGAGTGTCACGCCGGCGCGGCGTGGGGACCACGCCTGACGCACGACCACCTCGTGGAGGGCGAGGAGGATGAGCGGCGGGAGTACCACGAAGGTGAGATTGAGGTGCCCTGTCGCCTGGCCGATCTGGTAGGGCGAGAAGCCATAGAAGAGGCCGCCGACCCAGGCCGCCGGCCGCCAGGTCGTCCACCTGCGAGCGACCGCGTAGCCGGCAGTGGCGGAGCCGGCGAGCGCAAGCGTCGACAGCACGTTGAAGGTGGCGATCGACCCGAAGGCGAGCGTCACCGGCATGCCGAGCACCCCCAGCAGGGGCGAGCTGGTGTTGGTCACCAGGTTCACCCCGAACGGGTAGTTGGCCCAGGTGGTGAAGAGCGGGTTCAGTCCGTGGAGCACGGCGAACGGGATCCAACGCAGGAACCAGACGTTGGCGTACTGGTCGGCGCCCAACTGCATGTGGGTGGTGACGTCGGTGGACCAGGCGTTCCAGTAGACGACGACGGCGAGGGCCACATACGTGGCGACGACGGCTGCCGTGGCCCACATCGGGCGACGATCGGCGGATCCGAGTCGATCGGGGGCGCCGTGTCCGCCCTCGGCCGCGACGGGGACGGGGACCTCGGATGCGGTCTCGCCCCGCGCGTCGACGGCCATCAGATCGATACGGTACCGGTGCAGTCCGTCGGGAAGGGGATTCGCAGTTTCCCGCCTCCGGGCGCCACGGTGCCGACGCGACGGGACCCCCGCCCCCGGGTCGTACGGCGGCGGCGCGTCACGGACCACATCGGTCGAGCATGATCTCATCTCATGACCGAGAGGAGCGCGGTGAATCTGGTCGGCAGGTGGCGAATCCTCGAGATGGATCTCTGGGACCGAGACTCGATCGAACTGCTGGGTCCGGGCTTCTTCGAATTCAGCCACGACGGCACCGGCAGTTTCAGATTCATCGCCGTCGAGGGCTGGATGGATTGTCGACCCGTGCAGACGGCCATGGGCCCGGGCGTGGAGTTCAGCTGGGAGGGATACGACGAGTGCGATCACGCCTGTGGTCGAGGCAACGCGACTCTCCAAGGCGACGGCTCGCTGCGGGGCCACGTCTACGTTCACCTGGGCGACGACTCAGAGTTCTGGGCCGAGCGCGAGGGAACGGCGGAACGCGCTTGACGGGTGCCGCCGTCCCAACTCATGCGAGAAGTCGACGCAATGGCATCGAGGCTCCCCGACCTACTTCCGCGCAGCGGCTCAGCCAGCTCCGCCGGTTACAGGGCGAGATGGAGGCGCAGGGCCTCATCGAGGGCGGCAAGCAGGTCGGGTGGCAACGACCCGACCTGAGCCCCGATGCGATCGACGGCGACCGCACGGACCTGCTCAGCCTGGGCCTTGGAGTCGAGTCGGAGGCCGGTCTCCTGTGCGGGCAACAGGACCTGGAAGGGATAGACGCGCTCCGTCCTCGACGTCACCGGCACAACGGTGAGGACTCCCCGTCCGAGGCGCTCGGCGGTGGTGTTCGCTCCATCGTTGCTGACGATCACTGCCGGCCGACGCTTGTCTGCCTCCGAACCCCGCGCGGGATCGAGGTCGACCAGTCGGACCTCACCACGGCGCATCAGGCGAGACCGTCGTCGACGGTGACATCCCACGCGGCTTCGTGGCCCTCCGTCGCCCAATCCTGCCAGGCGTCCTCGTAGGCACCCCCCAGCCCGGAGGCGCGCAATAGCCGCACCGCTTTGTGGACCACGGCCGAGCGGGATCCGAATCCCTTCGAGCTGGCGTACGCATCGAGGAACTCCACGTCCTCGTCCGGCAGGCTGACACTGACCTTCATACTTCTATACTACTTGAAGTAGGAACACTGGAGTACACCTGTCGGAGGTACGACGCGCACGACCGGCGATCTGGAGCCTCGACGGGGACGCCGGACCCCGCTAGAAGAAGGCGGCCCGAACCACCCGTCCCTCAACGACCAGTAGATTGAGCCGGTGAGGTCGCAGGTCGGCCGTGAACGCAGTGTTCGACCGCAGCGGAATTTCCATGACCCGAATTTCAGCTACTCCGTCTGAGCTTGCAGCGGATCGGGCTTCCTGCCGACTCATCCCGACGTAGGGCAGTTCGAACGCAGGTTCGTGACGATCGAACCACGAGTCGGGAAACGGAATCTTCGTCACGAAGCCAGTTTGCACTCCAGCGGATCACTGTTGTTCGGCCGACACCGACGGGGTGCGCAGGGCCAGGGTCGCCCCCTTGCGACCGGGATCACGTCGCGCCAGTCGGACCAAAGGCCCCCGTGCAGATCCGGAGGCTCGGGTGCGATGCCGTCGCTTCCTCCGTCGGCACTCAACTCGCACGCCCGCAGAACCCCGCCCTCTCCCGGTCGGGCCAAGTGGCAACGACCAGCCAATCCTCGATGACGTCGCCGGCGACCACTCAGCGGCCCGGACGCGACGGGGCCCCCGCCCCTGGATCGGGTGGCGGGGGCCCGTGAGGCCACGGTGGTGGCCCGTCGACTACTTGATGTGGACGCCCGAGATGGCCCGGCTGATGATGAGTCGCTGAATCTCGCTGGTGCCCTCAAAAATGGTGAAGATCTTCGAGTCACGGTGCCACCGCTCCACCGGGTAGTCGCGCACATAGCCGTAGCCGCCAAGGATCTGGATGGCCTCCTCGGTCACGTACACGGCGGTCTCGCCGGCGTAGAGCTTCGACATCGAGCCCTCGCCCGACGTGAACTCCTTGCCGTTGGCACCCATCCACGAGGCCCGCCACACCAGCAGGCGGGAAGCGTCGATCCGGGTCTTCATGTCGGCGAGCTTGAAGGCGATCGCCTGGTTCTCGATGATGGCCCGACCGAAGGCCTTGCGCTCCTTGGCGTACTCGAGCGAGTACTCGAAGGCGGCGCGGGCGATGCCGAGGGCCTGGGCGCCGACCGTCGGACGGGAGCCCTCGAAGGTCTTCATGGCAGCCTGGCCGCCACTCCGCTTGCCCTCCTTCGCCCGGGCGATCTTCTCGTCGAGCTTGTCCTTGCCGCCGAGCAGGCAGTGGCCCGGGACACGGCAGTCCTCGAGGACGACCTCGGCGGTATGGGAGGCCCGAATGCCCATCTTCTGGAACTTCTGACCCTGGGAGATGCCAGGGGTGCCGGGGGGCACGATGAAGCTGGCCTGACCACGGGACCCGAGGGTGGAGTCGACCGAGGCGACGACCACGTGGATGTCGGCGATCCCGCCGTTCGTGATCCACGTCTTGGTGCCGTTCAGCACCCACTCGTCCTTGGCCTCGTCGTAGACGGCCTTGGTGCGGAGCGACGAGACGTCGGACCCGGCGTCCGGCTCGGACACGGCGAAGGCGGCCAGCTGGGGCTTCTCGGGAGTACCGAAGCACTGCGGGCCCCACTCCATGAGCTGCTCGGGGGTGCCGTTGCCGGCGATGCCGGCGAGGCCGAGCGTGCTGCCGAGGATGGCCAGGGCGATACCGGCGTCACCCCAGGCCAGTTCCTCCGCGGCGATGGGCATGAGCAGGCCGCTCTTGTCCATGAAGGCGTTGGCCACGAAGTCGAAGGAGTACAGGCCGATGTTGGCGGCCTCCTGGATGATCGGCCACGGGGTCTCCTCACGCTCGTCCCACTCGTGGGCGGCGGGTCGGATCACGTTCTCGGCGAAGTCGTGGAGCCACTTCTGGAGTTGGATCTGGTCCTCGTCGAGGTCGAGGGAGAATTCAGACATGGTGCACTGCTCCGTTCTGGCCCGGGGGCCCCTCATGCACTGGGGTCGACCGGTGTCGGCGCCGTGGCCGCACGCGCACCGTCGCCGGTGGGCCGTTAGTAGTTACTCAATAGTAACCACGGTGGGATGCCAGCGGCAACCACCCCCTCCCCGGGGCGGCCGACGAGGTTCACCCGGTGCCCGACGAGGGTCGGGACGCGAGACGGGGGACCTCCGCATCGGGCTGACGCGGTAGGAGTGCTCGAAGACGCCCGGCGACCCCCGGGCCCGGTGAGGGGAGGCGGGCTACACCTGGACGGGACGCACGTCGACGGCCTGGAGGCCCTTCGGGCCCTCCTGCAGGTCGAACTCGACGGCCTGGCCCTCCTCGAGGGAGCGGAATCCGTTCATCTGGATGGCGGTGTGGTGCACGAACACGTCGGCACCACCGTCGGGCTGGGAGATGAAGCCGAAGCCCTTCTCGGCGTTGAACCACTTGACTGTTCCGGAAGCCACGGCGGCGTTCCCCTTTCCTTCACCTGCGCGTGCTCGCAGAGCACCACCGGTATCGGGGCCGACCACCCGCGGGGTGGGCCGACGTCCACCCACCGACGGGGACTCTCCGACAGCCAAAACGCTAGCAGTCCCGATTCGCCGGACCACCCGCCAAACGGCCGGAAACGTGTGTGTTCACACGGCGTTCACGACCGGTCCAGTCGGCCACGGCGGCCGTGGTCGCCCCCGGGGTCGGGCCGTCACCGGCGGCGGATGCGGGTGCCCTCCGCACTGTCCTCGACGAGCCATCCCGCGGCCTCGAGCTCGTCGCGCAGCGCATCGGCCCTGGCCCAGTCCTTCGACGCCCGCGCATCGTCCCGGGCCGCAACGAGTCCGGCTGCCGCGTCGTCCACCTCGGCGGCACCGTCTGCCCCCAGTCGGAGGCCGAGCGCCCCGGCCAGTAAGGCGGCCGTCCGCGCAGCACGAGCCGCTCCGTCGTCGTCGTCGGCGTCGGCCGCGGCGTTGGCGCGGCGGGCGAGGTCGAACACGGTGGCCAGCGCCCCGGGGGTGTCGAGGTCGCTGTCCATGGCCGCCACGAAGGCGGCGACGGCGTCACTGTCGAGCTCGCCGTCCTGCGAGGAGGGCCCGGTCAGGGGACCGTCGGCCAGGAGGTCCGATAGGTCGAAGCGGCGTGCCAGCTCGTCGAGGCGGGCGAGTCCGGCCTCGGCCTGGGCGATCGTGTCCGGGGTCACCTCGATGGGGGATCGGTAGTGGGATCGAAGGACCAGCACCCGGTAGGCGCGTGCGTCGGAGCGCTCGAGGAGGTCGGCCAACGAGGTGAAGTTGCCGAGGGACTTGGACATCTTTTCGCCGCCGACGGTCACCCAGCCGTTGTGCATCCAGTGGCGGGCGAATTCCTTGCCGTCGGCCACGGCCTGGGCCCGCTCGTTCTCGTGGTGCGGGAATATCAGGTCCTGGCCGCCACCGTGCAGCTCGAAGCCCTCGCCGAGTAGGTCGAGGGCCATCACCACGCACTCGGTGTGCCAGCCGGGCCTGCCCGCGCCCCACGGCGCGTCCCAGCTGGGCTCGCCCGGCTTGGCCTTCTTCCACAGCACGAAGTCGAGCGGCGACCGCTTCTCCTCGTCGGCCTCGATGCGGGCCCCCGCCCGTAGCGAGTCGAGCGGCTGACGGGCCAGCAGGCCGTAGCCAGGCACGTCCAGCACGGACAGGTAGACACCGGTGGCTGTCTCGTAGGCCACGCCCCGCTCCACCAGGTCACGGATCAGGTCGACCATGCGATCGACGTACGCGGTGGCGTGGGGCGTCTCGTCCGGTCGCAGAACGCCGAGGGCGTCCATGATCTCCCACCACAGTGCCTCGTTGGAGGCGGTGAATTCCTCGATCGGCACGCCGCGGTCGGCCGCCCGCTCGATGATCTTGTCCTCGATGTCGGTGATGTTGGAGACATACGTCACCTCGAGGCCGCTGAACAGGAGGTACCGGCGCAGCACGTCGAACACCAGCGAGAACCGGCCGTGTCCGAGGTGGGGCACCCCGTCGACCGTCGGGCCGCACACGTAGAGGCCGATCTTCCCCGCCTGGCGGGGTCGGAGGGGGACCACCTGGCCGGTGGCCGTGTCGTGGAGCGTGAGCACGCAGGGTACGGTAACCCGATCATGCCGGAGCAGACGAACGGACCATCCCACGCCCCGCCAACCGGGCGCGGCATCCCCGACAAGCCCGGCCTCGAGGGCCTGGAGGCCGCCTGGTCGGCCCGATGGGAGGCCGAGGGCATCTATGCGTTCGACCGCACCGCCACCCGCGACCAGGTCTTCTCGATAGACACGCCACCGCCAACGGTCTCGGGATCGCTCCACATCGGTCACGTGTTCTCGTACACGCACACCGACACCGTCGCCCGCTTCCAACGCATGCGCGGCCGGCAGGTCTTCTACCCCATGGGGTGGGACGACAACGGCCTGCCCACCGAGCGTCGGGTGCAGAACTACTTCGGTGTCCGCTGCGATCCCTCGCTCCCCTACGACCCCGACTACGTGCCGCCGGCCGATCCGCCGAAGGACCCGGTCGCGATCTCCCGCCCCAACTTCGTGGCCCTGTGCCACCAGCTGACCCTCGAGGACGAGCAGGTCTTCGAACACCTGTGGCGGACCCTCGGCCTGTCGGTGGACTGGTCCCACACGTATGCCACCATCGGCGAGCGCGCCCGTCGGGTGTCCCAGCGCGGCTTCCTCCGCCTGGCCGCGCGCGGCCAGGTCGTCCAGCGCACCGCACCCACCCTGTGGGACGTCGACTTCCGCACTGCGGTGAGCCAGGCCGAGCTCGAAGACCGGGAGCGCCCCGGCGCCTACCACCGCCTCCGCTTCCCCCGGGTCGGCGCCGAGGGCGGAGTGGAGATCGAGACCACCCGGCCGGAGCTGCTGCCGGCCTGTGTCGCCCTGGTCGCCCACCCCGACGACGCCCGCTACCAACCGCTGTTCGGAACCTCGGTCACCACGCCGCTGTTCGGTGTACAGGTGCCCGTGCTCGCCCACGAGCTGGCCGACCCCGAGAAGGGGTCCGGCATCGCCATGATCTGCACCTTCGGCGACACCACGGACGTCGTGTGGTGGCGGGAACTCGGCCTCCCCACCCGCACCGTCGTCGGCCGTGACGGCCGGCTGCTGCCGGTGGCGTTCGGCACCGAGGGATGGGAGTCCGACGACCCGGCGGCTGCCGACGCCGCCTACGCCGAGCTCGCCGGGCGCACGGTCAAGCAGGCCCAGGCCCGGATCATCGAGCTGCTGACCACCTCGGGCGACCTGCTCGGCGAGCCCCGGCCGATCACCCATCCGGTCAAGTTCTTCGAGAAGGGTGACCGGCCCCTCGAGATCGTGTCGTCCCGTCAGTGGTTCGTCGAGACGCTCCCCCACCGCGAGGCACTCCTGGCCCGGGGCGAGGAGCTGCACTGGCACCCCGGCTACATGGCCCACCGGTACCGGGCCTGGGTCGAGGGACTGACCGGCGACTGGAACATCAGCCGCCAGCGCTTCTTCGGGGTGCCCCTGCCGGTCTGGTACCTGGTCGACGCCGACGGTGAGGTGGACTTCGACGCGCCGGTGTTCCCCACGGAGGACCGGCTGCCCGTCGACCCGTCGACCGATGTGCCCGAGGGGTACACGGCGGACCAGCGGGGTGAGCCCGGCGGGTTCGTGGGCGACCCGGACGTCATGGACACCTGGGCCACGTCGTCGCTGACGCCGCAGATCGCCGGCGGGTGGGAGGACGACCCCGACCTGTTCTCGCGGGTGTTCCCGATGGACCTGCGTCCCCAGGCCCACGACATCATCCGGACCTGGCTCTTCTCGACGGTGGTGCGCGCCGAGCTCGAGCACGGCGTGCTGCCGTGGAGCGACGCCGCCGTCAGTGGCTGGGTCCTCGACCCGGACCGCAAGAAGATGTCCAAGTCGAAGGGCAACGTGGTCACCCCCCTGCCGTTGCTGGAGCAGCACGGTGCCGATGCCGTGCGGTACTGGGCGGCCAGCGGTCGGCCCGGCACCGACACCGCGGTCGACGAGGGCCAGATGAAGGTGGGCCGGCGCCTCGCCATGAAGGTGCTGAACGCCTCGCGCTTCGCCCTCGGCCGGCTGACCGGTGACGACGGCGTCCTCGTGGTCCCACCCGTCGAGGCCGTGACCGCCCCTATCGACCGGGCCATGCTCGGTCGCTTGGCCGTGGTCGTCGAGGAGTCCACCGCCGCTTACGAGGGCTATGACTACGCCCGTGCGCTCGAACGCACCGAGGCCTTCTTCTGGGCCTTCTGCGACGACTACCTCGAGCTGGTCAAGTCCCGTGCCTACGGCAACCCGGCCGACGCCGCCACCACCTCGGCACGTGCCGCCCTGGCCGCCGCACTGTCGGTCCTGCTGCGACTGCTGGCGCCGACCCTGCCGTTCGTGACCGAGGAGGTCTGGTCGTGGTGGCGTCCGGGCTCGATCCACGCCGCTTCCTGGCCGACCGTCGACGAGCTCGGACCGGGTGCCGCAGGGATCGACCCGGCCACCGACGCCGTGCTCGAGGTGTCCGCCGACGTGCTCGGCCTGGTGCGCCGGGCCAAGACCACGGCCAAGCGGTCGATGCGGGCCGGGGTGGCCACGCTGACCGTCACCGACACACCGGCTCGACTCGGGGCCCTGGCCGCAGCGGAGGGTGACCTGCGCGATGCCGGCGGCGTCCTCGAACTCGTGACGAGGACGGGCGACGAGCTGGACGTCGTCGTCGCACTCGTCGAGGAGTAGGCGCCGCACTCGGGGCGGCGGCGGGTCCGGGCCGCAGCCTGCACACCCCCGTCCGACCGTCCGGTCGGGACCTAGGCCAGGTAGACGCTGAGGGCGGCCTCGGCCATGTCGGCCGGGGCACCCTGCTGCTCGATGCGGCCGTGGACCATGATCGCCGCATGGTCGGCCACCGCCAGCGCCGTGGTCACGAACTGCTCGACCAGGACGATGGTCATGCCCCGACGGGACAGGGTGCCGACCAGCTCGTACAGCTCGGCGACGATCAACGGGGCGAGGCCCATGGAGAGCTCGTCGAGGTACAGCACCCGGGGGTTCGTCACCAGTGCCCGCGAGATGGCGAGCATCTGCTGCTCGCCACCGGACATGGTCCCGGCCAGCTGACGGCGGCGCTCCTTCAGCACGGGGAAGGTCTCGTAGGTGTGCTCCTCCACGTCCTTCATGGAGATCCCGCCGCGGTAGGTCCAGATCCGGAGGTTCTCGCGCACGGTCAGGTTCGGGAAGATCCCCCGGCCCTCGGGCACCGCGCACACACCTTGGCGGGCGAGCTTCTCCGCCGGGGTCTTGCCGACGGGGGTGTCGCCGATCATGACGTCGCCGGCCGTCGCCCTCATGCGACCGCTCATGACCTTCAGCAGGGTCGACTTGCCGGCGCCGTTGGGGCCGAGCAGGGCGAACACACTGCCCGCCGGCACCTCGAGGTCGACACCGTGGAGTACCTCGATACGCCCGTACGAGGCGCGCAGGCCCCGGACGCTCACGCTGGGTGGGAGCTGGCTCGGGGCGGCACCGGGTGCGGTGGTCGTGCTCTGGTCGGTCATGCCTGCGCCGCCTCCGCCGTGCCGTCCGGGGTGCCGTCCGTCGTTTCGTCGACCGTGCCTTCGATCGTGCCTGTGCCCGTGCCCTCGGCCGATGCGCTGGTGGCCGGAGCTCCCGGTGCTTCGACGCCGTCGGCACCTGAGGCGTCCTCGTCGGTGACGGCGCCCAGGTAGGCCGCCTGGACCATCGGATCCTTCCGGATCTCCTCGGGGGTGCCGGCGGCGATGACGTCGCCGAAGTCGAGCACGTAGATGTAGTCGCAGATCCGCATGACCAGCTCCATGTCGTGCTCCACGAGGAGCACGCCCATGCCGCCGCGGGCGAGGGTGGTGAGCAACTCGCCCAGACTCTGAGACTCGGCGTCGTCGAGGCCCGAGCCTGGCTCGTCGAGCAACAGCACCTTGGGGGCCATGGCCAGGGCACGGGCCAGCTCCACCATCCGAGCGAGCCCGGTCGGCATGGCGCTCGCCTGGTCGGCGGCCATGCCGCCGAGGCCGACGCCCTCGAGCAGCCGGTCCGACGTGGCCACGGCGACCGAGCCCGGTCCCGTCGGCTCGGTCGAGGGGACACCGTTCACGGTGGCCACGCCCTGCTTGACCCAGGGGAAGGAACGCCTCACGTGCCGCCACTGCCACCACTTGACCGATGACTCCAGGCCGACCTGCACGTTCTCGCCGGCCGACAGGGTGCCGAACAGTTCGAGTCGTTGGAAGGTGCGCGCCAGGCCGAGACGAGCCCGACGGTGGGGCTTCATCTTGGTGATGTCGGTGTCGTAGAGGTGCACGGTGCCCCGGTCGGGGGTCTGCAGCCCACTGATGACGTTGAACAAGGTGGTCTTGCCGGCGCCGTTGGGACCGATGAGCCCGGTCACGCTGCCCTCGCGCACGGTCAGGTTGGCATCGCTCAGCGCTGCCACGCCACCGAACCGGACAGCGACACCTTCCACAGTCAGGACGGCGGTGGCCGGGGCCTCCCGGGTCGTCGGGCTCTCCTGGTCAACCGGCGGCACGGGAGCCCTCCCCTCCGGGTGCAACGCCGGAGAACGCCGGCGACGGCTCGGCCAGCGCCACACCACCACCGCCCTTGGTCCACGGGAGCCGGATGTGGAACGACTCGATCCCGAGGATGCCGTTGGCGGCCCGGCCGATGAGGATGATCCCGATGCCGGCGAAGATGCCGATGCTGGAGGGCCACAACTGGTTGAGGACCACGTAGGTCAGCGCGGCCATGAAGGCGCCCGACACGGTCCTGATGCTCCAGATGGTCACGAAGAGCACGAAGATGATGCCGGGGAAGATGTCGAAGTCGGTCGTGCCCACGATGCCCTGCACCGTCCCGTACAGGGCGCCGGCCAGTCCGGCCATGCCGGCAGCGATGGCGAACACGGCCACCTTGGTGAAGCCGATGTCGAGGCCCACGGTGGCGTACGCGGCCGGCGAGTCGTTGACCGCCACGAGCCGGCGGCCGAAGAGGCTGCGCCGGATGGCCAGAACCATCAGGGCGGCCAGCACGAAGAACACGGTGACGAGGAGGAACTCGGCGGTGTCGCTACCGAAGGACAGCCCGGGCAGCACGATCCGGCCGATCTGCAGCCCGCCGGACCCGTAGATGCGGCCGTCGGCGAAGAAGCCGTTGGCCACGGCGTCGGCGAAGGCGAAGGTGGCCAACGCCAGGTACAGGTCGGAGAGCCGGATGGTGGGCAGCGCCACGAGGGCGCCCAGTCCCGCGCAGATGACGATGGCCGCGAGGAGTCCGAGCACGGAGCCGCCACCCGCCACCTTGCCCATCACGAAGGCCCCGATCCCCATGAAGGAGAACTGGCAGAGCGACACCTGGCCCGAGTAGCCGGTCAGCAGGACCAACGACAGCCCGACGATGGCCAGGCACATCACCATGCCGCCGAGGGTCAGCAGTGTCGTGCCCTTCACATTGTCGTTGGCGAAGGCGAAGCCGACCACTACGGCGATGACCAGGAACACCCCGCTGGCGATCAGCGACTCCTTGCCGCTCGCCACCCGGGGTGCCCGCATCGAGGTGAGTCGGCCGACCGCGCGGAGGCGCACCGAGGGGAGCGTGACCAGTGCGATGAACAGGAACACCATCGGCAGGGCGCTGGTGACGTCCGTCTGGAGCTGGGACGAGAGGTGGGGCTCGATGTAGTTGAGGACGTAGTTCTCGGCGAGGCCGATGGCGATGGCCGCGGCGAACGTCACCGGGATGTTCTTGAGGCGACCGACGATGGCGGCGGCATAGCCGCTGACGACCAGAAGGGTGAAGGACTCGATGCTGATGCCCGTCGTCTGGGTGGGGGCCAGCAGCACACCGGACAGTGCGGCCATGAAGAAGCCCAGCATCCACCCGTACTGGCTCATCCGGTTGGGCGACACCCCCGACATGGCGAGCAGCTCCGGGTCGTCGACCACGGCGCGCAGGGCGTAGCCGGTGCGGGTCGAGTGGAAGAGCACCCGCAGCCCGATGGCCACGGCGACGGCCACGCCGATGATGAGGACGTACTGATTCTGGATATTGATGCCCACCAGGCGGAACTGGCCGTTGATCTGCGGGTTCACCGAGCGCTGCACCGTCGGCGACCAGATCACGGTGGCCATTCCCGTGAGGATGACCATCAGTCCGAGGGTGACCATGACGGGTCGCTCGGCCGAGGCGCCGTGGAGCCGACGCATGAGGACCCGCTCGACGAAGGCCCCCGCGATCGACGCACCGAGGATGAGGACGATCAGCAGGGCGACGAGCGTCGGCTGGTGGTGATCGGAGACCAGCTCCCAGTAGCCGAACGCGGCGATCATCCCGACCGCGCCCTGGGCGAAGTTGAAGACGCCCGAGGTGGTGTAGGTGACCACCAGCCCGGTGGCAGCTATAGCATAGCCGGCCCCGAGCATGATCCCGAACACCGTGAACTGGAGGAAATTGCTCATGCGACCTCCTTCATCTTCGTCGGGATCCCCCCCGGGCCCATCTCGTTAGTGCCTGTTGCTCGTCCGGCGTCAGGTGCCGGGCTTGACGATGTACGACCCGTCACACCGGAACCCATTGGTGCTGCTCGTGGTCGGCGGGTTGTCCGGCGACCGGACGAACTGGCCGTTGGTGATGGTGGCGATCAGGTAACAGTTCGGCGGCGTCTTCGTGGACGGGTTCGACGGTGCGTTGAAGCCGTTGCCGTTGAAGGACGTCACCTTGGACAGCGCCTGGAGCAGCGAGCCCCGGCTCGGATTGGAGCCTGCGTTCTTCAGGCCCTGGACGAAGAGGTCGGCCGACAGCCACCCGTAGGCGGTGAACAGGTCGGGATTGAACCCTGGCGAGGCCTTCTGGACCCACTGGAGGAAGGTCCCCACGGCCGGCACGGCGGTCTCGTCGGTGCCCAGGTAGAGCGCCAGGTTCTGGGACAGGTAGGCCCCGTCGACGTTCGCCGCGCCGCCCGACTGGCTGACCAGCTCGTTCGAGTATGTGGCCGCACCCAGGAGGATCTGGGGATGGAAGCTCTGCTGGGCCAGGGCCTTGAACACCGACGAGGCGTAGTTGGCCGGCATCTGGTCCATGAAGATGATCTTCACGCCGGCGTTCTTCATGGCGATGACCTGCTCGTTGAAGTCCGTCTGGGTGGTGGCGTAGGTCTGCTCGCTGACGAACGTGAACCCCGCCTTTTCGGCGACGTACTTCTCCCCTTCCCAGGTCTGCGTGGCCGAGGGCGAGTTGGCCAGGAATGCTCCTGCCTTGTCCTTGTCGGCCTTGAACTTGTTGGCGTAGTAGTTCATCGGCCCCGAAGCCCAACCGTCGGCCAGCGGGATCGGGCTGTAGACGTTGGGAAGCTTGTTGGTGGCGTCGTCCAGGACCTGGGACACGTCGGGGAACCCGGGGTTGGCGGCCAGCACCGCGCCGCCGAAGCTGTCCTCGAGGGAGAAGTCGCCGACAAGGGCGAGGTCGTTCTGGACGGCGTTCTGCGTGGCCTGCTTGTTGCCCGCCCCGGTGAAGCCGTCGTCGGCGGTGTTCAGCACCAGCTTGCGGCCGTTCACCCCACCCGTCGAGTTGACGTAGTCGACGTAGGCCTGGGTGCCGACCTGGGCACCCTTGAAGAGCCCGAGCGACAGCGTCGACACGTTGCCGATCTGGATCGAGTTCGAGGTCACGCCGGTGTGGTCCGAGTAGGCGCTCGACGGGATCGGCCGGGAGGCCGTGCCCGAGTTGGATGATCCACCCGCTGCTGTCGTGGTGGTCGACGACGAGGTTGTGGAGCTACAGGCTGCAGCGCCGAGTCCGACGGCCATGACCATCGCCAGCGCGGTGGTGCGACGCTTCCAAGTACCTGAGCGCAAGGCTCCCCCTTGTTTCTTCCCTTGTGTCCGAACGTCGGCCGTGCCCCCCAGGCACAAGGCCGGACCAACACGAATATGTGACTCTACGTCAGAAACTCTGCCCCGTGTCCAGAACCTCGCCCTGGTTTGCGTCTCCGACCCGGTCGTCGTCCCGGCCGGATTCCATCGGCTGCTGCACCTCGGGAGCGCGTGCCGCCCGGGCCCGGACGCCCTCGAGGAAGCGCACCACACCGAGCGTGGTGTTGCGGGACCGGATCGACACGAGCACGTCGAACGCGTGCTGGGTCCTGGGCAACTCCAGGTAGGCGACGGGTGACGTGGAGGTCGCGGCGAGCCGGGCGGCGAAGCGTCGTCCGACCTGTGGCGGCACCAGGGTGTCGTTGGACCCCTGCACCACGAAGAAGGGAGGCGCGTCCGCTGTGATCCGTTGGTCGGGCGAGGCCTGGTCGTACGTCGGGGTGTTTTCGACGTAGGGCAGCTTCATGACCCGCTTCTCGAGGAGCTCGACCAGTCCGTGGCCGTGGGCGCCCTCGGCCTCCGGCGAGCCCGTCATGTCGTGCACCCCGTAGAACGGGACACAGGCGCTCACCGACGTGTCGGCATCCTCGAATCCCGGCTGCCACTCGGGCGCGTCAGGTGTCAGCGCGGCCAGTGCCGACAGGTGCCCACCGGCCGAGCCACCCGAGACGGCGAGGAACGAGGGGTCGCCCCCGTACTCGTGGATGTTGGCGCGCACCCAGGCCAGCGCCCGCTTGCAGTCGACGATGTGGTCGGGCCAGGTGGCCTTCGGGCTCAGGCGGTAGTTGATCGCCACACAGACCCAGCCCCGCTGGACCAGCTCGTGCAGCATCGGGACACCCTGCTCACGCTTGTCGCCGATGACCCAGGCGCCCCCGTGGATGTAGACGAGCACCGGGGCGTTGGTCGGCGGGTCGGCCCGCCGCACCACGATGTCGAGCTTGTGCCGATAGAGCCCGTCGCCGACGTAGTCGATGTTGCGGATCCGCCGGATCCCGCCGAACCGGAACGGGACGGCCAGGACCACCCGCCACCACGACAACCAGGCCGGTGCCGGGTCGATGCCCTCGGCGTCGATCGGCCCACCGGCGGCGGACTCGAGTACCTCGTCCACCAGGCCGGCCGACCGGTGCGCCGACACAGCGAGCCCGAGGTAACCGATCGTGGCCACGATGCCGAGCAGCAGCGACAGCCACCACACCGGCCCATGGGAGCTCACGTTCCCGCCGATGGCCACCGTGCCCGCCAGCACCACTACCGCGACGTGCACGGGCAGCTCGCCGACCAGCCAGGCGCACAGGAACGTCGCCACGGCGAACGGCTCCCTGCGGACCGGCACGTACACGAGCAGTGCCGACCCCGCAGCGACGACCGTGAAGGCCAGGAACACCCAGATCACCCCACCATCAAACACCGTCGGGGACGTCGGCGGAAACCGGGTGTGGATCGCACGCCCGGGGTGGGGCATCATCAGTACCCGGCCGGAGGTCGGTGCGTCGGCGGCGGCCCGGGTCGGCCGCGGAGCGTCCCCGGGGCCGGCGGCGTCGGGAGCGGACCGAGTGGGGAGGGGGACCGATGGAGCCACTGAGCGGCCTCGACGCCAGCTTCCTCTATCTCGAGACGCCGACCCTCCACATGCACGTGGAGATGGTCACGGTGTTCGACCCGTCCACCGTGCCGGACGGATACTCGTTCGCCAAGATGCAGGCCCAGATCGCCTCACGCACCCATCAGGCCCCTGTCTTCCGTCGGTTGCTGGTGGAGGTGCCGTTCCGACTCGGCCACCCGGTCTGGGTCGACGACCCCCACTTCGACATCGACTACCACGTGCGCCGCACCGCGGTGCCCGCCCCGGGCGGCCTCCTGGAGCTGGCCGCCCTGGCCGGCGACATCGCCAGCCGACAGCTCGACCGGTCCAAGCCGCTGTGGGAGATCTGGGTCGTCGAGGGGGTTGCCGACGGGCGCATCGCGGTCATCGCCAAGATGCACCACTCCACCATCGACGGCATGTCCGGCGCGGCCCTCCTGTCGGTGCTCTTCGACCTCGAGGTCGACCCGGGTCCCGAGCCGGAGCCGCCCGAGGTGGTCGGCGACCCGCACATCCCCTCGAGCGCGGAGCTCATCAGCGAGGCGATTGCCGCGCGGGTCTTCCGTCCCTTCGAACTGACCCGGGATGTGCTGCGTACCGGTCAGCGCCTGCTCGACGTCCGACGCGTCCGCAACGAGCCGGAACACCGCGCACCACAGTCGAGGGCGGCGCTACCGCTGTCCGCTCCCCGGACCTCGTTCAACGGGACGCTCACGCGCCGCCGGCAGGTGGCCCTGTCGGCCATCGGCCTGGAGGACGTCAAGCGCCTGAAGAACGCCACCGGCTCCACGGTCAACGACGTGGTGCTGGCGGTGTGCACGGGCGCGCTCCGAACGTTCCTGGTCGACGGCGACGAGCTCCCGGACAAGCCGCTGGTCGCCGTCGTGCCCGTCTCGGTACACCCCGACGTCGACGCCCCCTACGGGTCCAACAAGGTGTCGTCGATGTTCGTCCAACTGCCGGCGCACCTCGACGACCCACTGGAGCGGCTGGAGGCCATTCGGGAGGGCACCAAGGGTGCGAAGGAGGAGCACAACGCACTCGGTGCTGACATGCTCGTCAACTGGGCCGAGCACGCCACGCCCAATACGTTCGCTGCCGCAGCCCGCCTCTACAGCAGGATGCGGCTGGCCGACCGGCACCGTCCCGTGGCCAACCTCATCATCTCCAACGTGCCCGGTCCCGACTTCCCCCTGTACCTGGCGGGCGCCGAGATGGTGGCCGGGTTCCCGTTGGGCCCGGTCATGGACGGCCTGGGTCTCAACATCACCATCATGAGCTACCGCGGCACCCTCTACTGGGGGATCATCTCGTGCCCCGAGGCGATGCCCCGGGTCTGGCAGTTGGCGGCCGACATCCCCGTCGCACTCGACGAGCTTCTGGCGGCGGCCGGGCTACCGCCGGCCGAGTTCCGGTCCGAGCAGGCGGCCGAGGCCGTCGAGGCGGCACGTGCCGCCGTCCACCCGCAGTACTGAGTCACCTGCAGTCCTGCGTCACCCGCGGCCCGGAGCCACCCCCCCCCGGTCCGTGCAGTCGGCCCAGCCCCGGCGACCCCGGCCGAATCGCCCGGTCAGGTCGGAACGGACACGGCCATCGAGGTGGCACCCGTGCACACCCGGATCGGCGTCCCGTAGGTCCGGTGCGTCGGGAGGTAGGGCAGTACGGTGCCGAGCCCGGTCACCACGAACGCGCCGACGTCCTCCGGGCTCGTGACCACGTCGGTGGGATGGTCCGCGCCGGATGCCGATGCAGTACCGCTACCGGTGGGGAGCCGGAGCGGCGGGAGCGGCTGTGCGGGGTCCGCCGTCAGCACGGTGTCGATCCAATTGTTGGCCGAGTCGGCGACGAGCAGTTGGGAACCGTCCGGCGTGACAGCCAGTGCGGCCGGGTCGGTGATGCCGAACGCGTCGAAGCTCGTGGTCGTACCGACCGTTCCGGTGGCCGTGGACACAGGCACCACCCGGCCGCCGAAGTCAGGGGGCCCCTGGCCTGCCACCCACAGCGTGGCACCGTCGGGTGAGACCACGAGCCCGTGGGGGGACGACACCGACGACACCGTCAGGCCGGTGACGATCGGCACCCCCGCTGTGGCCGTCGCGGTGTCGACCGGGACCACGCCGTCGGGCACGAGCACATAGAGGATGTCCGACGTCGGGCTGAGCGCCATGCCGGACACGGTCCGTCCCGCGCCGAGGTCGAGTGGTTGGCCCACCGCCCGGGTGGCGATGTCCACCGGCACGACGGTGGTGCCACTCGCGGCCAGCACCGTCCGTCCGTCGTGCATCACCACCACCGCACCCGATGTTCCATTGCCGGGGAGGACGATCGGGGAGCCGGCGTGCCGGGTCGTCAGGTCGATGGGGATCAGGACGTTGCGGGCCGACTGCCCTGGCGGCGTCGACTGGGTGACGACGAATGCGCTGCGGCCGTCCGGTGACACCGCAACTGCGTAGTCGCCCAGTGGCGGTGTCCCGTCGACGGGCAACGGGATCGGCGCCTCGGCGAGGTGCGAGCGGAGCTCGACCGGGGTCACGGAGTCGGGGCACACGACGTAGCCCACCGGGCCGGCTGTCGCCTGCGGGGTGCCCGGCACGGTCGGCGAGTCGGGAGTGGCGACCACGGAGCACCCGGCCAACACGGAGCACCCGGCCACGACGAGTGCGAAGCGGGCAGCCGGAGCGGTGCGGTGGTGCCGGGACCACACCGCCGGAGCGATGGGGCTGCGTCGGGTGGCCGCCATAGGTGTGCCCGACCCTAGCGACGGTGGCGGGGGACCGGTAGGGCCCCGCCGACATCGCCTTCGCCATCGCCATCGTCGCCACCACCGTTACTGCTGCGATGCTCGAACCTCAGGGCGCCGCGGTCAGCGACCCGTCCCGTGCATCGTCGGCCACGCACGTGAGGGCGTCGTCCAAGGGCGTGGACTCGATGGCGAAGGTCGCAGTGCACGCCGCCGAGTCGATGATGAACGGGCGGTCGAACTGGTACCGGGTCTCCTTCAGCTCGCGCATCTGGGCCGACACCACCCCGGCCAGGGTGAGCGAGCCCGCCGGGAGCGCTGCCACCGACGGCGACGGAGCCCCCGCCACCGCACAGAACCTGACGGCCAGCTCGCGCTGTGAGAGGGCCGGACCGGTGGGGACGTGCCACGGCCGGCCCCATGCCCGCTCGTCGGTGCCGAGGACGGCCAGCGTCCGCCCGACGTCGGGTACGTACGTCCACGAGTGGGGTGCGTCCGGGTCACCCAGCACCCGGACCTTCCCACCCGCCAGGAGTCGGCTGACGTTCCGACCGAAATGACTGGTGTCGACCACACCCGACCCGAAGAAGTCCGACGCTCGGGCCTCGGTGACCCGGACACGGCCGTCCCGATGGGCAGCAATGGCCTCCTCCCACATGGCGACCCGCACCCGCCCCTTCGTCCCGGTCGCAGCCAGCGGGTCGTCCTCGCGGATCGGGTGGTCGAGCGGCCCGTAGCCGTAGAGGTTGCCCATGATGACGAGCACGGCACCCGACCGTGCGGCCACCTCGAGCATCGACACGGCCATCGGGGGCCACAGCTCCGACCACCGGTGGTACGGCGGGTTGGCGCAGTTGTAGAGGGCGTCAGCCGCACCGGTGGCCTCGGCCAGCCCGAGCGGGTCCGACGCGTCCGCCGCCACCCGTGTGATCCCCGGCCCGGTCGGACCCGAGCCCGACCGGGTGACGATGGTCACCTCGTGCCCGGCCCCGACCAGCGCGTGCGCCGTGGCGGTGCCTACTGGACCTGCTCCGACGATGACATGCCTTCCCATGGTGTGCCTCCCGTTCCGAGGGCCGACCGGCCCGACCGTGGCCCGCTCGGGCCCTGCTCGTGCTCCTTTGTGCGAGCACTGCTCTTGTTATTGACCAGTATTCACCATCACCTCGCCATTTGCAAGAGCACTGCTCTGTTATTGATCCATCGCTCTCGTGATGGCAGACTGGGGCTATGCCTCCCTCCACCGGGCTGCGGGCCCGCCTGCGGGCCGAATTGACCGTCGAGATCAAGGACGAGGCCCGGCGGCAACTGGCCGCCGAGGGCGCGCCGGGCCTGTCGCTGCGTGCCGTCACCCGCGAGCTCGGCATGTCGTCGTCCGCCATCTACCGCTACTTCCCCAGTCGAGACGACCTGTTGACCGCCCTGATCGTCGATGCCTACGACGCCGTCGGGGCCGCTGCCGAGGAGGCCGACGCGACCTGCCGACGCGACGACTATGGCGGACGATGGTGCGCTACCGGACGGGCCATCCGTCGGTGGTCCCTCGACAACCCCCACGAGTACGCGTTGGTCTACGGATCGCCCGTGCCGGGCTACCGGGCCCCCGAGGACACCGTCGGCCCGGCGAGCCGGGTCACGCTGGTGCTCGCCCGACTCGTCGTCGACGCAGCCCAAGCCGGCGTGCTCACGAGGCCCGTCAGCGACGGGGCGCTCCCCCCACTCGGGGCGGACGGACTGGCCGCGCTCCGGACACTCGTCGCCCTCGCCTTGCCGGACGTCACCGAAGACGTGGCGGTTCGGGCCGTGGCGGCATGGACACAGCTCTTCGGGATCATCTCGTTCGAGCTGTTCGGCCACTTCCACCGGGTGATCGACGAGGTCGACCCGGTGTTCGAGCGGACGCTCCTCGAGATGGGCCGGCTGGTCGGGTTCCCCCCACCCCGCACCGATGCAACGAGGGGCCGTCCCCAGGACGGTGTCGAACCGGGCCGCACCACTGACACCGACGATGTCGCCGATCGGCACGGTCTGCCGACGGACGACGAGGACGAGGTCTGGTACCTCGTCTGATCCACCGGCGCACGCCGGCCCGGATCCCAGCGACCGGCCCACACCGGCCCGGGTCCGATCCCTCACCGACCTCCTTCTCGGGCCTGGCGGATCACGGTCTGACGGTCGGTCCGGATACCCCTGGAGGCATCGCCGGATCCGATGGTGGCCATCGCGCTCGTGCGCCTGATCACATCGGGACCTTCGGCCCTAGGTGACCATTTCATTCGCTGGTTTCATCATCGGTGATGACACTTCTACTCTCCCGCTGGCAGTTCGGTATCACTACCGTCTTCCACTTCATCTTCGTCCCTCTCACCATCGGCCTCGCCCTGCTGCTGGCCATCATGCAGACGGCCGCGTACCGGTCGCGAGGTGATGCCGCCAAACAGGCGAAGTGGGAGCAGATGACGATCTTCTGGCGTCGCCTGTTCCTCATCAACTTCGCCATCGGCGTCGTCACGGGCATCGTCCAGGAGTTCCAGTTCGGCATGAACTGGTCGGTGTACTCCCGCTACGTGGGCAGCGTCTTCGGTGCCCCGCTGGCCGTCGAAGCCCTGCTGGCGTTCTTCCTCGAGTCGACGTTCCTCGGCATCTGGATCTTCGGCAAGGGTCGGGTCTCGGCCCGGGTGCACCTGGCCTCCATCTGGCTGGTCAGCATCGGCACGATGCTGTCCGCCTACTTCATCCTCGCGGCCAATGCCTGGATGCAGCATCCCGTCGGCTACAAGATCCAGGGCAACCGGGCGATCATGACCAACTTCTGGGCGGTCATGACCAACAGCACGCTCATCAGCTCCTTCCTCCACGTGTTGACTGCCGCCCTGGTGACGGCGGCGATGCTGATGCTGGGCATCAGCGCCTGGCACCTGCGCCGGACCCAGAAGGCCGGCGAGGGCCCGCACCCCGTGTTCTCGGCCTCGGCCAAGCTGGCCCTGATCGTGGGCGTCGTGGCCGTCGTCGCCACCATGTTCTTCGGCGACAACCAGGCCCGCCTCATGGAGAAGCAGCAACCCATGAAGATGGCTTCAGCGGAGGCGGTGTACAACACGCAGAACGGAGCGAGCTTCTCGCTCCTGACGATCGGCAACCTGTCGGGTGATCCCGTCTTCCAGATCCGGATCCCCCACGCACTGTCCGTGCTGTCGGACAACAGCTGGGACGGCTCCGTCCAGGGCATCAACCAGATCCAGGCCAGCGAGACCGCCAAGTACGGCAAGGGCAGCTACGTGCCCGTGCTGTGGGTGACCTACTGGACCTTCCGGATCATGGTGGGCTGCGGCATCCTGATGTTCCTTGGCCTGGCCTGGGGCATGGTCCTGCTCTACCGACGGAAGCTGGACACGTCGAAGTGGTTCCTGAGACTGGCGGTCCCGGCGCTGCTGCTCCCCTTCGTCGCCAATGCGACCGGGTGGATCTTCACCGAGATGGGACGCCAGCCCTGGGTCGTGTACGGGCTGCTCAAGACGGCGAAGGGCGTGTCCCCCATCGGCACGGGCTACGTGGTCACCACGCTGGTCGGCTTCACCGCCATCTACTCCATCCTGGCCATCATCGACTTCGGCCTGATGGCCCGCTACGCCAAGCTCGATCCCGACAGCGTGGACGAGCACGGCCAGCCGAAGCCGACCGGCGGCGACGGATCCGCTGACGACGTGACCGCCGACTTCGACGGCGACTCCGAGCACCACGACGACCGGGCCCCGGCCCTCATCTACTGAGCGAGAGAGAGGATCGACGATGACGATCGCTACGGTCGCACCTGCGTACACCGGACTGGAGATCTTCTGGTTCCTGATCATCGCCGTGCTGTGGAGCGGCTACTTCGTGCTGGAGGGGTTCGACTTCGGGGTCGGCATGCTCCTCCCCGTGGTCGGGAAGACCGAGCTCGACCGTCGGGTCATGATCAACACCATCGGCCCGGTCTGGGACGGCAACGAGGTCTGGCTGCTCGTGGCCGGTGGCGCCACGTTCGCCGCCTTCCCCAACTGGTACGCCACGTTGTTCAGCGGCTTCTACCTGCCGCTGTTCCTGATCCTGGCCGCACTGATCTTCCGCGGTGTGGCCTTCGAGTTCCGCGCCAAGCGGGTCATGCCCCAGTGGAAGCTGGCCTGGGACCACGCCATCTTCTGGGGCAGCCTCCTGCCGTCCATCTTGTGGGGTGTGGCGTTCGCCAACATCCTGCGGGGCACACCGATCGGGCCGAACGGGCACTACCTCGGCTCGTTCTTCAACCTGCTCAACGTCTACAGCCTGCTGGGCGGGGTCACCACGCTCCTGTTGTTCGCCCTCCACGGCAGCGTGTTCCTCACGCTCAAGACGACCGGAGAGATCAGGGAGCGTGCCCAGGGCGTCGCAAAGATCCTGGCTCCGGCGGCCACGGTCGCCCTGCTCGGTTTCCTGGCGTGGACCTACGTCAACGCCCACCATGCGAACAACACCGGCATCGTGCCGCCATTCGTGCCGATCCTGGCGATCGCCGCGGTCGCCGCGGTCGGGTGGCTCCTGCGGGAGAAGCTCGAGGGCTGGGCCTTCGTGGCCAACGCCGTGGCCCTGGTCGGCCTGGTGGCGACGATCTTCCTCAACCTCTACCCACGGGTCATGGTGTCGAGCATCTCGCCGCTCTACAACCTGACCATCGGCAACTCGGCCTCCGCGCCGTACACGCTCAAGGTGATGACCATCGTCGCCCTGATCTTCACGCCGCTGGTGCTCGTCTACCAGGGTTGGTCCTACTGGGTCTTTCGGGCCCGCGTGCGCCGTCCGGGTGACCCGATCGACACCGTGATCGACGTGTCGACCCCCGACGTCCCCCCGACAGGGGCCGCCGTCAGCGGGGCCGCCGGCAGCGGGTCGACCGACGACGACGGCGGCGCACCCTGAGCGACACCGGACCCGACGACCGTCGACCCGTCGACCCCCGTCTCCTCGATCGGGCCAGGGCCACCCGTCACTACCTGGCTGGTGCCGTGGCGGTCGGCCTGGTCGGGACCGCGGCGCTGGTGGCCCAGGCCGCCCTGATCGGGGCGATCGTCCAGGAGGTCCTGATCGACCATGACGGACTGCATCACACCGTCCCCGCCCTGGTCGCACTGGCGGGTGCCTTCGGCCTGCGGGCCGTTGCAGCGTGGGCGGGCGAGGTGGCCGCCCACCGCACCTCCGCCTCGGTCACGTCGACCCTGAGGCGCCAGCTGCTGACCCGGGCCGTGGCGCTCGGGCCATCGTGGCTGGCGGGCGAACGGACCGGCGAGCTGGCGGCCTCAGCCACCCAGGGCGTGGACGCCCTCGACGGCTACTTCGCCCGCTACCTGCCGACCCTGGTCCTGTCGGCCCTGACACCGGTCGTCCTGCTGGCCTGCATCGTCGTCCGCGACTGGTTCAGCGCGGTCATCCTGGCGGTGACCGTGGCGGTCATCCCCCTGTTCATGATCCTCCTCGGCCTCGAGGCCACCCGGAACGCCGACCGCCAGTGGGCCAGGCTCTCCGGGTTGGCCGCCACCTTCTACGACCTGCTCCAGGGCCTGCCCACCCTGCGCGCCTTCGGTCGGACGAGGGACGGCCGCCACACCCTCGAGCGTGCCAACCGGGAACTCCACGACGAGACCATGTCCACCCTGAAGGTGGCGTTCCTGTCGTCGCTGGCGCTCGAGACCATGGCCTCGGTCGGCACCGCCCTGGTGGCGCTCTTCCTCGGCCTGCGCCTCCTGCACGGCACTCTCCCCCTGGGCACGGCCCTGGCCATCCTCGTCCTGGCTCCCGAGGTGTACCTACCGCTTCGCCGGGCCGGTGCCGAGTTCCACTCCAGCGCAGAGGGCCGGGCCGCGGCTGCCCGCATCCTCGATGTGCTCGACGCCGCCGATGCCGCGTCGCCGCCGACCGACTGGGCTGGGGCGCGTCCGCTGCCCGACCTGTCGCTGCAGCCGGTCCGCCTGGCCGGCGTCACGGTGCGCCATACCGGACGGGCCCAGCCGGTCCTCGACGGGGTGGACCTGTCACTCCGCCCAGGGGAGCACGTTGCGGTGGTGGGTGAGTCGGGCTCGGGCAAGTCGACGCTGCTGAACGTCCTGATGGGCTTCGTGGTGCCGGAGTCGGGTGAGGTGCTGGTCGGTGACGAGCCCCTGTCCGCCTGCTCGATGCGCGAGTGGCGCCGGCACGTGGCCTGGGTCCCCCAGCGCCCGGCGTTGGTGCGCGGCTCCCTCGAGGACAACCTGCGACTCGGCAATCCTGACGCCACTGCGAACGAGCTGGCACGGGCCCTGGTCCGGTCCGGGCTCGACGGCCTGGTGGCGCGCCTGCCCGGCGGCCTCGCCACCCCGGTCGGCGAAGGTGGCCTCACGCTGAGCGCAGGTGAGCGCCAGCGGATCGCCATCGGGCGTGCCGTGCTGCGCGACGTGCCTGTGGTGCTACTCGACGAGCCCACCGCCCACCTCGACGCAGCTCGCGAGGAGGAGCTGCGCGACGCGCTGGCACCGTGGCTGGCGGGACGGACCTTGGTGATGGCCGCCCACCGGGGCGGTCTCGTCGGCCGGGTCGACCGCACGATCACCCTTCTCGCCGGACAGACCGTCGCAGGAACGACCGTCGCCGAGCCGTCCGCCACAATCCTCGGTACCCCGCCCGGGCGCGGGTCGTCCACCACCGACCGGGCGGACGACTGCCGCACCGCACCTTCAGGGGTGAACGGGTGATCCGCGGTCAGGGCCCGCTGGCCCGGGTGCTGCGCATCGGCGCCCCGGACGGTCCCCGGTTCCTGTTCAGCACCGCACTGGGCGCGGCCGCCGCGCTGTGCACGGTCGGACTGCTCGCCTGCTCCGGTGCCCTCATCGACAAGGCGGCGCTGCGCCCACCGCTCTACACACTCACGGTCCTCATGGCCGCCGTCCAGTTGCTGGCGCTGTCCCGCGGTCCCCTCCGCTACGCGGAGCGACTGGTCTCCCACGACGCCGCCCTGGGTGCGCTCGGACGGGTGCGACTGTGGCTCTACGACGAGATCGCCCCGCGGTCGCCCGCCGGGGTCGCCGGGTGGAGGGACGGCGATCTGCTGACCCGGGCCACGGCCGACGTCGACCTGCTGCAGGACGTCTACCTCCGCGGTGTGGCGCCTCTCCTGGTGGCGGCGGTGACGGCGACGGTCACGGTGGCGGTGGTGACCTTCGTGCTACCCGTCGGCGGCCTCGTCCTGGCCGTGTTCCTGCTCGGTGGCGGACTGGCCGCCTCCGGTCTGGCCTGGGTCCGGCGGCGACGCCTCGGGACCGGCGAAGGGGCACTGCGCGGCGAGCTCGGTGCCGACGTGGTCGAGCTACTGGCAGCCGCGCCGGACCTGGTGGCGATGGGCCGCGACGAGGAGTACCTGGAGCGGGCGCTGGCATCGGACGCCGCGCTCGAGCGGCGGGCCCGGCACCGGTCATGGTCCGACGGGGCCGTGTCGGCCCTCGTGACGCTCTGCACCGGTGGTGCGGTCGTCGGACTGCTCGCCGTGTCGACCTCGGCCATCGGTGCCCACCGGCTTCCGGCGTTCATGGCCGCGGTGCTGCCCCTGGTGGCACTGGGCGCGTTCGAGGTGGTGGCGCCGGCTGCCGACGCGGTGGCCCGGATGGCCGACCACCGGGAGGCGGCGGCACGGCTGGTGGCCGTGGCAGACCTGCCGGTGCCGGTCCAGGACCCGGACGCACCCGCACCCCTGCCGGCCGGGTCCGACGTCGCACTCGAGGACGCCGTCCTCCGCTACACGGATGGCGGGCCCCGGGTGCTCGACGGCCTGTCGCTGGCCGTCCCCGAGGGACGGCACCTGGCGGTGGTCGGTCCCAGCGGGGCGGGCAAGAGCAGCATCGTCAATGTGCTCCTGCGCTTCTGGGGCCTGGAGTCCGGCACCGCCCGGCTCGGGGGCACGGCCCTCGACCAGCTGCCCCAGGACAGGGTGCGCAGCCGCATCGGCTGGGTCGGCCAGGACGCCCACCTGTTTCCCACCACCATCGGCGGCAACATCGCCGTCGCCCGGCCCGGGGCCTCGGCCGCCGACATCGCCGAGGCGGCCCGGCGTGCCCAGCTCGGACCGTGGATCGACTCACTGCCCGACGGCATGGACACCCCGGTCGGCGAACGGGGCGCCCGCCTGTCCGGCGGGCAGCGCCAACGGGTGGCCCTGGCACGGGCCCTGCTGGCCGGCTCACGCGTGCTCGTCCTCGACGAGCCCACCTCGGGCCTGGACCGCCCGACAGCACGGCGCCTGGTCGACGACGTGGTGACGGCGTCCGAGGGCACCTCGGTCGTCTACATCACCCATCGCGATGAGGAGCTCGCCGGATTCGACGACGTGGCCGTCGTCGACGCCGGTCGGGTCGTCGCCACCTCCCGTCGGGACGGTTAGTCCGACACCTCGACGGAGTCGATGGGGAACCGGACGGTCACCGTGCCGGACTCCGAGGTCGTCGTGACGGGGTAACCGGAGGACAGGAACACGCTGAGCATGTCCCGGTTCTCCGACAGGGTCTGGGCGTGGAAGCGGGCGATGCCCTGCCCTCGGGCCACCTCGGCCAGGTGGACGAGCAGCCGGGAGCCGATCCCCCGGTGTTGGTAGTCGTCGGTCACGACGAAGGCCACCTCGGCCTCATCGGTGTCCTGCAGGCGCTCGTACCGACCGACCGCGACGATGCGACCATCGTCCGTCACCACGAAGGCCATCCGTTCGGCGTAGTCCACGTGGGTGAACCGCTCCACCTCACCGGCGGACAGGCGTGGGTGCGCCGAAAAGAAGCGCCGGTACACCGAGCGCGGCGACAGCGTCTCGTGGAAGGCGGCCATGCGCTCACCGTCGGTCATCCGGATCGGCCGGAAGAGGACTACTGAGCCGTCCCGCAGGCGCTCGGTCGACTCCAGCCCTGCGGGGTAGCCGTCGCTGGCGATCGGTCCGGCGTCGGGCATCGCCACGATGCTAGGCCCCGGGCGGGTGGTCCGCCTTCGCCCTCCGCACGCTCGCCGGTCAGCGTCGTGGTCCCGGAGGAGGCGCCGACGGATGGGTCCGTAGGAAGGGGCCGCTCATCGGCGCCACCCGCAAGAGGGTCCCGCCGGACCGTCGCACGCGCCGCTCGACGTCGGCGAGGGCGCCGACGGCCGAGCTGTCGACCCCACGGAGGCCGTCGGTGCTCAGCTCGATGTGACGGGTCCCGTCGGCCAGCAGCTCGCGGATGACCTCGTCGAGGTTGGCCGCGGTGGTTGCGTCGAGGCGCCCGGCCATGCGGATGCGCACCGGTTCGACGTCCGTCTCCACCCAGAGCTCGAGCGCGACGTCGCCGCGCCAGTCGGCGAGCCCGATGGGCCCTGCCGTCGCCAGCGGGGACGGCAGATCGTCGGACGAACCACCCCGTGTCGACCCCACCACTCCGGTCTGTTCGACCTCCATGGACCCCACCTCCGCTCGGTCCAGCGCCGTTTGACGACCGGCTTCGCGGCTCCCCGGTGCTCCCACCCCGCGGGCCCCGTTCCGGCCACCCTCATGATCGTAGAGGCCGATCCCGATCCCCAGTGCCGAAAGTCCCTAACCGCCCCACGGTGGCCCGCAGATGGGCGCTCCGGGCGCCCGGCGTCGTCGCGCTCGGGGCCGACGGGACGTTCGGCCCTACCGCGACCTCCCCGCAGGCGCCAATCTGGGCGTACGGGCCCTCCGGCCCGCCCCCCTGAGGAGGAGCAATGACCACCACAGAAGACCAGTCGTCGAACGAGGGCGCCACAGTCGAGCGCCTGGAGCGTGTGCTCGAGGAATGGCGGGGTCGGATCGACGAGCTACTCGTGCAGGCCGACCTGGCATCGAAGGACGTGTCCGAGTCCGTCCGCTCCAAGGCCGACGCCGCACAGAACGCCTATCTGGCCGCGAAGAACCAGCTGCTGAAGATCCCGACGGACGCCGGCAACAACCTCGGGTCGCTGCGATCCGGTGTCGAAAAGCTCATCGACGACCTCCGTCAGGCCTACGAGTCGGCCGAGGCCACCATCCGGCGGAGCCGGGGCGAGTAAGCCTCGGGTACGGGTGGCGGAACGGGTGAGGTCGATGTCTACCCCGCAATGCGACCCGGAGCCCGAAGGGCGGGACCTGCAGGTGAACGTCATGTACTCGCAGCTGCTGGAGGCGGTCCTCGACTACGAGGAGGACCCCGAGGCGCGATCGCGCTCGCAGGGACCGCTCGCCGACGTGATCCGACTCCGGAACGTCATGGACCGCCATGCCGCCCGATCGGACCCCGGGTGGGCGCTCCAGGCCGTGGCCGACCAACTCGCGTACGACGCTGCCCTCATCCGGCTGGCCCGTCGTCGGAGCATCGTTGCGGACCCGGCGGCCTTCGAGGCTCCCGAGCACGGCCGTGCCGCACTCGAGGAGGCGCTCATCGCCAAAGGTGTCAAGCTTCCGAGGCGCGCGGTCGACAGCGGACCGACCGCCGACGGCGATTGACGCTCAGCCGAGGTGATCCGGTCTCAGGTGCCGGTGGCGTCGGTCCGGCGCTCATGCTCGGAGCGCTCGTGGATCCGGGTGGCATACGACGCGGCCTGCGTACGGCGCTCCATCCCGAGCTTGGTGAGCAGGTTGGAGACGTAGTTCTTGACGGTCTTCTCGGCCAGGAACATCGCCTCGGCGATCTGGCGGTTGGTCTTGCCCTCGGCGATGAGGTCGAGTATCCGCCGCTCCTGGTGCGTGAGGGTGGCGAGGAGCGGCTCCTCCTCGGGACCCTCCCGCAGCCGGCGCAGCACCCGATCGGTCAGGGCCGGGTCGAGCAGCGACTGGCCGGCTGCCACCTTGCGGACATCGTCGATCAGGCTGTTTCCGCCGACCTGCTTGAGGACGTAGCCGGACGAGCCGGCCATGATCGAGGCGAACAGTGCCTCGTCGTCGGCGTACGAGGTGAGCATGATGCAGGCGATCGTCGGAAGCTGCGCCCGGATCTCCCGACAGACCTCGACACCGCTGCCGTCGGGCAGGCGCACGTCGAGGATCGCCACGTCGGGCCTGAGCGCCGGGAGCCGGCTCAGTGCCTCGGCGACGGTGCCCGCCTCTCCCACCACCTCGAGGTCGTCGGTCGACTCGAGCAGGGATCGGAGGCCCGTCCGGACGATCTCGTGGTCGTCGAGGAGGAAGACTCGGATGGTCATGGACATCCATTTGAGCACGTGGGAGGCCTGTCCGTCAGTGGTGGGGCCTCCGGGTCGGCGTAACCTGGGCGCGTGGGCGACGACCCGGAGCACAGCAAGGCGGCGTACGACGCCATCGAAGACCCCGTGAAACTGCGCCGGGTGCTCGAGGCGGCCTTGCTCCTCGAGTCCAACCTGCACCTCGGCGACCTGCTGAACCACATCGTCGCCGAGGCCCGGGTACTCGCCAACGCGCGCTACGGCGCACTCGGCGTACTGGACGAGGAGGGCCACGCCACCGTCGATTTCCTGGTGTCCGGCCTCGAGCCCGAGGACGAGATGCGCCTCCTCCAGGGTCCCTTCCCCACCGGCAAGGGTGTGCTCGGGGTCCTCATCACCGACCCCAAGCCGATCCGCATCCGGGTGATCGCCGACCACCCGGCCAGCGCCGGGTTCCCACCCGGGCACCCACCCATGACGTCGTTCCTCGGCGCCCCGATCAAGGTCCACGACCGCGTCTACGGGAACCTGTACCTGACTGACAAGCTCGGCGCCGACGAGTTCACGCAGGACGACGAGGTGGTCATCGAGGCGCTGGCTGTCGCCGCCGGCATCGCCGTCGAGAACGCCCGCCTCCACCAGCGTGCCGGCGAGGTCGCCGTCTACGAGGACCGGGACCGCCTGGCCCGTGACCTCCACGACGGCGTGATCCAGAGGCTCTTCGCCATCGGGCTGTCACTGCAGGGGTTGGCGGCAACGCCGGGGGGCCGGGTCGTGAGCCCCGGACTGGAGTCGGCCATCGCAGACATCGACGAGACGATCCGCCAGGTGCGGGCCACCATCTTCGAACTCGGTGGGGCTGGCAACGGCCGGGGCATCCGGTCCCACGTGCTGGCCCTGGCCGAAGAGCTGCGCCCGGTGGTCGGCTTCGACGTGCCGGTCGAGTTCAAGGGCGCCGTGGACACCGCTGTCACCGATGCGGTCGCCGACCAGCTGCTCCCCACCTTGCGCGAGGCGCTGACCAACATCGGCCGGCACTCCGAGGCCACCCGGGCCCGTATCCGCCTCTCCATGGTCGGTCGGTTCTGCCGCATGGAGGTCACCGACAACGGCAAGGGCTTCGTCGACGCACAGGCCACCGAAGGCGGGATGGGCCTGGCCAACATGCGGGCCCGGGCCGAGGGTCTCGGCGGCACGCTGGAGGTGACCCATCCGGCGCTCGGCGGGACCACCGTCGTCTGGCAGGTCCCCACCTTCAACGACAGGGCGGTCGTCCCCGCCGGCGACGGCTGACGACCAGCCACCGGTCCCGGGACCCACGCCGGAGCGAACGTCAGGACCTCCGGCGGGGACCAAATCCTCTACCTGGCCCCCGCACGGCTCCGTAGCGTGCCCGGTGGAGTGCAGGGCCCGACGGACGGACCGTCGGCCCGGACCCTACGGGAGGCACAGGTGACGACGCAGGACGCGGCACAGGATCCGAAGCGGGCCGGACGTATCGTCGTCGGGATGGACGGGTCACCGGCGTCGGCTGCCGCCCTGGACTGGGCCGCCGGCATGGCCGGGTCGACCGGTGCCACGGTCGAGGTCATCGCCACCTGGGAGTGGCCCTCCGGATACGGTGCCGCGGTGATGATTCCGTCGGACTACGACCCGGCGGCCGACGCTGGCCGACTGGTGCGCGAGGCGATCCAGTCCGCCCGTCAGCACCACCCGGACGTCGAGTTCGTCCCGCTGGTGATGGAGGGGCACCCCTCCACGGTGCTGGTGGACGCCTCACGGGGTGCCGGCCTGCTCGCCCTCGGCAGCCGTGGACACGGCGAGCTGGGCGGACTGCTCCTCGGCTCGGTCACCGAGTACTGCTCCGCCCGCGCCCACTGCCCGGTGCTCGTCGTCCGGGACGGACCTGGCGGATGACCGACACCCCGGTCATCCGCACACGCGGGCTGACCAAGCGCTACCGGGGCACCGACGCACTGGTCGACCTCGACCTCGAGGTCTCGCCGGGCGAGGTGGTCGGCTACCTGGGTCCCAACGGGGCCGGCAAGACGACCACCATCCGCCTGCTGCTCGGCCTGATCCGTCCGACATCGGGCACGGCCCAGCTCTTCGGGCTCGACAGCCTGCAGGACGCCGTGGCCGTGCACCGTCGCCTCGCCTACGTCAGCGGCGAGCCCTCGCTGTGGCCGAACCTGACCGGCGCCGAGGCCCTGCACCTGCTCGGCCAGGTCCAGGGAACCGTCGACGTCCCCTACCGCGACGACCTCGTCGAGCGCTTCGCCCTCGACCCGTCGAAGAAGGTGCGGGCCTACTCCAAGGGGAACCGGCAGAAGGTGGTGCTGATCGCTGCGCTGGCGTCCCGGCCGGACCTGCTGGTGCTGGACGAGCCGACCGCGGGGCTGGACCCCCTGATGGTCCACGAGTTCCGCAGCTGCGTGCTCGAGGCCAAGGGGCGGGGTCGGACCGTGTTCCTCTCCTCCCACCTGCTGAGCGAGGTCGAGGCGCTGTGCGACAGGGTCGGCGTCCTGAGCGAAGGCCGCCTCATCGAGATGGGGACGCTCGCCGAGATGCGCCACCTGTCCGCCGTGACGGTGGAGGTGACCTTCGAGGGCGACGCCCCCGACCTGTCGACGGTGGACGGGGTGCTGTCGGCGTCGGCCAACGGTCGCCACGCCAGCCTCCAGGTGCGCGGGTCGATGGAGCCGTTGCTGAAGGTGCTGGCGACATCCGGCGTCCGCCAGCTGCGCAGCCGCGAGCCGTCGCTCGAGGAGCTCTTCCTGACGCTGTACGGCGACCACGACGGTGCATCCCCCCATGACGGTTGACGTCGTCGACGCGCCCGTCGCCGGGACGGGCGCCGCGTCGGCAGGTCGGTCCCCGGCCTCGGTCGTGCTCCGCCGCACGGCACGGCGCACCATCCGCTCCGGAGCGGCGTGGGGCTACGTCTTCGGTGCCATCGTCATCTCATCGGCCTGGAGCTACTCGGGCATCTACAAGACCCCGGCCCAGAGGACGGCCCTGGCGACCGCCTTCGGGTCGAACCGGACGACCATCGCCCTCTTCGGACCGGCACCCCACCTCGACACCGTGGCCGGGTTCACCGTCTTCAAGACTTTCCTCACCCTCACCCTGGTGGGTGCCGTCTGGGGTCTGCTGACGGCTACCAAGCTGCTGCGGGGCGAGGAGGACACGGGCCGGTGGGAGCTCCTGCTGTCCGGGGCGACGACCCGCGGCCGGGCGACCGCGCAGGCGCTGGTGGGGCTGCTTGCCGGGGTCACCGCACTCTGGGCCGTGACCGCGCTGCTCCTCGTGGTGGCCGGTCGGTCGTCCCGGGTGGCCATCGCTCCCGGGGCCGGCCTGTTCTTCGCGCTGTCGCTCGTCGCCGGAGCGCTCATGTTCACCGCGGTCGGCGCCCTGACCAGTCAGCTCTCCCCCACCCGGCGACAGGCCGCCGGGTACGCAGGGGCGTTCCTGGGCGTGAGCTACGCCCTCCGCCTCGTGGCCGACTCGGGCACCGGCCTCCACTGGCTCGTCTGGTGCACGCCCGTCGGCTGGGTCGAGGGACTCCAGCCGCTGACCTCACCCCGGTGGCTGCCCTTCGTACCAATCGTCGCCTTCGTCGTCGTGGTCGGCGCCGTCGCCGTCCGCCTGGCCGCCGCCCGCGACATCGGCTCGAGCACGCTGCCCGACCGGGACCGGGCCGAGCCCCGCCTCCGACTGCTCGACGGTCAACTCGGCCTGTCCGTCCGACTCCTGCGCCCGACACTGGTGGCCTGGGCGGCGGCACTCGTCGTCACCGGCCTGGTCTTCGGCCTGGTGGCCGAGGGCGCCGGCCGCTCGCTCTCGGGCTCCTCCGTGCGGGACGTGTTCTCCCGGCTCGGCGCATCGGGCAGTGGTGCCTCGGCCTATCTCGGGGTCACCTTCCTGATCGTGGCGGTCCTGCTGGCCTTCACGGCGGCCACCCAGGTGACGGCGGCCCGGTCGGAGGAATTGGAGGGTCGGCTCGACCCGCTGCTGACCCGCACGGTGACCCGTCGCAGTTGGCTGGCCGGCCGGCTGCTGGTGGCGGTCGTCGCCCTCGCCACCTGCGCCACGCTCGCCGGGCTGGCCATGTCGGCCGGAGCGGCGGCAGGCGGTGCCCACCTGGGTGCGGCCACCGTGGTGGGGGCCGGGCTCAACACCCTGGCGCCCTCGGTGTGCGTGCTCGGGCTCGGTGTCCTCGTCTTCGGCATCGCCCCCCGGGCCGCCGCGCCTGCCGTGTACGCCGTGGTGGCGTGGTCGATACTGGTGGACGTCGTCGGTGGGTTCGGCGGGATCGACCACTGGCTGGCCGACACCTCGGTCTTCCATCAGATGGCGGCAGCCCCGTCGGTTCCGCCGAACTGGCAGGCCATCGGATGGATGGTGGCCACCGGGCTCATCGCCTCGGCCGCCGGCTGCGCGGCCTTCGTGCGACGGGACCTCCAGGACGCCTGACCAACATCAGGGGGCCCGACCCTTCGGGCGGCACCTCTCCGGGCCCACCGGACCACGGCGCGACCGCCTGGTGCGGCCCTTGGGCGATGGCCCGCCACCGGTAGGCTGCGGACATGGCCGACCTCGTCGTCAACGGTACGACCGTCACGCTGGCGCTTTCCCGGCTCGAGCACCTCGAGGGCTTCCGGGGCGATCTGGACGCCCCCCTCGACGCCCTCACCGCGGTCCGGGCGGTCGAGGACCCCTGGGCCGAGCTGCGGGGCATCCGCGCCCCCGGCACGGGGCTGCCCGGCGTCATTGCCGTGGGTACCCGACGTGGGTCGTTCGGCAAGGACTTCGCCGCCGTCCACGGCAAGGGCCCAGCGGTGGTCGTCGAGTTCGACGGTCAGGAGTTCCAGCGCTGGATCCTGACCGTCGACGACCCAGACGCGGTGGTCGCACGGATGACCCGGTCGTCGCCACCCGCCTGAGGCGACCCCTCCGGCCGTCCTCGATCCGCTCAGGCGGTACGCAACTCCGACCACAGCCCCCGTCGATCGGGACCGAGCAGTTGCTGGGTGTAGGCCCCGCCCAGGTGGCTCGACCGCCACGTCAGCATCGACTGGGCCAGGGGGAGCACCACCGACGGGTCGCTGGTGGTCGTGTGCCACTCCGGATCGACCGCCAGGTCGAAGCACAGCCACGTGCCGTCGCCGAACTGCACGTAGGCGTGCGTCGACGTGCGCTCGACGGCCAGGTTGGTCCGCTCCAGTCGGAGGTCGGGCCCCCCGGCGGTGCGGTGGGGCCCCATGACCATGTCGCGCCAGTCCCATTCCCAGTGGGTCGACGTCCGCCACTGCGCGGGCGTGTCGCCGTCGAGGAACGGGACCAGGGACGATCCGTCGCACTGGGCCGGAGCCTCGTGTCCGAGCAGCTCGGCGATCGTCGGGAGCACGTCGACGGACTCGGTGAACTCGTCGACCACCCGGCCCGCCGTCCCCGCCCGGCCGGGTGCACGCACGATGCAGGGGATCGCGTAGGTCGACTCGTAGAAGGCGAGCTTCTCGATCAACCCGTGGTCGCCCAGCTGTTCGCCGTGGTCCGCGGTCAGGACCACCAGGGTGTCCTCGTCCTGTCCCGTCGCCTCGAGGTGGGCGAGCACCCGGCCCACCTGGTCGTCGACCTCGGACACCATGCCGAAGTACTGGGCCCGGAGCCGGGCCATGGCCAGCGGGTCCTCGGGCGCCCGGCACACGTCGAGCGTCCGTGCGACATCGACCACGGGGTGGATGCCGGGGTCCGGAGCGAGCGGCACTCCCACCTCCTCGGGGTCGTACCGGGTGGCCCACCTGCCAGCCGCCGCATAGGGCGGATGCGGGCGCCAGTAGCTGGCGTGGGCGAACCACGGTCCGTCCTGGCGGTCGATCCAGTGCACGAGCCGCTCGGTCATGAATGCCGAGAGGCTGTGCTCGGCGGGCCGCTCCGACTCGGTCTCCAGTGCCCGGTAGGGGGTGAAGGAGCCGTAGCCGAGGGACTCGAGGTGGGCCAGCCAGGGGGTGAGCCGGTCATCGAGCTCCAGGGCCACGTCGAATCCGGGGAGGATGCCCTCGTAGGTGTCGAGGCACGGGTCTGCGGGGTCCGCGACGGTGGAGGGGTCGACGCCCTGGTCGGTGTAGCCGAACAGCGCCGGCGCATACCCGGCCCGTCGGGCCAGCCGGGCGACGTTGTCGAACCGGTCCTCGAGCGGGGTGCCGTTCGCCACCACCCGGTTGTTCATCTGGTACGTGCCCGTATAGAGCGCCGCCCGGGCCGGCCCGCAGGGTGCGGCCTGGGAGTAGTGGGAGGCGAACCGGACACCGGAGGCAGCCAACCGGTCCAGGTTGGGCGTGTCCACCAGGGGATGGCCGGCGACCGACAGGCAGTCGGCGCGGAACTGGTCCAGGGTCACGAAGAGGACGTTCACGCAACCCACTCTGCCAGCCCTGGGCGTTCCGGGACCACCGGCGGGATCAGGCGTGGACGGCCCGGGTCGGCGGGTGCACCGGCGGGTGCCGGCTACCCGGGACCCGAGTGGCGACGCCCCCTAGACTCCGCCCGTGGAGCACGTCGACGTACTCATCGTCGGAGCCGGGCTCTCGGGCGTGGGCGCGGCCTGCCACCTCGAGACCAGGCGCCCCGGCACGACTTTCGCCATCCTCGAGGCCCGTGACGCCATCGGCGGGACCTGGGACCTGTTCCGCTACCCAGGTGTCCGCTCCGACTCGGACATGTTCACCCTCGGCTACTCGTTCGAGCCGTGGGTGGGCGACAAGGCCATCGCCGACGGCCAGTCGATCCTCGAGTACATCCGCACCACGGCCCGGACACACGGCGTGGAGGACAGGGTGCGCTACCACCGGCGCGTGGTCGGTGCCTCGTGGTCGTCGCCCGAGGCCCGCTGGACCGTCGACGTCGAGGACACCGGGACCGGCCGGCGGGAACAGCTCACCTGCGGCTTCCTATGGGGCAACACCGGCTACTACCGCTACGACCAGGGCTACCGGCCCGAGTTCGCGGGCGAGGCCGACTACCGCGGCACCATCGTGCACCCCCAACACTGGCCGGAGGACCTCGACTGGAAGGGCCGGCGCATCGTGGTGATCGGGAGCGGGGCCACGGCGGTGACCCTGGTGCCCGCCCTGGCCGACGGTGGGGCAGCCCACGTCACGATGCTGCAGCGCTCACCCACCTACGTCGTGTCCCGACCGGGCGAGGACAAAGTGGCCGACTCCCTCCGGCGCCACCTGCCAGCCGCGGTGGCACATGCCGTCGTCCGGTGGAAGAACGTGCTGCTCACTCAATTCAGCTTCGCCCTCAGCCGGCGGGCGCCCGAGGTGGTGAAGAAGGGGATCCGCAAGGGCGTGGTGGAGGCCCTGCCGGACGGCTACGACGTCGACACCGACTTCACGCCCCGCTACGGCCCCTGGGACCAGCGGGTGTGCCTGGTACCCGACGGCGACCTCTTCGAGGCCATCAGCGCCGGCCGCGCCGACGTGGTGACCGACACCATCGACACCTTCACCCCCACCGGCATCCGCCTGGCCTCGGGCGCCGAGCTCGAGGCCGACATCGTGGTGACGGCCACCGGGCTCGCCATGCAGCTGCTCGGCGGCGTGGCGCTCGAGGTCGACGGGACACCGGTCGTGCCGGGCGACAGCGTGGCCTACAAGGGCATCATGCTGTGCGGGGTACCCAACCTGGCCATGACGTTCGGGTACACCAATGCCTCGTGGACGCTGAAGGCCGACCTGACGGCCGAGTACGTCTGCCGCCTCCTCGACCAGCTCGACCGGCGCGGCCTGCGCCAGTGCACGCCACTGGCACCCGACGCGTCCCAGCCGACCGAGCCGTTCATCGACTTCTCCTCGGGGTACGTCACCCGGGCGGCGAAGGAGTTGCCGAAGCAGGGCGTCACCACACCGTGGCGACTGCACCAGAACTACCTACGCGACACCTGGCTCCTGCGGTTCGCCAAGGTCGACGACTCGATGGTGCTGTCCAACCCCGGGCGGTGGGAGCGGGGGCCGAGTGCCGCCCGAGGCTCCCGCGCCGCTCGGCCGTCTCGGATGGACCGGCTCAGCTGCCGATGCGCTGGTTGTAGCTCGTGATGAGGCCGTTGGCCGACGACTGCGCCTGGGCCACGGCGGTGGCCGGGGCCACCCCGCTCACGAACATCGAGTCCTCTGCGTTGACCACTGCGGTCCGGACGTCGTCGAAGGGTCCGAGCACGGCGCCCGCGGTGGCCGGGGACTCGATGCCGCTCGTCAGCTGGGTGTAGGCGACCTTGTACCCGGGGTTGGTCGACCACAGGCTCTGGATGGTCGGCGACTGGGCAGCGGACGTCCGCAGTGGGATGTACCCGGTGTCGGCGGCCCACGTCGCCTGCGACGCAGTGGAGTCGAGGAAGGCGATGTACTCCCACGACGCCGCCTGGGCGGCCGCCGACGACTTCTTCGAGATCCACAGGGCACTGCCGGCGGGTTGCACGCCGCCGGTGGGCGTCGACTGGACCGTCGGCAGCGGGGCCACACCGAGCTGCACGTTGGGATACTGGCTCAGCAGCTGCTCCACGGTGCCGAGCGCCGCCGAGGTGTCTATGGCCATCGAGTACTTGCCCGATCCCACCCCCAGCAGGTTGTCGTAGGCGTCGGCGCCGTTGGCCGAGTTGGTGGCCGCCGCCCCGGACCGCACCAGCTGGTCGAGGTAGGTGAAGATCTGGGTGCCGGTCTGGTCGGCGAACACGGCCCTGGTCGCCCGCGCTGACCGCCCGTTGTCGTTGTTCACCAAGACTTGGTTGGCCGTCGCCAGCTCGGTCTCGAAGTACCAGGGGTCGACCTTCAGTCCGAGGCCGCCCTGTCCGGCCGCCTTCAGCGCCTTGGCCGCCGTCACCAGGTCCGCCAGGGTGGTCGGTGGCTTGACGGGGTCGAGCCCGGCCTTCTGGAAGGCCAGCTTGTTGAAGTACAGGACCGGACCGGACACGGCGAAGGGCATGGCCTGCTGGACCTTGTCGACGTTCCAATAGGCCAGGGCCCGGGGCAGCAGGTCGCCTGTCGAGTAGTGGAAGCCGTCGATGCAGTTCTGGACGGGCTGGATCGACTGGGTGTCAATGGCGCCCTGGGTGTCGGTGTCCTGCAGCTGGACGACGTCGGGCAGCTCGCCGTTGGTGAGGCCGGCCTGGTACTTCTGCCAGGTGTCGTCGTAGCTGGTCTGGACGACCAGGTTCACGTGCACCCTGGTCTGCGAGTTGTTGAAGGTGTCGGTCAGCGTCTGCAGGGCCTGCCCGTTGGCCCGGGGCATCGACTCCCAGAAGGTGATGATCAGCGGGGACGTCCTGCCCGACAGAGCCGCCGGTGAGCACGCGGTCGACGACGTCGTGGACGATCCCCCCGACGTAGTCGAGGACGAGGAAGAGGACGAGGAGCACGCGGCGAGCAAGAGGGCGGCCGTGCCCAGCGTGGCGGCGGTCAGGAGCGTGCGGGAGCGGTGGGGGGCCATGGTCCCGTTGTAGCACGGGGGCCGTCGTCACCGTGGTGGTCGAGAGGTGACGAAAGTCCTATTTCACGGCCCCCGAGGTGAGGCTCCGCACCAGCTGCTTCTGGAACACGACGAGGAGGACGAGCAGCGGCACCACGGCGATGACGGTGCCGGCCAGCGACACGTTGATCTGGTCGAGCTGCGTGTTGATGAGCTGCTTCAGGCCGATCTGGACGGTGCGCACCGAGTTGTCGTTGCCGGTCACGAGCAGGGGCCACAGGTACTGGTTCCACGCGGACAGGAAGCTGAACACCCCGAGGGCGGCGAGCGCCGGACGGGCCAGGGGCACCGCCACCGACCAGAGGAACCGGAGGTGTCCGTAGCCGTCCAGCTGGGCCGCCTCGCGCAGGTCGCGGGGGATTTGCAGGAAGGCCTGGCGGAGCAAGAAGGTGCCGAACCCGGTGGCCAGGAACGGGACGGTCAGCCCCGGGAAGGTGTTGAACCACCCCAGTGACGACACGGTCGACAGGTTGGTGGCGATCGTCACCTCGAAGGGGATCATGAGAGTCATCAGGAAGACCACGAACAGCGTGCGCTTGAGCGGGAACTCGAGGAAGGCGAAGGCGTAGGCGGCGAGCACCGATGTGACGAGTTGGCCGGCCACGATGACCGTGGTCTGGATGGCGGAGTTGCGCAGGTAGACGGCGAGGTCGCCCTCGGTCCATGCCTTGCGGTAGGAACCCCACTGGGGGTGGAGCGGGAAGAACGGCGGTGGCTGGTGGGCGATCTGACTGGGCGCGAGCAACGAGTTGACGACGGCCATGTACAGGGGGAACAGCACCACCACCGCGCCGATCGACAGCAGCGCGTAGCGGAGGACGAGGCGCAGGCGCCGGTGGCGCCGCCGCGGCGGACGGTGCGCAGCCGGAGCGCTGCTCGGTGGGCGGACGGCGGCATCAGTTGCCGGCATAGGTCACCCTCCGCTCGAGGAACCGGAGCTGGACGAGCGTGAACACCAGGAGGATGGTGAAGAGCACGATTGAGAGGACGGCGGCCACGCCAGGGTTGTCCTGGATCGAGAGCGCCTGGTACACGGAGTAGAGCAGCACGTCGGTGTGGGTGAACTGCGAGTTCTGGGGCCCGATCAGGATGTCGATCTGGCCGAAGCTCTGGAACGCGTAGATCGTCCCGACCACCAGGCCGAAGAAGAGCGTGGGCGACAGCAGGGGCACGGTCACCCGCCAGAACATCGTCCACCCGCCGGCCCCGTCGAGGCGGGCGGCCTCGAGGACCTCGTCGGGAAGCGACTGCAGGCCGGCCGTCATGATCACGAACGACAGGCCGAGGAACTGCCAGACGGCGATGAGCGAGACGGCGGGGAGGGCCCACGTCGGGTTCTCCAGGATGGCCGGGTGCGGGTTGATGCCCAGCCACGGCAGCAGGCCGACCACCGGGTCCATCAGCGTGCCGAACACCACGGCGGCCACGGCCACCGACGTCACCACCGTCGAAGAGAAGATCAGCCGGAACCACGCCATCCCCCGGATCGCCTTGTGGGCGGCGACGGCCAGAAGGAGGCCGCCGATGAGGCCCACCGGGACCACCATCACGACATAGAGCAAGGTCGAGACGAGGCTCTGGTGGAACGACGTCGACGCCAGCACCGAGCCCACCTGGTGGAGCCCGACGTAGTGGGCCGGAAGGCCGGGGTAGGGCGGGTTCTGATAGAGAGCGAGCTTGAAGTTCCGGAGAAACGGGTAGAACGTGAAGACGGCGAAGACCAGCAGTGCAGGGGCGAGCAGCAGGTAGGCGAGGCCCCATTCGCGATGGCGCCGGGATCGCAGTGCGCTCACCGGCCGAGCTCCAGGCGCGCGCCAGTGTCGGCATCGAACAGGAGCAGCTGCGCCGGGTCGACCCGGATGGCGACGGCGTCGCCGAGGTCGGGCCGCGCAGCACGGTTCTCCTGGCGCACCACCACCCGGGTTCCGTCGACGAGCGCGCAGATCACGTGTGCCTCCGCGCCGAGCTGCTCGACGAGAACCACAGTGGCCGCGATCCCCTCGGGCGCCAGTGAGGCGGCCTCGGGGCGCACGCCGACGGTGACCGGGCCCGCCGCTACCGCCGGGCCCGCCGGCAGCTCGACCCGGGTGCCGTCGACGGTGACGACGGCACCGTCGACCGAGGCCGGCACGAGGTTCATGCCCGGGCTGCCGAGGAAGGAGGCCACGAAGGTGTTGGCCGGCCGCTCGTAGAGGTCCTGGGGGGCTGCCACCTGCTGGAGCCGCCCGTCCCGCATGACCGCGATGCGGTGGCCCATGGTCATGGCCTCGACCTGGTCGTGGGTCACGTAGATCGTGGTCGTGCCGAGGCGTCGCTGGAGCGACACGATGTCGGCCCGGGTCTGGATGCGGAGCGTGGCGTCGAGGTTGGACAGTGGCTCGTCCATCAGGAAGACCTGCGGGTCGCGCACGATGGCCCGGGCCAGCGCCACCCGCTGGCGCTGGCCGCCGGAGAGCTGGCCGGGCTTCCGGTCGAGCAGGTCGCCCAGCCCCAGGGTCCCGGCCGCCTCGTCGACGCGGCGGGCCCGCTCGGCCGCGGGCACCTTCTGCTGACGGAGGGGGAACTCGATGTTCCGGCGCAGTGTCATGTGCGGGTACAAGGCGTACGACTGGAACACCATGGCAACGTCGCGGTCCTTCGGCTCGACGTCGTTGACGATCACGTCGCCGATCGACACCGTGCCGGCCGTGGGGTCCTCGAGGCCTGCCACCATCCGGAGCACCGTCGTCTTGCCGCAGCCGGAGGGACCGAGGAGGACCAGCAGTTCGCCGTCGTGCACGTCCAGATGGAGGTCGTCCACCGCCAGCGCACCGTCGAACGCCTTGCTCACTCCCTCGAAGTTGACCCGTGCCACCGCAGCTCCGCTCCTGGAGAGTCCGACCCTCTGCGCTCAACCTAGACGGCGCCGGCGTCCGGGCCCTGCCTGTGCGAGCCGCACGCCGGTCGGTACGGGGCCCACCAATCCCGGGGCCCGCGATCCGCCCGGCCCGGCCGGCAGGCGGTCGAGGCTACGATGTCATCAACTGATGACTTCTGACCGCCGCACCTCCCTGCTCGTACCGGCCCTGGTCTTCGTCGGGCTGCTCGTCGCCATCGTGAGCAGCCTGGGCGCCCCGCTGATCCCGACCATCGCCCACACCTACGGGGTGACCCTCAGCACGTCCCAGTGGGTGCTGACGGCCGCGCTGCTGACCGGGGCCCTGGCCACCCCGGTGATGGGCCGGCTGGCCGACGGCGCCCGCCAGCGGGATGTCATCATGGTCACGCTGTCGGGGGTGCTGGCGGGCTGCGTCCTGTCGGCCCTGGCGACCTCGTTCACGGTCCTCGTCCTGGGCCGCGCCCTCCAGGGGGTCGGACTCGGACTGCTGCCGGTCAACATGGCCATCGCCCGGCGCAACCTCGACCGGGTCCGGGCCGGGCGGGCCATCGCCACTCTCTCGGTGTCGACCGCCATCGGCGCCGGGCTCGGCTACCCGATCACGGCCATGGTGGCCCAGCTGCTCGGGCTCCACGCCGCCTACTGGTTCGGGGCCCTGATGGTGGGTTGCGCCCTGGTCACCGCCCTGGTCGTCCTGCCGGCGCGGACGCACGCGGCCCCGATCGCCTTCGACGCCCTCGGTGCCGTACTGCTCAGCCTCGCCGTGACCGGCGTGTCGGTGGTGCTCAGCGAGGGCGGCACCTGGGGCTGGACGTCGCTGCGCTCGCTGGGGCTCATCGTCGCCAGTGCGGCGGTACTGACCGCCTGGGTCCCCCACGAGCTCCGCTCGGCCCATCCGCTGGTCAACCTCCACCACCTGGCCAACCGCTCGGTGCTGATGGCCGATGTGGCCGGCTTCCTCATGAGCATGTCGATGTACCTGGTGGTCCCAATCGTGGTGGAGTTCATCCAGATCCCCCCGGCGGCCGGGTTCGGCTTCGGGGCCACGGTGATCGTGTCCGGCTTCGTGCTCACCCCGCTGTCGCTCGGGACCTTCCTGGCGAGTCGCCTGCTCGTCCCCTACGAGCGGCGATTCGGCGTGCGCAGCATGATCCCGCTCGGGGCGCTGGTCTTCGCCGCCGCGTCGTCCTACTTCGCCCTCGACCACGGGTCGCTGTGGGAGGCGTTCGCCACCATGGGGATCGTCGGCCTCGGCATCGGCTTCACGTTCGCCGCCATGCCCGGGTTCATCATCCGGGCCGTGCCCACCGCCGAGACGGGCAGCGCCACCGGCTTCTACCAGGTGCTCCGCAACATCGGCCTGTCCGTCGGCAGCGCCTTCGGGGCCGCCGTCCTGCTCGCCTACACCCCCCACGGGGCCAGCCTGCCGGACCTCGGCGGCTTCCGTGTGGCACTGCTCATCTCGGCAGGGCTCGGCCTCCTGACCGCCGTGCTCAGCTTCGTGCTGCCGGGATCCACCCCGGCCGGTGGCCACCGCCCCGGCGTCGAGCCCGTCCCCGACGACGTCGAGGTGCGTATGGAGGAGGAGGCACTGCTCGACGCCACGGGGGCGATGCTGGTGGACGAGCTCGACCTCGACGCCGGCGAGCGGGCATGACGGTCGGTCGGTCCGACGGGACCGGCGTCGACCGGGGCGCGGCGACGCCCCGCCGGACCCGCAACGCCGGCGCCACCCGGGAGGCCCTCCTCGGCGCTGCCCAGGACCTGTTCGGTCGCAAGGGCTACGAGCGGGCGACGACCCGGGAGATCGGCGAGGTCGCGGGTGTCGACCCGGCACTCATCTCGCGCTACTTCGGGTCCAAGGCCGACCTCTACCTGGCCGCGGTCGCCACCGAACGGCTCGGCGCGGACGAGGTGGACGGGCACGACCGGACGGACGCGCCGTTCGACGACCTGGCCCAGGTGGTCGAGGTCGTCCTTCGTCGGACCGCCCGACGGGGCCCGGGGCCCATCCTCCAGGCCCTCGTGCGCGACGACGCGTCCGCGGAGATCCGGGAGGCGGCCACGGCCCGCCTCGAGCGGCGCATGGTCGGGCCCATCGCCGCCGGCTACGAGGCGGCCGGCCTCGACCGGCCGACGCTGCGGGCCCAGGTGGCGGTGGCCGCGCTCCTCGGCGTGGGACTCGCACGGTCCCTCGGGTGGTTCGACGAGCTCCACGCCGCGGACCCCGGCGACCTGGCCGGCCTGGTGACCGACTCCTTGGCCGCCGTCCCCGACGATCCGGCAGGCTGACCGGCCGCCCCGGACGCCGGGCCCGCCTCAGCCCGTCGCCCCGGGCCCCAGGTACTGCTCCACCGCCTGGGCGATACCCCGGGCGATGACCTGCTGGGCCGAGGGGCTGGCGGCCAACGTCCCCTCGAACGGGTCGGTCACGAACAGCGGCTCGATCAGGGCGCCGGGCATCTGCGAAGGCGAGGCGAAGAAGCCGGGGGAGGCCGGGCCCAGCAGGAGGACGTGGCCGTAGTTGGCCGCGGCCACGGCGACCGGGCTGGACGAGCTCGTCGGGACCAGCGACCCCTCGACCGAGTCCGGCTGGACCCCGTCGTCCGGGATCTGCCACCCCTGGGCGTCCATAGCGGCCAGCGTGTCCTTCTGGACGAGCGTCGCCAATCGCTGGTTGGCCGCACTGAAGGGGCGGGCCGCGTCGAAGGTGGTGACGCTGCCCGCGTCCGAGGGGCTCGCACCGCTGTCGAAGTAGATCCCAACGAGGACGGCGGCCCCCGACAGGTTGGCGCACACGTCACGGGCGGCCACATCGTCGTGGGCGCCCTGGAGGCTGAGGATCCCGTCCGACACGTCGGCCGGGGTCAGGCGGACGACGTTCGAGTCCGTGGTGCGCGACACCACCACTCGGTAGCCGGCGGCCCGGAGCAGCTCGGCGGCGTCCAGCTCGACCGGCAGGGTCACCGCGCCCTCGTCGACCGTGGCCCCATCGGAGGTGGTCCCGACCGCGCCCGGGTCGAGGCCACCGTGCCCGGCGTCGAGGAACACCGTGGTGTGCCGGTCCCCCACCGTCGGGGCGAAGGCCACGCAGGCACCGGGCGAGAAGGCCGCCGGGTCGAGGGGCACGCCGTCCGTCGTGGATCGGCCCAGCGGGCCCGCCAGCCAGACCACCGCGGCACCGGCCACCAGCACGAGGACGAGGACGAGGACGAGGCGCCTGCGCCGTCGTCGCCTGCGCCGTCGGGCCTCGCTGGCCTCTGCGGCCAGCTGCTTCGCCGAGGGGCGTCTGGCGGAGGACATGGTCCGTCCAGTGAAGCAGTCCCGGCACGGCGGGCGGTGTCGCCCCGCGACCGGGGCCACGGGTCGTGGCGTCAGGCGGGCAGGACCGTCGGTGCCCCCACCCAGCGGGCGAGGTACGGGACCAGGTCGTACCCCTCGACGGTGCGCACCCCGTTCGAAGCGAACCCGCAGCCGCCGATGTCCACGGTCACCCGCACCCGGGGGCCGGACGGGTAGGCCACCTCCACTACGTCACGGCCGCCGTCCCACATCGGGCACGAGTAGACGGCCGGCTGTGCCACCACCTGCCACTTCGCCGAGTCGAGCTCCTCCACCAAGGCGTCGAGGGAGGCGCCCATGACGGCGGCGCTGCGCACGGGGCCGCCGCCCGCCGTCGATGACACGCCCCCGTAGCGGCACACGGTGGCCACGACCGCCCCGGGCGGCACCAGCGCGGCGTCCAGGCCGGGCCGCTCCGGCTGCTCCGGGGACGCCAGTCCGAGGCCGTCGCCCTCACCGGTCGGACAGGAGGGCGCCCCGACGGAGGACGTGGTGGTCGAGGTGGTCGAGGTCGTTGGCGCCGCGGTCGTCGTCCCGCAGGCGGACCCCACCAGGGCCACGGCCAGCAGCGCCAGGGACACCGGTGCGATGGCCACGAGGGTGCGGGCCCGACCGGGACCGAAAGCACTCACCATGGCCCCGACAGTACGACCAGGGGCCCGGCCGGCGGGGTCGGCTGGGCCGTCGAACGGGAGTTCCTGCAGACGCGGCTCCACGCACTCGGGGGCGAGGGCCACGGGAACCGGTCAGCCGGTCAGCTGGTCAGCTGGTCAGCTGGTCAGCTGGTCAGCTGGTCAGCTGGTCAGGCCAGAGTGCCGAGGGCGGTGTTGAAGGTGGTCGACGGACGCATCACGGCCGAGGCCATGGCATCGTCCGGTCGGTAGTAGCCGCCGATGTCGGCCGGCGAGCCCTGTACGGCGAGCAGCTCGGCCACGATGGCCTCCTCGTCGGCCGTGAGCCGCTCCGCCAACGGGCCGAACCCGGCCGCCAACTCGGGGTCGGCCGTCTGGGTGGCCAGCTCACGTGCCCAGTAGAGGGCCAGATAGAAGTGGCTACCCCGGTTGTCGATACCGCCGAGCTTGCGGCTGGGCGAGCGGTTCTCGTTGAGCAGCGTGCCCGTTGCACGGTCGAGGGTGTCGGCCAGGACCTGGGCCCGGGCATTGCCGGTCGTCCGAGCCAGGTGTTCGAAGCTGACGGCCAGGGCGAGGAATTCGCCGAGGCTGTCCCACCGCAGATAGTTCTCCGCCAGGAGCTGCTGGACGTGCTTGGGTGCCGAACCGCCGGCGCCCGTCTCGAACAGCCCGCCGCCGTTGATGAGCGGCACGACCGAGAGCATCTTGGCACTGGTGCCTAGCTCCAGGATCGGGAACAGGTCCGTCAGGTAGTCGCGGAGCACGTTGCCCGTGACAGAGATGGTGTTCTCGCCGCGGCGGATCCGCTCGAGCGAGAGCGCCGTGGCCTCGGCCGGGGCCAGGATCTCGATCCGCAGCCCCTCGGTGTCGTGCTCCGGAAGGTAGGTCCGCACCTTGGCGATCAGGTTGGCGTCATGGGCCCGTCCCTCGTCGAGCCAGAAGACCGCAGGGTCACCGCTGGCGCGGGCCCGGGTGACGGCCAGCTTCACCCAGTCCCGGATGGGGACGTCCTTGGTCTGGCACATGCGGAAGATGTCGCCCGCGGCGACCGGTACCTCGAACACCGCCTCGCCCGAGTCGTCCGTCACCCGGACGGTGCCGTCGGCCGGGATCTCGAAGGTCTTGTCGTGGCTGCCGTATTCCTCGGCGGCCTGGGCCATGAGACCGACGTTGGGAACCGAGCCCATAGTCGCCGGGTCGAACGCCCCGTGTGCCCGGCAGTCGTCGATGACGACCTGGTAGACCCCGGCGTAGCTGCTGTCCGGGATCACGGCCAGGGTGTCGGCCTCGGCGCCGTCGGGACCCCACATGTGACCGGACGTGCGGATCATGGCGGGCATGGAGGCGTCGACGATCACGTCGCTCGGGACGTGCAGGTTGGTGATCCCCCTGTCGGAGTCCACCATCGCCAGCTCGGGCCCGGCGGCGAGTTCGGCCGCGAACGAGGCGGCGATGGCGTCGCCCTCGGGCAGACCGGGCAGCCCCTCCAGGATGGCGCCCCACCCGTCGTTGGGACTGAGGCCGGCGTCGGCCAGCAGGTCCCCGTAGGCGGCGAAGGTCTGCGGAAAGAAGGCCCGCACGACGTGTCCGAAGATGATGGGGTCGGAGACCTTCATCATGGTGGCCTTCAGGTGCACCGAGAACAGCACGCCCTCCGCCTTGGCGCGGGCGATCTGCCGGTCCAGGAAGGCCCGCAGGTCAGCCACCCGGAGCACGGCGGTGTCGACGACCTCGCCGGCCAGCACGGGGATGGGCGGCCGCAGCTCGGTGACCGTGCCGTCGCCCGTCACCAGCTCGACCGACAGGTTGCCGTCGGCGGCCAGCACAGCGGACTGCTCAGTGGAGCGGAAGTCGCCGGTATCCATGTGGGCCACGTTGGTCTTCGACTCCGGCGTCCACGGCCCCATGCGCTGGGGATGGGTCTGGGCGTAGCGCTTGACCGATGCCGGGGCCCGGCGGTCGGAGTTGCCCTGACGGAGCACCGGGTTGACCGCACTGCCGAGGACCTTGCGGTACCGGGTCAGCGCGTCGCGGTCGGTGTCGTCCTGCGGGTCCTCGGGGAAGTCCGGCACGTCGAAGCCCTTGGTCTGCAGTTCGGCGATCGCCCCCTTCAGCTGCGGGATGGACGCCGAGATGTTGGGGAGCTTGATGATGTTGGCCTCAGGGGTGAGCACGTCACGCCCCAGTTCGGCCAACGCGTCCTCCACACGCTGTCCGTCCGCCAACCGGTCCGGGAAGGTGGCCAGGATCC
>Ga0182014_10000281_pt1 | contig 64119 bp, 46 predicted proteins | sample 612S2DmetaG_FD_120489 | JGI IMG/M metagenome (GOLD analysis project Ga0182014, IMG submission 120489) | Permafrost microbial communities from Stordalen Mire, Sweden - 612S2D metaG | ecosystem: Environmental > Terrestrial > Soil > Wetlands > Permafrost | place: Sweden: Stordalen | collected...
AAACTGGATACGACCATGTTGTCCGACGAGACGATCGTTAATCTGCTGATCAAAGGCATTATCGATCGCGAGCAAATCGCCCGCGAACTCGATGTCAGTCACTATTTTCAGCGTGCGGAGGATGAACCGGCTTGGCGGACGCTATGGCATCTCCATGGGCGAACCGAAGATCAATTCAACGTCGCGCTGATCGAGGTTGAACGTGCCTTCGCCGGGCGAGAGTTCATCAAAACCGGTGAGATCCTTCATGTTTTCGGTATGCTTGGCTGGCGCGGATCGGCGTTCTCGCCAAGGCGCGCGATGAGATTATCAAAGAGTGTGAAGCTTACGTCGATGATCTCTATGCGGCACAGAAGCTCGAACTGAGGATTAAAGAGCAAAGCGCCCTTGAGCTGCGATTTGATGGATATGGCGGTCTCGGCATCCATGAGAACGACACACCGGAATACAGGAGGCTTGTGAGTTATCTGAAAGAAGCTCAACGCAAAGCCGAAGTCGACACGCGACCAGCCAAAGGCGCAGACATTCTGACGATCGTGAAGAATGAACCCGACATGCTCTATCGAAGCATCAACATCACGGCGGACGGCGGAAGTGCGTTCTACAACGTGCCAATCCTCGCCGCGATCAAGCCGGATGAATTTGTTGATGCTTGGCTTTCGCTTCATCCACAGGACCAACACACAGTCGCGGTCGCTCTTAAAGGTCGTTATGATGACGGACTGCTTACCCGTGAGCTGAGAGAGGAAAAGCCGTGGGCTGAGCAGGTGCGCGCGCTCCTGCTCGTGCACCTACGACAGATGTCGCCGATCTCTCGTTATCGCATCCAACAGAACCTCGCTTATTCACTGGATCCGGTTCTTGATGCGCCCGAGCCGCCATCAGATTCTCAGGTCGCCAACGAGGATGCCGACATCGACGATCTCGATGACCCTTAGGCCGCCGTACTTCTTGTCTTCGCAGAGTGGCGTGGTCCGAGCGCAGATATCACGCTTCTGACAGCGTCTATCCCCGTCTCGAACGCACCGTGCGCGGTGCCGAATTTCGCGACTGAGCAATCTTCCCTAGCAAAAAGCAAGTGCCGCGAAGCCTAATGTCTGCAAGCCGCCCTTGTCCGCCATCTGCTCGTTCGGAGTTTGTGTCCGCTTTCCGGACGTCGCCCGCGGCCAGTGGATGACCGCCACGGGCGCGAAGCGGCCCTAGGCGAATGCCAATTCCGGGCCGGGAGCAGAATCGCGGCTCAGGAGCCAAACTTGGGAGAAGATGTCATTCTTTCGCGTTCAAGCACCGGACTTGCTCCTAATAGAACAGGCTTCAGAGGCCGTTTGGAGGCGGCTCTCCCTTGAGCATGCCAGGATTTCGCGGCACGGTTAGCTCGGCTAGGATTGATTCGTCGAGACATGGACTGATTCATACGAAAAGAAGCAGTCCGACAGTATCAAAATCAGGCTACTCGCTGGATCGAGGCGGGTTGGCCAATATCGATCTGAAGGGGTCGTTTGCTTGCGGCTCGCAGAAATCAGGCAATTATTTCAGTCGAGTAAATAGATTCTATAAATTGCGGGCGGGCAAAGACATTGACCAGCTTTTACGAGCGTCCAATTCTGAATTCGCCTTATCGTGCGCCGGAATTGCACCATCCTCTGGACAAGAATGGTCAACCGCTGGAAGGGGAACCGAGGCCGGGTCGCCGCCCGTCCCGGTTCATTGTGCCTGTTCCGGCTTCGCGGAAGAAGGCATCCATCGGTCAGGCGTCGCTTGATTTGGAAACCTATACCGAAAACGCCCTGATCAATGAGATTCGCGGCTATCTCGATGCGTGGCGCGCGCTGCGCAATCCCGCCGATTGGGGTGTGACAGGGGTGACGCAGCGGCTCCTTGAACATTGGCGTCACCATAGATTCGCTGGCCCGACGCCGTTCTTCTGCCAACTGGAAGCCGTCGAGACGATCATCTGGCTGACGGAGGTCGCTTCGAAGCGCGCCGCGTCAAAGGGACTCCTGGATCAGATCGCCACGGCAAATAAGGAGGCTAACCCGGCGCTTTTTCGCCTCGCCATGAAGATGGCGACGGGCAGCGGCAAGACAACCGTCATGGCCATGCTGATCACCTGGCAGGCGGTGAACGCAGCCCGCAAGGATTCGAAGGATTTCTCCCGCGCCTTCCTGATCATCACCCCGGGCATCACGATCCGCGACCGGCTGCGCGTGCTGCTTCCGAGCGAGCCCGACAATTATTATGAGACGCGCGAGATTGCGCCGCCGGAAATGCTGCCTGAGATCCGCCGCGCGGAGATCGTGATCACCAATTACCACGCGTTCCAGCACCGCGAGACGTTGCCCTTGCCGAAGGTCGCGCGCAGCTTCCTGCAGGGAAACGACCCAGAGCCGCTCAAGACGACGGAAACCGACGCCGATATGCTGCAGAGGGCTTGCGGAAAACTGCTCAACTACGACCGCGTCAATGTCATCAATGACGAGGCGCACCATTGCTACCGGCACAAGGTCGGGGGCGACGCCGAAGGCGCCCTGACCGGTGATGACAAGAAGGAGGCGGCCGAGAACGAGGAGGCCGCGCGACTCTGGATCAACGGCATCGAAGCGCTGGGCCGGAAACTGTCAAAGGGCGTGCGGGCGGTTTACGATCTTTCGGCCACGCCCTTCTTCCTCCGCGGTTCGGGCTATCCCGAAGGCTATCTCTTTCCGTGGGTCGTGTCAGATTTCAGCCTGATGGACGCGATCGAGAGCGGCATCGTCAAGCTGCCGCGTGTGCCCGTGACCGACAATTTGGTGCAGACCGATACGGTCGTCTACCGCGACCTATGGAAACACATCGGCAAAGACTTGCCGAAGACCGCCGCAGGAGCTGCTAAGCTCAGTCCGTTCGACCTGCCCAACACGCTGAAGACGGCGCTCAACGCGCTCTACAGTCACTATGAGGGCGAGTTCGAACGTTGGAAGCGCGCCGGGATCGGCGTTCCGCCGGTCTTCATCGTGGTTTGCCAGAACACCGCGATCTCCAAGCTGGTGTTCGAATGGATCGCCGGGTTCGAGCGCGGCGATGTGGAGGAAGGCGAGCGCGCCGCCTTTCATGCCGGACACTTGGAATTGTTCCGAAACTATGAAGATCAGGGCGCGCGCCTTGCTCGCCCGCGCACGCTGCTGATCGACTCCCGCCAGATCGAATCCGGCGATGCGCTGGACAAGGGGTTTCGCGACGCTGCCAGCCCCGAAATCGAGCAATTCAAGCGCGAACTTGCCGCCCGCGACGGCGCCGGCAATGCGCAGGGTGAAGCAAGCGAAAGTGAACTCCTGCGCGAGGTGATGAACACCGTGGGTCGCCCGGGCCGGCTCGGCGAACAAATTCGCTGCGTCGTCTCGGTGTCGATGCTGACCGAAGGTTGGGACACCAACACCGTGACCCACATTCTCGGCGTTCGCGCGTTCGGCACACAGCTTTTGTGCGAACAGGTGGTCGGGCGCGGGTTGCGGCGCCAATCCTATGACTTGAACCCGAAGACGGGCCTGTTCGACGTCGAATACGCCGACATCATGGGCATCCCGTTCGACTTCGCCTCCTCGCCGCAGGTGGCCAAGCCGACTACGCCGAGGCCGGTCACGCGCGTCCACGCGATCAAGGAGCGGGAGGAGCTGGAGATTGTCTTTCCGCGCGTGAGCGGTTATCGCCGGGAACTCCCGTCCGATAAACTGGAGGCCGTCTTCACCGAGGACAGCCGACTGGAGATCACGCCCCTAGATATTGGCCCCACCTCAGTCGTCATGGAGGGAATCGTCGGCGCCGGCGTCACGATCACGCCGCAGGTGCTGGAGCGGCTGCGGCCGTCGGAGATCAGCTTCAATCTCGCCAAGCATCTCCTCTACGCCCGTTTCCGCGATGACGAGGGCTTTCCCAAGCAGCACCTCTTTCCGCAGATTCAGCGTCTCGCACGCCGCTGGCTCGATGAGGGCTATCTGGTCACCAAAGGCGTGCCGATCGGCGCGATCCTCTATCAGGACCAGCTCGCCCGCGCGGCGGAGAAGATCGACATCGCGCTCACGCGCGGCGGTGAGGGGAAGATTTTGGCCGTGCTCGATCCCTACAACCCCAAGGGATCGACCCGCCACGTCAATTTCATCACCTCGAAGGATTGCTGGGCGACCGGCGCGCGGCCGCCCAAATGCCATATCAGCCATGTCGTGCTCGACAGCAGTTGGGAGCAGCCGCTCGCGCTGACGCTGGAGAACCATCCGCGTGTGCTCGCCTACGCCAAGAATCAAGCGATGGGCTTCGAAATCCCCTACCTCGATAGCAGCGCGATGCGGCGCTATGTGCCCGACTTTCTCGTCCGGCTCGACGATGGCGGAGAGGAGCCGCTCAATCTCGTGCTCGAAGTGAAGGGCCTTCGCGACGAAAGCGACAAGGCTAAAGCCCAAACGACGCGGGAGCTTTGGGCACCGGGGGTTAACGCGCTCGGCGGCTTCGGTCGTTGGGCGTTCGAGGAATTCCGAGACTGGTCGATGATGGAGGAAGACTTCGATGTATTAGTCGAAAGACTGATAGGAGATGGCGCGTGACAAAGGTCCTATGGGTAAAGTTCGGCTGGTCGAATTTCTATCGGGGCGGTCCTGTCGACGGCAATTTCGGCTGGCTTAGTGAAAACAGAGGTAACAATACCGGACGTCGCGGTCACGAGGCGTTCAACTTCATGCCGGCGGCTGACGGAACCTATTACTGCTATGTTCCGCCGCAGTCGACAAACCATGCACCTTGGAACCAGGACAACACCGGTTGGACAGTTGTATGCCTCGCGAAGAATCCCAAATACAAGGGCATTCACGTCGTCGGATGGTATGAGAACGCCAGTCTTCACGGCGAATGGCTCGATCCGCCCGCCGAAATGATCAAAAAACGCGGCGATGCCCATCACCCGGCCTATGATTGGTCTTATTGCATTACCAGCAAGACCGCCTACTTCGTGCCGCCAGAACACCGAATCATGCCATTTTCAGACAAATCAATTCGGCAAGGAAAATATTCCTTTCTCGAAGGGCCGGACGTAGCGCCCGATGACAGCAAGAAGCGTATTCTAAAACTTCTCGAAAGCCGCTTGAAATCGATGGGATCCTTCGCGGTCAAGAATCCGAGCGAAAGCAACTTGCCCGATCCAGAGATTGACGCCGCCGATCCATTGAAAGGTTTCGGGACGCCGGAACAACGCAAGAAGGTCGAGAAGGCTGCGGAGCAGGCAGTTATCGAACACTATAAGGCAAAGGGTTTCATGGCCGACCGCGTCACGCATCTGCCCGTCGGGTACGATTTCGTTTTCACCAAGGGTAGGTCCACCTTGCATGTAGAGGTGAAGGGCACTGCGAGTAGCGTTCCACAATTCTTCTTGACCCGGAATGAGCACGGAAAAGGCTTGCAGTCCAATCCTGCTTGGCGCCTCGCCATGGTTACTTCCGCGCTGTCAGATTCTCCGAGAATCACTATCTACGATGCCGAACAGCTGATCCAATCGTTTGATCTCAACCCCTATGTATTTCTCGGAAAATTCATTCCGGAATCGGAGAGTTAACCCGTGGCCCGCCCGCCCAAATCTCCCAAATCCTCCAAGCAGGTCGATGCGCTGAAGCATGACGGGGCGACGCGACGTAACATTCCGACGGCTGAGATGGAGAGCTTCTTCCGGCGCGATGAGGATTCAGCGCCACGGCCGCCGAAACATTATCCGCGTGAGCGGCCATTGGCGGAGGGTGAGACGCGAACCGCGGAGGAGCCTTCGCGGCCCGAACTGATCTGGAACGGCGCGCGGATCACCATCACCGATGCGCAGATGGCCGAACTGGCCGAGACAGGCACGCTCACCCTGTCAGACGCGCAACTCGTCTGGCGCGGCAAGGATAAGCAGGACTGGTCCGATCTCGTCGTCAACGTGCCGCCGCTCTACATTCAGGAGAAGATCCACCCCAAGGCGATCATCGACGATCTGAAGCGCCGCACCGCCAAGAAGCGCGAGGCGGAGACCGCCACGCCCGACCTGTTCGCCGATTTCAACGGCATCACGCCGGACCAGCGCGCCGAGTTCTACCAGCACGACCAGCATTGGTCGAACCGCTTAATCCTGGGCGACAGCTTGCAGGTGATGGCGAGCCTTGCCGAGCGCGAAAGCCTGCGCGGCAAGGTGCAGTGCATCTATTTCGACCCGCCCTATGGCATCAAATTCAACTCGAATTGGCAAGTCTCGACGCAATCGCGCGACGTCAAGGACGGCAAGCAGGCCGATATCAGTCGTGAGCCCGAGCAGGTGAAGGCGTTCCGCGACACCTGGAAGGATGGCATTCACAGCTACCTGACTTATCTGCGCGACCGGCTGACCGCGATGCGCGATCTGCTGACGGAGAGCGGTTCGATCTTCGTGCAAATCGGCGATGAGAATGTACACCGTGTGCGGGCGGTGATGGATGAGGTGTTTGGGGTCGAAAATGTCATAAGCGAGATCAGCGTAGTTAAGACAAGTAGCCAGACCTCTGAATTCCTCGCCAACGTCGGGGACTACATTCTCTGGTATGCTCGAGACCGAGCGCACGTGAAGTATCGCCAAGCCCATCAGGTCAAGGAGTTGGGAGGCGATGGTGTCTCAGGTTACGGGAAGGTCGATATCGAAGGTGAGCGCCGCGCGCTTACCAATGTCGAAAAGGCTAGTCCGGAACTACTTCCTCATGGCGCAAGGCCCTACGCGACAGGGGACCTTACAAGCCAAAAACCTCCAGGCACGTTTCCCGTTCAGCTAAATGGAAAGACGTTTGTTCCCCGCAAGGGCTATTGGAAGACCCACAACGCGGGTTTTGAGCGATTAGCGAAAGCAGGCCGGCTTGAGCTAGTAGGGTACACGCTTAGATATGTGCGTTTTCTCGATGACTTCGCAGCGTATCCGATCACAAACTTCTGGATCGACACGGTCGTTGCGGGCTTTGCATCCGATAAGCAGTATATCGTGGAGACATCCACAAAGGTCGTACAGCGTTGCATCCTGATGGCTACCGATCCCGGCGACCTCGTGCTCGATCCGACCTGCGGATCCGGCACTACCGCCTACGTCGCAGAGCAATGGGGGCGGCGTTGGATCACCATCGACACCAGCCGCGTCGCCCTCGCGTTGGCGCGCACGCGGCTGATGGCGGCGCGCTATCCGTGGTATCTGCTGGCCGACAGCCGCGAGGGCCGCGCCAGGGAATCCGAACTGACAAAGCGCCCCGCCGCCGACATCCCCGTCCACAACGACATTCGCCAAGGCTTCGTCTATGAGCGCGTACCGCATATCACGTTAAAGTCGATCGCCAACAACCCGCTGATCGACGACATCTGGGAGAAGTGGCAGACGGTACTCGAGCCGCTGCGCGCCGCGCTCAATGCTGCGCTCGGCAAAACTTATGAGGAATGGCAGATTCCGCGCGAGCTGCCCGCCGGCGCGCCCGCCTCGGCCAAGGAACCGCACGCGAAATGGTGGGAAGCGCGGATCGCACGCCAGAAGGAGATCGACGCCAGCATCGCCGGGCGCGCTGATGTCGAATATCTCTACGACAAGCCCTACATCGACAATGCCCGCGTCCGCGTCGCAGGCCCGTTCACGGTCGAGAGCCTCTCGCCACATCGCGTGCTGCCCGCAAGCGAGGAGGAACTGATCGACGAGATCGACGCGGCCGAGGGCAGGCGTTCACCCGCCGATGCGGATCTGGCAGGACAGGATTTCTCCGCGATCGTCATCGACTATCTCAGGGCCGAGGGCGTCAAGCAGCAGGACAAGGGCGACCGGATCAGTTTCGAGAGCCTGACGCCATGGCCCGGCAATTTCATCGGCGCCAGCGGCACCTTCATTGAGGGCGAGAACGGCCCCGAGCGCCGCGCCGCGATCCTGATCGGTCCCGAATATGGCACTGTCGGCCGGCAGGATATTGTCGCCGCCGCGCGCGAGGCGGTTGACGCGCGCTTCGACGTGCTGATCGCCTGCGCCTTCAACTTCGACGCCCATTCCTCCGAGTTGGGGAGTTTGGGAAGCCTCAAAATCCTCAAGGCGCGCATCAACCCAGACATGCATATGTCGGACGAGCTGAAGAACACCGGACGCGGCAATATGTTCGTCGTCTTCGGCGAGCCGGACGTCGAAATCCTCGACGACGGCGGCACTGCGATCCGAGTGAAAGTGCACGGCATCGACGTCTTCGATCCCAATACCGGCGACATCCGTTCGAATGACACCAAGGGCGTCGCCGCCTGGTTCATCGACACCGACTACAATGAGGAGAGCTTCTTCGTCCGCCACGCCTATTTCCTGGGCGCGAACGACCCTTATAAGAGCCTCAAGACCGCGCTCCAGGCCGAGATCGATGAAGACGCCTGGGCGACGCTTTATTGCGACACATCGCGCCCGTTCGAACGGCCAGCGGGCGGCCGCATCGCGGTGAAGGTCATCAACCACTTCGGCGACGAGGTGATGAAGGTGTTCGGGGTGTGAAGGATGGACGGCAGGGGATTGATCATACGCGAGCGCTGGTTGGATTTGATCCTTCAGGGCAAGAAGACTTGGGAGATGCGCTCGCAATCAACGAACGTCAGGGGCGTGATAGGGCTAATACGCCAGGGTAGCGGCTTGATTGTGGGCACTGCCAGACTGATCGACAGCAAGCCTGCCCTTACTGGCGAAAACTATATGAGCTACCGCGACAAGCACGCAATACCCGAGTCGATGCTGGACGAAGTCCTGACCAATCGGTGGACTGTCCCATGGGTTCTGTCGGACGTTCGAGTGCTCGCAACGCCAGTGGCCTACAGGCACCGATCTGGGGCCGTGACATTCGTGACGCTTGAGCCGTCGGTCATTGCGGCAATCGCAACGCAGGATGACACCCCGTTCGTCAAAGCGAGTGCATCTACGCAGGGCGCTCGCTTTTTGCCCTCCAGGCCGCCACACGAAGCCGCCTCGCCGCCTGTCGCGACGAGAGCTGCTTCATCTATCCCTGCTTCAGGCGATGAGCCGCTGTTTGTGTTTCGACCCGAAACGGCTCAGGCATACGGACGACCCCTCGGAGACGGGGAATTCATCGTCCTTGCAGGATCGACGGCGATGCGGCGCGGCTCCCCAAACGTGAAGCGCGATGCATACGAGCGAGACAGCCTTGTTCGGGCGGCCATACTCATTCCTGATACTGACCCGGGCCTTTACCGGTTTTCCAAAGATTACGTTTTTACGAGCAGCAGCAAGGCGGCCGGCGTGATTAAAGACGGCAACGCCAGCGGACCTTCGCTCTGGAAAGAGGTTAAGGGCGGCAACTCGCTCAAGGACTACTTGACGTCGCGCTGACCACGTATTGTCGAAAGAACTGACGTGAACTTCCTGATCGCCGACACCTTCACCGCGTCGTTCAACAGGCTCTCCGGCGTGGACCAGAAGGCGGTCAAGGCGAGCGTCTTTGATTTGCAAATGGATCCGACCGGCAACGGTATCCAGCTGCACCGCATCGACAAGAGCAAGGACGAGAATTTCTGGTCAGCGCGCGTCAATCGCGATGTCCGATTGATTGTGCACAAGACGGACGACAGCCTTCTCGTCGCCTATGTCGGCCACCATGACGACGCTTACGCCTGGGCGGAGCGGCGGCGGATCGAGGCGCATCCACGGACTGGCGCGATACAGATCGTCGAAGTGCGCGAGCGTGTGGAGGAAGTGGCGAAGCCGGCGACGTTCGATTTTGTCTTTCCCGAACCCGCCAGGAGCAGGGAGAAGGAAACAGCCCCGGCGGCGCTGTTTTCCTCGCTGGACGATAATGCGCTGCTCTCCATCGGCGTGCCCTCCGACTGGCTGGCCGACGTTCGCGCGGCGAGCGAAGACGGTTTCTTCGCGCTGGCCGGGCATCTGCCAGCCGAAGCCTCGGAAGCGCTGCTCGAATATGCCGCCACTGGCAGGTTGGCGGCGCCCGCACCTGCGCTGGCAATCGCCGATCCCTTTGCGCATCCAGATGCATTGCGGCGGATCAGGTTGATCGCCGATCAGGAGGAGCTGGAGCAGGCACTCGCCTTTCCGTGGGAAAAGTGGGGCGTCTTCCTCCATCCATCGCAACGTGCGCTGGTCGAGCGGTCCTTTTCGGGTCCTGCGCGCGTGGCCGGCTCGGCGGGAACCGGCAAGACCATCGTAGCCATCCATCGCGCCGTCCGGCTCGCACGCGATAATCCCAACGCGCGAATTTTGCTGACGAGTTTCTCGCAGCCCCTGGCGGACGCTATGGCGAAGAAGGTTCTGGTTCTGGCTCCTGAGACGGGCGGCATCGTTCCACGGGTTACCACCGCGTCGTTCCGAGGGATCGCCGAGCAGATGTACCAGCTTGAATATGGTGTACGCCCCCGCATCGCGTCAGACGCCGTGCTGCGCGAGCGGTTGCGCGCCGCCGCGACCGCGACAGGCCTCAAAGGTTTCTCCGAGCGATTTCTGCTGTCCGAGTGGACGAATGTCATCGATGCCTGGGGGCTGAAATCGCTCGATGCCTATTCGACCGTCCAGCGGATGGGGCGCAAGAGCAAGCTCGGTCCCAATCAGCGCGCGCGTTTGTGGCCAGTATTCCAGGCGGTGCGCGATGGGCTGGCGGCCGAACGCTATACGACCTGGGCGGACGTCTTCACCGGTCTGGCTGACGCTCTGGCTGGTCGGCCAATCAAGCCGTTTGACCATGTCATCATCGACGAGGCACAGGACCTTGCTCCGGCTGAACTGAGGTTCTTCGCAGCTCTCGCCCCCGCAGTGGCGGATGGCCTGTTCCTGTCGGGCGACGTCGGCCAGCGTATTTTCCAGCACCCTTATTCGTGGGCGAGCCTCGGGGTCGATGTTCGGGGCCGCTCGCACACGCTCAAGGTCTGCTATCGCACTTCGCAGCAGATTCGGCGCGCCGCCGATCGACTGTTGCCGACCGTGCTTCGCGACACCGACGGACTTGAAGACGAGCGGCGCGGGATCGTCTCGGTCTTTGACGGCCCGGCGCCGGAGGTTAAATTCCTCGCCACGGCTGCGACAGAGGCCGAAACCGTTCATGACGCAATTGAGACTTGGCTCAGCGAAGGTATCGCGGCCCACGAGATCGGTCTGTTCGTCCGCACGTCGGAGCTTGTCGCTCGTGCACGGGCCGCAATCGCCGGGATCAAGGGCGCCGCCGAGATGGTCACTGTACCCATGAGTCTGGCCAAGGGATTGGAATTCCGCGCGGTCGTCGTCATGGCATGCGACGAAGGAATTCTGCCGCTCGACGAGCGTGTGGCCGAAGCCGCAGACGAAGCGGAGCTCGACGAAATTTACGAAACAGAGCGGCGACTGCTCTACGTCGCCTGTACGCGGGCACGCGAGCATTTGCTGCTTACAGGCGTGATGCCAACATCTGAGTATCTATCTGATTTCACGCAATAAACTGACATCAGGCGCGTTTCCTTGGAAATGGCGTGACATCGCCAGGTCAGACGCGGGCCGCATATTGCGCGAGCAGAGAAAGAAGATCGAGATGCTGTTTGCGCATCTTAAACGCATCATGCGCCTCGATCGACTGCGACTACGCGGCCCCAACGGCGCGCGCGACGAGTTTCACCTCGCAGCCACCGCTCAGAACCTCCGGAAGCTCGGAAAGCTCATCCCGATGAGAAACCTGGCGCCCGCTTGAGACCGGCGACCGCAGACCGCGAAAATTCTCGCCGCGGACAGCGTCCGCCTGCAACGCATATTCTTTAACGGAATCGGCGCAAAGCGGTCATCGATCCTGTGTTTAGCCGAAGTCTCCCTTGTTTCAAAAGCGGTCCAGCGGCAACTTCTTGCTCCGTTCCATATCGAGGGAATCAAGCGTTAGATTTGGACCGATAGAGCATAGCTATTGAACAGCGTAGCAAGCAAAAACCGCATGGATTGTTACCCTGCTGTTACCCTATATGGCTGCATGATTACACTTGCATTGATAACACTAATATTTCATGCGCTGATGCGCTGACTAATTATCAGAGGGTCATGGGTTCGAGTCCCTTCGCGCTCACCAGATACATTCCGTCGTTGCATTGAAAGACGGTCGCTATTTTCGTTTCTGGAAATAGTCCTGGGCGAGGCCGGAAGCGTCGCCAACTTCATTCCACCATTGATGACGGCGGCCGCAAGATACGACGCCATGACGCTCAGCTTTCGCCGCCGATGAATCTGTAGCCGATCGCGGGCTCGGTCTGGATCACGCGGGGGTTCGCCGGATCCGTTTCGATCTTGCCGCGCAGCTGGCCGATGAACACGCGCAGATATTGCGTATCCTCGACATGCGCCGGCCCCCACACCGAGCCAAGCAATTGCCGATGGGTGACGACGCGTCCCGCGTGCCGGACGAGGATTGCGAGAAGGTCATATTCGGTCGGCGTCAGCCGTACAGGCTCGCCATTGCGCATGACGACGCGCTTCACTGTGTCGACCACGAGGCCATCGACCTCGATCCGCAAGCTTTCGCCGGCGCCTTCGGCCTTGTGGCGCAGCGCCGCCCGGATGCGGGCGATAAGTTCGCCGATGCCGAAGGGCTTTTCGACATAATCATCGGCGCCGAGATCGAGCGCCGCGATTTTTTCGCTCTCGCGATCGCGCGCGGAGAGGACGATGATCGGCACGCGCGACCAGGCGCGCACCTCCTTGATGATGTCCTTGCCTTCCATGTCGGGCAGGCCAAGATCGAGAATGACGACGTCGGGCGCGGAGACGGCGATCGCTTTCAGCGCCTGTGCGCCCGTATCCGCACTTAGAACTTCATAGCCCGCGGCTTTCAACGCGGGCTTCAGGAATCTTTGAATTTGCGGCTCGTCGTCAACGACGAGAATGCGGTCCTCGCTCACGGCGGGCTCCTTTCGCCGACATTGGCGTCGGCCGCCGGCAGGCGGATGACGATGCGGGTTCCGCGTTTGCGCAGCGCCGGGCTTTCGGCCTTGATGGTCCCGCCCATGGCCTCGATGAAACCGCGGCTGATCGAGAGGCCAAGGCCGGTTCCGGCGAGCCGCCCGTCGACTTTGCCGCGACGGTAAAATTTGTCGAAGATCCGTTCGAGATCGGCTGGTGGAATCCCCTTGCCCTGATCGGTGACGCTGATCACCAGCTCGTTCCCTTCGCGCCGGGCGAAAATCGCTGTCGGCGCATCGGCGCCGCCATATTTGTTGGCGTTGTCGATCAGATTGAACAGCACCTGCCGCAACAGCGCGCCGTCGCCGCGCACGAGAGGCAGGTTCGGCGCGAGGCTAACATCAATTGCGCGGCCCGGAAAAGTCTTTCGGCCGCGCTCCGCCGCTTCGCGGATCACGTCGCTGACATCGACCCAATCGCGCTTTGCGTTCAGTGCGCCGCCTTCGAGCCGCGTCATGTCGAGGAGATTGGAGACGAAACGGGAGAGGCGCGCCGCCTCTTCCTCGATCGAGATCAGGAGATCGTCGCGGCTCGCGGCGCTCATCTGCGCCCCAAGCTGGCGCAGGCTGGTGACGGCGCCGACGATCGAGGCGAGCGGCGTGCGTAAATCATGCGAGAGCGAGGAAAGCAGCGCCGAACTCAATTTTTCGCTTTGCTCCAGCGCAGCCGTTTTGGCGCTCTCGCGCGTCAGAAGGGCGCGATCGAGCGCGATCGCGGTCTGGTCGAGCAGGGCGGCGAGTTCACGCTCCTGCCCGGCGTCGAGGGCAGGCGCCGAGGCCGCGTGGCGGAAGCCGCAGACGCCGATCGCGCCGCGCGGTGTGAGCAGGGGGCGAAACTGGAAGGCGATATTGGGCAGCGTCCCGGTGCCATGGCCGGCCGGCTCGGCCTTTTCGAGCGCCCAGCGCGCCGCCGTCATGTCGGTGCCGTCGAGCGTCGTGTCCGGCGGCCACGTGAGCCTCGCCAGGAGCTCGCCGTCTTCGGGAAGCAGGAGAGCGACGTCGGCCTTCAGTGCGGCGCGCAATTGCGAGGCGCTCGCCCAGAGGACGTCGTCGAGCTTGGCCGCGCCCGAAAGCTTTCGTGAAAATTCGTAGAGCGCTTGCGTCGAGGCCGAACGCCTGCGCGCGGTTTCGGCCTCATCATGCACGCGCCCGGCGAGCCCGCCGGCGACGACCGCAACGATTAGAAATACGATCAGCGCGAAGAGTTCATGCGGCTCGGCGATGGTCAGCGTGTAGACCGGCTGGATGAAGAAGAAATTATAGGCGAAGAACGAAAGCGCAGCCGCCGCAACGGCGTACCACCGGCCGAAATTGATGGCGCAGAGCAGAACGGCCATCATGAACAGCATCGAGAGATTGGGCAGCTTGACGAGCATCTGCAGGCCAAGGCCGATCAGGACCGCGCAGGCGACCGACGCAGCCGTGGCGAAAGCGCGGACAGCTGAAATATCGAACTTTGGCCAGCGCCAGCGCGGCCGCTCGCTCGCGCCTTCCTGATCGGCGATGATGTGCACGCCGATATCGGCCGATTGCCGCATGATGGCGTCGCTGAGGGATTTGCCGCGCAGACGCGTCCACAAGCTGGATGTCGAGCGGCCGAGCACGATCTGGGTCACGTTTTCGCGGCGGGCGATGCGCAGGATCTCGGCGGCGAAATCGGCCGCCGTCGCCCGCAGGGTCTCGGCGCCGAGCCGTTCCGCGAGTCGCAGCGTTGCGTCGATGCGCGCGCTCTCGCCTGGCTTCAATTCGTCGCCGTCGCGCCCGACATGCACGGCGGTCCAGGGCGCGTTGAGCCCATCGGCCAGCCGGCTCGCCGCGCGCACGAGCTTTTCCGAACAGGCGTTCGGCCCGACGCAGACGAGCAGGCGCTCGGCGGTCGCCCACGGGCCCTCGATGACGTTCTGGCGCAGAAAATCGACCATCTGGTCGTCGACCCGGTCCGCCGTGCGGCGCAGCGCCAGTTCGCGCAGGGCGGTCAGCGTCGCGGGCTTGAAGAAGCCGTCAATGGCCCGGCGCGCATTCTCCGGCACATAGACCTTGCCGTCCTTGAGGCGCTGGATCAGTTCGGCCGGGGTGATGTCGACGACAATGACTTCCGCGGCGAGCTTCAGGACGCTGTCCGGCACGGTCTCGCGCACGGCGACGCCGCTGATGCGCGCGACGACGTCGGACAGGCCTTCGAGATGCTGGATGTTCATCGCTGTCCAGACGTCGATCCCGGCGCGGATCAGCTCCTCGACGTCCTGGTAGCGCTTGGGATGGCGGCTTTCGGGCGCGTTGGTGTGGGCAAGTTCATCGACGATGATGATGCCGGGCCTGCGCGCAAGGGCGGCGTCGATGTCGAATTCCTCGAGATCATGGCCCTGATAGGGGACGACGCGCCGCGGCAGGACTTCGAGGCCCTCGACCAGCGCCGCCGTCTCGGAGCGGCCATGCGTCTCGACGATGCCGACGACAATGTCGGCGCCGTCGGCCTTGAGGCTGCGCGCGCGCGACAGCATGGCGTAGGTCTTGCCGACGCCGGGCGCCGCCCCGAGAAAGATGGTGAGCTTGCCGCGCGCGTCCTTGTTCGCCAGCGCCAGAAGCGCGTCTGGATCCGGCCGCTGCTTTTCGCCTTTGCGTTCAAAGCCCGCCATGGCCACCCAGCATGAGGAATCCGCTCTCCAGATCACGATGATCCTGGATCGATTCGATCCAGGATCATCGTGATCGTTTCTAATGGTTTAGAGCGGGGTGCTAGCGGAAAAGTGCTGTGCGCTTTTCCCCCATCCCGCTCCAGGAGCTTATTTCGCGCTGCTTCCGTCGAGCGCCAAATTCAGCGCGAGGACGTTGACGCGCGGCTCCCCGAGAATGCCTAACAGGCGCCCCGAGATATTGGCTTCGACCAGCGCCGCGACCTGCGCCTCGGTGAGATTACGCGCCTTGGCGACGCGCGCAACCTGCGCCTTGGCGTAAGCCGGAGAAATATCCGGATCAAGGCCGGAGCCGGAGGTCGTCACCGCATCGGCGGGGACGGGGCCGGCGAGCCCGTCATCCTTGCGCAGGGTCTCGATGTCGGCCTTGACGCGGTCGATCAGCTTGGCGGAGGTCGGCCCGAGATTCGAGCCCGATGAATTATCGGCGTTATAAGGCGCGTCGATGGTTTTCGTCGCGTCGTTCGGATCGGTCGCGCTCGTCGCCGAGGGACGGCTATGGAAGTAAATGTCCTTGGTGAAATTCTGGCCGATGAGGCTCGATCCGACGACGAGTCCGTCGGCGTTTTTGACGAGGCTGCCGTTGGCCGGGTCAGGCAGCGCGGCGGCGATGCCGAGCAGGGCGAATGGATAGGCGAGCCCGGTCAACAGCGTGAACAGCGCGAGCAGGACGAGGGCGGGGCGCAGATGCTGCAACATGCGTGTTGTCTCCTTAAACGAGATGCGCGGCCGAGACGATGAGATCGATCGCCTTGATGCCGATGAAGGGCGCGATGAGGCCGCCGACGCCATAGACGAGGAGGTTGCGGCGAAGCAGGGCGGCGGCGCCGACCGGCTTGTATTCGACGCCCTTCAGCGCCAGCGGAATGAGGGCGATGATGATCAGCGCGTTGAAGATTATCGCCGACAGGATCGCGGATTTCGGCGAGGTGAGATGCATGATGTTGAGCGCGCTGAGTTCGGGATAGGTCGCGATGAACAGCGCGGGTAGAATGGCGAAATATTTGGCGACGTCATTCGCGATCGAAAATGTGGTCAGCGATCCGCGCGTCATCAAGAGCTGCTTGCCGATGCCGACGATCTCGATGAGTTTCGTCGGATTGCTGTCGAGGTCGACCATGTTGCCGGCCTCGTGCGCGGCCTGCGTGCCGGTCTGCATGGCGACACCGACATCGGCCTGGGCGAGCGCGGGCGCGTCATTCGCGCCATCGCCGCACATGGCGATCAGCCGGCCGCCGGTCTGCTCCTTGCGGATATAGGCGAGCTTGTCTTCAGGCGTCGCCTCGGCGATGAAATCGTCGACGCCGGCCTCGGAGGCGATGGCCGCGGCGGTGATGGGATTGTCGCCCGTCACCATCACGGTCCTGATGCCCATGGCGCGCAATTCGGCGAAGCGCTCCTTGATGTCCGGCTTGACGACGTCCTTCAGATGGATGACGCCGAGCAGGACGCCATTCTCGCTGACGCCGAGCGGGGTGCCGCCAGAGCGCGCGATCTGATCGACGGCCTGGCGGAAGGCGAGGGGAGCGGCTTCGGCTTTTAGTCCAGCGAGTTTCAAAATTGCGTCGACGGCGCCTTTGCGGACCGAACGTCCGTCGAGGTCGATCCCGGAGAGGCGGGTCTGCGCCGAGAAGGGAATGATTTTCGCCGGGCTGGCGGAAAGGTCTGGTTCCTTGACGCCGTAATCGGCCTTGGCGAGCGCCACGATCGAACGGCCTTCCGGCGTCTCGTCGGCGAGGCTCGCAAGCAACACGGCTTCCGCCATGCGTTGCTCGCCGATGCCGGGGACGTTGAAAAGCTCCGTCGCCATGCGGTTGCCGTAAGTGATGGTGCCGGTCTTGTCGAGCAGCAGCGTATCGACGTCGCCCGCCGCTTCGACCGCGCGGCCGGAGGTGGCGATGACGTTGAAACGGATCAGCCGGTCCATGCCGGCGATGCCGATCGCCGATAAAAGGCCGCCGATCGTCGTCGGGATCAGAGTGACGAGCAGCGCGACGAGCACGACCACGGAGAGCGCCGTCGCCGAATAATTGGCGAGGCCCCACAAGGTCACGACGGTGATGAGGAAGATGAGGGTGAGGCCTGAAAGCAGGATCGAGAGGGCGAGTTCGTTCGGCGTCTTCTGCCGCTCGGCGCCTTCGACCAGCGCGATCATCCGGTCGATGAACGATGAACCCGGTTCGCTGGTGATCTTCACCTTGATCCAGTCGGAGAGCACCATCGTGCCGCCCGTTACGGCGCAGCGGTCGCCGCCGGATTCGCGGATGACCGGCGCCGATTCGCCGGTGATGGCGCTTTCATTGACCGAGGCGAGCCCCTCGATGACGTCGCCGTCGCCAGGGATGAGGTCCCCGGCCTCGACGACGACGATGTCGCCGCGCTTCAACTGCGTCGCCGGAACCGTCTGGAACGCGCGGATCGGCGCGTCGGCCGAGGCGAGCTTTTTCGCCACGAGGTCCGATTTGGTCCGCTTGAGGCTTTCTGCCTGCGCCTTGCCGCGCCCTTCGGCGACGGCTTCGGCGAAGGTGGCGAACAGGACCGTGAACCACAGCCACGCGGCGATCTGGCCTGAGAAGCCCGCCTCGCCGTTATGACCGACGAGATCGCGCAGCCACAGCGCCGTGACAAGAGCCGCCACGACTTCGGTGACGAAGATCACGGGGTTGCGCAGCAACTGGCGCGGATTGAGTTTGATGAAGGCGTCTTTCAGAGCGGCGGCGAGAAGCGGCGCATTGAACAAAGACGTTGCTTGGGCTTTGCTGGACATGACGGATTCCTTAGAAAGTCTTGCCGGCGAGCATCAGGAAATGTTCGACGATTGGGCCGAGCGCGAGCGCGGGAAAAAATTGCAGGCCGCCAACGATCACGATGACGCCGACGAGAAGGCCGACGAACAGGGCTTTGTCAGTGGGGAATGTGCCGGGCGATTGCGGAACCTTGACTTTCGCCGCGAGCGATCCGGCGATCGCCATCACTGGCACGACATAGCCAAATCTTCCGGCCATCATCGCGATGCCGAGCGTCGTGTTGAACCATGGCGTGTTGGCGCTGAGGCCGGCGAAGGCCGAGCCATTGTTGCCGACGGCCGAGGAATAGGCGTAGAGGATTTCGGTGAGGCCGTGTGGGCCGGCGTTGGCGAGGCTTGCGAGCGCCACCGGGAGCATGGCCGAAATGGCGGTGAAGGACAGAATCGCGAGCGGCAGGATCAGCACCGCGAGCATGGCGAATTTCATCTCGCGAATTTCGATCTTCTTGCCGAGGAATTCCGGCGTGCGGCCGACCATCAGGCCTGCGATGAACACGGTCAGAACCGAGAAAACCAGGATGCCGTAGAGGCCGGATCCAACGCCGCCCGGCAGCACTTCGCCAAGCTGGATCAGGAAGAGGGGCGCGAGGCCGCCGAGCGGCGTCAGCGAAGCGTGCATGGCGTTGACTGCGCCGCAGGAAAGGCCTGTCGTCACGGCGACGAAGAGGGCGGTCATGGCTTGCCCGAAGCGCAGCTCCTTGCCTTCGAGATTGCCGGCCGCGGGATCGACGCCGAGCGCGGTCAGGATCGGATTACCGTAGGTCTCGGCGGCATAGACGACGATGACGCCGGCGATAAGCAGAACGCCCATCGCCGCCAGCAGGGCGTAGCCCTGACGCGCTTTTCCAACCATCTGCCCGAAGGTGACGACAAGCGCCGACGACAGGAACAACATGCTGAAGATCTGGAGGAAGTTCGACAGCGCGTTGGGGTTCTCAAAGGGGTGCGCGGAATTGACGTTGAGGAAGCCGCCGCCATTGGTGCCGAGCTGCTTGATCGCCTCCTGGCTCGCCATCGGACCCATCGCCAGCATTTGCTTTGCGCCTTCAAGAGTCGTGGCGTCGACTGTCCCGTTGAGCGTCTGCGGCACGCCGAGCGCGAGCAGGCAAAGAGCGACGATGATCGCGAGCGGTAGCAGCACGTAGAGCGTCGTACGGGTGAGGTCGACCCAGAAATTGCCGAGCGTCGCGACGCCGGAGCGGGCGAAGGCGCGGGTGAAGGCGAGCGCGAGGGCGATGCCGGTCGCGGCGGAGAGGAAGTTGTGAACCGTCAGCCCGACCATCTGGCTGAAGTTGCTCATGGTCGTTTCGCCGCCGTAGGACTGCCAGTTCGTGTTGGTCAAAAAACTGACGGCGGTGTTGAAAGCGAGATCGGGGCTGAGATTGTCGAAGGCCTGCGGATTGAACGGCAAAAGAGATTGCAGCCGCAGGATGGCGTAGAGCGAGAGGAAACCCGCCGCGCTGAAGATCAGCATCGCCAAAGTATAGGCGAGCCAGCCTTGCTCCCGCGCCGGATCGACGCCGGCCGCTTTGTAGAAGCCGCGTTCAACAGGGCCAAGCACGGGAGAGAGAAAGGTCCATTCGCCGGAGAAGACGCGGGTCATATAGGACGCCAGCGGCTTCAGCAAGACGAGCAGAACCGCGAAAAGAAGGCCGATCTGAAGCCAGCCATTAAGGGACATGTGACAACTCCGGAAAATGCGGAAGCGCCCTTGCAGCGTCATGCGCCGGGCGCAAAATTAGCCGACCGATCAAGAGCGACTTGGTGCGAAGCGGACGCTATTTCCCGTAGAGAAATGGGCGCCAGAACAGGAAGCTAGAAGCGCTCGGGCTTCAAAAGCGTGATGAGGAGGTAGATGCCGAGCGCGACGGCGACGGCGAGGCCAAGGAGCGGCTCGAACATTTCACCCTCCCCTAGACGTTTTTGAGCGCGTTGGCGTAGGCGCAAAGCAGGCCGATAAGGCCAAGGCCCAGCGCGATAAAGGCGAGATCGTACATAAAAGCCTCCTTTTGAGTCTCGAAGGGTCTATGAGGCCGATCGACCTCAAGGTTCGATAGGGAAGTTGGGCGGCCGATATAATGATCGCGTAAAGACTGGACCCTTGCGGTCCGAAGCGAGTCGGAGATCAGCGATTGAAGACGAACTGTCCCGCGTTTGGGGAGAGGCGGCCAAATTTTACTTCAATAGAGCGAGGTCTTCAGTACGATCCTCGCTGGCTCGCCGGCTGTTGTCTTTGCGGCAAGACAACCCGACACGCTATAAAATCAACTTGCGCTCGGCGTCACAATTTCATCATCGCGATCGACCCCGGCGGCCCGCGCCCTCACGCGGCTCCAGATCCAAACGAAATCAAGACGCAAGGAGGTTCTGGCCGCTCCGGACGTATGCCTTGAGACCGATGGCGAGATGATCGAACAGCAGGCGAACCCGCAGCGTCGATTTCAGATCTTCATGCATGGCGAGCCAGATCTCCAGCGAGAACTGGATCGTTTTTGGCAGAACCGGTTCAAGTTCCGGCGTTCGCGCGGCGAGATTGGCCTGGCATCCGCCGATTCCGACGCCGGCGCGCAGCGCCGCGAGCTGGGCGAGATCGCTGTCGCAGCGGAAGCCGAAGTTTTCGCGCGTGATCTCGGCGGGGAGGGGACCAACCGAGCGGAAGGAATGGTCGTCCCTGTCGAAGCCAATGAGGCGATGCGCGGCGATGTCGGCGATGGAATTCGGCGTGCCGAATTTGGCGAGATAATCCTTATGCGCGTAAAGCCCGAGCCTCACCTTTCCGATGCGGCGCGCGACAAGCGCGCGCTGCGTCGGGCGGACATTGCGGACAGCGATGTCGGCGTCGTGGCGCAGCAGATCTTCATTTCGGTTGGTGAGCGCGAGTTCGAGTTCGACGCCCGGATGCGCGTGCCGGAAATCAGCGAGTATTTTCGGCAGGACTTCGACGCCCATCACCTCGCTCGCGGTCACGCGCACGACGCCGCGCTCGGCGGCCGCTTCGCCGGAAGCCGCGCGGGCGAAGGCGGCCGCCGCGGCGGCCATCGCCTCGGCATGCGGCATGAGGCCATGGGCCTCCTGCGTCGGAATCAGCCCCCGCGGCGAACGCGAGAAAAGGGGAAGCTGAAGCGCAGCTTCGAGCGCATTGATATGCCGGCCGATCGTGGGCTGGCTGAGGCCGAGGTGCCGCGCGGCGCCGGAAAGGCTGCGGTCACGCATGACCTCCAGAAAGGTTCGGTAAAGCTCCCAGCCGGGTTCGCGTATAGCCATTCGAAAATGTATAGTTATCTAACATACATATGCAATTCCTTTGCGGTTGAGGCGCCGGCATATTCGGCTCGACCTAGCAAAAAAAAAGGGCCGGCCATGAACCGCAACGATTCACCTCAGGAAAAGCAGAAAACGGCGCTCGTCGTCGGCGCCACGGGCGGTATTGGCGGCGAGGTCGCGCGCGCTCTGATCGCGCATGGGTGGCATGTGCGGGGCCTTGCGCGACGCCCCGATGATGCAAAGCGCCGGGCGGCCTGGGTCGGAGCCGTCGAGTGGGTCGCCGGTGACGCGATGAACGCGGGCGACGTGACGGCGGCGGCGGAGGGCGCGGCAGTGATCTTCCATGGCGCCAATCCGCCGAAGTATAAGAACTGGCGCGGTCTCGCTATTCCGATGCTGAGGAACGCCATCGAGGCGGCGCGTGCAAGCGGAGCGCGGCTGATCTATCCCGGGAGCGTCTATAATTTCGGGCCGGATGCCGGGGCCGTCATCGCAGAGGCGTCGCCGCAGCATCCGCTAACGCGCAAGGGCGCCATCCGGGTCGAGATGGAGGCGTTGCTGAAGAACGCGGCGAATGACGGTGTCCGCTCCCTCATCCTGCGCGCCGGAGATTTCTTCGGCCCGCGTCAGCCGAATTCGTGGTTCAGGGATGTCATGGTCAAGCCAGGAGCGCTGTTGCGTTCGGTGACCTATCCCGGCGATCCAGAAGTCGGACACGCCTGGGCTTACCTGCCGGACCTTGCGGAGACGGCGGCGCGCCTCGCCGCCATTGAGGCTTCGCTGCCGGCGTTCGAAGTCCTGCATTTCGGCGGCCACTGGCTTCCGCGCGGAGCCGAGATGGCGGCGGCGGTTCGGCGCGTTTGCGGAAGGCCGGATCTGCCGATCCGCCGCTTTCCGTGGGTCTTGATCTACCTTGGCGCGCCATTTTCGCCGTTCTTCAGGGAGTTGCTCGAGATGCGCTATCTGTGGCGCATTCCGCTTCGGCTCGATAATGCAAAGCTTGTGTCCTTGCTCGGGACGGAGCCGCATACGCCGCTCGATGCGGCGCTGCGGCGAATTCTCGCGGAGCTTGGCTGTCTGCCCGATGCGCCACCCTTGGCGCGCGCCGGCGTCACAGATGCGGCGTCGGGTCCGTGATCGCGGTTCCAGGGCGCTCCGTGAAAGCGCATGAAACGAAAAGAGCCGCGCAGACGGCGCGGCTCCTGATTTCGCTCTTCCGATTTTATCGCCTTACGGGACTGCGAGGAATGTCGCCACGGTCCCCGGAAGCGTGCCCGACGCGCAGCCATGGCCGCCCGCGGTTCGCGGAACGATCGTCGCGTTCAGCATTTTGGTGAGGTCAACCACCGCAAGTTGGGTCGCGCCTCCGTTCGCGAGCAGCGCGATCGCGTCCTTGGCGCCGTTCGGGCTCTGATAGGCGGTGACCGTGTGCGGATCAAGACCATTCTGGAAGCCTCCGGGAATGCTGCAGGTCACCCAGTCGGATATGTCGGGCGTTCCGGCGCCAGATGTCGCGGGGAGCTTGATCGCGGTGATCGCGCCGCCGCCGAATTCACCCGACACGATGCCCAGATGAGTCCCCTGCGCGACCGCAATGCCGCTCGCGCCCGCCGACAGGACGGCCTCCGTCAGAGTCTTGACCTGCGAAGGCGCGATCCACGTGCCTGGCGTGCCAGGAGTGAAAGTTGCTTGGGTCAAATCTGCGAGGAACACCTGATTGGTAAATTCGAACGGCGCAAGTGCGATCCCGGTCGTGCAGTCCTCACCCGAAGAATCCGCCTCGCCGCTAGTATTGATCGGTTTTTTTTCAAAAAACTTCGGCGCCAGGGAGTTTGCGATGTTGACGATTTCGTAATTGTTCGCTTCGGAGGCAGAGAGCAAAAGGTTGCGGCTGGGATCGATCAGCGGGTCTTCCGAAATTATGCCCGCGGGCGATTTGAACGGCGCCTCGAATGTCGGGGGCGTCGTAGCGAGATTGAGGAACTGAAATCCAGCCGCGCCGCCAATCGCGAGCCCAATCACAGCCTTGTTGTGCACGGCGTCCATCGCGACGCCGCAGTCTGTGCAGGTGCCGCCGGAGAAACTAATTGATCCGGTCCCCCCGCTCGTGAGGGTGTTGGCGATCGTCGTGCCGGAGAGCACATATACGGCGGTGTTGTTCGCGGTGCATACGGTCTTGCCCGTCAGCGGGTTCGAAGCGCAGGAATTCACAACGTTCGACGTCGGGACCAGTGTGTTTGTGATGCTGGCGCCTTCCACGTTGACGACCGAAACGCCCGTCGACCCGCCGCTCCAACTCCCCTTGGGGACATAGGCGGTCACGTTCGGACTCTGGACCAGCACGGTCAGCGAACTCGAGGGCTGGCAGGAACCTGCCGGTGGAGTCGGCGGCGGTTGATTCGCGCAGGGCCGCATTCCGCACATTTTCACTTGGGCGGAAGATTCGCCTGCGGACAAAACCAGGAAAAGCATCGCACTCATCGCGATAGGGTAAAGCTTTCGCTTCATAAATTTCTCCCCCGAGAAAAAAATTGTTCAAATTGTGACTGCCATTGGGCACTGAATTGTAGATTCGGATTTGAATTAAACAAGGCATAAATTTTTGAAAATTGGACTTGTTTGCAGTGTTAGTTGCGTTTCGAGGCCTGAAACTGAAACAGTACGTTTATTGTATGATACATTTCGTCATTATTCACTGTGGTGCTTTAAGTGAAACTCGGGGCTGCTCAGGGATAATGTGGAGTCGTCTAGTAGAGCGGGGCGATCCCAATCCGGCAATTGCCGCTATTTGAAGCAATGGCGTGGAATGCGGAATTGTTGTTTGTCGCGCAAAAGTCACAAAACTCGGGGAGGGGCTGATTTCCTGTATTCGCCCTCAATATTTGTTGCGTTTTTGGCACAGGCGTCCAGATAACGCGATCCTCGGGCGGAGAACGTTTTGAGCGCTCGCAAAATCGGCGTAGTTTTCCGTTTGAGAGCGATGGTCGTCATCGCCGAAGGGATCATTCTAGTCTTTGGAGGAGATACTGATGCTACGCTTGGCACTCTTGGCATCGGCGGGCGCCGTCGCGCTCGGTGGTGTGGCCTTCGCGGCCGACCTTCCCCCTCAGGTTCCGCCTCCGGCTGCCCCGGCTCTCTATGACTGGACCGGCGTCTATGCCGGCGTCAATGCCGGCGCCCATTGGCGGAATTCGACCATGCAGTTCTCGACGACCGACAGCAGCGGTCTCGACGTCGGCGGCGGCTATGGCGTCGCGCAAGCCTATGGCGTCATACCCACGACCGGCACCTCCAGAGTGTCCGGCTTTATCGGCGGCGGCCAGATCGGCTATAATTATCAGCTTAGCAACTTCGTGTTGGGTCTCGAAGCCGATATCGACGGCGCAACCGGGCGCGGCATTACAAGCGCCGTGCTCAGCAACGACGTTTTCATCTTTCCCAATGCGACTCAGAGCAGCCAGTCGCTTGATTGGCTGGGAACCTTACGCGGCCGGCTCGGGTGGACGCCCATTGATCGTCTGTTGATCTACGCCACGGGCGGCCTGGCTTTCGGTCAGTCCACCGCGTCCTTCTCGGAGTATAATGTGGTGGGCGATCCGCCTGTTGGCGTCTATCTTTCGAGCCACCGGAACGTTGGCTGGACAGTCGGCGGCGGCCTCGAATACGCCCTGCCTGGCAATCTGTCCAACTGGTCGGTTAAAGTCGAGTATCTATACTATGATCTCGGCTATTCAACCGCGACGACATACTATCAAAATATCGATCTTAATGGCAATCCGGAGTTCTCCAGCCTGAGCGGCAGGGTCCAGCACAATGGCAACATTGTTCGCGCGGGTCTGAACTACAAGTTCAACTTCGGGGCTCCGGCGCCGGTCGTCGCGAAATACTAGGCCGGCTTCTGAAACGGATCGCTGGTCAGCCAATCGGCTGACGCCAAATATGCGGAGGCCACAATCTTCCGTTTCGCCAATGTCAGAGCGCTCGGCGGCTTATGACGCCGAGCGCCGGTGACCAAAACAGCCTCGACCCGCGGGGATGCTGAAGGTTTCCGCCTTCGCAACGGAGCGTGGGCGGTTTGCGGACCGCGCCGTCCCGTGGCGCGGCGCATCGCGGGGAAACGCCAGACTGCATGCATCGGATGGTCTTCCGCCAGCGCCAGAACGAGGGCAGGGCGCGGCCTTCCTCGAACCGGCCCCGCGCGACTGGCCGTGGGGTGAGCGGCGAAGCCGCCTCGACCATTCGTTCGCCACGGCAGTATGGCGGAACGTTGGGAATCCGCTTCTTTTCTTGAAATCGCAACCCTCTCGCCAGCGCCGCGAATCCCGTTTAATCAGGATGAAATGACAGTGCGCGTCATAGCCTGGGGGGGCGTGCCGATGCGACCCGAACCCGTTCCCGTTGGCGCGCCGAACGCTTCCTGCCGGGCGCATCAGGATCGAGGACTGCATGACGGTTTCCTGCGACGTCCCACAAGCTCCGCGGCGCCGTGCGGTTCGCTCGCTGCTGCTTTTGCCGGCCCTCGCTCTGTTGCTCGCCGGCTGCAAGGAAGAGAAGGCGGCGGGGGCGCCGGAGCCGCGCCCGGTGCGGACCGTGACCGTCGCACAAAGTGAGCTTGGTGAAACGGTTTCCCTCACCGGACAGATCCAGGCCGAGAACGAGGCGGCTCTGGCTTTCCGCATTGGCGGGCGCATCATCGAAAGACTGGCCGGCAGCGGCGATCATGTCGAGCCGGACCAGGTGCTGGCCAAACTCGACCCGCAGGATGAGTTGAATGCTCTGCGATCGGCGCAGGCCGCTGTTTCGGCGGCGGAGGGGCAACTGGTCGAGGCCCGCAATAATTTCGATCGCCAGAGCCAGCTGATGGACCGGGGATTTACGACAAGGGTGCTCTACGATCAGGCGCGGCAGGGCCTGCGTACGGCGCAGGCGCGCGTGGACGATGCGCAGGCGCAGCTGCAGATCGCAGAGGACCGCGTGAGCTTCACGCAGCTCAGAGCCAATGTGACGGGCACGATCACGGCGAGATCCGCCGAAGCTGGCGAAGTCGTGCAGCCGGGCCAGACGATCTTCCAGGTCGCCCGCATCGACGGACGCGACGCCGTCTTCGACGTTCCCGCCCAGGTTATTCGGTCGGCGCCGCCAAATCCCGAGATCACGGTGATGCTGACCGACGATCCGTCCGTGAAGGCGCAGGGTCGAATCCGTCAGGTCGATCCGCAGGCCGATCCAGTGACGCGCACCTTCCGGGTGCGGGTCAGCCTGATCGATTCGCCCGCCGCCATGCTCCTCGGCGCAACTGTGACGGGACGCATGCGGCAGGAATCGACGCCCGGCATGTCAATTCCGGCGAGCGCGCTGACCAGTGGGAATAGCCAGCCGGCGGTCTGGGTCGTCGATCCGTCGAGCCTCACGGTGTCGCTGCGCAATGTCGAGGTTCAGCGCTTCGATCCCGGCGCAGTCGTGGTTTCGCAAGGCCTCGCCGATGGCGACATCGTCGTGACGGCCGGCGTCCAGGCGCTGCATCCGGGCCAGAAGGTGCGCCTGTTAGGGGCGCCTTCGTGACGGGCCTCAATCTTTCCGAATGGGCGCTGAGGCGCCGTTCCTTCATCGTTTTCATTATGATCGCGGTGACGCTCGGCGGCCTCGTCTCCTACTTCCGGCTTGGCCGCGCCGAGGATCCGCCCTTCACCTTTCGCACCATGATCGTGCAGGCTTCATGGCCCGGCGCGACCATGGACGATACGCTGAAGCAGGTTACGGAACGCCTTGAGCGCAAACTGCAGGAGACGCGCGGCCTCGACTTTCTGCGCAGCTACACGAAGCCCGGCCTTGCGACCATCTTCGTGACGCTGAAGGGCTCGACGAAAGCCGCCGATGTGCCAGACATCTGGTATCAGGTGCGCAAGAACGTCAGTGACATTCGTCGCACCTTGCCGGCTGGCGTCATCGGCCCCGGCTTCAATGATGATTTTGGCGACACCTATGGCTTGATTTACGGCTTCACCGCCGATGGCTTCACGCATCGCGAGTTGCGCGATTACGTCGAGGGCATCCGCTCGCGGCTGCTGCAGGTTCCTGACGTCTCGAAGATCGAACTTCTCGGCGCGCAGGACGAGCAGATCTTCGTCGAGTTTTCAACCAAGCAGCTGGCCGGCCTTGGCGTCGATCGCGCGGCTCTCATCGCCGCATTGCAGGCGCAAAACGCCGTCAGCCCGGCGGGCTCCCTCGAGACCGGCGACGAGAAGCTTTCCCTGCGCGTCTCCGGCGCCTTCCGCTCCGAACAGGACATTCTCGACGTCAACTTCCTCTCGAACGGGCGGTTGATCCGGCTGCGCGACATCGCCGAGGTGCGCCGCGCCTATTCCGATCCGCCGCAGCCGATGTTTCGCGTCAATGGCAAGCCGGCGATCGGCCTCGCCATCGCCATGCGCGAGGGCGGCGACATTCTGGCGCTCGGGCGCAATGTGACGAAAGCGATCGATTCCAGCCTCGCCAATCTGCCGCTTGGCATTGACGCGACGCTCGTGTCGGATCAGCCCGTCGTCGTCAGGACGGCCATCAGCGAATTCACCGAATCCTTGTGGCAGGCGATCGCCATCATCATGGCCGTGAGCATCGTCAGTCTCGGCTTTCGGCCCGGCGCGGTCGTCGCGCTGTCAATTCCGCTGACGATGGCAATCGTGTTTCCGATCATGGAATTTCTTTCCATCGACCTGCAGCGCATTTCGCTTGGCGCGCTCATCATCGCGCTCGGCCTTCTCGTCGACGATGCCATGACGACGGTCGATGTCATGACGTCCCGTCTCGCCGCGGGCGACAGCAAGGATCGGGCGGCGTCCTACGCCTATAAGACATTGGCGCTGCCGATGCTGACGGGCACTTTCGTCACTATCGCGGGATTCGTGCCGATCGGCTTCGCGCGCAGCGCGGCCGGCGAATATACCTTCTCGATCTTCGCCGTCGTCACCATCGCGCTGATCGTCTCCTGGTTCGTCGCCGTGCTGTTCGCGCCGCTGCTCGGCGCCGCGCTGCTCAAGGCTCCGGCAGCAGGCGCGCCAGCAAAGCCGAGCGCGGTCATGCGCATTTTTCGTGAGATCCTCGTTGGCGCGATGCGGATGCGCTGGCTCACAATCGCCGTGACGCTTGGCTGTTTCGCCGCGTCGCTGCTGGCGCTGCCGCTCGTGCCAAGGCAGTTTTTCCCCGCCTCCGACCGCCCGGAACTGGTCGTCGATCTGACGCTGCCGCAAAACGCCTCGATCTTCGCCAGCGATCAGGCCGCCGCCAAACTCGACGCAATGCTGAAGAATGATCCCGACGTCGCCAGCTGGAGCACTTATGTCGGGCGCGGCGCCATCCGTTTCTACCTGCCGCTTGACGTGAAGCTCGCCAATGATTTCTTTTCGCAGGCCGTCGTCATCGCCAGGGACGTCGCTGCGCGCGAGCGCTTGCATGTAAAGCTTGAAAAGGAACTTGCCGAGCAATTGCCGGGCGTCGTCGCGCGCGTGTCGCCGCTGGAGCTTGGGCCGCCTGTTGGTTGGCCGCTGCAGTATCGGGTCAGCGGACCCGATGTTGAGGAAGTGCGCGCGATTGCTTTGAAGCTTGGCCAGGCCATGGGCGCCGACCAAAATCTGCGGCTCGTCAACTTCGACTGGATTGAACCGGCCCGCGAGGTCCGCATCAGGATCGATCAGGATCAGGCCCGGCTTCTGGGCTTGAGTTCGCAGGCGCTCGCCGAAGTGCTGAACACGGTGATGACCGGAACGCCGGTGACGCAGCTGCGCGACGATATTTATCTCGTCAATGTCGTCGTGCGGGCGAATGACGAACAGCGGGTTTCGCTCTCCACCCTGCGCTCCCTGCAGCTGCCGCTGCCCAATGGACGCACCGTGCCGCTGAGCCAGGTCGCGAGTTTTGATTTCGAGCAGGAATATCCGTTGATCTGGCGTCGCGACCGCGTGCCCACGCTGACCGTGCAGGCGGATGTGCGCGCGGGGGCGACGCCGGAGGGCGCAGTCCGTTCGCTGACGCCGGCGATCGAGAAGCTGCGGGCGAGCCTGCCTGACGGCTACCACATCGACGTCGGCGGAACGGTTGAGGAAAGCGCGCAATCGCAGGCCTCGGTCTTCGCCCTGCTGCCCGTCGCGCTGTTCCTGATGCTGTTGTTCCTGATGATGCAGCTGCATAGTTTCGGCCGCGTCTTTCTCGTCATCGCCACCGTTCCGCTGGGGCTGATCGGCATCGTCATCGCGCTGCTCGCCTTTCAAAGGCCGCTCGGCTTCGTCGCCATCCTCGGCATTCTGGCGCTCGCCGGCATGATCGCGCGCAACGCCGTCATTCTGATCGATCAGATCGAGACCGAGCGCGGGCAGGGGCGTGACATCTGGGACGCCGTGGTCGAGGCGACGCTCTCGCGCTTCCGCCCGATCATGCTGACCGCGATCTCCACCGTGCTTGGCCTCATCCCCATCGCGCCGACGGTGTTCTGGGGGCCGATGGCTTTCGCCATCATGGGCGGGTTGTTCGTTGCAACATTGTTGACGCTGCTCGTCGTGCCGGTTTTTTACATCACGCTCTACCGCGCGGGGGAGCCGCGCGAGGAAGCCATCACGACCTGAGTTAAGGCCTTCGCGCTCAGAACGAGCCGAACGCCGTTCCCAATCCTATCACCGCGGCGAGCGCGATGAGGGAGCTGACCACACCGACCATGACGATGTCGAAATAGCTTTCGCGATGGGTGGCGCCGCAGACGGCAAGCACCGTGACCACCGCGCCATTATGGGGCAGCATGTCGAGCGTGCCGGCGCCGATCACCGCGACGCGGTGCATGAGGCCGGGGTCGATGCCCTGCTCAGCGGCGATCTTCATATAGGCGCCCCCTAGCGCGTCGAGCGCGATGGTGAGGCCGCCCGACGCCGAGCCGGTCAGCGCGGCGAGGACATTGGTCGCCACCGCGAGCGACACCAGCGGGCCGCCCTCGATGCCGAGCACCCAGTCCCGCACCAGCGCGAAAGCGGGCAAAGCCGCGACGACGGAGCCAAAGCCGACGAGGCTGGCGACGCTGAGGACGGGCAGGACCGACGCATTGGCGCCGGCGTCCATAGAGGCGCGCAGCGAGGGCAGCCGCCGGAAATTGAGGATGATCAGCACAAGGATCGCGGCGGCGAGCGCGGTGACGACGGCCCAGACGCCGCCGACGGCGGATAGCGAGGTCGAGCCCCAGACCGGCTTGGCGAGAAAAGAGGCGTCGAGGCGCGGCAATATGACGAACGACATGACAAGATTGACGCCGATGACGACGATCAGCGGTAAAATCGCGAGCGCGATATGCGGACCCGCTGCGCTCCCGTCGCTATGGGCGATCTCGTTCGGATCGAAGGAACCCGCGGTCGTCGCTCGCTCGCGCACGGTGAGGTCTTCCGCGGCATGTTCGGGGGCGTTGACAGCGGAGGCGGTGGCGGGGCCATAGCCTTCGCCATTGGCGTGGGCCTTGGTCTCCGCGCGGGAGAGCCACCAGAGGCCGAACGCCAGCATGATGGCGGAGGCGATGATTCCAAGCCCGGGCGCCGCGAAGGGCGTGGTGCCGAAGAAGGGCATCGGAATGGCGTTCTGGATCGCTGGCGTTCCCGGCAGCGCCGACATGGTGAAGGTGGATGCGCCGAGCATGATCGCCGCAGGCATCAGGCGCCTTGGAATTTGCGCCGACCGGAACAGCGCATGCGCCATTGGCGCGATGACGAAGAATGCGACGAAAAGGCTGACGCCGCCATAGGTGACGAGCGCGCCGGCGAGCACCACCGCCAGCACCGCGCGTTTCGCGCCAAGCCGCTCTGTCATGAAGGCCGCGATCGTCGACACCGAGCCGCTATCCTCCATCAGCTTGCCGAACAGGGCGCCGAGGAGGAAGATGGGGAAGAATTGCATGACGAACTGCGCCGCGCTGCGCATGAAGGTCTGCGTCCAGTGGGCGAGAGCGGGCTCCCCGGCCAGCACGGCCGCGAGGATCGCCGCGGCGGGGGCGAGCAGAAGAATGCTCCAGCCGCGATAGGCGAGCCAGATCAGCAGCCCAAGCGCGACGAGGATGCCAAGAAGTCCCATCGTTCAGATTCCTTCGAGCAGCACGTCAAGATCGAGGGTGGATTTGCGCCCGATGTCGAGGGCGTGCGCGTCGAGAAACGCCTGCGCCGATTTGCGTCCCTCGTCGCGCAGATAGGTGAAGAAGGCCCATTCGGCGTTGAGCTTCGAGGAGGCGCCGAGTTCGGTCATGATGTCGTTGCGGACGAGGTGAACGCGCATGTTCGCCCAAAGCGCGCCCTCGCCATCGCCGGGATCGGCGACCTTTCGCAGGAGCGCCATCATTTTCAGCTCCTTGAGGACGACCGCGTTGAAGGACACTTCATTGAGACGGTTCAAAATCTCGGGCGCGGTGCGCAGGGCGCCGGCGCGTTCGATCGGGTTGATCGGGATCAGAATGGTGTCTTGCGATTTGCACTCGCGCACCAGCGTGGAGAGCGTCGGATTGCCGGAATAGCCGCCGTCCCAATAGGCCTCGCCGTCGATCTCGATGGCCTGGAACATGGTCGGCAGGCAGGCGGAGGCGAGGAGAACATCCGGCGTGATGGCGTCGTTCTTGAAAACCTTGCCCCTGCCGGTGCGCACATTCGTGGCGGTCACGAAGAGATGGATCGGCGATTGCGCCAGCCGTTCGAAATCGATCAGTTCGGCCAGAATTTCGCGCAACGGGTTGGAGCCGCCCGGGTTCAGATCGTAGGGTGAGACGAGACGCGACATCAGATCCATCGCAACGTAGACTGGCGAGGAATCCAGCGTCCAACGGCCGAGCAGGATATCGATCGGGCCGCGCCGGAGCGGGCTGAAGCGCGCCGCCTCGGAGACCCGGCGCCAATAGGTCTCAAGCGCCTCGCGCGCGCCATGCGCCCCGCCTTTCTGGTAGCCATGCACCAGCACGGCGGCGTTCATCGCGCCGGCGGACGTTCCCGATATTCCGTCGATTTCGAGCCAGGGCTCTTCAAGCAGACGATCGAGCACGCCCCAGGTGAAGGCCCCATGCGCGCCGCCGCCTTGCAGGGCGAGATCGACCAGGATGGGATCGCGGGAGATCGTGTTTGCGGCCTGTTCCATCAGCTTTCGACCTCGCGGAAACGGGTTTCAGGGGCGATCATCGCCCTCATCGTAATGCGTTCCAGCCGGAGCGTCACGCGTTGCGCGCCTCGAAGCGGCGCCTCAGGGGCCGTCCGGCTTCGCGTCAGCCGCTTGGCCGGAGAGCAGAACGGCGATCCAGCGGGCGCCCGGAAACTCCCCGCATATGGTGAGGAAGGCGATCGCGATCGGAACGCCGATGAAGGTTCCCGGCAGACCCCAGATGAAGCCCCAGAAGAACACCGCGAACACCACGAAAAAGGACGAGATGGAGAGAGCTTTTCCCGTGAACAGAGGTTCGAAATAGCTGCCGATAAGGAATTGAACGATGGTCAGCGTCGCGAGGACGAAGACGGCCATCTCCCATGATCCGGTCTGGACCAGGGCGAACAGACTCGGCAGGGCGGTCGCGATCAATGGTCCGATAAAGGGAATATAGTTCAACGCAAAAGTGATGACTCCCCAGGCGGCGGCGAGTTCGAGCCCGACGAGGAGGGCGAAGACCCAGACGATGAGCCCCGTGGCGACGCTGGCGACGGTGCGAACCAGCATGTATTGGCGAAATTTCCGGGCTATCTTGACGGCGGCCGTCGCCAGCCTTTGGCCGTTGGTCCCATCGCTGACCGACTTAAGGTTCTTGCCGAATTCATTGGCCTCGAGAAGTCCCATCGCCATGAAGATGAAGACCAGTAGCGAAAAGCCGATGAGGCTGTTGATCCTGATCGCGACCTGCTGAAACACAGTGAGCAACCACGCGACGTTGAACCGTTCGGTAATGATGGGACCGGCGAAAATGTCATTGCCTTCGAGCCATTTCGACGCCGACAGATAAAGGCTCTGAAAGCGGTCGAAATTTCGGGCGACCCATTGCGCGACCTGGCCGCCGCCCCATGCGATCATCGAGATGAGCTTGGTTACGATCGCCATTGTCGTGACGATGGTGACGATCAACGCCGCGCCGCGCGGCATTCGCTTTTGCAGGGCCTGCTGCAGCGGCCAGATCAGCGCGATGAAGAACAGCGCGAAAGCGACGGGCTCGAAAACGACGTCGGCGAAATAAACCGCGCCAATGACGAGGAAGGCGATGAACAGCGCGCAGGCGGCACGAACGACAGCGCTATCCATGGCTCGTCCTCTCGATTGTGCCCAACTCGCGGCGGCGGCTTGTAAAAGCGCGGACGGCGGCGCATGTTGCCGCGTTCGCGGCGCATGGCTAACAGAGGTGCTTTCCTATGTCCGATCTCGTCGTCATTGTCTACCCGTCCGAAGAAAAGGCGGAAGAGGTGCGCAAGCGCCTTTTCGAGCTGCAGAAAGAATATCTGATCAAGCTTGGCGACGCAGTCATTGCGACGAAGTCCGCCGATGGGCAGATCAAGCTGCATCAGGTGGTCAACACGACGGCGGCGGGCGCCGTTTCCGGTAGCTTCTGGGGTCTGCTGATCGGCGTGCTCTTCCTCAATCCGCTTCTTGGCGCCGCCTTGGGCGCGGCGGGCGGCGCTGTTGGCGGCGCGTTGACGGACATCGGCATCCCCGATCCATTCATGAAGCAGCTCGCCGAAAGCATCAAGCCGGGCGATGCGGCCCTGTTTGTGCTTATCGCCGAAATGACGGCGGACAAGGTCATCGCCCAGATCAAGGACTATGGCGGCGTCGTCCTGAAGACGTCGCTTGACGAAGCCAAGGAGCTTGCGCTGCGCAATGCGCTGGCGAGCGCCGTCACCTCCGGCGCGACGCCGCCCGCCGCCAGTCCGTCCTGAGCGGCGCCCGACGCCAACCTTCGCCACAATTCCATATGAAACCGATGAGAACCGCGAAGGATGGGGGCTTCGGGCAGCGAGATGGCGTGGCCCTTCGCGCGTAGCGTTAATTCAAATTCGAAATTTGTCGACGATATTCAGGCTGCGTAGCATTTTTCGAGACGAGGAACCGATGCGTCTGGCGGCTCTTGTTCTGGCCTGCGGTCTGCTCGCCGGTTGCGGGCGGCCGGTCGGCGTTTTGGAGCCGATCGCGGCGGGACCGCCCGACGCCGCACAGGTCGACCTTCTCGTCGCGACGACGCGGGCGCCCTCGCGCGATCCCGGCGTCCTGTTCAGTGGGGAGCGCGAAAGCAGGATCGCGCTAACCGACATCGCTGTCTCGATCCCGCCGGCCGACCACAGGCAAGCCGGCCAGGTGCAGTGGCCGTCGAGCCTGCCGCCCAATCCGCAGACCGATTTCGCAACGCTCGCCGTCACGCCGCTTACGGGTTCGCGCCAGCCCCAGGCATGGTTGAAGCAGCATTTGCCGCGCAGCCGACGCGTGCTGGTTTTCGTGCATGGCTTCAACAATCGTTTCGAAGACGCGGTCTATGGGTTTGCGCAGATCGCCCATGATTCCGGCGCCGATGCCGCCCCGATCCTCTTCACATGGCCATCGCGGGGAAGCATTTTTCAATATATTTACGATCGGGAAAGCACGATCTTCTCCCGCGACGCGCTGGAGGAAACGCTGCGGCGCGTGGCGAATGATCCGAGCGTCGGCGAAATCACCGTCATGGCCCATTCGATGGGCGCGTGGCTGGTTATGGAAACCCTGCGACAGATGGCGATCAGGGACGGCCGCGTGATGGCGAAGCTCCGCAACGTCATACTTGCCGCGCCGGATATCGATGTCGATGTATTCGCCACGCAATGGCGCGGAATTGGACAACCGCGACCGCGGCTCACCGTCTTCGCATCCCGCAACGACGCCGCGTTGAGAGCCTCCCGCCTGCTCGCCGGCGATGTGCCGCGGCTTGGCCAGATCGATCCGATGTCTGAATCTTACCGCACGGCGCTCGCCAACGCCGGCATGGACGTGGTCGATATCAGCGACAAGAGCGGCGCCGATCGTCTCAACCACGCGACTTTCGCCGAGAATCCGGAAATCGTGCAACGGATCGGCCAGCGGCTGATCGCGGGGGAGGCGTTCGCGGGCGCAGGCGAAAGCCTCGGCGAGCGCGTCGGCGGCTTCGCCATGGGCGTCGGCCAGACGGTCGGCGGCGCGGCGGGGCTTGCGCTTAGCGCCCCCATCGCCATCGTCGATCCCAGTTCACGGCGAACCTTCAACGAACAGGTCGAACATCTCGGCCACGTCGCAGATGAAACTGTGGAGCAGGCTTCGCCTGAACAGTAGAACTGCTGACGTTACGCGTTTCGAGGGCGACAGCAAAGCAGCGCCGTCAAAGGGGCGCTGCAATCTATACTTGCAGCAACGGGCGCTGCGAGACGCGTCGAATGAGAACGTCGACCCGTACTCGGAGCCGTCTATCAGCCGGCGCCGCCCATCGAACAGACGATCTTCTCATATTCACCCTCTTGCGGTCCAATCGCCGACTGCGCCAGCTGACTCTGGCCAAAAAGGCCGCACATCATGAGGCTTTGCACATCCGGTCCACGCGCGGCGCTGATTGCGTTCATAGGCGAACATTCGTCGACTGGAGTCGACAATGCGCAAACAAGAATAAGTATCTTTGTCATTTTTGCTTTCCAGTTGTGGACGTTTGCCTCCTACGAACGTTATTTCTGACAAAGCAAATGCCGCGCCACCGGTAGCTGTCTTGAGTTTGTCGCATTGAAGGGGCGCGATCCCGGCTACGACCAGACGCTGTTCTGGCTAGTCTGCTACTCAATCTGCGCGCGACTCTGTATCAATTCTAGACGTTAATCGGCATCTCGGACGGAATTACGGCGCTCAAAACCGATTGATCGGCATCACGACCGGCCCACGCAATCCTGGCCGTACGCTTCGATCTGCCGCACTTAAACTCTTTATGGTCTGAAGAGGGCGATCATCACCAGACCAAGCACTGCGATCGCCGCGATCACATTGGTGTCGTCCGCGAAGGTTTTGCGAAGATACTTCACAGCTTTGGTCCACGTGGGTCAGAGGCGCGTTGCGAACTCTTGAGACTGCGCGCAACATCTTACTCAAGCGTTTCCTCAGCGCCGCGGCGTTTCGAAGGCCGAGTGCAACGACGATGCGAACGGACGGACGCGAGCCAGTCGGCGCGGTTCGGGCGATTGCGAAATATAGGCGTCACATTGCCCGCGCTATAGTCAGCGCGAAAAATATGGATGGCGCCGTCGCGCCGATCCGGCCGCGCCTGAGCACAGGGGGATGAAAATGAACGCCAGCGATGTGATGGTCCGCAAAGTGGTGACGATCGGGCCAGACGATGACGTCGCTGCGGCCGTGCGCCTGCTCGTCGACCATGACATCAGCGCCTTGCCGGTCGTCGACGCAGAAAATCACGTCCTCGGCGTCCTCAGCGAGGGCGATTTGCTGCATCGGGAGGAAGACGACACGCTGCGGCGCCGGCCCTGGTGGGTCGAGGCGCTGACGCCTTCGGGCACGCTGGCTCTCGACTACGCCAAGTCGCACGGACGCCGGGTTGCTGAAGTGATGTCGGACAAGGTCATTTCCGCCAGCGAAGAAACGCCCCTTTCGGAGATCGCCAATATCCTCGAGAAGAACCGCATCAAGCGCGTTCCCATTCTGAAAGACGGCAAGCTGGTCGGCATCGTCAGCCGCTCCAATCTCCTTCAGGCGCTGGCTTCCGCGGAGGCGGCCTTTCAGCCTCCGGCTAAAGATGCGGAGGCAGACAGGGAAATCCGGAACGCCATTCTCACGCAACTGGCCGAGCAGCCCTGGACCGACTTTGGCGAGCGCAACATCCTCGTCTCGGACAAGGTGGTGCATCTTTGGGGTCTCGTCGGGTCGCCCGAGGAGCATAAGGCGTTGCTCGCCCTCGCCGAAGGAATCCCCGGCGTGCGCAAAATTTCCGACGAGATGATCGCGTCATACTGAGCCGATCGCTTTCTTTGACGCCGGATCGGCCGCCGCGATTCGCCGTCTTTTCAGGTGATTCGCCGGCGATTCGCATCCTTTTGCCGTCGGCCGCCTGTCTTTCGCCGTAGCAACCGAGGCGGAGAAGAGCGTCACCGGCCCTCGCGGCGGCGTCTTTCGCGAGAGGCCGTGGATTGAAAGAGAGGCATCCTGCCTCTTTTCGCAATTTCGCCATAAACTGGCGCCCAAAATCCCGCACGCCGAAAAATCTAAGGCGTTAAGATGACGGGTCCGGGTCAGATCATCTGCGCCCCCTTGACCAAGCTGGGCCATGTCTGTCGCTTCCCGCCAAACCGAGACTCCCGCCGCCGACGCCGCGAAGCTGCTAATCCGGCTGGGGCTTGCGGTTTTGATGGTGGCGTTGCCCTGCGTCGGGGTGGCTGTGCGCGGCGCGATCTACGTGCTGATGCCGATCGGCGCCGTTCTCATCCTGCTTGGGTCCGTGGTCGGCGAACCGGAGCATGGCCCGCGGCATTTGCGCACGGCGCTGTTCTCTCCGGCCGGGTTGACCGCCCTGTTTCTGACCTTCTGGGCGGGGCTGTCGCTGTTGTGGACGCCGTTCCCCGTCGAGGCCAGCCAACGCTTTGCGCAGATCGTCGGGACGACGTTTCTTGTCGCCCTGGTCGCCGCCTATCTGCCGACGCGGACGAAAGCGTTCGACCTTTATCTCCTGCCAGCCGGCGCCGCTCTTTCCGGCATCGCCATGCTGTTCCTTGCGTGGCGCGGCCCGGAATGGTTTTCAGGCCCTTCGGAGTCCGACGATTCGCTGTTTCAGCGCTCGATGATCACGCTCATCGTGCTCGTCTGGCCTGCGCTCGGGGCTCTGTCTCTCAAGGAGCACTGGATACTCGCGGCGGGCCTTGCCGCGCTCGCCGCCGCCGTGGCGCTGACGGGTTTTGCGCAGATTGGCCTCGCGGCGATGGGCGCCGCCGCGTTCGCCTTCGCGCTCGCCATGCCCGAGGCTGGCCGGCTCGCGCGCCGCCTCGGATTTTTATTCGCCGGACTTGTTTTCTTCGCGCCTGCGTTGCCGTTGCTCTATGGCGCGATCTTGAGCCTGACGCATCACGCGCCGGGACCGGCGTCGCAGTCGATGTTGGTCTGGCGCGACCTCGTCGCCTCGGAATGGCCGCGCCTCCTGACCGGGCATGGCTTCGACACCGCCAATCGCGGCGTCAGCCTGGGCTATCTGCCGGAAATGACGCCGCGAAGTCTCTTGTTCGTGATCTGGTACGATCTCGGGGTCGTCGGCGCGGCGGCCTTCGCCTTTCTGACCGCCCGCATCTTCATGCTGGCGAGCCGGATTCCCCCCGCCGTGGCGCCGGCTGCGTTGGCCGGGATTGTCGCCGTCATCACGCTCTCCATTTTCGGCGTCGCCGTCGCCCAGATCTGGTGGGTGACGCTGATCGACTGCGCCGTCATCGCCTTTGTCGTCTTGATCAAGGGCATTTATCGCACGCAGCGCCCGGCCGCCCCGCCGATCAACGCGGCGCTCGACACAGAGGACGACGAAGCGAATTCGAACGCCGAGCCGGACCAATGACGCTTCGCTCGACCGGACGCTGTTTTATTGAATCGAAGACCAAGACCATCGGCGTCGAACGGCGCAAGAGGGTCTTGCGGGAGCAGGGAAGCGGTTTTAACATCGGCCCATGATCGAGGCAGTCATCACCGTCAGAAACGCGCGCGAAGGCGACGCCCATGGTGTCGCGGAGGTGCATGACTCCGCGTGGCGGGACGCCTACCGCGGCGTCATACCCGGTCGCGAGCTGGAGCGCATGATTGCGCGGCGCGGACCGCGCTGGTGGCATTCGGCGATCGTCCGAGGCTCGCGGCTCCTCGTCCTTGATTTCGACGAAACGATCGGCGGCTATGTGAGCTACGGTCGCAACAGAGTGCCTTCCCTCGATTATGGCGGCGAGATTTTCGAACTTTACGTGGCGCCTGAGTTTCAGGGTCTCGGCTTTGGCAGGCGCCTGTTCGAAACCGCCCGCAAAGACCTGTCTGAACACGGCTATTCATCGTTTCTGGTTTGGGCGCTCGCCGACAACGAGCGGGCTGTGCAATTTTACGGCAGGCTTGGGGGCGTGAATGTGCGGCAGGCCAATGAGCGCTTTGGCTCCGAGGTCCGCGCGCGCCACGCTTTCGCCTTCGACTCGGCTCCGACTTGAAGCTTCGCTGAGCCTAGGGCATACCCGTTCCTGAAATGACCTTGAAGCGCGACCCGGCGGCGTCTATTGGATGCGCCTGTGCCGTCCCACCGATTCTCTTGGCAAGTCGATTTACCGATCGCACTCAACCGATGTCTTCGCCCCAGGAAGATGTCTTCGCTCCAAAGAAATGCCGAGGAAAAGCTGCGGACACGCAGCGTAAACGACCGTTTTAGAACCTTTCGTGGCAACCGGGAGACATCCATGCGTATCGACGCAATTTCCATCGGCAAGAACCCGCCTTTCGAAGTCAACGTCGTCATTGAGGTGCCGATCGGCGGTGAACCAATAAAATATGAAATGGACAAGGCGGCCGGGGCGTTGTTCGTCGACCGATTCCTCTATACTTCGATGCGCTATCCGGGCAATTACGGTTTCATTCCGCATACACTGTCCGAGGACGGCGATCCGTGCGACGTCATTGTCGCCAATACCCGCGCGATCGTTCCCGGCGCCATCATGAGCTGCAAGATCGTCGGCGTGCTGATCATGCGCGACGAGGCGGGGCAAGACGAAAAGATTTTGGCCGTTCCGTCCGCGAAATTGACCCAGCGCTATTCGAAGATCGAAAATTACACTGACCTGCCTGAAATCACGCTGCATCAGATCGAGCATTTCTTTGCGCATTACAAAGATCTCGAGCCCAATAAATGGGTCAAGCTCGAGGGCTGGCGCGATGCCGATACGGCGCGCAGAATCATCGTGGAGTCGATCGAACGGGCCAAGGCGGCCAAGACCGAGGCGAAGTAGCGGACGCTCCCCGCTACGCGCTCAGAACTTGCGCGTCAGCAGAAATACGCCCTGTTCGCCGAACAGGTTCCAGATCCAGGGTGCGCTATAAGCCAAAGGCTTGCCAAAACGGTCGAGCGCGACGCCGCGCTCGATGCGCGCGCCGATCGTGCGAACCAGCTCGGTGAAATCCTGGATCGTGCAGAAATGAATGTTCGGCGTCTCGTACCAGGGCAGGGACAGATTTTGCGTCACCGGCATGTGGCCGCCGAAAGCGATCTGCGCCCGGATGCGCCAGTGGCCGAAATTCGGGAAGGAGACGATGGCGCGCCTGCCGATCCGCAGCATGTCTTCAAGGACCGCGCGGGGATGGCGCGTGGCCTGCAGGGTCTGTGATAAAATTACATAGTCGAAGGAATCATCGGGATAGGCGCCAAGATCAGTGTCGGCGTCGCCCTGAATGACCGAAAGCCCCTGCGCGACGCAGTCGTTGACTCCGCGCTGGGACAATTCGATGCCGCGCGCGTCGACCCCCTTTTCCTCGGCGAGCAGGCGCAGAAGCGCGCCGTCGCCGCAGCCGACATCGAGAACGCGGCTGTTCGCCTCGACCATCGACGCGACGAGAAGGAGATCGACGCGCGCTGTCGTCTGTGACGCCTTCGCAGCTTTGATGGGCGTGGATGCGATGCTCAAGGCTTGGCCCGCAGCTTGGCCGGCGGCAGCCCGCGTGCGCGGGCCGCGGAATCGAGAAAGCCGCGCGAGGTTGCGATGAATTCGGGCACATTGAGCAGGAACGCATCGTGGCCGCGATCGGTCTCGATGTCGACGAAAGACACCGACGCCCCACCGGCGTTCAGCGCATGCACGATGGCGCGCGAGGCCGAGGTCGGATAAAGCCAGTCCGAATTGAAGGAGACGACGCAAAATCGCGCCTTCGCACCCTTGAAGGCGCGGGCGAGTGATCCGTCGTAATCGGCGGCGAGATCGAAATAGTCGCAGGCGCGGGTCATATAAAGATAAGAGTTGGCGTCGAAACGATCGACGAAGCTTAAGCCCTGGTGGCGCAGATAACTCTCGATCTCGAACTCGGCGTCGAATGAAAAGGCCGGCTTGGTTCGGTCCTGCAGCTTGCGTCCGAATTTGCTCTGCAGCGCATCGTCCGACAAATAGGTGATGTGGGCCGCCATCCTCGCGACCGCGAGCCCTTTCGTCGGGACGACGCCTTCCTCAAGATAGCGCCCCTCGCGCCAGTCGGGGTCCGCCATCACCGCCTGCCGGCCGACCTCGTGAAAGGCGATGTTTTGCGACGAATGCTTGGGGGCCGTGGCGATCGGCATGGCCGCGAAAATGCGCTCCGGATAGCTCGCCACCCATTGCAGCACCTGCATGCCGCCCATTGAGCCGCCGATGACGCAGAACAGATCGTCGACGCCAAGATGGTCGATCAGCATGGCCTGCGCCCGCACCATGTCCCTGATGGTGACGATCGGCAGGTCAAGACCATAGGGCCGTCCCGTCGCCGGATTGAGCGAAGCGGGGCCGGTCGTGCCCATGCAGCCGCCGACGACATTGGAGCAGATCACGAAATAACGGTCGGTGTCGATCGGGCGGCCGGGGCCGACCATCGTGGTCCACCAGCCGGGCTTGCCTGTGATGGGATGCTCGTTGGCGACATGCTGGTCGGCGGTCAGCGCGTGACAGACGAGAACGGCGTTGGATTTGTCGGCGTTGAGGGCGCCGTAAGTCTGATAGGCGATCGTCCATTGGTCGAGGCGCCCGCCCGCGTCCATCTGCAGGGCGCGGTCCGCGCTGAAATGCGCGACGAGGCTTTGCGGCGCGTCGACCTCGCGAAGGCCGTTTTTTTTAGGGGACGAAACCCCGCCATGGGCCCGGGTCAATGGCATGCCGATCGTTCGATATGGCGAACATTATGTCCGATATATGGGAGGCCACGGCGGCGAGTGTCAAGTTTCAGTCCGCGAATCTTCTCCGCAAAGCAATCGGCGGGAGAAGAATCCTCTCAATTTTCGACGCGAAAACGGGAGATATTCGCAGCCGGCGAGGTTCAGCTTGCGCGCTTCTGTCGCACGCCAGACTTCAGCGGGACGGCAAGCCGCGCGCCATCTTCGTCGAGGATAGCGAAATGATAGCCGCCGGATTCGTCGCGGCTCACCTTGTAGCGCAGGCGGTCCACCACATTATTGGATGCGTCGAAGGTGAGGATCGCGGGGCTCAAATTGGCGACTTCGTCGCCGTCGAGATAGACGGAGCTGCAAATGATCAGTTCGTCGCCGGGCTGGCAGGTGCGCGCGGCGGCGCCGTTCAGAATGCAGCAGCGCGAGCCGCGCTGGCCGAGGATCACATAGGTCGAGATGCGCGCGCCGGAGTTCTTGTTCCAGATGTCGACGAATTCGAGCGGCAGAATGCCTGCGGCCTCGCAATGGGCTGGATCGAGGGTGATCGAGCCGTGATAGTCGAGATTTGCGTCGGTGACGCGGATGCCATGCAGCTTTCCGCCTACGAGTTTTCTCATCGATTCCATTTCCGGTCGCAGCCCGGCCGCGTCGCCGCTGCTGCGCAAAGCTCCATCGCTTGGGGCTACCACACCTGAGGCGTCGTGTCGCCCCGGCGCGCGCCAACAGAGCCAAACGAGCAAGCGCCGGGCGCTCATGCCCTATTTCGAAGGTTTCGACAACAGAAATGGGGTTGGCCGCGTCGATTGTCAGGGCCGTTTCATCGGCTCCGATTGGCGAAACAAGGTGCGCTGCGATAGAAGCTTTGGCGTTCGGCCTGCATTTTGGGCCAAGCGGTTTGGCCTGAGCGATCATTGAGGCAAGATGTCAGATGTAGCAGCCGCGGCGATTGATCTCTGCCGCGCCCTCGTGCGGCGCCCCTCCGTGACGCCTGATGACGCAGGCGCGCAGGACGTGCTCGAGGGCCAGCTGAAGACGGCGGGTTTCTCGACGCACCGGATCATATTTTCGGAAAGCGGGACGCCCGACATCCAAAATCTCTACGCCCGCATCGGAACCGGCGCGCCGCATCTCGTCTTCGCCGGCCATACCGACGTCGTGCCGCCGGGAGACGCCGCGCGCTGGCGCTTTGATCCGTTCAGCGCGGAATTCAACGAGGGCGCGATCTACGGCCGCGGCGTCGCAGATATGAAAGGCGCCATCGCGGCCTTCGCCGCCGCCGCCATCGCCTTTGTCGAACGACATGGGACCGCAAAGGGGTCGATCAGTCTCCTGATCACCGGCGACGAGGAAGGTCCGGCGATCAATGGCACCGAAAAGCTGCTGCGCTTCGCGCATGAGAGCGGCGCGCGCTTCGACCATTGCATTCTTGGCGAGCCGACCAATCCGGATTCGCTCGGCGAGATGATCAAGATCGGCCGGCGCGGCTCGCTCAACGGGACCTTGAGTGTCAGGGGGCGCCAGGGCCATGTGGCCTATCCGCAGCGCGCCAAAAACCCGATTCCGTCTCTGGTTCGGCTCATTGCGGCGCTGACAGACTCGCCGCTCGACGCCGGCACAGCGCATTTCGACGCCTCCAATCTCGAAATCGTCAGCGTCGATGTCGGCAATCGCGCGTTCAACATCATTCCGGCCGAGGCGCAGGCGAAATTCAACGTCAGGTTCAACGATCTCTGGACCCCGCAGACGCTCGCCGCCGAGCTTGGCGAAAGGGCGGCGGCGGCGGCCGGGGAGGCCGACTATGAGCTGCGCTTCGAACCCTGCAACGCGCTGGCCTTCCTGACGCCGCCAGACGGCTTCACAGAACTTGTTGCAGCCGCGATCGAAAAGCACACGGGACGCAGACCCGTGCTCTCGACCAGCGGCGGGACCTCCGACGCGCGTTTCATCCGCGCCTATTGCCCGGTGGTCGAATTCGGCCTCGTCGGGGCGACCATGCACATGATCGACGAGCATGTCGCGGTGAAGGACATCGAGGTCTTGACCGCGATCTATTCGACCCTGCTCGAAGATTATTTCAACAGGGCGACACTTGCTCTTAATCCGCGTTGACCTGCCTTGGCAGCATGCGGTCGAGGGCGCCGTCGCGCTTGACGATGAGATGGTAGGCGGTTCCCAGTATATGCAGACCGAGGAGCGCGTAGAGCGCCCATGACAACACTTCGTGAACCTCCTCGGCGGTATGGGCGAGCGGCTTGTTCTCCGGCAGCGAGGGCAGGGTGAGGAGGCCGAAATAGTTGACGGCATGGTTGCTGGCGGCGGATGTAATATAGCCGCTGACCGGGAGGCCGAGCAGCACAAGATAGAGCAGGACGTGGCTGATTCTGGCGGTCCAGGCCTCCCAGGGTTCAAGCGTCCAGGGCAGCGGAGGGGCGGGGTTGAGCCCGCGCCAGAGAATCCGGAACGCGACAATCGCGAAAATCGTGACGCCGATCGATTTATGAATCAGGAACAGCGTCTGCTGCCAGGGATCGTCGCGCGCCATATTGATCATGACCCAGGCGATCGGCAGCGTCGCCAGCACCAGAATGGCGGTGATCCAGTGCAGCCATTGCGCGACGCCATTGTATCTGTCTGTCGCGGACGTGGAGAAACGAGCGGCGGTCATGGATGGTCCTGGCGTTTGGAGATTTCTTGCCGCCGGCCGGCGACTCGGCGTTCGCGGCTACATTATAGGTTTTGCGCGACGTTTTCATCAAGCCGGGGCGCCAGGCCAACTCCCGCATCCTCACGCCATCACGAAATGTTTTGATAATTTCAGCCCCTGGCCCTGATAGTTCGAGACCTCGCCTTCGCCATAGAGAACCTGTGGCGGCTCGGCCATTTTCTCATAGACGAGGCGGCCAATGATCTGGCCGTCTTCAAGGACGAAGGGCACTTCGTGGCTGCGCACTTCCAGCACGGCCCGCGCGCCGGGGCGATTGTGCGGCGCCGCGCCAAAGCCCGGATCGAAGAATCCCGCGTAGTGTACGCGGAATTCGCCCATCGCCGGGTCGATCGCCACCATTTCGGCGGCGAGGTCGCGCGGAATGTGCAGGCGCTCGTGCGAGGCGAGGATGTAAAACTCGCCGGGATCGAGGATCAGCCGGTTATCGGGCCGCGCGAAAACCTTGTCCCAGTAATCGCCCAGCGCATAGGCGCCGACGCGATCGACATCGAGAATGTCGGCGTGTTTTTGCGCGCGATAGCCGATGACGTCGCCATGCGCCGCCGTGCTGAGGGCGACGCGCACGACAAGGCCCTCGCGCAGGTTCAGATCGCCGTCGACGAGCGGCTGCGCCCGGTGATGCTGGAGCAGCTCCTTGTCGTCGATACGGAAGTCGGTGCGCTCCAGCTGCTGCGAGTTGAGCCGCCGGAAGCGAATCTGATTGAGCTTCGAGCCCTTCCGCACCCGCACCGAAAAACTGCGCGGCGACACCTCGGCGTAAAGCGGCCCCTCATAGGCGCGTGCGACACGGTCGAAGACGTCGGAGCGGTCGGTGATGAGGCGGGTGAAAATATCGAGGCGGCCCGTTGAGCTTTTCGGATTGGCGAGCGCTGAGATGCTGTCGGGCAGATGGAGATGTTCGAGCAGGGGGATGACATAGACGCAGCCGCGTTCGAGGACGGCGCCGTTCGAGAGATCGATCGCGGCTTCGTCGCGGGCGATGGCCCGCAATTGCTCCGTGACGGTTCGCTCTTTGCCAGGCAGGAAGCTCGCCCGGACGCGATAGGCGCGGTCCCCGAGCCGCAAATCGAGGCTCGCCGGCTGCAACTGGCTGTCTTCGACGAATTCCTCCGGCAGAATCATGCGCCGGCGCAGCATGATTTCGATCTTCTGACGCGACAGCAGCCCGAAATGCGGGCCGAAATCGTCCTGGTCCAGATTCGGGAAAAGCAGTTCCATGGCAGGCGGCGCCGTTCGCAAAGCAGGGTCGGGCGAAGCCGGAAAGCGCCGCCGGGGCGCTCCAGGGGAGAGCCAAGTTGCTTGAGATATAAGAAATAGGGGCGTAATCAACCGCGCAATTACCCATTCGGAGCGAAGATGAACCAATCTCCACCAAAACGCGGGGCGCGGAGCTTCCAGCCCGCCACGCAGCTCGTTCATGGCGGCGGAACGCGCTCGCCCTTCGGCGAGACCTCAGAGGCGCTCTATCTCACGCAGGGCTATGTCTTCGATTCGATGGAGGCCTGCGAGGCGCGCTTCAAGGGCGATGATCCCGGCTTCGTCTATTCGCGCTACGGCAATCCGACGGTCGCCATGTTCGAGGAGCGCATGGCTTTGCTGGAAGGGGCGGAGGCGGCCCGCGCCACGGCGACCGGCATGGCCGCAGTGACGGCGGCGCTGATGTCGCAGGTCAAGGCCGGTGATCACGTCGTCGCCGCCCGCGCGCTGTTCGGCGCCTGCCGCTACATCGCCGAGGATTTGCTGCCGCGTTACGGCGTCGCCTCCACTCTCGTCGACGGCGCCGATCTCGACCAGTGGCGCGCGGCGATGCGGCCCGAAACGAAGGTCGTTTTTCTGGAAAGCCCGACCAATCCCTGTCTCGACGTTTACGACATCGAGGCGATCGCCGCCATCGCGCATGAGAATGGCGCGCTCGTCGTCATCGACAATGTCTTCGCGACGCCGATCCTGCAGAAGCCGCTGACCCTTGGGGCCGATCTCGTCGTCTATTCCGCGACCAAGCATATCGATGGCGGCGGCCGATGTCTTGGCGGCGTGATCCTTGGCCGAAAGGAGCTGATAGAAGGCGATCTGCAGCAGTTCCTGCGCCAGACCGGACCGGCGCTGTCGCCCTTCAACGCCTGGGTGCTCCTGAAGGCGCTGGAAACCCTGTCGCTCCGGGTCGAGCGGCAGACGCAGAGCGCCGCGCGGATCGCCGATTTTCTGGCCGCGCACCCAAATGTCAGCCTTGTCCGCTATCCCGGCCGGGCCGATCATCCGCACGCGGCGCTCGCCAGGCGGCAGATGTCGGGCGGCGGCACCCTCGTCGCATTCGAAATCGCCGGCGGCAAGCGCGCCGCCTTCGCCTTTGCGCGGGAGCTGCAGCTCATCAAGATTTCGAGCAATCTCGGCGACGCCAAGAGCCTCATCACCCATCCGGCGACGACGACGCATCAGCGGCTGACGCCGGAGGCCCGGGCAGCGCTCGGCGTCAGCGAGGGCATGGTGCGGCTATCGGTCGGCCTCGAGGACGCTGGCGACCTCATCGAGGATCTCACGGGCGCGCTCGGCGTCCTCGACCGCCCGGGACTTGCGGCGGAATGATGGGACGGGCGGCGCCGTAAAAAGCACGGCGCCATTTTCCTGCGAGCCAAGCTGTGATAGCTTAGCCCGATGGCTGCGTTCGTCCCGCCGCCGCTTCCACTCAGATTGCGAAGATGTATAGCACCGTCACCCACGATATTCAGATCACTGTCCTGCCCGAGTTCGTTCCGGAGCGCTCCGACGCCGATCAGGCGACGTTTTTCTGGGCCTACACGGTCGAGATAGCCAATCAGGGCGACAAGACGGTGCAGCTCACCGCGCGGCACTGGAAAATCACCGACGGCAATGGCCGGCTCGAAGAGGTGCAGGGGCCGGGCGTCGTCGGCGAGCAGCCGATTTTGAAGCCGGGCGAGACGTTCCGCTACACGTCGGGATCGAATCTTACGACGCCTTCGGGCATCATGACCGGGGCGTATCACATGGTTGACGAGAACGGCGTCGCTTTCGAAGCGCAAATTCCGGTTTTTTCGCTTGATTCGCCATTCGCCCGCCGCGTCCTCAACTGAACGGGCGGGGGGCCATGTCGTCGACGCACAAGCCCTCCGAACATAGATCGTTCGCGCCGAACGGCGCCGACGGGCGGCTCGAGGCGGCGATCGAGATGCTGACGCGCCTCATCGGCTTCGATACGGAAAGCTCGAAAACCAATCTTCCTCTCATCGCCTCGGTTGAGGATTACCTCCGCTCGATTGGCGTCGATTATGTGAAAGTTCCCAATGCGACGGGCGACAAGGCCGCGCTATTTCTGACCATCGGACCGAAGATCGATGGCGGCGTGGTCCTGTCAGGCCATACCGATGTCGTGCCGGTCGAGGGCCAGACCTGGACCAGCGATCCGTTCCGCCTGCGTCGCGAGGGCGGGCGCCTGTTCGGGCGCGGCGCCTGCGACATGAAGGGCTTCGACTCGATCTGCCTCGCCATGATCCCGGAGTTCCAGAAAGCGAATCTGTCGCGTCCGATCCATATTCTGCTCAGCTATGATGAGGAAACGACCTGTCGCGGGCCGCTCGACACGATCGCGCGCTTCGGCGCCGATTTGCCGCGCCCGGGCGCCGTTCTCGTCGGCGAGCCGACGCTGATGCAGGTGGCGGACGCGCATAAGGCGATCGTCACCTATCGGACCACCGTGCACGGCCATGAGGCGCATTCCTCGAAACCGTCGCTCGGCGCCAATGCGGTCGAGACGGCCTGCGATCTCGTCTGCGAATTATATCGGTTTGGCGAACAGCTGGCGCGCGAGGGCGATCCGTCTGGCCGGTTCGATCCGCCAGCCTCGACGATCGCGGTCGGGGTCATCAACGGCGGCTCCGCACGCAACATTCTCGCCAAGCAATGTGCGTTCGACTGGGAGTTCCGCAGCCTGCCGCATGTTCCGCAAAATCTGGCGGAAGCGCATCTTGAGGCCTATATCGCGCGCGTCGCCCGGCCGAAGCTCACGCGCTACGCGAAGGACGCCTATATCGAAACCGTCTCCGAAGTCGAGGTGCCCGGCCTGCTGCCGGAGCCGGGTTCGCAAGCGGAGAGTTTGGCCCTGAAGCTCGCGCGTTCCAATCATACGATCAGCGTGCCATTCGCGACCGAAGCCGGCCAGTTCCAAGCCGCCGGCGCGCCGACCGTGGTCTGCGGCCCGGGCTCGATCGATCAGGCGCACCAGCCGGATGAATATATCGAGATCGCGCAGATGGAGGCCGGCATCGCCTTCATGCGGCGGCTCGCGGCGGAGCTAAGCTGAGGCCTGCGACCGAGCTTGAGCTGCGCAGATGGTAAAACTTTGCCCTCACGGCTCCAACACGGAATCCCAGTAAAGGTAATCCATCCAGCTTTCGTGCAGGTAATTGGGCGGAAACAGCCGGCCGTTCTGGTGCAGGTCGTTGACGGTTGGCTGGTAGGGCTTGTGGCTCGGCCACATATGCGCTTCGCCGGGAAGCAGGTCGCTCTTGCGCAGATTGCAGCTGGAGCAGGCCGCGACGACATTTTCCCAAGTCGTCGTCCCGCCCTTGGAGCGGGGAGTCACATGATCGAAGGTCAGATCATGGCGTGAGCCGCAATATTGGCAGCTGAAACGGTCGCGAAGGAAAACGTTGAATCTTGTGAAGGCCGGATGGCGCGATGGCTTTATGTAAGTCTTCAGCGAAACGACCGAGGGGAGCAGCATCTCGAAGTTCGGACTTCGAACCGCCTTGTCATAGTTGGAGACGATGTTCACGCGCTCCAGAAAGACGGCTTTTATCGCATCCTGCCACGACCAGAGCGACAATGGATAGTAACTCAGCGGCCGGAAGTCGGCGTTGAGCACGAGCGCCGGACACGCTTCCGGCGAAGTAGTTGGATGGAAATGGACCGTCAACTCCGGCGCCTCTCCTTCAAGCGTTTTCCGCTTTAGCGTCTGGGGCTTAGCGCGTCAATGCTATTCGGCCCGGAGCGACGGCGGCGATTCGCAAGGATAGTGTACGGTGCGGATGACGGCGATGTGAAGGCTGTTCCGGTGCAAGCGCCGGATCCAGGCATCAATCCGAGGTGAAGATCCTGGGTTCAGACCGAAATCATCGCGTCGGAATCGGCGCGCCGCTGCGATAATCGTAAAAGCCGCGTTGCGTCTTGCGCCCAAGCCATCCGGCTTCGACATATTTGACGAGCAGGGGACAGGGGCGATATTTCGAATCGGCCAGCCCCTCATGCAGCACTTGCATGACAGAAAGAACGGTGTCGAGGCCGATGAAATCGGCGAGCTGCAGGGGCCCCATCGGATGGTTGGCGCCGAGCCGCATCGCCGTGTCGATCGCGTCCACGGATCCGACGCCCTCGTAAAGCGTATAGATCGCCTCGTTGATCATCGGCAAAAGAATGCGGTTGACGATGAAGGCGGGAAAATCTTCCGACACGGTATAGGTCTTGCCGAGTCGCACGATCAGCTCCTTGGCCGTTTCGAACGTCTCGTTTTCGGTGACGATGCCGCGGATGACTTCGACGAGCTGCATGCGCGGCACGGGATTCATGAAATGAATGCCGATGAAGCGCTCGGGCCGGTTCGTCACCGAGGCGAGCCGCGTGATCGAGATCGAGGACGTATTCGAGGCCAACATCACATTCGGCGGGAGCGCGGCGCAAAGCTTGCTGAAAATCTTGCGTTTGACTTCTTCGTTTTCGGACGCCGCCTCGATCACCATGTCGCAATCGCGCATCGCCTCGTAATCGAGCGCAGAATGGATGCGGCCGAGCGCCGCCGCCTGCGCCGCTTGGTCGATCAGCTGACGGTCGACCTGTTTTGCGAGACTCGACTCGATCACGGCGATTCCGGCGGCGATGCGTTCCGGCGAGATATCGTTGAGGGCGACGTCGATTCCAGCGAGCGCGCAGACCTGGGCGATTCCGGTGCCCATCTGTCCAGCGCCAATCACCCCGATCTTGTTGATGTTCATTTCATCTACCCATCACCGCGTCATTCATGGATCCGGACCCGGTTCCGAACAGTGCGGACTCGGGCGCGGCGTTCAAGGCGCCGGCTCATCCTGCGGGGGCGCAGCCGTTGAGGTCAAACCGGCGCGCCGGCAATCGAACCAAGCTGTCTTCTAGAACGGATCCCACTTCTTGACCATAATCAATATCATGCTGCGGAGCATGGGCGCACATGGCCCGGCTTGCGGGACGCGAAGGCGCCATCGTCCGCGCCGCGCCATTTGGTCGGGCACGTCTTTTTGCCGCGTGATCGAGCCAGCGTTGCGGCTTTTGCCTGCGCTCGCGATCTTCGTCGCCCCTGGACATCAGCAGGCGATCCAGAAGCCATTTCCTGATTCTGATGAAGCGGATAACAAACTTAAGCTTTCATTGCACAATCCAACGCTGAGGCGCCGCGCTGTCCGCTTTGCCCGAAAGCGCAGGCGCCGGCCGCGCCCGCGCCCGCGCTCAGACTGCGTCGACGCTCTCGAGAACGCCGCGCGCGCTTTCCGCCGCCGCGACCGTCAGGAAGCGCGGCCCCGGCTCGCCCTGGAAATTGTAAGATCCGACATGGGTGAGCTTGCCCTCGGTGTCGAGCCAGATCTTGCCGCCGATGTCGCGCCAGCGCTGGCAAAAGCCGAAATCCTCGCTGACATAGGCGTTGGTGTCCTTGTCGATCATGCAGTCGAAAAGGGCGTAATTATCGCGGCCGCCGGCAGCGTTTGAAAAGGCGTGGGCGCTGGCGTAGCGGGTTTGCGGGTAGGCCTCGATCATACGCTCGATGACCCGCCGTTTCAGCAGCATGAAGCCGCCGCCGCAATAGATAGCCGTGGCGAAGCGCCCCCCTCGCGCGCGTTCGGCGCCGGGGCAGAGCGTCCCGACATAGAGCAGGGGGGCGGCCTGAAAGCTTTCCGCCTTCGTGGCGGCGCGCCGGATCGCTGCGTTGCTCCAGTCGATCACTTTCAGCGGATAGACGCCGGCGACGAAATCCTGATCGAAGCTCAGCATCTGGAACACCTGCTCCGCCTCAAAACTGATGTCGGCGTCGACGAACAGGAGGTGGCTCGCCTGCGGCGTCTGCAGGAACTGGCTGACGAGGGTGTTGCGGCTGCGGGTGATCAGCGAATCATGGCCGAGCAAGGCGAGCGCCGCGTCGAAGCCCGCGGGTCCCGCAAATTGCATAAGGCCGAGGATCGATTGCATGTAATGCTGGGAGACGAGGCCCCCGAAGCAGGGGGTCGCGACGAACACCATCGGTCGCGGCGCGGGTTGCGTCATGCTGGTCTCCTGGTGGCTCCACGAGGTTTTGCGGCGCGCGCCGCCACCGCAGCGAAGGCCTCCTCCCGCGCCAAGCCTTACCTGCTGAAACATGCGCGAGGCCGTCCGAGGACCCTCGGCCTCGTCCCCTTTTGCGCCGCCGTTAAGGCTAACAAACGGTGAATCCCCCGGGCCGATGATTTTCCGCTAACATCTTGCTTGCTGGCCTCCTCGCCCGTCGCTGATGTGGCGGACTCGGGGTGGCGGACTTTCCGGAAGCGCCGCCTTCCTTCGATACGCCCCTTTTATTGATTTCGAGGATATGGGATTTGCGTGAGATGTCGTCCGAAAGATCGTCAACGTCGCTTTTCACGACGCAAAAGCCAGTTTCGTTTGGCGCGAGACTCGCCGCGTCGGACCAGTTCTCAGCCTTGTTCAAGGACGGTATGGACCTTGTCGGCGACGCCGCGGCCTATCTCGACGGCGCCGGCCGCGAGCAGGCTCAGGCGCTGCCGCGACCGGTCGCGCTCGCCTATGCGGTCGAGAGCATGCGGCTGACCACGCGCCTGATGCAGATCGCGTCCTGGCTTCTGCTGCAGCGCGCCGTCAACGAAGGCGAACTCACCCGCGCTGAAGCCTCGAGCGAAAAGCGGCGCATCCATCTGTCGCGCCAGGAGGCCGTCTCGACGGATGAACTTCTGTCGGCGTTGCCGCTGCGCCTTTGCGAGCTCGTCGAGATGTCGCTTCGGCTACAGGCGCGCATCCGCCATTTCGATGCGATGCTGCATCGGACTGATGGCGATCTCGCCCGCGCCCCCGCGCCAAGTCCGGTCGAAAGCCAGATTGCGTTGCTGCGGGCGGCGTTTCCGGGCTGATAAAGTCCTGAAGGCCCGCGCGCTTACGCTGCGTCCGGCTGCGAAAAGCAGCGGATGTCGGCGCTGGCCTCGGGAAAAGCCGCTGCCAGCGCCTCCACGTCGCCAATTTCGACATCGGCCGGGACGACCCCCGGCCATTCGGTGCTGGCCCCGAGAAACCAGCGCCGCGCGCCGGAAAGGCGGGCGGTGTGGAAGGTCGAACCGGGAATCAGAAGCTGCACGCATTGCCCGGCGCGAAGGTCAGGGCCGACGATCACGCGCTCCGGCGCGCCATTCGCGTGAAGCAGCAAAACCTCGAGTGGATCGCCAAGATAATAATGGTAGAGCTGGTCGTTACGGATGCGATGCAGTTTTACCGGCGCGGCGGGCGTCACCAGAAAATAGAGCGCCGACCCAAGCGGGCGGCCGTCCGCGAAAGGCGCCGGCAAGCCGCCTGGCGCGATAGGCAGGGCGCTGCGCCAAGTTTCGCGCACGAAGCCGCAGGTCGCATTCGCTTCAAGGCCGAGAAGCGCGCGCACGTCCTCGGCCGTCATTTCGCTTGAAACGGCGAGGTCGCCGCCCGCGCTCACTTCTTGCCGAAATTCAGACCGGCGAAGCGCGAATTGAAGCGCGAAAGGCGCCCGCCGCGATCGAGCAGCTGCGCCGACCCGCCGGTCCAGGCCGGATGAGTCTTGGGGTCGATGTCGAGGTTGAGCGTCGCGCCCTCGGAGCCATAGGTCGAGCGCGTCAGGAATTCGGTTCCATCGGTCATGACGACCTTGATCAGATGGTATTGCGGATGAATATCGGCTTTCATCGGAAAATCCTGTAAATTCTGCAAGGCTTCAGGCCGGCCCGCGAGGGGAGAGGCGACCGCCAGCGCGGCCACGGAATGCGTCAAGGCCGGCGAAGGGTCGATCATGACTGGAAGGACGGGCCTATAGCAAAGGGTCTCGCCCGTGACAAGGCCAAAGGCTCCAGCGACCCGCGCGGCTTTACTCGCGCGCGCCGATTGTGTACCGGAGAAGGCCCTCCACCGCGCCGGGAATCATCGTTTCAAAAAAGCGCTTTATGCGCTCGGTCCGATCCGGGATCGAACCGGCGGCGGGGCGAGCGCCTTTATAGGCGCTGAAATTTTTTTTAAGAGCGAACCAGATCTATGGCGAATGTGGTGGTGGTCGGCGCCCAATGGGGCGACGAAGGCAAGGGCAAGATTGTCGACTGGCTGTCGATCGAGGCCGATATCGTGGTGCGTTTCCAGGGCGGCCACAACGCCGGGCATACGCTCGTCATCGGCGATCAGGTTTATAAGCTGGCGCTGCTGCCATCGGGCATCGTGCGGCCCGGCAAGCTTTCGGTGATCGGCAATGGCGTCGTGCTCGATCCGCATCATCTTGTCGACGAGATCGAAAGGATCGCGAAGCAGGGCGTCACTGTATCGCCCGAAAATCTGAAGATCGCCGACAATGTCACGCTGATTCTGGCGCTGCACCGCGAACTCGACGCCCATCGCGAATCCGCCTCGGCGGAAGGGCTGAAGATCGGCACGACCAAGCGCGGCATCGGCCCCGCCTATGAGGACAAGGTCGGCCGCCGCGCGATCCGGCTTTCCGATCTTGCCGAACCCGAATTGCTTGACGAGAAGATCGGCCGCCTGCTCGCCCATCATGATCCGCTCCGGCGCGGCCTCGGGCTCGAGCCCATCGCGGCCGCAACCGTCAGGGCGGAGCTTGAGGAGATCGCGCCGAAGATTTTGCCCTATATGGATTCGACCTGGGATCTTCTCGAGACCGCGCGGCGGGCTGGCAAACGCATCCTGTTCGAGGGCGCGCAGGGCGCGCTGCTCGACGTCGACCATGGCACCTATCCCTTCGTCACGTCGTCGAACACCGTCGCCGCCAACGCCGCGACCGGGTCGGGACTGGGCCCCAAGGCGATCGGCTATGTTCTCGGCATCGCCAAGGCCTATTCGACGCGCGTCGGCGGCGGCCCATTTCCGACGGAATTGCTTGACGAGACCGGTGCGCGGATCGGCGATCGGGGCCATGAATTCGGCACCAACACGGGCCGGCGCAGGCGCTGCGGCTGGTTCGACGCCGTGCTGGTGCGGCAGACTGTCAAGACGTCAGGGATCGACGGCATCGCCCTCACCAAACTCGATATTCTCGACGGCTTTTCCGAAATCAAGGTCTGCGTTGGTTATCTCCTCGACGGCGTGCGCATCGACCGCTTTCCGGCGAGCCAGGCGGCGCAGGCGCGCGTCGAGCCGATTTACGAGACGATCGAAGGCTGGGACGGCGTTACGGCCGGCGCGCGCTCCTGGGCGCAGCTGCCGGCGCAGGCGATTAAATATGTTCGCCGCATCGAGGAGTTGATCGAGGCGCCGGTGGCTCTGCTATCGACCAGTCCTGAGCGCGCCGATACAATTCTCGTCCACGATCCGTTCCGGGATTGAGCGGGAGCGCTGCCGCGGACCGCCTTTCCGCCACGATATAAGCAGCTTATGCATTTGACGGATGAACGCTTTAGGGGTCTGAACGGGACATGGCCGATTATTACCCGCTGATCGCCAAGGCCGTCGCCGGCCTGCCCAGTTCGACGCCGGAAACGCGCAGCGCCATTTATCAGCGCGCCCGGAACGCGCTGCTCGGGCAATTGCGCCGCCTCGAGCCGCCGATCCCGGAAAGCGACGTCGCGCGGGAGAGCGCGTCTTTGGAAGTCGCCATCGCGCGACTTGAGGCTGAACTGGCTCCGCCGCCGGACATTGAGTCGAGCATCGAGGCGCTCGCGGAGGCGTCCGTCGAGGCGCACGAGCCGAAGCCCGAACCCGAACCAAGCCCGGTAGCGCAGCCTGTCGACCAGACGATTTCCGACTCGCCTTTGCCGGTCGCGGCGGAAGCCCCGCCTGAGACAATCGAGGCGCCGCCACCGCCATCCGAAGCGTCCGCGCAGCCTTTCGCGGAAGAGTCTGTCGCTGAAAAACCTTCTGAGGCGGCTCCAGAAGTCGCGCCGGCGCCGTTGGAGGCGGAGGCGCCCCCGGTCGAAGCCGCCGCCGAAGGGCCGGAGGCGACGCCTCCGGCTGCAAGAGCGCGCGTGGCGCCGCCGCCGGCGTTTTTCAAGCTGCGGGGGGATAAGCCCGGGCCATCCGCGCCGCCCGCTTTCTTTCGACCGCCAATCTCGCCGTTGCAAAGACCCGAGGGTCTTGCCGGGCGCCGCCCACCGGGGTCAGCGCCCAGTTTTCGGTCGCCCTTGTTTCCATCGCCGCCAGGATCGGCCCTGGTCACGGAGGTCGACGCGGACGCGCGTTCATTCGTTCCTGCGCGACCCGCCAGCGCCGGCGACGCGGCCCCCGTCTTGCCGGGACCTCCCCGTGAGGAGCCTCCGCTGCCGGATTTTGGCGCGGGGAGGGCGTTTTTCGAGGAACCCGACGCAAACGGCTTCGGCGATTTCGAGCGGGAGACGCGCTCCGAGGCCGTCCCGGAGGACGCAATCGAGGAACCAGGCGCGGATGAGAGCCAATCGCTCAATCGCATTTCGGCCGCCCTGGCGAAGCCGCGGCCGGAGGCGCAACGCCCGTTCGCGCCGCAGCCCGCGCGGGGCGATGCGGCGCCGCGCAGGCTTTGGATCGTTGGCTTTGTCGTGGGCCTCATGGTCTTTCTGGTCGCCGTCGCAGCCTTTCTCCTGCGCGATCGGCCCGAGGATTTGCGCCAGAAGGCGGCGACGCCTGTGATCGCGCCCGAAACGGGTTCGAACGGCAAGATCGTCGATCGCGTTGGTTCCAGCTCCGACGCGGCGCAAGGCGCGTCCGCGTCGTCTTCCGCCGATAACGCGGCGGAGCAGGACGCTTCCGCGGCGAGGAGCGCGGCGGCGGGCGAAGGCGCGCCGCCATCCTCGGGCGGCCGGGCTGCGCTTCTCGTCGAAGCGCCTGGCGAACCGGCGAAGGTGAAAACCTATCTCGGCACGGTCGTCTGGAAGGTCGACAATGTCAGCAATGGGCCCGGCGATCCATTGAGCATGTCGGTTCGCGCCGAGATCGACATTCCGGATGAGAAACTGGAGACGGATGTGACCCTCCAGAAGAATTTCGACGGCGGCCTGCCGGCCTCGCATACGATAAAAATCCAGTTCGTTGAGGGAGCGGGCAGCCCGCTTGGCGCCATTCAGCAGATTAGCGTGCCGCAGATGCGGCGCGAGGACACGGCGACCGGAGACGCCCTCAGCGGCATTCCGGTTGCGATAACGGATAACTCGTTTCTCGTCGGCCTGACGCGTGGCGGCGCCGAGGTTAACAACCTCGATCTTCTGACGACGCGCCAATGGATTGACGTGCCAATGCTCCTCAGCAACGGCAAGATCGCCAAATTGACCTTCGAAAAGGGCTCCGGCGGGAATCGCGCGATTGCCGACGCGCTGGCCGCCTGGAAGGTTCAATAAGCCTCGGTCGAAGCCGGGCTCAGTCGAAAGCGGCGATTTCGGCGCTGACTCGATAGGCGAGGCTGCGCAAATCGACCTCGCTCTGCGGCCCGGCGAGTGTGTAGATCGCGTTCGCCTGGCGCCAGCTGATCGCGCTGTCCGTTCCGCTCGAGGGAAACTTTTCCGCGAAATTGTAGGGGCCCGGTCCGCGTCCATACTCGCCCCGCGCGATGCACAGCGCGACGGCGGGGGCCGCCGCTTTGGCGTAGAACAGGCAAAACATCTGTTCGTCGGGATCGCCGCTCCGGGCGGGCGCCGTCCGCATGCCGACGAGTGTGAAGCCGGCTCCTGACAGGTTGGGAACGATGAGAGACGCCTGATTTGCGGGCGGACGCGCATTTTCGGGCGGCTTCCCGGATGCGCCGGCGTGTTGCTGCGGCGCGAAAGCCCTCAGAGCGGCCACCGTGCGTGCCGCCAGAGCGTGGTCGGCTGACGCGGGCGCCGGCGTGTGGAGCGCGGCGTCGGACGCCGGCGCGTGGAGGCGATCGACGAAATAGGCGCCAGCGAGAGCCGCGAGGGCGCCCGCCGCGAATATCGCGACCATGGCGAGCGGCCCCGCGCCGCCGCGCCAGAGCCCGCCTGCGGCGACGGCGCCCCTGCGCCAAAACCGGAGCCCCTGCGTCGATGCTTGCAAATCGGCGCGGGGCGTTTCAGCGCTGGGCCGAAGCAGGCGCAGGCATGCGCGCCTGCTGGAGGGCGCTGGCAACAATATGGATGTTGGCGCCGGTTCCGCTTCGATCGGCGCGAAAGCGGCTCGGATGACCTGCTGTTGCCGTCGCCAGTTCTCGACGCGCGCCGCGTGGATGGGCGACGTCTTGAGAAAGGTCTCGATGGCGCCGCGCCGCTCCGGCTCGATCTCCCCATCCAGGAAGCTGTGCAGTTCGTCGTCTCCGGGTGGGGGAAAGGGGCCTCTCACGCTGGCCAATCCGCTATTTGACGAGACGTAGATGCGGCGCGTGCGGTCTCTCCCGGCGCCACGCGGGCTCCGCCAGCAAGTTCGCTGGAAGTTTGTCACGGGCGCGGCCGAGACGCGCGATGAGGATGGAACGCGAGATTTTAAGGATGCGCGCCGCCCGCGAATAAGGGAATCCCTCAAGGACGACGAGCAGGAGGGCTTCGCGTTCCTCAAGCTTCAGGCCGAGCAGCGCGCTGGACAGGGTGTCGTTGGAGACGGGGAAATGCGTCAGCGTTTCGTGCGGATGGCCGTCGGCGCGGGCGCCTCCGGCTTTGATCAAGGCGCTCGCGCCATGCGCGCCATGCGATGGGGCGCCGCCAAGCTCCACGGCGCGCACACGCTCCCGATTGAGCAGGACGAGGGCGGCGTAGGCTTCAATTTCGAGATCGTGCGGGGGAGGAGAGGCGCCCCCCGCGAAAACCTGCCGCAGCGCGGCGCCGACGAGCGCATCCGCAGCCTCGCTCGGCCCCGGAAAGGCGCAAGTGAGAGCTCGGGCGCAACGGCGCAATCTCGGCGCGATCAGGTTGAGATCAGCACGCAAACTCACTTTGGCACTCCACCCCTGGTCGCCTCCAGACCGTCACCCAATCGCCCTTTGCGAGACCCCGATGATAATAACGCGCCGCCCACCTCCGTCTATCGGCGAAATAAATTTTGGCGATCAGGGCGGCGGCTACGGCGTCTTGGCGCTATCGGGAACCTTGCGTTGGGCAGCGATAGTCCTTAAACGCGGCGGAAGCAGCGGCCGTTCCATCGATCGCATCCCTCATTCAGGTCCGAATCGAGAATGACGCAACCGGAAGTCAATACGCCCCGCACGCCCCGTTCAGACATTCTCGCTGGTAAACGCGGCTTGATTCTTGGACTGGCCAATAATCGGTCGATCGCCTGGGGAATCGCGAAGGCCGCGTTCGACGCCGGCGCCGAACTCGCCTTCACCTATCAGGGCGAGTCGCTGGAGAAACGGGTGCGTCCCCTCGCCGCCGAGCTCGGCGGCCACGTTCTTGGCCATTGCGACGTCACCGATGCGGAGAGCCTCGACGCCATCTTCGCGGAAGTCGAACGGATCTGGGGCGGGCTCGATTTCGTCGTCCATTGCGTCGCCTTCTCCGACAAGGACCAGTTGACGGGCCGCTACGTCGACACCAGCGCCGAAAATTTCAACAATACGCTGCTGATCTCCTGCTATTCATTCACGGCCGTCGCCCAGCGCGCCGAAAAGCTCATGCGCGATGGCGGCGCCATGCTGACGCTCACCTATTATGGCGCCGAGAAATGGATGCCCCATTACAATGTCATGGGCGTCGCCAAGGCCGCGCTTGAGGCGAGCGTGCGCTATCTCGCCGCCGACCTCGGCGAGAAGAATATCCGGATCAACGCCATTTCGGCCGGACCGATCAAGACGCTTGCGGCCTCGGGGATCGGCGATTTTCGCTATATTCTGAAATGGAATGAGTATAACGCGCCGCTGCGCCGCTCGGTCACCATCGACGAAGTCGGCGAGAGCGCGGTTTTTCTGCTGTCGCCGATGGCGCGCGGGATCACCGGCGAAATTCTCCACGTCGATGCGGGCTATCATGTTGTCGGCATGAAAAATCCGGCCGCGCCCGATATCGCGGTGCTCGGCAATTAACGACCATTCAAGGTATGGCTCGCATCACGCATGAAAAAGACAGGATAACCTTCTAAGCTAACAAGGCTCTTCAGATTTTGTAGCTCTGGAAGGGCGTCCCGCGCCTTAACTTGGTGAAGCCTCGCCAAGGTCATTTTTACGTGGATAATCAGCTCGAATTGGGGATCTGCCGGCATCGCGGTCTCTTCGTTCACCGCGCATTCATGGGAAACCCTCAAAGTCCTGGTTTGGCGAATTTGAACGGTCGGCCGGAACGGGGGCGAGCCCTGTCTGCGCCAGAACCAATTTGATCGAATTATGGAACAGCTGTGCATTTCCATGTCATAGAACCGTCCGGCTCTATTGAATGAAACAGGGACGAACATGTCGCATCTTGCGATAGCCGAAGCTTTTCCTCCAAAACGCGACGGCTTGGACCCGTGCCTTGGCGGGGACTCCGTTCTGCGCGGCCTTGATCGGCCCGATTTCATCCGCGACGAACTGCTCTGCGAGATTTTCGCGGGTTCCGCCGCTCTTGATCCCGACGGCGTCGCCATGGTGACGCGCGACGGCAAGCTCACCTACGCGGAGGTCGACGCCAAGGCTGAGGCCATCGCGCGGGGCCTCGTGCGCAAGGGGCTGCGCCCCGGCCATGTCGCGGGCCTCTGGATGGCGCGCGGCCACGACCTTCTGATCGCCCAGATCGCCATCGCCAAGGTCGGGGCGGCCTGGCTGCCTTTCGACGGCGATGCGCCGGTCGAGCGAATCGCCGTCTGCCTCGAAGACGCCGAAGCAAAGGGCATTCTGGTCTCGCCAGACTTTGTCGCAAAACTCGAAGGCCGTACGGCGTGTCCGGCCTGGACGATTCGCGAACTGATCGACCCGGCCGACGCGAGCAAGGTCGACGCCCGCGCGCTCGGCGCGACGCCGGAAACGCCCGCCTATCTCATCTACACATCTGGCTCCACGGGCACGCCGAAAGGCATCGTGATTTCCGGCCGCAATATCTGTCACTATTTGCGCTCCGCCAACGAGGTCTATGGCCTGCGGGAGAGCGACGTCGTTTTTCAGGGCGCCTCCGTCGCCTTCGACCTTTCGATGGAGGAGATCTGGCTGCCTTATCTCGCCGGCGCGACGCTGTTCGTTGCGACGCCCGAGATTTTGGGCGAGGCCGAGAAACTGCCCGAGATCATGGAGGCCAACCGCGTCACTGTGCTCGACACGGTGCCGACGCTGCTGGCCCTGCTGCCGCGCGACGTCGCCACATTGCGGGTGATCATCCTGGGCGGCGAAGCCTGTCCGCCGGCGATCGCCAATCGCTGGTGCAAGCCGGGCCGGCGGATCTTCAACTCCTACGGCCCGACCGAGGCGACTGTTGTCGCCACCGTGGCGGAGGTCGCCGCCGGCGCGCCGGTGACCATCGGGCGGCCGATCCCGAATTACAGCTGCTATGTCGTCGACGAGCGGCTGAAGATCGTCGCATCCGGCGTCGAAGGCGAATTGCTGATCGGCGGCCCCGGCGTCGCCCGCGGCTATCTTCGCCGCCCCGAGCTGACGGCCGAGAAATTCATCGCCAACCCCTTCGCCGCCGGCGATGGCCAAATCGGCGATCCGATCCTTTATCGCTCGGGCGACGCGGTGGCGCTCGACGGCAATGGGGATCTTCTCTTTCGCGGCCGCATCGACGATCAGGTCAAGGTGCGCGGCTTCCGGGTGGAGCTTGGCGACATCGAGGCCAAGCTCGGAGAAATCGAAGGCGTCGCCAACGCCGCCGTCGTTCTGCGCAGCGATGACGGGATCGAACAACTCGTCGCCTTCATCGTCCCCGCGGCGCCCGAAGCGCCTGACGCGGCCGAGGCGGCGCTCGAGCCGCAAGCCCTGCGCGCAACGCTGCGGGCGAAACTGCCCGCCTATATGGTTCCCGCCCGATTCGAGACGATTTCGAGCCTGCCGAAACTGTCCTCCGGCAAGGTCGACCGCAAGAGCCTGAAGCTCATCCCACTCGCCGTGGCCGACGTCGGCGACGCGCAGGAGGAGCCGCGCACGAAGACCGAGGCGAGCCTGCTCGCCGCCGCCAGGGAGGTGCTGCCGCCGCAGCCGATCCCGTTCGACGCCGATTTCTTCACCGATCTTGGCGGCCATTCGCTGCTGGCGGCGCGCTTCATTTCGATCGTGCGCAAGACGCCCGCGCTCGCCCGCATCACCTTGCAGGACGTTTATGCGGCCCGCTCGCTGCGCGCCATCGGCGAAATGATCGACCGCAAATGGGGGCATGTCGCGCGCGAGGAAAATCTGTCCTTCGCGCCGCCGCCCTTGCTGCGGCGCTTCCTGTGCGGGTTGGCGCAGGCGCTGAGCCTTCCGCTCATCCTTGGCCTCGTCAGCGCGCAATGGCTTGGCGTTTTCGTCAGCTACATGCTGCTGACCGGCGCCGACGCCTCGCTGCTTGAGGAAATTCTTTCTCTCATCACGGTCTATATGTTCATCAATATCGCCACGGTGGCCATCGCCATCGGCGCGAAATGGCTGATCATCGGGCGCACGAAGCCGGGGCGCTATCCCTTGTGGGGCGTCTATTTCTTCCGCTGGTGGCTGGCCCGGCGCTTCGTCGGGCTCGTCCATATCAAATGGTTCCAGGGCTCGCCTTTCATGCGGTTCTACCTTCGCGCGCTTGGCGCGAAGGTTGGCTCCGACGCGATCATCGGCGAGGTTGACGCTGGGGCGATCGACCTCGTCTCGATCGGCGCCGGCGCCAGCATCGGCTCGATCGCCAACATCGCCAATGCGCGGGTCGAGGGCAATGAACTCGTGATCGGCCGCGTCGACATTGGCGCCGAGGCCTACATCGGCTCGTCCTGTGTGATCGAGGAGGATGTCGTCATCGGCGAGGGCGCCGAGCTTGGCGATCTCACCTCGATCAGCGCGGGCGCGCGGGTCGGCGCCTGGGAGAGCTGGGATGGATCGCCCGGCCGCAGGATCGGCGCCGTGGACCGCGCCGAACTCGACGCGCCCGCCGTCGCCTCGAAGCCGCACAAATTCATCATGGCGAGCGTTTACCTTTTGCTCCTCCTCGCCATTCCCCCGCTTGGCCTGCTGCCGATTTTCCCGGCTTTCTGGGTGTTCGACCGCATCGACGATCTGGTCGGCATCGCCGACATCGACCGCACGCTTTACATGGCGTCGATCCCCGTCATGGCGTGGCCGACGGCCTTTGTCATGGTGCTCGTCACGGTCGGATTTATCGTCATCTGCCGCTGGATCATTCTGCCTCGCGTGCGCGAGGGCTCCTATTCCGTGCATTCCTGGTTCTATCTGCGCAAATGGGCGGTGACCTTCGCGACCGAGATCACGCTGGAGACGCTGTCCTCGCTCTATGCGACGGTCTACATGCGCGCCTGGTACCGGCTGATGGGCGCCAAGATCGGGAAGGACGCCGAGATTTCCACCAATCTCTCCGGCCGTTACGACCTTGTCGAAATCGGCGAAAAGAACTTCATCGCCGACGAGGTCGTGTTTGGCGACGAGGAGGTCCGCAATGGCTGGATGATCCTGCGGCGCGTCAAAACCGGCCCGCGGGTGTTCGTCGGCAATAGCGCGGTGATCCCGACGGGCGCCGACATTCCGGCCAACGCCCTCATCGGCATC
>Ga0182014_10000283_pt1 | contig 63690 bp, 32 predicted proteins | sample 612S2DmetaG_FD_120489 | JGI IMG/M metagenome (GOLD analysis project Ga0182014, IMG submission 120489) | Permafrost microbial communities from Stordalen Mire, Sweden - 612S2D metaG | ecosystem: Environmental > Terrestrial > Soil > Wetlands > Permafrost | place: Sweden: Stordalen | collected...
ATAAGGCCTGCTGTACAACCAGCCCAGCGACGAGTACTTCTCCGCGTTCAGCAACCACTCCTCGCTCTCGCGCATGTTCCGCTTCTGTTGAGCCTGCGTCGTGTACGTGCCCCGGTGATGCTCAAGATACAACTCATCGCTCCATGTTGGAACGGTTATCTTGCCTGGAGCCGGCGCCGGCAAGGAAAGATCCCCTCTCGCCGCGATGCCGTAATTCCATGTCGGAGAATCGGACGCGATCTTCGCAGCTGCGCCGGTGAAGAAGGATTCAGCAGTTCCGAACTGCGTTTTTGGAAAGACTCTCTCTGATTGCTCCCAATGTACTCCGCTGTCGAGGACCTCTCGCGCCGTCCCGATTGCGAGCCGGCCGTAGCTGGGGCCGAAGAGGTGCAGCATTTCGCTCTCACCGGGATTCAATGTCACCGCACGCGCAAGGTCGCCGGCAATTTCCGTGGGTTCAATTTCCAAGACGTAGTCGTGCGGAATATACGTCAGCACGCGACTGCCGTCCGGCGCCTGCCACCAGAACAACTTCAGTGGCAGCTGGTTGACCTCGTTCTCCACCATCTTCTGGGTAAGGAAGTAGCTGATCCCGGACTTCTTGTACACCTGCGGCAACTGCCAGTTATAGCCAAACGAATCAGGGTTCCACCCAACATGCACGTCGACGCCGAATTTGCTGTGAAGATAACGGGTGCCGACGAGCAACTGCCGCACCTCCGACTCACCATCCGGCATGTTCAAATCTGGCTCGATCCACATGCCTCCCACAAGCTCCCAACGGCCCTCTTTGACGCGCTCCTGGATATCGTGAAACGTACCAGGAAACTTGGTTTCCATCCAATCGCTATACTGAGACGCGGATTGTGCGAACGCGTAATCAGGATATTCATTCATGAGCCGGAGCGCATTGGCAAAGGTGAAATGGACCTGATCCACGGTCTCTGTCCATGTCCACAGCCACGCTGCGTCGATGTGCGCATTCCCGGTCATGTGAATCAGGTAATGTTTTAGGGTGGGCCGAAGCGGTTCGAGGTTGGCCTGTGCTTTCAGAAGCGAGGCATCGAAGGCTGCCTGATTGTTCGTGTCAAGCGCAGCAATGTCGATGGCTTCGACCGTGGACTCGAGAACCTCTTCTTGTGTCCCCAGCTCTGTTTGATCCTTGGTGATTGCGGGAAGTATTTCCGCGGCCGATAACAGTTCGGTCCGTAGGTCGTCTGGATCGGGCCTGGCTGCAGTGGGATCGATCGTCAACTCCGCACCGTTTATGCTCTTCCCAAGTTGAGTTGCCAGCAGCTTTACTGCAATGAGTACCTTCTGTCCCGGCTTTGCGCTTTCAAACAACAGTTGGCGCTCCAGATGCTGACCCTCCGCGATGCGAATGCCGTTGAAGTAGACAACCTGATACGCATATTCGGGCCCTGGGCCTTGACTGGCAAGTGACAGTTTGAACCACACTCTGGCTCCGCTTAGGTCATAGCCGTCCAGATTCTGAGGCACCGTCAGCCAACTGCGCAACCAAATTGGTTTGTCCGGTGCCTGGAAAGGAAGCTCAGCCGTTTGCCAACCATTGCTATTGAGGTCAGTGCGCTCGCCATTCTCAATATCGCCGAGATGGTATTGCCAATGGGTCGCCGGAATGATTTCGATCGCGCCTAGGCGCTCCAGAACTGATCGTCCCCTGGGGGAGAAGCGATAAGGTTCCGCTGGAGCCGATTGCGCCGTGACACCATGGAGATCAACGAGAAGCACCGCATAGCACAAAAGGCCGACGAACTTACCCGGAAGTTTCACGAAATGCTCCTTAAGCAACCTTCAAAAATCCTCGTGCGCGCATTGCTTGCGGCCGCTTGTTCTCTATTGACTGCCGGCTGAGAGAAAGCTCTCGCATCCACGCGCCGGAATCGAAAAAGCCTGTCGGGCATCTGTTCCATAGAAGTTGAGTGCGTCTCCATTAACCTCGACACCACGAACTGAGCTTACCCGATCAGGTAGCTTGAACAGGAACATCAAATACCGCGCCGTCTTTGCTCCATTGCCCGGAATAACACACCAACTGGGTGTGTCAAACAGTCGTCCACGACGTAAAGTCTCCTCGCGTCCTATGGGAAGGGGCGTCGTGCCAAATTCCATTCCCCGCGCCTGGGTCGTACCATTCCAAGGCCGATCCGTGCGCACGCAATTTTCTTCCCAGACCATCATCCATGGAAAATCTCCGCGGCGGAAACAGTATCCCACGCCGATGCGCCACTTCCCATTCACGGCAAGTATGTACTCCACCTGACGCCCAGGATCGAGCAGAACCGCGGCAGTAACGCCCTTTCCACGAACTGCGAACGGCTGCCGGAGATCGGCCACGCCATTCTGTGGTTGCTGAAGAGGTACATATGGCCAGCTGAATTGCTCGTCATTCGCCACCAGGGAATCGTCTCCGTAGCCGCTCGGCGCGGTGAGCCCATGCACGGCCGAGGCAACGAAGGTCGCTTCCTTCTGATTCACAAACGGCGGCCCAAACGTCGCATGCTGTACCCAGTCGCATACGTGATCGATGCCGCGTTGATTCTTCACTGTCTCTTCGATGTAGGCGACGCTCTCCATCTTGCCGAGCTGGATCTTTCGTTCGAAGTCCAGATGGGCGATGGGCAAACGGACATTCCACTGGCACGCGGCTCCTTCCTGATTTTCAGGCGTCGTAACAACCCAGCGCTTGGTTGAGGCTTCGCCATGCAAAGTGAGTCCAGTTGCCGCTTCTGTGGCCGATGGCGCGCCAAAATAGTCAAGGCAAAGGGCGTGTCCGGTAAATCCCGCAGTCTGTGTCAGATCTTCGGGGCGCCTTTCGCTCGCCTTTTCATACCTCCACGGCGATTCCCACAGCACATTTCGCGACAAAGCGACACTTGACTCAGCGAACCGGAAGTCTGCCAGGTGCCCGCCGTTAGCGAGGACAGTCAATTCGACCAGTCCGTTTTCCAGCCGGGTTACATCATGACCATCCCAGTCGCTGCTTCGATATGTGCCTTGCAGAAGCACCTTCTCTGAGGTCTCTTTCACAGAGTCATACCTCCATCTTCGAAGGCTGGAGAAACCACAGCAGAAACCGGTGTACTAGTGGAGCGATGCCGTCGCGGCTTTGCGTATTAACCGATCCAGTTTTCCGGCGAGGTCCTGTTTGATCGAATAGCCCGCGTCCCCACTGATCCGTAGATTCGGACGCGGACGTGGGAAGGTTGCCATCGTATAACATGAGCGTCCTCCAAAAGAGAATTGATTCTTAGCGCTTCAACGCGTAATTTGGTCACGGAGAAGAGTTGACCAAGATCTCCGTTTCGGCCGGCCGAGGTTCTCGGATCTCTCCGGATGAACCTCAAAATGAATCATGAGAGCCGTGAACTACGCCTTCAGCACAAGATCGGCACTCAATGTGGCGTCAGAAGAGCCGCCTACCCATACAGTGATTTCGCCTGGTTCAACTACCCAGCGCTGCCATTCATTCCAGACGGCAAGCTGATCTTGCGGCAAGTGGAACGTAGCCGTTCGAACTTCCCCCGGGACAAGATGAATACGAGAAAATCCCTTCAATGACTTGACGGGAGTCTCCACCGTTGTCACGTGTTCGCGCACATAGAGCTGGACCACCTCGTCTCCGGCGACTGTTCCGGTGTTGCGAACGTCGACGGAGATGACGATATCGTCTTTGCTGTGTGCTTTCGGGGGCTTGACTACGAGGTTGTCATAGCCGAATGTCGTGTAACTCAGTCCAAAACCGAATGGGTAAAGGGGCTTGATATCTCCGTCGACATACTCCTCCTCTTTGGATGGGTCATAGTTGTAAAAATCAGGGAGTTGGCCGACGGTTTTCGGGAAGGAAACGGCAAGACGACCCGCCGGGTTGTTGTCTCCGAAGAGCGTTTCTGCGATTGCAGTTCCACCGAACTCTGCAGGGAACCAGGCTTCGAGGATTGCCGGAACGTGGCGACTCGCCCATGGGATGGTCAATGGACGCCCATTCTGCAAGACAAGGACGACCGGATTTCCAGTGGCTATTATGGCCTCCAGCAAAGCCTCCTGATTGCCGGGGAGGTCGAGGTTCGAACGATCTTTGCCCTCTCCTGAAATTTCCGTCCATTCTCCAAGTCCAAGGATCACGACCTCTGCATCTTTGGCTTTGGCGACCGCGGCGGGTATTTCCTTGCCTTCGTCGAAGAGAATTGTGGCACCCGGCACAATTTCCGTTATCCCGCGGAGCATGCTAATCTTCGCGCCTGCATCTTCATCTGCATAGTCCCCATATCGTGCGACATCGGCGTTCGGCCCGATCACGGCGATCCTTTTCAGGGACTTGGAAAGCGGTAGGAGACGACCCTCGTTCTTTAATAGCGTCATCGACTGGCGGGCTGACTCCAAAGAGAGGTCCAGGTGAGCCTGCGACCGGCGAACCTTGGCGTCAAGACTTGGGTCGACAGTTGGCCGATCGAAGAGTCCTAGCTCAAACTTGACACGGAGAACCGCCGAGACCGCGCGGTCAAGTGCCGCCGCCGAAAGTTTGCCGTCATGCATCCCACTGATAATGGCGCCTTGAAACACGTCGTGATCAAAGTCGTAGAACTGCATATCGACGCCGGAGTTGAGCGCAAGCCAAACTGATTCTTTCGGCGATGATGTAACCCGGTGATCTTCATTCAGCCGGCGGATAGCGCCCAGATCAGAGATGGTAAAGCCCTGGAAGCCCCATTCGTGGCGCAGTATCTTAATTAAGATTAGCGGGCTAGCAGTCATCGGAATGCCGTCAATCTCGTGGTATCCGACCATCACCGCCTTCGCATGGCCCTCGCGGATCGCTGGCTCAAACGACTTCAGCATGACCATGCGGAGCTCACGTTCTCCAATGTGAACGGGCGAGGTATTCTTTCCGCTCTCCGGCGAACCGTGACCGACAAAATGCTTCGGCTCGGCGACCAATGTGTGGTCTGTGTTGAGCGAATCTCCTTGCGCCCCCTGGACGTAAGCCAGTCCGAGTTGTCCGGTCAGATAGGGGTCCTCCCCCAGGTTCTCCGCAACCCTACCCCAGCGCGGTTCACGCGCCAAATCCAAAACCGGTGCCAAGATCATCACGACACCATTTGCCCGCGCTTCGGCTGCGATCGCCGCCCCAGTTTTCCTCGCAATCTCAGGGTTGAATGTTGCCCCGAGATTGATCGGCGCGGGAAAGATTGTTCCACCTGGATATCCGTGCAGCCCCTCTTCAATAAACATGACTGGAATCCCGAGCCGCGTATTCTTAATAACCCATTTCTGAATTGCATTGGAGAGTTCCGGCGAGGGATAGAGGTCATGGATACCGCCAACACCGGTGTCTCCCCAAAGTTGTCGAGCCTGCTCCGGTTTAAATCCGTTCTTCTTCAGGGCATTGATGTCATCATGGAACTCATGCACAGAACGGAAGACGCCTGCATACATATCCAATTGCCGGGCCTTCTCTTCAAGGGTCATGCGGGATAGCAGATCCTTGACGCGTTCCTCAATGGGAAGATGTGCCTGTTTGTACGGAGCATTGGGGGGCACATCCGTATGGGCGCTCCCGGTTTGCATCCCCGCAGCGGCCAAAGACAACGAGTCAATTGCTGGAATGGCAGCGCCCGCTGCCAGAAGCTTCAGAACCTTACGCCGGGTCAACGCCATCTTCCTTCTCTCCTTTGCCATTTGACCGAATTTCACCTCCGCGGTCCGCAAGCTTCATTCAGATCGTTTCTTGGCCTGGATGCTACGAACAGAACTAAACCGGGTTCAACCCGCAACCGAAAGCCAAATCTCCAAGATTGGACGATTCGAGGATTCAAGCCAGCCCCCCTCTTGCGATGGCAAGATTGCGCTCCGTTCGAGAAGAGCAAAAGGCCATGAATGCGATCGACCAAAGTTCGAAGCGCCTAACCTGGATGAGCACCTCGATGGCAACGTTGCCATAATTCAAGCGATGGTACACGAACATTCTGGATGTGGCAAGGTCCCTTGAAGCAATTTCTCAAACTCCAGTATTGGCCGTGTTTTCTCGCATTTGGGGCGAGATTCCCTGGTCTGTCGCAAAGAAGAGTTAAAAACATCTTGACAGAATGCGCGCTCTAGTAGTATCCATTAACGACATTGTGGCAACGATGCCATAAGTCGAGCACTGGTACATGAATGCTCTTTGAGGAGACCAGACCCAATGGAAAAACTTCGCATTAGCCAGGTCCTGTGCATAGCGATTGCTATCGTTCTTGTGGCCCTCGCCAGCAGCACGTACGCCCAAAACACCAATATCGGGGCTATCAGTGGGGTAGTAACGGATCCCACGGGCGCGGTGGTCCCAGATGCAGCCGTAACCGTCACCAATCAAAGCACAAATGTCTCGAACACTGTGACTACTGGAAGTGAAGGCTTTTACTCATTGGAGTCGCTAACTGCCGGGCAGTATACCGTGACCGTATTGAAAGCGGGGTTCGAACAAAGCATTACCAAGGATATGCAGATCGATCCGGGTATGCGCCGTGCAAACAATGTGACGCTGAAGGTCGGTAGCACGTCCACGGGGATAACGGTCACTGCCGATGCCGTACAGGTAAATACTGAAACCTCGGAAAGCAGCGGCACGATTACTGCTGAGCAGATCGACGATATCCTGCTCAATGGTAGGAACTTCCTGAGCTTAGCGAGCCTGATTCCCGGCGTTGCCAACTTGAATGGTGCCGATGCACTGAGCACAGGCGGTGTGAGCACCAATACTCCGCTCATCATCAATGGTGGCTCGCAGGAATACCAAGCCTATACCGTGGATGGGATCGGTCTCAATATCGGCAGCATGGGCGACGTTGACATCCAGCCGACCGTCGATGGGATCGCTGAGATGCGTGTTGTCAAAGACAACTATAGTGCCAAATACGGGTACACCGGCTCAGGCCAGGTCATGACGGAGACAAAGAGTGGGACCAAGACCTATCACGGGACGGCATGGGAGTATTTGCGCAACAATGACTTCGATGCGAATAACTATTTTTCAACATCCTCACCGGCACTCCATCAGAATATCTTCGGTTATACGTTTGGCGGCCCGGTCGTTATTCCAAAGATCTTCAACACCGATCATAGCAAGAAGACGTTCTTCTTCGCCTCAAATCAATGGCAGATCATAAGCGACGGGCAAGTCGTGACCGGCGCGGTTTTCCCCCAGGCCATGCGCAATGGGGACTTCAGCGCCGACCCAACCCTCTCTGGCTCCCTCGCATTGGATGCTCATAGCCAGGCGCTTCTGGCCTCCGAAGGGAAAACGAACTGCATTACGGGCCCAACGTCAATCGATCCCAATTGCTTCGACTCTGTTGCTGTGGCGCTGATGAAGGCCTATTGGCCTCTGCCAAACAATCCGACCGCAGGGTTCAACAACTACATCAATGAAGGCCCGCTAACGACAACCCAGACCAACTGGCAGTACCGCGCCGATCACGCCATCAATGAAAAGAACTCTTTGATGGCACGCGTCTTATACCAGGAGGTGAAGAAAGGGTTCCCCAACGCTGGCAACAACCCTGCCCCAACCCAGACTGAAAAGTACTACACCACAGGTCTGAACGCCCTGGTTCGGCTATCCACCTCCTTCACGCCGAATCTGCTGAATTCGCTTTCTCTCGCCGAGGCGTATGACAAGCCAAGACTCTATGCAACCGGTACCCTGCCGACTGGAGTTACTATTCAGCAGGCACTTCCCTCTGACCCCCTAAACCGTATACCGAATATTTCGATATCAAACGGCTGGGCAGGTATGGGAATCTCCCAACTCCCTGTTACGGCCTCTGACGGCGAAGGTATTGCGGGAGATGACGTAACTTGGGTCAAAGGACAACATGTGCTTCAGGGCGGTGCCCTTTATATCTTCGGCATCAAGCGACAAACTGGTAATGGAATCCCTCAGGGGGTCTTTTCCTTCTCTGGCAACCATACTGGTGATGCTGCTGCAGATTATCTTTTAGGACTCGATACTACATATAGCCAAGGATCAGTCCAGTTGATTGGAAATGCTCACTTCAGGCAAGGAGAGGCCTATGTGCAGGACGATTGGAAGGTACAGCGCCGCTTGAGCCTCAATCTGGGTTTGCGTTGGATCTACTATTCTTCCGACTCGATGAGCGGAGATCAGGTCACAGCTTTCCGTTCGGCGCTTTACAACGCTGCGCAGGCTCCCGTGGTGAACGTAGATGGCAGTCTTGTTCTTAACAGCGCGAATGTCCCTGTCGATAGCTTAGGACAGCCGGCCAACTTATTGAACGGCCTAGTTTTCGCAGGACAAAATGGCATTCCAAGTGGCTTCTTCATCCCCAAAAAGACGAACTTCGCTCCACGGGTCGGCTTTAACTATGATCTAAGAGGCGATGGAGCCACCACGGTACGCGGTGGGTATGGAATCGGATACACGCGGAGGCCCCTTCAGCAGATATTTAATGCGTGGGGGTCAAACCCTCCTTATAACCCCAGCGCCAACATCCTAAATAGCCTTTTGAGCAATGGAACTGCGGGGGGGGTGGCGAAGGCGCCTACAACGCAGAGCCTGCAGCAGGACGATGCACACTTTACGCCGGCAATGGTTTCAACGTATAGCCTGACACTCGAACACCAATTGGCACGCAGTACAGTGTTTAGCGTTGGCTATGTTGGCAGTCAGGGCCGTCATCTGGGTAGCGGCGTTGACGAGAACCAGCCATTGTCTGTTTCTAGCCCTAGCGTCTCAGGGTGTCTGCTTCCCGGCCAATCTCCTTTATCACTCTATGACTACGACCCTTGCATCAACACCGGAGCTTCATCGCCTGATTACACCCGACCCTATCAGGGCTATAGCAGCATGTCGGATCATGGAACCGACTACGGAACCTCAAACTATAATGCGTTGCAGACTGGATTGGTCTACAAGGATCACGGGACGCAGGTCAACATAGGCTATACGTGGAGCAAGACTCTTGCGGACTGCGGTTCCTACGATGAAAATGATGGCTCTTCTTTTGGCTGCACTGCCCAAAACTCCTTGAATTTCAAAGCTGAATATGGACCGCCTAACTACGATTTCACACATGACTTCACCACTTCCTGGGTCTATCCCATTCCGTTCTTTCGTGACGGCAGTGAGGCCGCAAAACTTGCGTTGGGTAATTGGACTTTTGGCGGCATATTCTTATTCCAAAGTGGCTTCGCTGTTAGCACTTGGAATGACAACGGCAATGCTGGCCTGGATTACCGTCCAGATCAGGTATCGAAGCCTTCACGTATTGGGAAGGTGGGCGAGTGGTTCAACACCGCGGCCTTCGTCGAGCCAGGTAATGGGCTTTACGGAGATGCGCGCAATGGAAACATTCGTGGACCGAGCCAGACTGCCGTTAACACATCCCTGTATAAGACCTTCCCGGTCGGGGAGCGCTTCGGTATTCAATTCAGGGCAGAAGCCTTTAATGTCTTTAACAAGGCGAACTTCAGCCAGGTAGACGCTGGTCTTGGCGACGGTGCCTATGGGCAGATCATTACCGCACATGACCCGCGCATCATGGAGTTCGCACTGAAGCTCACCTATTAGGCAAACAGGGCGTTTCACGTTCTACAAATGCGCCTGGAGCTGGAACAGATCACTTCACCATGGCGCTCTCCGCCGCTAGCTGAGAGCGCCATCTTCTTGCAGCAGGTCTCACGTTGAAAATGTGCCTAGCAGAAAATGGAAAACGGAATGATGAAGATGCTTTTGCACAGTAATTCTACTTCGGTTGCAGTGATTCTGCTTGCGGCAACGGTGGGTTTGGCCGTAGCGAACGCACTCGCCCAGGCGCCACAGGCAATCACTCCTGCCATGGAACATAGGGTTGACGCAATGATCGCCAAACTTTCCATGGAGCAAAAGATCAGACTCATTGGCGGAGACGGAGCAATCAGTACAGTGGCGGAACCGGCGATCGGTTTGCCTTCACTCAAGATGTCCGATGGACCGATGGGAGTGCGTTCGTGGGGCCCATCCACCGCCTTTGCTGCGGGCATTAACCTTGCGGCCTGCTGGGATACGGCCCTGGCGCAGAGAGTGGGAACCATGCTGGGTAGAGATGCACGAGCCCGAGGTGTGTATTTTCTGTTGGGACCCGGCATGAATATCTACCGCGCACCTATGAATGGCCGGAATTTCGAATACTTCGGAGAAGATCCGTATCTCGCCGGGCAGATTGCCGCTGGATATATTAACGGGGTGCAAAGCCAAGGCGTGGTCGCCGTAGCCAAGCATTTTGCGGGAAATAACTCCGAATACGATCGTGGATATGTCAACTCGACCATCGATGAACGCACGCTTCGAGAGATCTATCTGCCGCCCTTTGAGGCTTCAATTAAGGAGGGTCAGGTCGGCGCCGTCATGAACTCCTATAACCGGCTCAACGGCGACTACACAACGCAGAACAGTTTGCTCGACGATCAAGTACTTCGCAAGGACTGGGGTTTCAAAGGAATCCTGATGTCGGACTGGGGAGCGACGCATGACGGGATTGCCGCTGCCAAGAGTGGCCTGGATCTTGAAATGCCGTCGGGGGAGTTCATGAACGCTGCCACTTTGATTCCCGCCATGCGCGCTGGCGAACTCCCCCCACAGCTCATCGACGAAAAGGTCCGCCACATTCTTCTCACAGCAATGCGATTTGGCTTCTTCGACCGGGAGCTGGCCGATCCTACGATTCCTCTTTTCAACCAGGACGCAGATACTGTTGCCCTTCAATCGGCAGAAGAAGGAATGGTGCTTCTCAAGAACAATGGAAATCTCCTGCCGTTGGACCGCAAGAAAGTTCGCACCATCGCGATTTTCGGGCCGGATGCCTATCCGGCTCATGTCGGCGGCGGTGGCAGCTCGGAAGTGACGGCATTTGCCCCCGTCAGCTTCCTGGCAGGTCTGAGTACCGGCCTAACTCCAGACGTCAAAGTCCTCTGGAATCCAGGTGTCAAAGGCCCGGAGGAGGTCTTTTCCGGCACGCATTGGTGCACGGACCCGTCCTGCAAAGATACTCGCCTGCAGCGGGTCGAATACGCAATCGGCACCAACCGGAAAATCTTCTCCGGATGGGACGACCATATAGCCAACTGGCCCCAAGACGAGTTGGGAGTGGATGATCGTACTCCTCGGCGCATTGAATGGAGCGGATATTACATCCCCAAGAAGTCCGGCGCCTACTACTTTGTCGCCGCGGGCATCTATTTCGGGAAAGACCGCTTCCGGCTGATCGTTGATGGCAAGCAACTCTTTGAGCGAGACAGATACGGAGTGCGCGATCCATTATCGGCGCAGGTGACTCTCGAGGCGGGAAAGCCCGTCCAAGTACAGTTCCTTTATTGGCCCGACTCGTCCCAGGTAGCGGTCGGGATGGGCGTGATCCCTGAAGGCGAGGTTGTGACCCAGGAGGCTCTTCGTGTTGCCAAGTCGGCGGATGTTGCCATAGTCTCTGTCGGTTTTGATCCGCGGCGCAACGTGGAGGCAGAAGCTTCAGATCGCCCCTACCGGCTTCCCTTCGCGCAAGAGCAGTTGATCCGCGCCATAGCCGCAGTCAATTCGCACACCATTGTTACCATCACTGCAGGTGGTAGCGTAGCCACAAAGGACTGGCTCGACCAAGTGCCTGCCTTGCTGCAAACCTGGTATGGCGGTCAGGAGGCGGGCACAGCGCTAACCAAGCTCCTCTTCGGCGACGTGAATCCTTCAGGCAAATTGCCAATTAGTTGGGAGCGAATGATCGAAGACAACCCGGCGTACAAAAATTACTACGAACAGCCCGGCAGCAAGGATGTGCGCTACGCCGAGGGTATCTTTCTCGGTTACCGCTACTATGACAAAAGTGATACCAAGCCCCTTTTCCCCTTCGGCTTTGGCTTGTCCTATACCAGCTTTGCATTCAGCAATCTGACTGTGTCGCCCCGGAAGACTTCTGCGGGTGGACCGGTCACGGTGAGCTTTGACGTGAAGAATACGGGCACCCGCGCGGGAGCCGATGTCGCCGAGGTCTATGTCGGCGAGCAATCTCCAAAGGTTCCGCGGCCAGTCAAGGAGCTGAAAGGCTTCTCACGTGTCATGCTCTCCCCGGGCGAATCACGCCATGTCAAAGTAATACTCGATCGACGATCGTTGGCTTACTGGGATACAGATACCCACAGTTGGAAGGTAGATCCGGGCAAATTTACCGTCTGTGTTGGCGACTCGTCTGCCGATGTCCCTTTGCAGAAGAGCTTCGATGTAGAGTAGCCTTGGTACTTTGGAATGGAAAGACCTCGTTCAGTCTGTTTGTGTCGCGATTTCATAATGGTTGCCGTGATCAATGACTATAGCCGGGCGTTGACTGTGCTCGACTAACTCTCAGAGCACTGTTCTTCCGTTCACCACTACCTTGTCACTACGCCTGGTTAGCGGAAAGAGGATCGTGGCTTTGACCCCTTCGGGTAGCCCCAGTTCCATCGGCGAATCGATTCCCTTAAATGATGAAGAACCACTGGGCGCAGAGTATTCTCACTTTGCTGCAACCAGCAGAGAAACAGCGAAGGGCTGCAGCACGTAGCGCGGCCCTTCAAACGACTTTGTTACGGGCGGTTGCGCGCCGGTTGTAACATCCACAGTTGTTGCGCGGCCGGTGGCGAAGTCACCAGGCAACGCGACTGCAATGGCCCAGTTCCGCTTGTTGACTAGCAGCAGCTTTCTCTCTTCTCGGGAGACGAATGCCTGCGCGGCCACATCGGTGGCGTCATCCATATCTGTATCCACAAGCCTGTCGTCGGCCGACAAGTTGTCGTGCAGAAGCTGCAATACGCGGTACCGGGCATTCGGAGATCCATCCTTCCAATCTACCATTGACGTGCTGGGAAACTGGGATGGATAGCCCACGAGCTGTGACTCATTCACAACATCGATCCCCAGCTGGGCCGATTCCATGAATACGTACGCATACACCGCTCCGGACAAGTTCCAATATGCGGCGGGAATCAGCTCTTTGGAGTCTTCTGGCGTGTTGTCGGTAGGAAGTATCGTCCCAACTTCGTCGAGAGCCGTTTTCGTTTCCGGCGAGAGGTGCTTGCGCATAGCCTCAACGAATTTGACCGCCAGCACGAAACCGTCTGCCTGATCGAACATCGTGTACTGCCAATGATCCAAAGTTTGTTCCAGAGTGGGCCGCGCATAAAAGTGATAGGTGATAAAGTCCAGTGGAATCCCGGCGTGATGATGTGAGTGATCTAGGAAGTACTCAAACATCTTGACGTCCGCCTCTCCCGTTGCGAGCGCTACAAATTTAGTATCCGGAAAGACCTTGCGGATGGCTTCGACGACAGCATCGTACTGCTCAGCATATTGCTTTGGTGTTGGGTGATGCTCCATCTCGTTGAAGACTTCCCAGTAATCGATCTTGTAGTGATGACCGGACTCGTGGCGCAGCCCTAGCTCGTCAGTGAATCCGCCTTGCGTATACCAACTTACTAGGCGCGAATAATAGCCTGTGAGTTCGCGTAGGCTTAGGTCGCGCAGTGCGGTTCTTGCACGGTAATTCACGTCGACGGTGTTCGGGTCTGGGGGGTAGGGAACCGGCTCAGGCGTTTTGAACATCCATGCAGGAATCGTACTGAAATTCAGAATCGTGGTATGGCCTTTTGTCGCGGCGAAGAAGTCTTCAGTCATGGGATCAATCAGGCTGAAGTCCCACGATGTCTTTGTGGCAGTGGGGGCCTCGAGTTCGGCGACGACCAGCTTGGGATATGGATACCATGGCACGTAGCGAACGTAGTCTGCGCCAAGCGAGCGCAGTGCCGCAAAGGCGCCGTCATGCACCGGCGAACCACGTCTCAGCATCGGGTTCACCACAACCTGCAACGTCGGCGTGGTCTTTAAGGCCAGGAGTGTCTCGTTCCAGTTCACGCTGACAGGGAGAGGTTCAGACGATTGAGCAAGGCCCGCGGCGCCAGACAGTGCGACGCATCCAGAGACGAGGGAGCCTACGCAGATTCTTCGAATGGTTTGAAAGTATCTCGGTACTGCTGACACAATACTTGCCTCCACAAGAGCTCGAAGGGCGCAAGACCAACCAATGGGGCTTCGCAAGAGTGAGAGCGTCAGTCCGGACGCTCCAAATGAGTAAACCAGTCCTCATTCATCTTGACGTGCTTGATCGAATAGCGCCGAAATGTGTAGATGATGTGGATGTTCCCCTCCTGATCCTGAAAGATCGACGGATAAGAGTATTCCCCGGGGTTGCTTTCAAGCACCATTGGTTTGCTCCAAGTGCGCCCTTCATCAGTTGAACGGGCAATGTGAAGCGGTGAGCGGGAATTGTCCTGATCATTGAAGACGAGGAGCAAATGACCGTTCTTCAGTTGCGTCATCGATATGCCAGAGTCGGGGTTTTTCCACTGCGTCGGTGCCGGGGATGTCCACGTCTTTCCCTCGTCGGTCGACGTCGAAGCAACGATATTTGGCCGCACCCGAAGATAAGCAAGCAAGGAACCATCGCTGCGTTGAATAAATGTCGGCTGTTCGCCTCCACGCATGATGCCACTTCGCGTCCAGCTCACGCCATTGTCTTTTGTAGCCAAGAAGAATGAAAGATCGACACCGTGCCCGTTGCGCTCGTCACTCAACGGCAAGATCAGAGTTCCGTCGGCCAGGGTAATCGGCAGGTTGCGCGGCAGCCATCCAAGCGTGTCGTGGAAAAACGGTTTGTCTTCAGTCCAAGTCTCTCCATTGTCCGATGATGATCTGAAAAACAGGCTGCATGCATCCCAACCGGTGCCGCGCAACATCGGCTGCGAGCCTTCCATCCTGCCCCATACAAGCAAGATGCGGTTGTCGCGGGTTGTAAATACCACCGCGTTTCCCGGCGGCATGCCTGGGCTCCTCACCAGAATCTCTGGCTTTGACCAATTCAACGTACCCTTCTTGAGCCGGGAGATGAAAAGCACCTGATCGTCTGAGGATTCGTAGCTTCCTCCGTACCAGGTAACAAGCAGGTCACCATTCGGAGCCACAGTAATCGATGAGCAGTGATGAACGGGATACCCCGGTATGTCGTCAAAAATCAATTCTGAAGAGAACCGTATATGGCCATAAGGATCTTCGATTGGCCGCGCGGGAAGATCTTCGCCGATGGGGGTGCCAGTAACTGCGGTGGACGCGGGCAGCGCGGTGCCTGAATCGAATGCAGGCAAAGCGGCCGCCAAGCCGGACACTGTACCTGTGTATGCAAGTTGCCCCGTTCTGTTGAGGAGAAAAACCTCCGGCGTAACACGGGCCCCAAACCACCTTGTCACCGCGCTCTCGGGATCGAGGAACACCGGAAAATTGAAGCCGTGCGCCTGGCAGAATGCCCTTACCTCCGCACCCGTCAGGCCACGCCCCGGAAAAACCCCCGTCAGCAGAATCCTGTGATGCCGAAATCTCTCGTTCAGTGCAGTGATTTGGCCGGCCTCTGCGATGGAGCCTTCGTCGCGAGTTGACAAGAATAACACCGCAGTTCCCCGACGCTCGCTGTAGTTATTCATCGTGACGTGCAAGCCTTCTGGTGATACCAGGTCGACTGGACCGGCACTGTCTCCAATCCTGATCGGATCCTGCGCATGAACGGAGCAGTTACAACAGACCGAAACAAGTACCACGAGCAAAAGCAGACGGCGCATCTCCCCCTCCAGTCAATCAGATTTCCGCCAATACTTCAGAGGCGAGCAGCGCCTCCATGGATTGAGTATCACGGCGAGCAAAGATGAGTGCTGCAGCGGTAAGCAAGATGCTGGCAGCCACATAGGAAGCGGCGGTGTCAGCAACTGCGTGGCTCAGCCCGATGCGGTCCGCCAGCAATCCGACCACCACCGGAGCTGTGCCGCCGCCCGCGAGCCAGCCCATCATATTCATGAAGCCCGTTGCGGTCCCACGCGCTTCAGGCGGTACAACATCGAAGACCGAGGCAAAGATATTCGCCTCGTAGAATCCTTTGAAAATTCCCCACAGAAGCAAACTGAATACCAGCCAACCGAACGATCCGGTCAAGGCGCACCATGCTGCGAATGGCGCCTCCAGTCCAATGCCGATGGCCTGAACGAGGATGCGCCCTCCAGGAATTCGCTTGCGCAGTGTGTCGGCTAGCCATCCGCCGATCGGCGACCCGATCATGCTGGTTGTTTGCACATATAGGGTTGCGGTCAGGCCTGCCATGGCCAAGCTCAGGTGGAACTTCTGATAGAGCAGCATCGGCATCCAGGTGAACAAGACCATCGTGGTGAAGTTCTCGCACATGAATCCCGCCATGCAAAGGGCAAGCGTGGGCCTGGAAGCAATGAGCTTGAGAAACTCGGAGATGGTGATGCGATGCGTTACACCCGCCGGCACAATATCGGTTCCAAGATCGGCCAGATCGGCCGCGCCGCGCACCGGCTCAAACAGCAGTCTGTTCAGAACGAAGCTGAGCAGGATACCGGCTGCGCCAAATACGACAAAGGAAGCCCGCCAGCCATAGTGTTGACCGATGAGCCCGGCAAAGAATCCGCCCGCAATGGTACCGACATAGACGCTGGTCTGGTGCGTGCCCATGGCGCGTGAGCGGGTCGCCTTGCCATGGTAATCGCTGATTAGCGACATCGAGGCTGGAAAGTAGATAGTCTCTCCAAGGCCCTCCGCCGCTCTGAAAAATAGCAGATAACCGAAGGACCGCGAAATTGCGGTCGCCATGCAGACAATGCTCCAGATACGAAGCCCGCTAAGAATGGAGGCTTTGCGCTGGATGCGATCGACGAAGAAGCCGACAAGCGGACTGGACAGTCCATACACCCAGGCAAAGGACGATCCAAGGAGCCCCAGTTGCAAGTTGCTCAAGCTGAATTCCCGCGAAAGTAGCGGAAAAAGTGAAAAGACAGATTGTCGGTCCGCATAATTGAAGAAAGCAATCCACCATAGCATGCCCACCACATACCATTTGTAGTGCTTGCTGAATTGAATCTTGGACATAGTCGCCACTCGTTATCCGTCTATCGACGAGTTGGCCGTGCGTGAGCCTGTTAATGTTCGCTGGGCCGCCTCATACATTCCTCGACGGTCAATGTAGGCAACTTCCTCTACGATCCAATCGCGCATGCGCTTGCCGTCGTCGGTCTCCTGAGGCGCACAAACAAAGTCGAGCCGCATGCCGAGTTCCTCTTCGACTGCGCAGACCATCAACGGCCATATGGCTCCGATATCGCCTGTGACCGGAATGCTCCCTTCCAAACGCGCGAATCCTGACATCTCCATGCGAAACGGCATCCCGGTCCGCTTGGTCTTTGGCAGTCCCTTATCGATCGCTTCCTGCACATTCGCATCCTGTCGCTCCATCTCCCAGGCGCGCTCCAGGTTTGGATCGAGATCAATTCGTATAATCGTCTTTCCCTCCAAACTGTACGTCTTGAGGCGGTCCCAGCCCGTCCAGATGCCGTGTCCGGTATAAGTCTCGAGAGGCCCGTCATGAATCTCCTGGGAAAGTGCGATCGCCGACTCGATGATGACGTCCGCGTCGGAGAGCATCTCCGCAATGGATCGGGACCGGCGCGCAATCGAGATCGAGTCTCCGATCGATATTCCAACAGCTCCTCCGCCCACAAGTTGGGGAATCGACACCAGTACGGGAACTCCTTTGCGGGCGCCGGCTCCGATCATGGTCATCGGGCTCGCTCCGAGACCTGCGAAGTGCTCGAGTGAAACACCGTACTGGTTCGCCGCGTTGCGAATCTCCTGGGCCAGGCGTTCGGTGCGTAGACCGAGAGGCCACGCCATGTTTCCTGCCGCTTTGATGACAAGTGTGCCCGGTGCCTTTTGAAGCCTGTCATAGAGATCCCAACCGCCCCCGGGAATTTCCCCCTCCATATCGAGCCGCTGGGCGTCAGAGAGAGCCGTGATCTCAAATACCCTGCCGCGTGGGAGCAGATGGGCAGGACAACCGTAATTCTCTTCTGGATCGATGCGCACGCGCTTGACCCGATCCAGCGTCCCAGCCATTTCATGAGCGACGACCGCGGAACTCGTTATCACTCCGTCCACCAAACCGTGGCGGATCAATTCGGCGATTTGCGTGGTCACTCCTTCGTGGAGATTGGGCCCGCTCCCAGTAACGACCACTACTCGTCCACCCTTACGTTTCGCTGAAACGATCCGCGCAATGGCTTGCTTCAGATGTTCCTGGGTTGAAGAGGGAAGCGCCGCCCTAAGCTGCGCAATCGCATCGTCGGAGGGCCTCATCAATTCACCCCTTTGGCAAAGATCATGCGAACCCTCTCCAAATCTTCCCTGGTATCCACGGAGACAAGTTCCCCCTGGCACCTGGTTTCCACCGTTTGAATAAGGATCCCATTTTCAAGAGCTCGCAGCTGCTCCAGCCCTTCCAGTTGCTCCAAATGTGCAGGTGGCAACTGCGAGAGCCGCGCCAGGCATTCCGCGGTATAGGCATAGAGGCCGACGTGCTCGAAGACTGCAAATGTCTCCGTCCGATTCCGGGGATAAGGAATCAAGGATCGCGAAAAATAGAGCGCCCGGCCCCGCGCATCGCGAACCACCTTAACCACGCTGGGGTCATGAAAGCCCTGTTCGCCCACTTGCTTGACCACGGTGGAAAGCCCAACCGCGTCTCCCTCAAGTAAAGCAGCCTTGAGTGCCTCAACGCACTCGTCGATCATCTTTGGATCCAGCAGTGGTTCATCTCCCTGAATATTCACCACAAGGTCGGCATCGAATGAGACGGCAACCTCCGCCACGCGATCCGTGCCCGATGCGTGCGATGCACTTGTCATCACCACCCGCCCTCCGAATTCCCTTACCACCGCAGCAATGCGCTCATCATCCGTGCCTACGACAACCATGTCGAGCGACCTGGCTCTTTGCGCTGCCTCATAGACTCGCTGCACCATGGGCTTTCCGAGAATATCCGCCAGCGGTTTGGCCGGCAATCTGGTCGAATGATAGCGCGCCGGTATAACTCCAATTACTTTCATCTTGATTAACTCCCGATTTCATGGCTCGCGAAGTCCCAACTATGCGATGTTTTTCCAGATCTGTTTCATCTCGAGGCTCCGGGTCTCTGCCCAATTCATGAGCCAACCGTGCAACTCGTGGATTTGCCGCTGACGCGCCGGTGAAAGCGGAAGATGCATCGGCCCGTTTCCAATTCCGCGTGCATCCAATCCGATACGAACCCCCCACGGGATCGGCAGGTGAGCCACCAGCTTTTGAATCACTTCATCCAGGATGGCTTGGCTGGTAATAGCCGGTTCTACATCGCCAGCTCGATAGCTTCGATACACGGCTGTGACGAGTTCTGGAGCGAAGCCGGCGATGCCTGAAACAACTCCGTCCCAGCCAGCTTGCAGGGCGCCAAGTAGAAGGCTGTCGTCGCCAACGAAGAGCGAGAATCCCAACTGTTTTCGTCCAGCGCCGAGCGGTGCGAGATGGGCAACCTCACCACTGCTATCCTTGATTCCGACCAGATTTGGAATTGTCGCAAGTAGTTCGAGTGCGGTGGAAACTCGGATTGGATTCGTAAATAACGGAAGGTTGTACAGCAGGAATGGGGCTGAGACGGAAGCGCAGACGGTCTCACAGAAGGAAGCCAGGTCCTCCTGGCTGTAACGAAAGTAGTAAGGCATAGGCAACAGCAATGCGTCACAGCCCGAGTCGAACGCCTTCCGTGCCAGTTGCAGCGTAGAAAAAATCGACGACGTCCCCACGCATGCGATGACGCGTCCTCGCCCGCTCATTCTCTGAACGGCGCGAGCGAACAGAATGGCTCGGTCCTCGAGGTCAAAATGCGGAAACTCCGCAGTCGCTCCTCCGACGACGATGCCGTCGACACCACGCTCCATAACGAACTCGATGATTCGGTCAAATGCGGCAACATCCGGCCGGCCGAGGTCGTCAATCGGTGTGCACAAGGCTGCAAAAACACCTGATAGGGAAAGGTTCATCGGTGACGCCATAACATCCAATCGACTCATCGTACGACACGTAGAACCTTAATGCAATAAATAAAACATCGTTTTATATATGGAACAATAGAGCGTCCCTATTGGAGATAGGGACAAGTATGTCACTCGTTATATGGGCCAACGTTTCACCGAGAAAATAGATGGAATAGGCAAGTGATAGACTTAAGTGCGATTCGGAAAGCGCACCGATTGAGTCTAACGTCTGAACAACGCGAAGGGATTCCACCTCTACTCGGCACCCGCTTGCTCTGGGGCTACAAGCCTAAAGGCCGATTTTGCAGCATCGTTCCTGGTCGGCAGCCAGCCGGGCAATGCGCATAATGGTCCAGGGACCAGCCTCGGCAGGCGCATGCACGACGAGAAAATCACGGCCCTCCCGGCGCAGACGCAGGCAGTAAGAGAATCTGTCACCCGGTTGCATATGGTCATACGGATGGTCATACGGAAACTGCTGAAAGGCCCAGTCGGAAAAGCCGGCATTTGTCACGACCGAACCAGGATGGATGGGACCGTCCGGTTCAAATTCGATAGAGATCTTTATCCGGCAATCGGTGTAAAAGCGCGCCATCAAGCCGGCTTGATCGAATTGATGGGAAGGGAAGCAATGAAATTCTGCTGTCGCGATGCAGTCACCGGCAACCTCGGCAAAAAGGAAGTGGCCATTGTCGGCGCGGAATCCGTAATGCGTTTGCTGCCAGAAGTCCGTTTCAGGGTCTGGCTCGATCAGGAGGCACGAACGGCCGGCCTCAATGCGCCAAACCGAGGGCTGATTCATCCATCGAAGCAAGGGATGAAGGCTCTCACCGGTGAACCTCTCGAGCACCAAGCTCTGTGGCATGCCCATGCACAGCGTCATCGCATGAAGGATTGCCGAGAGCGCGATGACAGAGATTCATTTGGGTGGGAGAACTCCCAATGGCCATGAAGGATGAAAGGCCCGCTTCGAATATAAGTCACGCGGCGGGCAAGCCCGATCGCTATTTTTCCCGCACCATCGGAAATGCGCTCCGTATCCTCGAGCTGCTGCAGCAGAGCCGCACGCCGCTGTCTTTGGCCGAAATCTCAAGGCAGGCAACGTTGCCGAAGAGCTCCGCATTTCGCATTCTGCGCACTTTGGAGATTGCGACCTATGTGCAACGCCTCGATGGAGAACGATTTTCCATATTGCCTGGCACAGGCTTCCTGCTCAACCAGATGGTGAACAAGGTTGTCGAAGCATCGCAAACATGGATGAAGCACCTTAGCCAGGAGTTTCGTGAAACCATCAGTCTCGCGTGTCTGCACGATAACCACATTGAAGTTGCGGCTGTGATTGACAGCCCACAACGCGTGGCGATGGGCAACGTGATCGGGGATCTCATTCCCCCCCATGCCAGTTCTCTGGGAAAGTGCATTACCGCTTATCAGCCCGATGTGCGGCGCGAGAGACTCTTGCGGTCTTTCAGCCTTGCCCGGTTCACTCCAAGCACCATTGTCGAGGAAGTTGCTTTGAGCAAGGAGCTCGATTTGGTGCGAATGCAAGGCTACGCTATGGATCTTGAGGAGAGTGCCTTGGGTGGGTGCTGTGTAAGCGCCCCCATCTTCGCCAAGGGTAGCGAGGCGGTGGCGGCGATTAGCATCTCCATGCCGAAGATGCGCTTCACCAATCAGGAACGGCTCATAGCAGCAGTGAACGATGCGGCAAAAGCAATCTCGGGTGAATTGCGGAGTTAGCGAGAGTTGAGCCGGCAAGCAGCCCGCCTTCTTGCTCAGATAGCCATCCTTGCCCGTAAACAACGACAATCCGCCCAGAAGCGAACTTTGATCAGGCAGATTCTCGGGGTCATATCCGAGCGCTAACAGTTGTGCGCGGCGATATTCAGGGTAAGGTAAATACTCCATCAAACACGCGTTGTGGTCCTCCTCATCTATCTGATGGGCCCGGCTGGAGCTGAGCCATTTTGAAGGGAAGATATTCTTAAGATGAAATCTGCCTCGTTCCTTGTCTTCGGTGGATGCTTGATCGTAATCCACCCCCTTGCAGAGATCGAGGAAGCGCCGACTGGCTTGCTCGGCCAGCTTCAAAGAGGCAGACCGCATGCTTTCGAGACATTACATACCGTGGAAGGGCATCGCGCAGGGTGATCATTGGTCAACCGTGACTTCACGCTGGCGCTAGAGACTTCAAGAATCTGACCTGTCTCTTTAAGGGTCCGGCCATTGAGGATGATGAGATCGGCGGTCGTACGAAGGGTGGTCGGAAGATCCGCGATGGACTTGACGAGCAGTTCGAATCTCTCTGCGTACAACACAACTTAGTTGATCCGGCCGACTATCAGGCGGATCAAACAACGCTGGATTGCTATTGGGGTCGGGCGAGTTCTCAATCTTTACCTCAGGTCTGTTTCTTCTCTTTCTTAGGAGCATCAGGGAGCAGTTCCTGACGATACTGTTAAGCCAGGTGCTGATGTGAGCCTCGCCCTGGAATTGATGTAAATGCGAAAATACGCGCAAGAAGCAGTCCTGGGCTGCTGTCCCTCGCCAAAATTACGTCTGCCTTTATTTTCATACCTTTGCAGCTGGCACGAATCGGACGCCCCAACGAACTCTTCACCGTTAAGACATCGGGACGTCTGTTCAATGTCTCGGCCGGATGGAATATTGGCGGGGAACAAGTGGAGCTACAATGATCCTGCCGGGCGAAACGGAAGCGGGCTCTGCGGGAACGCAACTTGCTGAGGGATAACTTGGTGCGCTTGCCGAAACGATGACTGGCTGGCTGGAGCTTGTTGGTTGCGTGCTTCCGGAGCTTCATCGGACCGGCAGACCTTGATGTCTTGAAAATTCCCGCCCTCCAGGACGGAACCCTCACTCACGGAGACCGTTCTATCTCCATTTCAAGCTGAACCAATACCGGGGCAGGTCTCAGGCTGGGAGAGCCAAACTGCATGATCCCAAGAATCGGACTTGTACTTTTTCTCCTTTGTAAGTTGGCTGCGTCTGGCTATGCCGCGGAATTCCGCGCCTCCGCGGTCAAAGTAGATATCACTCCAGGCAGTCCGCAATGGTTGCTCGGATATGATGCCAGGCAGTCTGACAGTATCCATGACAGGCTCTTTCACCGTATCGCGGCGCTGGACGATGGAAAAACGACCATCTATCTTGTGTCTACCGACTTATGCCTGATTTCGCCCGCATACTACGACAAGGTGGCGAAAGACGTCGAGCGCGAGGTGGGGATACCTCCGCAAAACCTTTGGTGGACGGTGACACACACGCATTCCGCTCCTGAAACGGGACCGCCAGGAGTGGGAGCGGCATTTATGCCGGAGAGATATAAGCAGGCCGCAAAAGGAGATTCCAATCCCGAATACACGCAATTCGTCGAGGCGAAACTCATTGAGGGTCTACGTCTGGCCCGTGAGAAATTACAGCCGGCGCGGCTTGGATTCGGACTTGGCTTCTCGACGGCAAATATCAATCGCCGGGGGAAAGACGTGGATGGCAAGGTCAGCCTTGGCTTGAATCCCGACGGTCCTGTGGACCGCCAGATCGGCCTTATTCGGATCGAGAACCTGAACGGCGGTTTGATCGGTCTCATTGCGAACTACGCCATCCACGGAACCGTCCTAGGGCCGCCCAACCATGCGATAAGTGGCGACGCGCCCGGCGTTGCGGCGCAGTACGTGGAAGAGAAGCTGGGCGTACCCATGCTGTTTATCAATGGCGCCGAGGGAGACCTGGCGCCGATCTACAGCGTTTACCCCGATCCCGTTTCAGGCCATCTGGGTGAGTTTCGACTTCTGCTTGGCGATCGTATCCTTCAAGCCAATCAGCGTATCGTCGAAATGACCTCCGACGTGGTCCTGACCGGGAGCGTGGCGGCGATAGAGACACCGCTCCGCGCCGGCCTGGCATGGCCCCCTGAACTTGGCGAGTATGTTCGCGCCGCTCCCGGGGGAGTAACTCTCGTTCGGATACCTGTTCGCTTCCTGCAAATCAATCGCGAAGCCGTGCTGTGGGGTGCTCCCCTCGAGTTATTCTGTCAGGTCGCCATGGACGTGCGCGATCGCTCGCGCTTTCCCTTCACCTTCTACTTCGGACTGCTGGACGGCTGGCTCGGTTACTTGCCGACCGGCCAGGCTTTCCGGGACGGAGGCTACGAACCGTCAACTTCGCCTTTTACAGAACGCGCGGAAGAAGATCTTCGTCAAGGTGTGGCCACGCATCTTGCGGCCATGACGAGATAGCGGGTTCGGCGAAGCGGGCCAGTAGATGCGATTGCTCAAGCCGCAACCATGCCGTTCACACCCTGGACGAGAATTTGGCGCCCGGAACTCGATCTGTCGGAGTTATGCAACGTCGAGCTTTGGAGCTATGGCCGCATATTCGCCGCCGATAACACCAAGCCGCGATTAGCAATCGTGGATTTCCTCGCAGTCAGGCTTCATCCGGGGGCACATCGAAGTTCACTAAGTCGCTCCGGAAGCCTCGTGTCTTGAAGGCCCCGTAGGCAATCCCCGCAAGCATCCAGATGGAGCCCGCGATCATCGCCAGTTTCGACAGGTGAATCCAGATGAATAAGCAAATCAGGAAGCCCAACACCGGCGGAATCAATTGCCACAGGCTGCGGTCCGCGCCCCGGATGTAGTAGTGAGTGAGCGACGCGAGATTAACGCCCATGAATGCGATCAGCGCGCCGAAGTTCAGCAGCTCGGCCCCATTGTCATAACTGATGAGGAAGGCGCCTGTGAGCGCGATCATGCCGACAAAGATCACGTTGTTGGCAGGAACCCGGGTTCTGGGATGGATAGCCCCAAAGAACCTGATGGGAATTGCGTTGCTGCGCCCCATGCCGTAAAGCAGGCGTGCCGCGCCCAGTTGCGATCCGATGCCGGATCCTATGGTGGCGATCAGCAGCGTGAGGCTGATGATCCTGGTGAGCCACAGGCCGCCCGCAATCGCCGCAACGTGGCTGAAGGCGTTCTCGACCTCGCTGGCTGGAAACATGTACTGGCGGCTGAGCAATTGTGCGCCGTAGACCTCTGCCGCGGCCAGAAGCCCGGTAACGACACAGACCAGAACGGTAGCCAGAAAGATGTTGCGCTTAGGGTTTTCCACTTCTTCTGACAGAGTGGAAATGCCGTCGAATCCGATGTAGGTGAGCACCGCGACCGATGTGCCGTGGAACACCCCGTTGATGGTGAAAGTCTCGGGGTTATAGAAGGGGCGCAGAAAATACGCCTCGGGGTATTGCGGCAAATGGAAGATGTAACGGATGGTGCACCAGAAGTAGGCCACGATAACAGCGCCCATGATGGCGCACAGGATCTCGTTGATGCGAGCCGACGACTTGACGCCGCGCAGGTTCAGCACCGTGAACAGCACGGCAAAGAACACGGGCCAGAGCAAGCCCGGATAAGGGATCTGGTATCGGGTTCCGCTCAACAGGTCGGCCATCGCCTTGGCCGACCAGATCGTGCAGATCAATGGATTGAGAATGTAGTCCATGGTCATGCTCCAGCCGGTCACATAACCGAGCGATGGATGCAGCTCGCGGCCCACATAGGTATAGGCTGAACCGGCGCTGGGATATACCCGCGCCATGCGGCCATAGCTCATCGCCGTAAAGACCATGGCGATCATGGCGATCAGGATGGAGGTGACAACGTGGCCTTGCCCCGCGTTGCTGAAGACCCCATAGGCCGGCATGGGCGCTGTGGGCTGAATGACGATAATGCCGTAGAGGACAAGGTCCCAGAGAGTCAGGGACCGCCTTAGGCGCAGGACCGTGGGATTGGCGTCCGCCGGTGGATTCTTCAAGCTTTCATCGCCCGTACGCGAGGGGCGTGCCTGCGTGCTTGCCCGCAATCTGGTTCGAGCCGGTTCTTGCACTCTGTGCCGTGCTCTTTGCGCATGCACTGCGCGATGAAAATCTTCATCGTTTCCCGGATCTGCTTCACGAGGGTATTCTGCAACATGGTCGAATCCCACGTCAATTCCGTAGTTGCATATTGCAGAGACGGCGTGGCAAGGCTCAGGCTTTCTGCGGGGCCATGCCAGTTGCGTCTCTCGCCTGACGCTTCCGGCCTGTTTGCAAGTGCTCGCGATTCAAATAAAGAATGGAGCTCTCGCTCGCAATGCAGCATTGAATGAAAGACCCTGAACATTCAATGCATGCCCGTTTCTACCGAAGCCGCCTCATGCAATTCCTGATTGAAGGGCGTAGAAACCGCGGTGTAATCCCTCCGATGTGCTTCAATTGTTAGGTCACTTGGTCCAGGTGTTGCAGCATGCCGAACCGCTAAGTCTGCAGCTTGGCCGCGGGGGAAAATGGCATTTCAAAAAGACGTTGTCGTGCGTTGTCTCATCGTGGCATCTCTTGCAGTTGCTGGCTCTGCGCTGTGGGCCCAGGCCGGCAGTGATTTGCCCATCTACCTTGACTCGAAGCATTCGGTCAACGAGCGTGTTGATGACTTGATGGGCCGCATGACGCTCAAGGAAAAAATCGGGCAGCTCAATTTGCCATGCGTGTATGTCGATGAGCTTGGCAAGGACATTCCCGCCAAGCGCGAGGGAACCCGGCGATTTGCGGCCGGGACCTACACGCAGGAGATTGGGCCGGGAAGCGGCTTTTTCACGCTCGCAAACGAAATTCTGCACGATGGAGATGCCCGTGTGGCGGCCCAGTATTTCAATGATCTACAAAGAATTGCCGTCACACAAACGCGCCTGAAGATCCCGTTGCTCGAAGACGAGGAGGGCACGCATGGCGCGATGTATCCGGGAGCGACGATTTTTCCTGAAGGGCTGGCCATCGGCAGTTCCTTCGATCTCGATCTGGTGAAATCGGTCTACACTGCGGCGGCGGCCGAGGCCCGGGCTGTAGGGATCCACATGCTGTCCACTCTGGTGATGGAGTTGGATCGCGATCCACGCATGGGACGAAACGAGGAAGGCTACACCGAAGATCCCTACCTCGAACAGCGTATCGGTGAGGCGATCGTGCATGGAGCTCAAGGCGTCAACCTCACCGATCCGGACAAGGTGATCACTGTGTTTACCGATTTTCCCACACAGAGTTCTCCCGCAAGCGGCCTGGAGCGCGGAGCGATCGAATTATCGGAACGCTCACTGCGCGAGAACGATTTATTGCCGTGGATGGCCGTAATCCGGGCTGGAGCGTTGGGCGTGATGGCCGGCTATCCAGAGATCGAGGATATCCCTGCGCATGCCTCTGAAAAGTGGATGAACAACGTGCTCCGGCAGGAACTTGGCTTTGACGGTATCGTGGAAAGCGAAGGTGGCGGCTTTGGGAGCCTGATTTATGAGCACATCGTTCCAACCCAGAAGGAAGCAGGCGCGCTGGCGATTAAGGCCGGAGTCGACCTGGACATCACCTATGAACCCGCCTATATGGGCCCCCTGATCGAATCCGTTGATGAAGGAAGAGTGCCGACGGCGCTGGTGGATCGCGCGGTGCGCCGGGTTCTGAGACAGAAGTTCCGCCTGGGCCTCTTTGAGAACCCCTATGTCGATGTTGACCGGGCAGAACGCATTGTGCACTCTCAGCAGAACCAGGATTTGGCACTCCGCGCCGGGCGCGAGGGAATCGTCCTGCTCAAGAACGAAAAGAACCTGCTGCCGTTGAAGAAGACCCTGAAATCAGTGGCAGTCATCGGCCCGAATGCGGATAACCGGATGAATCAGATTGGCGATTACTCCCCGGCTGCCACCCCGGAACATATTGTCTCCATTCTCGAAGGAATCAAGACCAAGTTGGGCCCCGCGACAAGAGTTACCACCGTGAAGGGATGCAATGTACTGGGAGGAGACACGGGCGGGTTTGCTGAAGCTGTCAGCGCCGCCAGGAATGCAGAAGTAGCGATCGTAGTTGTGGGAGAAAACCAGCGCGAGACTCACCCAGGCGCGGAACTGGAGCGCCCCACCGACGGAGAGGGCCACGATGTCGCCAGCCTTAACCTCACTGGCGTGCAGGAAGATCTTGTTCGCGCGGTCTTCGAGACTGGAACCCCCACCATCGTCGTCCTGGTGAACGGCCGGCCGCTTGCTACGCCGTGGACCTCGGAACACGTGCCTGCATTGGTCGAGGCCTGGTTGCCGGGCGAGCGCGGCGGAATAGCGGTTGCCGATGTCCTCTTTGGCGATTACAACCCCAGTGGCCGTCTGGCTATCACCATACCCCGCGACTCGGGACAGTTGCCGGCATACTACAACTACAAACCCTCCAAAGCTTACTGGATGCACGAGGGATGGAGCCATACCGAGGGATACGCCGACATGCCTGCGACGCCGCTCTATCCCTTTGGCTATGGCCAGAGCTACACGAATTATGAATACGGCAATCTGCGCATCGAGCCGGCTGAGATACGCCCGGGAGGCGAGGCGCATGTAAGTGTCGATGTGAGGAATGCCGGCAATCGAGAAGGCGCGGAGACGGTGCAACTGTATCTGCGCGAGTCCTTTGCCCCCGTCTCGTTGCCGGTCAGGCAACTGCGCGGGTTTGAACAGGTTGCTCTGAAACCCGGGGAGACGAAGACCGTGACTCTCACTCTGACCCCCGAAGACTTGCAGTTGCTTGATATCGACATGCACTGGAAGGTCGTGCCCGGCGATTTCGAAATTATGGTGGGGAGATCGTCGCAGGATCTGCCGCTCAAAGGAATGCTCAAGGTTAGCCAGTAACCCGGTAGCCGGTCATCGCATCCGGAACGGGGAGAGTTCGCTGGCCGTTTGTTGATCTCGGGCAAAGCCTGCCGGCAGTTGGCAGGATGTGTGCCAATGGAATAATCGACGCGGCGGTATGAAGAACCGGAGGATCCGATGGGAGAACGATTTCAGGACCGGGTAGCAATTGTCACGGGGGCGGCACAAGGTATCGGCGCCGCAATCGCCTTGCGATTGAGCCGCGAGGGCGCCACGGTCATTGGCCTCGACATCAAGCGGGACGAGCTAGCCGCCTTGTCCGCACATTTGCCGCGGTTTGAGGCGGAACCAGTAGATCTGGCTTCCTTGACCGATATTGCACGCGCCATTGAGAAGATCAGAGGCAAGCACAGCCGGATCGATGTGCTTATCAATAACGCCGGCGTCATGGACTACGTCCGCATCGATTTGGCCGGCCTGGAAAAGTGGCGCCGGGTGATGGCCATCAATCTTGAGGCCCAGTTTCACATGTGCCGCCTGCTTGCGCCGGTGATGATGGAACAAGGCTATGGCCGTATTGTGAACATCGCGTCCACCGAGGCGGTTCAGCCGGAGCCCCATGTCAGCATCTATGCCGCATCGAAAGGCGCCATCTTTTCATTTACGCGGGCAATCGCTGTCGATCTGGCGCCGTTCGGAATTCTGGCCAACGCCATCGCGCCGGGATGTATCCATACCCCCATGTCCATTGTGAACGGCGTGGATGAGACAACGACCGATGTGTTCCAGGAATGGTATGTCGGGAAAAGAAAGATTCCTCTGGCCAGGCCCGGCGAACCGGAGGAGATTGCAGCGGTAGCGGCCTTTCTGGCATCGGACGAATGCAGCTATGTCACCGGTCAAACAATCATCGTAGACGGTGGGTTGACGATCACCAACTAGCCGCTTCGCGCCGGGTGCAGGACTGGCGACGAAGAGCAAGTCACACTCGCGCCAGGTTTACTGACCAGCAAACGATCTTGGCGAGATCGTGGGGGTTGCCGACTTTCACGACTTTCAACCCTGCGGCCAGAGCGCTCCTGACTCCGTGATCGGAGTCTTCGAAGACGATTCCAGCACTTATTCCGAGCCTCTGCCTGATCAGCAGGTACGGTTCAGGAGAAGGCTTGGGCTTTGCTACGTCCTCACCGAATACGAGCGCATCGAACCGTTCGAAAAGTTTGCCTGCGCGAAGCACCGGCTCTACACATGCTCTTTCGGAGCTCGTTACCAATCCGATTCGATACTCATTGAGTCTCGCCAGGAGTGCAATTGTCTCTTCCGGAATTGGTAACTCTGCGAGTGACAACGCACAAACCAGTTGTTTGCGTTCTGCGTTTCTGCTTAAGAGTTCCGTTGCATCGATATGAGGCCACGCCTTCGGTATCGAAACGCACATCTGAGCGTCGCTTACGCCAAGGCCATGAATCCCATAGTCGTTCCAGGTGAAATCTATCCCATAAACAGCCAGCATCTTCGCCCACGATTTCCAGTGGAGTGGCTCGGTATCGGCCAGCACGCCGTCGTAATCGAAGATCAACGCTCCGCGTGGCCCGTTCATGCGATGTGCTTACCTATTCTTCAACGAGCCTCCAAACTTCGGGGCTGGATCAGGAAGCGTCGAAGGTTACGCCGGTGTAATGCTGGACTGCATCGAGGTTGATGGTTATGCCCAGGCCCGGTTTGTCCGGTATCTCCAGCATGCCCGCTCCGTCCAATCTCCATCGATCTTGGACAATTTCATCTATAAACGGAGAGTCAGTCAGATATTCCACCAGATCGGTGCTTTGGATCGCAGATGCCAACTGAAGATCGGCCGCCAGGCCAAGCGCGGTGTTCCATCCATGCGGGATCATGCGAAGTCCGTGGTCCTCGGCCATCCATGCTATTCTCCGCTCTTCACTGATTCCACCAACTTTGGTCACATCCGGTTGCACAATATCAAAAGCTCCCTCGCGAATCCACGGCTCGAATGCCTGACGCCGGGTCAGCACCTCGCCTCCCGAGATGGGAACCGGCGAAGTCTGGCGAAGAAGTATGAAGTCCGTTAGATTGTCGGGCGGCAGTGCTTCCTCAAACCAATAGACGTTGTATTCGGCTAACATCTTCGCAGTGCGAACCGCCCACTTGTATCCCTGGGGCCAAAACGCATCGCTGGCGCCGGCATCGACCATGAGCTGCGAATCCGCACCCACTGCTTCGCGCGCAGCCCGCACGATCGCCTCATCTGTGGCAAAATCGTGCCGCCCGAATGGACCCCAGCCGATTTTGAAGGCGCGAAATCCCTGCGCATTGATCGACAGAAGCTTTGCAGTCAGTGGCTCCGGCTCCTCCATGAGCAGCGAAGCGTAGGGCCGAACGCGATTGCGGTAACGACCACCGAGAAGCCGGCCGACCGGCTGCCCCGTGGTTTTTCCGAGAATGTCCCACATCGCTATATCGATCGCGCTGATCGTGTGGGTGATGGAGCCGCCGCGCCCCATCCAAAACGTATTGGCACGGAGCTTTTCGCTTACTCGCTCCGGCTCCAGAGGATTCTCCCCCAGAAACAAGGGTTCAAGAACTCTCAGGGAACCTTGAACCAAAGTGTCGTTCGTAAACGCCGATCCCCAGCCAGTAATACCCTCATTTGTGTAGACAGCCACCAAGGTATGAATGCAATCGCCTGGTTTAATCTCGTTTGCCCACCCGCCCTCGGGTGTGCTGCCGCGCAGGCCAGCCGATACGATTCTTTCGATCTTCATGGATTTGAGCACTCCTGCGCCGGCCGCGATCTGAATGCGCGAATGAACGAGCTTTTCAGTTCCCAGGCTCCTGCGCTCTTGACCAAGCATGACGGCTGAAGGAGGGATGCGAATTGCTGCTTGTCCACAGTGATCTGGGCGCTCGGGTCGAAAAGTTCCGCTAGCTCGCCGTCCGAGCTATTTTACGTCACTGCCACTCCGACGTCATAATCCAGATGACGGTTTCACCGTCGGGGCCGATCCTGTCCCAGAGTCCCGTTAGAGTTCGTCCGTCCGCGGAAATCGTGGAGCGAGAGGTTCCCGTAGGTGCAGCGACACCCCGCCAAATAACGATGTTCACCGCTCGTACCTTCCATCCGCGAATCGCAACTCAATCATCTTCGAAACGTGACTGCAGATTCTTTGTCCAAAGCATGTTGAGACCTGGAAATGGAATGCCGCTTCCGTCAAATGGCTGCGAAAGCGGGCCGAGCGTCTCAACGCTGACCATCCACGATGTCGAAACGATTTTATGTAGTAAAATCAAGATTCCGTTCGGTCATTGACCTTTCATAGGATTATTTGGGCAGCTCGTTTCGACACGGATGTTTCGCAGCGGGTTCTGTAAGAGACCTGGGCGCCAGCCGATTTCGAGTTGCCAGCCGCTGACCGGGATTTGTCTGCCTTCTCGAAGATAGCGATCAATGATAAGCCGGAGATTTCGGCGAGGCTGGGGAAAGCAATTGAGATGACTAAGCGAAATGCTTACACAATGCGCGATGTGGCCCGGCTTGCCGGCGTGTCTATTTCCACGGTGTCGGCAGTAGTCAATAACAAGGGCATCGTCGGCCCTGATCTAACCGCTGTTGTTCAAAAGGCAATCACGGCGATGAACTTCTCTCCGCATGCAGGCGCGCGAGGGCTGCGGATCGGAAAGACCAATATTCTTGGTCTGGTGGTGCAGGATATTACGAATCCATTCTTTGTGGAGGCGCTGCGCGGCGTTGAGGATGAGGCGATCAAGCATGGCTATGAAGTGCTGGTCTGCAACTCCAACGATCAGCCCGATCTTGAACTGCGGCACCTGAATGCTTTGTATACGCAGAGGGTGGACGGCGTGCTTCTGGCGACCTGTGATTCGTATGCAGCCCGGCAGGCGTTGGTCAGGGATCGCGCTCCGATCGTATTCATCGACTGCGTTCCCATGAAAGCGGAGGTGAATTGCGTTGTTACGGACAACTATGACTCCTGTTACAACGCGATCCGCTACCTCATTGGGCTAGGGCATGAGAGGATTGCGGTCATTTCCGGCCGGCTGGTGCATTCCACCAGCATCGCCCGTGTCGAGGGGTGCCGCAAGGCGATGCAGGAGGTCAATCTCCCCGTGTTGGAGGAGTCGCTCCGTGAGGGCGATTCACACATTGAGAGCGGCTATCGCATTGGCCTCACCCTGTTTCAATCGCCCGATCCACCAACAGCGATTTTTACCCTGAACAACCGCATGGCGCTGGGAATTCTCCGCGCACTGAGGGAGTTGCAGATTCCCTGTCCGGAGAGGGTCAGCGTGATGAGCTTCGATGACGCCGATTGGGCTGAAGTATTCAACCCCAGCCTGACAACAATCAAGCAGCCGACCTATGAGATCGGCAAGGCGGCTGTGGAGTTGCTGCTGCAATCGATCCAGTCCGCCAGCGACGAAACCACGCTCGAACCTCGACAAATCCTCCTCAAGTCCACGCTCTGTGCGCGGGATTCCACAGCGCCGGTTGCAAAAAGCTGACGCCGCCAGGCAAGGACACCCGAAGAAGAGCGATGAAGCCGGCGGAGTTATCCTGGCCGCCATCGATGACCGTTGTTTCGACAGCGAGAGCGTTCCTGCCGCTTTTCAAGGATTGCTTTACGGGGATCTCTTTGAATGTTTCCCACGGATACATCCAGGCGGGCAGAGTCCGGGCCTTCAGGACCGGACTCTGTTGATCCACGCTACGGCTGAATCTTTTCCGTTAATAATGATCAATCGGCGTGGCTCTCAGCCTTGCGGTTACGCCGTGGGTAGCCCGGGCCAAGGTGGGGAGCGCTGGGACTCCCAAGCCCAGGAGCGCGGGGTGCGAGCAGACGAGCGACGAAGAAGGTTCTGTGCATGTCGATTCCAGATCTGCCGTGTAGCAGATCCTTCAGTTCCGGTGAATAGGGTTCCGCGATGGAGCGCAGGCGGGTTCGCGGCATGGCGGTCGTTATTTCGTAGTGGGTTCGGCGGCATGCCGACAAAGGCGTTGACAATGCGGCTGCCTGCCGATAAACTTAGCGATCGAAACGATTCTTTAGCTGTAGTGTTCCTCTCTCTGCCACCGGGCCATTATGAAACATGGGGATGATAGAGCGCAAGAAAAAATCTAATGGAATATCGAAACGATACGAGGATTGGAAAGGACCGGCGACGGTTCCCGAGTTTAATGGCTTGCCTGGCGCGAATCGGTACGTTGGGAAGCGACCATGGGGATGGTGCGCGATTTATCGGCGGCCGTCCGGCGGGAATCGGCGCGCAATGGCTCAATGGAGCCCAGCGATTTCCGGTCCAGCCGATAGGGAAGCCGTGGAGCATGCGTTGGCAATGCGCATTTTCCATTCTGTTGCTCCCATTCCTGCTGGCCGCGGAGCCATCGCTGGCACAAGCTCCGCTGCCCGACAGCCCGGCGATCGAGCAAAGGGTGAATGATCTGCTCGCGAAACTCACGCCTGAACAAAAAGTAGATCTCATTGGCGGCGAGGAAGGGATGTTCATCCGCTCCGAATCAACGGTGGGCTTGCCCAAACTGAAGATGACCGACGGTCCAATGGGAGCCGGCACATGGGGACCATCGACTGCGTATGCGAGCGGTATCGCTCTGGCGGCGTCATGGGACCCCGAGCTTGCGAAGCGAGTCGGGAGTTCGATTGGTCTTGATGCTCGGGCACGCGGAGTGCATATTCTGCTTGGCCCGGGAGTGAACATCTATCGAGCGCCAATGAATGGAAGGAACTTTGAGTACTTCGGAGAAGACCCGTTTCTGGCGGCCCGGACTGCGGTTGGTTACATTGACGGAGTGCAGAGCCAGGGTGTAATGGCGACGGTGAAGCACTTTGCCGCAAACAACCAGGAATACGACCGCCACAACGTGAGTTCGGACATGGACGAGCGGACCCTTCGTGAGATTTACCTGCCCGCGTTCGAAGCAGCTGTACGCGAGGCTCATGTGGGTGCGGTGATGAATTCCTACAACCTCGTGAACGGCATTCATGCGACCCAGAATACCCATTTGAATCTCGACATTCTTAAGAAGGAATGGGGGTTCGATGGCATCCTCATGTCGGATTGGGACGCCACCTACGATGGGGTTGCGGCAGCCGTCAACGGCCTCGACCTGGAAATGCCGGATGGCAAATTCATGAGCCGCAGCAACCTGCTGCCTGCTGTGCAGCAGGGCACGGTTTTACTGGCGGCCATCGACGACAAGGTACGCCGCATCTTACGGACCTCGATCCGCTTTGGCTTCCTGGACCGCCCGCAGCAAGAGACAGCAATTCCCGCGTACAGGAATGAGGGACGGGAGGTGGTTCTCGAAGAGGCGCGTGAGAGCGTCGTACTGCTCAAGAATGAGAATTCATTGCTGCCGCTCGATTCCGGAAAACTGCGGACAATCGCCGTAATAGGCCCTGACGCGTGGCCCGCGGAGCCGGGAGGCGGCGGCAGTTCCCAGGTGCAGCCTTTTGCCGCAGTCAGCCTGGTGGAAGGGCTGGCGAATCTCAGCGGAGCGAAGGTCACTTATACCCGCGGGCTGCCGACGGTGAGCGACTTCTTTGATAATTCGAACTTCGTGCCAGGCAACGCCGATCCGGCCAAGCAGCCTGACACTGGGCATCAGCCCATCAAAATCGAATCGTTCAACAACCCCGATTTCGAAGGTACGCCTGATTCGATTGAATATGCCGACCATGTGAATAGCTGGAAGTCTGAAGAGTGGACGACCGCAGCAACTGTGCGGCGCAGCGTCCGCTATTCCGTATCCTATCGGCCCGAAAAGACCGGCCACTATGTATTGCTTGCCGCAGCCAGCGCGGCGGATACCTACAGGCTTACTCTCGACGGAGAGCCGCTTCTGGAACAAACGGAGCACGAGGGCCAGGCGCCTCAGTGGGCAGACCTGTCTCTGACGGCGGGGAAGACGATTGCCATTCAGTTGGATTACCGGCCTGATGCGTCCTATCCGCGTGTCGGCCTGGGCATTTGCGCCAAGGACGATTTGATCTCCGCCGAAACCAGAAAGATTGCCGCTGAGGCCGATGTCGCAGTTGTATCTGTGGGTTTCGATCCGACCACTGAAAGCGAGGGCTTTGACCGCACTTTTGCGCTCCCGTGGGGACAGGGCGAATTGATTGAATCGGTTCGGCAAGCGAATGCGAAGACCATTGTCGTCGTGACTGGCGGCGGGGATGTCGACACCAATGGCTGGCTGGCGGATGTGCCCGTGCTGCTCGAGAGCTGGTATATGGGCCAGGAGGGCGGGACGGCCTTGGCAGAGATACTGCTGGGAGCCCGGTCTCCGGAAGGCAAGCTGCCGATCAGCTTTGAGCGGTCGTGGAAAGAGAACCCGGTGCACGAAAACTACTATGCGCAGGCCGTACCGGCGGGGCAGACGCCGCATGTGAAGTACGCAGAAGGTGTCTTCCTCGGGTATCGCTATTACACCTCGACAAACAACAAGCCACTTTTCCCTTTTGGCTTTGGCCTGTCCTACACGAACTTCTCATTCAGCAACCTGATGCTGTCTGCGTCGCGTGTGCCCGCCGGCGGTTCGCTGCAGGTCTCCTTCGATGTAACGAACAGTGGTGATCGCGCAGGTGCAGAAGTCGCGGAAGTCTATGTGGGCGATCCAAGTGCACGCGTTGCGCGACCCACAAAGGAACTGAAAGGCTTCGCAAAAGTCCAGCTTGGCCCTGGACAGCATCAGCATGTGAGCCTTGAGCTCGACCCGCGCGCCTTTTCGTATTGGAGCGAAGACAGCCATGGTTGGCGAATCGATCCGGGCCGTTTTGTTGTCTACGTCGGCGACTCATCAGAAGATACGCCGCTCAGCGCTGAAGTGCAGGTCGGAAATTAATCGATTCGGGAGCAGTCAGGATGAAGACGATGAAGGACGGCACGATATCGCGGCGCGGACTGATCAAGACCGGCATGGGAGCGGCTGTAGCCGGCCTCATCTCGACGAGTTCGCCGATTCCGTGCGAAGCCTCGGAGAGCGGGGGAACTGGGACGGGGATCGCAGGCCAAAGCGAACTCTGCGAGGCAGCCAATGACCAGGTTCCCGTCGAGAAAGAACCGCTGGATTATGTGAATGTGCTCTTTGGGGTTGCAGCGCTGGACGACCCCGAACTATTGGGAAATGCGCCCCCGTACGGAGAGGAACTTTATACCGGAATGGTTTGCCCGGGCGCTGCGCTGCCGCATGGCATCGACGTGAGCCCTGTGAACAAGGACGTTAGCCTGGCTTATCCTCACGGGAATCTCTACTCCTATGTCTATTCTCGCCGCACCATGGCTGGTTTCTCCTCCATGGTGGATGACATGCTTGTGACGCCGCTGGTGGGCGATTGGACGACTCCGCCAGACCGTGTGCGCAACGCGTCTTCCTACGACAAGAAGAGTGAGCGCTCGACTCCCGGCCATTATTCGGTCTACCTGCAGGATCACGGAATCCATGTTGACCTGGCTGCGACGGCTCTCACAGGTCTCTTTCAATTCACATTTCCGAAGACGAATCGAGCCACGATCCTTATCGATCTCGGTCCCAACAAGGATACGACTTTAGAAATTGTGGGAGACCGGACAGTCAGAGGCCGGACGCAGGGTGGAACTGTTGCCTTCGTTGCCGAATTCTCAAAGCCGTTCAAGTCCTTCGGAACATTTCACCGCGATCCTCCCGAACCGGGGATGGTGGGTGTCGGTTGGTTCCTGCTCGGTTGGGACAAGGTGAGTCCCGGCAGTCGCTCGGAGACCGGCACTTATACGGGCTGCTTCTTGACCTATGAAACCGACGAAGCAGAGCAGATTCTGATCAAGATCGCCGCCGCGGGCAGCTATGAACAGGCACGGACGACCTTGGATGCAGAGAATCCAGGATGGGCGATCAACAAATTGACGAGCGATGCCAAACAGGCATGGCGCGAACGGCTCGATGCCATCCACGTGAACGGTGGAACAAAAAAGCAGCGAGAAATCTTTTACTCCGCTCTCTATCATGCCTTCGCCAGCCCGACGATGGTAGCGAAAGAGGGAGACCAATTTACGGGCCTGGATAGGAAATCCTATATCGCCGAACATGATCGCTACGACCTTGTACCTTACTGGGACACAGGCAGAAACCAGGTTGTGCTCCTGACTCTGCTGGAACCTGAAGTCAAGCGGAATATTCTTCGTTCCCAACTGGAAATGGCGCAGGAAACGGGTTGGATGGGGACGTCCTTCCATGGCGACCATGCGGTGGCCATGTATCTCGGCGATTGGGAACGCGGACTTAGTTTCGACCATGAGGAAGTGTATCGGTACCTCTCCAAAAATGCGACGGATCCGAAAGGCCCGAGAGAGTTTCTGGCGGAATATCTCCAGCAAGGCTGGATTCACGATATCGTCGTCGAACATCCGGGACCTCCCTATGAGGGAGGAAACGCAGGCGTGTCAAAGACGCTGGAATACTGCTACGACGATTATTGCCTGGCCGTATACGCCAGGAAACTAGGACGCGAGGCGGACGCTCGCATGTTCCTGGAGCGGGCCTTGAATTACAGGCATGTCTGGGACCCATCGACTGGCTTCATGCGCGGTCGAACTGCGGATGGCTCGTGGATTGCGCCTTTCTATCCTGCTGAGCCTTATTACAACTTCATGTACAAGGAGTCGACCGCTGGGCAGACAACCTGGTTTGTGCCTCACGATGTGCAGGGCCTGATCAACCTGATGGGTGGCCGAGAGTCGTTTGTAAAGCGGCTGGATACTTTCTTCAGTCTTCCTTATAAGCCGCAGGGAATAGCACGGGACATTACCGGGTTGATCGGTCAGTACTGCCATGGGAATGAGCCGGATCATCATGTGCCCTACTTGTATAACTGGGCCGGCGCACCGTGGAAAACGCAGGAGGTCGTGCGCAAAATCATGAAGCTGATGTATGGCAGCGATCGTGATGGATTGGGCCTTGCCGGGATGGACGACAAGGGAGAGAACTGTTCCTGGTTCGTAATGAGTGCGATGGGCTTTTACACCGTTGACCCCGCCAGAGCGGAGTACATTCTTGGGTCTCCGCTATTCGATGAAGCAACCATCCGGATGGGCAATGGAAAGACATTCACAGTTAAGGCCAACGGCAATTCCGACGAAAACATCTACATCCAGAACGCCTTCCTGAATGGTGCGCCCTTGAACCAGCCATGGTTTTCACATTCCGCAATGGCCGACGGTGGAACGCTTGTATTGAACATGGGGCCAGCGCCGAATAGGAACTGGGGGAGCGCAGCGGAGAGTGCTCCCCCGTCCATGTTGGAGAGGTCTTAGTGCAGATTGCAACGTCAGTCATCGAATTCTGAAGGAGCTTGGCAACCGGTTCGATACGGGATCGTCAACACGGTGGCCAACAGACAATGGCCACTGTTTTCGAAGGTTGTTTGTAGGAGCCTAAGTGATGCAAGCAACGTTATCGAGGCTCAGGTTGTTGAGTTTCTCGCTTCAGATGCTGGCCGGCGCAGTAATAGTTTCAGTCGGCATTCTCGCGAACGTTTCAGCGGCGAAAGCGCAACAGACTCCGACGGCTGCCGCTGCCGATAACTTTGCCACGCAGCAGACCGCGGGCTTTACAGGGGACGGGCTCTGTTTCGAGTACTTTGGTGCACCGTCCGGGAAAGAAGCCGCAATGGGGTTCCCGCCGCACGGCGAGGCTGCCTCTCAGCGCTGGAATGCGCATCCGCAAGCAGACGTCAAGAGCACGGGTTGTCGCTGGGATGTCTGGTTGCCGAACGCTCAACTTCTCTTTGAACGCACAATTCGCTTGCGGAATCTGGAAGCTGTTGTGTACGCGGAAGAGATAGCCAACAACGAAAAAGATGCGGATCACGCATGCCACGGGGTTCAGCACGCAACATTCTCACCCCCTTTCCTGAACACGGTCGACAGCAGCTTTGCAGTTTCAGGCGCGCGAGGAGTGACTGCGCCGGAGGAATACGAGGGAGGCTCGCGGAATGGAGTTCGGCACGACACCGCTTCCCCTGGGACGCGAGGAAACATTCCGCAGGGGAAAGTTATTCGATACGCCTGCATGGTGTGTCATTCCCACGCGCGGGAAAAAGGCAGTGCGGTACCTGCTTTTTGCATTTACGCTTCCCAGCCACATCCATTCAATCGAGAATGTCGAAGCCGTCGACGACCGCATTGTTCTTCATGGAGAGGAGGCAGGCTCCTCTTTTTCGATTCCTGCTCATGGATGCGAAGAGTTTCCTTCTGAAGGAGAACAGCTCGCAGTGCAGTAAGCTGATATCCCCGATAAACGCGGGTGAATTGGGTGCAACCTCAAGGTTCAATGGAGAAAGTGCGAATGAGAGCGACTCTCAGAGAGCCAACCTGGATTGGTGTTGACATAGGCGGCACTAAAACTGCGGTGGTACTTTGCGCGCAACCGCCAAAGATCCTGGTGCGTGTTGAATTTCCGACCTTGCCGGAACAAGGCCCGGAACGTGCCCTCCAGCTGATCAAGAAGACGATTCATGAACTGATCCGCAGTCACCGCGAGGATATCGGAAAGCTTGAGGCTATCGGTGTGAGTTGCGGCGGTCCACTCGATCGGATCGCCGGCATTATTCAGGCTCCTCCGAATCTGTCCACGTGGGTGGACGTTCCCATTTGTTCCATGCTCGAGCAGGAATTCAGTCTTAAATGCCGGCTGGAAAACGACGCGAACGCGGGCGCAATTGCGGAGTATCGTTTTGGAGCCGGGCAGCGAACTCAACACATGGTATTCCTAACCATGGGAACCGGGCTGGGTGCTGGCATTATTGCGGACGGCCGTCTCTATCACGGAGCATCTGACCTGGCCGGCGAGATTGGACATTTCCGGCTGAGCCGCTCAGGCCCGACAGGGCACAACAAAGCAGGCTCCGTGGAGGGCTGGGCGAGTGGTGGAGGAATTGCCGTGACGGCGCGACGAGAAGTTACTGCCGCGATCAGCAAAGGGATCCCCACGTCCATGGCCCGGCTGGGCAGGAATGGGACATTGAGTGCCAAGGATGTTGCTGAGGCCGCACATGGCGGAGATAAACTGGCAAGGCGGATCATTCGTAACACGGGAACCCGTCTGGGCGAAGCGCTGGCAATCCTGGTGGATGTATTGAATCCTGAAGTGATTGTGATCGGCGGGCTTGCTATGAGGTTGGGCGAGAGCCTGCTGGCCCCCGCGCGGCGCGTACTGGATGATGAAGCGCTGGCCGCTTCCGCGAGAGCTTGCCGCATTGTGCCCGCCGCGCTGGGAGAGGAAATCGGCGACATTGCTGCGATTTGCGTAGCGATGGGTTTTTAGGCGTCCTGGAAGCAAGGATGCGCCGGGTTGATGAAGGCTCTCGAAGAGAGTTTGCTCACCTCAATTTCACACGGTCGCAACAGCGCGACAAGATAGGATTGGTTGGCCAGTGACATTGGATAGTGGAGTGATGGTGCAGCTCGGACAAACGCGAAGCTGGTTTGCCGCGGTAGCCTTGATCGTTCTCGCGACTGCGCTGCACGCTCAGGTCGCTTTGAAAGCGGACCCATTTCTTGGGATTGAAGGAGGCGGCAACACGATCCCGGGGCCGTCAATGCCGTTTGGGATGATCAAGCCAGGCCCTGACGCTGGAGCCAACCAGGCAAATTCCGGCTGGGAAGCGACAGGGCGAATCAACGGCTTCAGTCAGACGCATGTGAGCGGTTCTGGAGGCGGTCCCAAGTACGGCAATATTCTTATCCAGCCGACGATTGGCGCGCCGAGGGCAACAAGAATCGGTTCAGACCGGGGAGATGAGAAGGGAACGATCGGGTATTACCACGTGCAATTGAAGCGTTACGGCATTGGCGTGGAGATTACCGCAGCGGAACGTTCGGCAATTTACCGGCTCACATATCCCGCGGCGCAACAGGCAAATATTCTGATCGATGCAGGTCACTGTCTAACCTGGATCAGCAAGGCCGGCGAGGGGCAGCTTATTGCCAGCTCTCAGGTGCAGATCATTTCGCCGACCGAAGTAAGCGGTTCGAGCAGTGTGACTGGAGGGTGGAACAAGCAAGCCAGGCCGTACACCGTGTATTTCTATGCGGTGAGCGACACTGCTGCAGAGAAGTGGGGTACATGGCGTGATGGCCGTTTGTATCCAGGCGAGAGAACAGAGGGCCCTGAACCTGGCAGCAAGACTGGGGCATGGTTATCCTTTGCAACACATCAGGGACAACAAGTCGGCTTGAAGGTGGGTATCTCGTTTGTGAGCGTAGAGCAGGCCAGACGAAACCTTGGCAGCGAAATTTCCGGATTCGACTTTGACCGTGTTCACGCCGATGCGGTTTCTGCGTGGAACAAGGCGTTGGGTGCGATCGAGCTCACGGGCGCGACTCCTAAGCAGGAACAGATGTTCTACACAGCGCTCTACCACTCTATGCTGATGCCCGTTGATCGGACAGGAGAGAATCCGCTTTGGCAGTCGGATGAGCCGTACTACGACGATTTCTACGCGATCTGGGATACCTTTCGCACCTCGGGCCCGCTGCTCACGCTGATCGCCACACAACGTGAAACTGCCATTGTGCGCTCGCTGGTGGACATTTACCGGCACGAAGGATGGCTTCCGGACGCCAGGAGCGGGAACTTTACGGGCCGCACGCAGGGCGGGAGTAATGCCGATATGTTGATTGGTGACGCGTACGTAAAGCATCTGCCGGGCATTGACTGGAATGAGGCGTATGCTGCTGTGATCAATGACGGGGAAGTTTCCCCGCCAGAGCCAATTAACGAGGGCCGCGGTGGATTGGAAGATTGGAAGAAGCTTGGATATGTCAGCATGGAAGGCACGGATCGTTCCGCTTCGCTGCACATGGAATATGCGGCGGACGATTTCGAGATTGCGCTGATGGCCCGCGGCCTGGGACATGAAACGGACTTTCGCAAGTATCTGGAAAGATCAGGCAACTGGGAACATCTTTGGGATCCGCAGTTTGAGGAGGGTGGAGTGCAGGGATTCATCCGGCCGCGACACCGGGATGGAACGTGGAAGAAGAACTTCACCGCGATGTTGACCAGCACGTGGGGCGGCGACACATTCTACGAGGGAAACTCGTGGACCTATTCGCTCTATGTTCCGCAGGACGTTGCCGGTCTAATCCGGAAGTCGGGCGGCCCGCAGCGCTTCGTGGATCGCCTGGATGCGTTCTTCGATGTGTCGGGGCGATACGATGTTGGGAATGAGCCAGGCTTCCTGAGCCCTTATCTCTACATCTGGGCCGGAAGGCAGGATAAGACTGCTGAGCGCGTTCGAGAGATCGTTGCAAAGAGCTATCACGTTGGCCGCAAAGGCCTGCCCGGAAACGACGATTCAGGCGCAATGTCGTCATGGTACGCCTTCAGCGTGATGGGGATTTTTCCCAACGCAGGGCAGGATATCTATCTGATTGGGAGTCCCGCAATTCCGAAAATGACTCTGCATCTGGCCGGCGACAAGACATTCGTGATCGAGGCAAAGAACGTGTCGGATGTCAATCGATACGTGGTATCGGCAACATTGAACGGCCGGCCTCTCGATCGTGCATGGCTGCGTCATGAAGATATTGTGCAGGGTGGGCTGTTGGTGTTGGAGATGGCTGAGAAGCCCGGAAGATGGCCGACAGGTGAGCTGCCGCCATCGCTCTCAGATATGAAGTCAAGCTTGCCTTGATTGAGGCCGCAGCATCCAGGCGCAACTGCCCGCCTATTGATGAGCAAAGTCAATTTCGATTGGCACCGGCTGCGCCGAGTTGGTGAAACGCAAACGCAATGTACCCTGATCGAGGTCGTAGTCGGCGCGATCGACCAATTTGCCCCCGACGAGCATGCGCACCGGCTTCAACTGCGTGCGGATCCGGACGACTGCCTGCGTATTCTCAATACCATCGACGAGAAAGCTTAGCTTCTCTGCACTTGCTGTCTGCTCACGTATCCTGCAGGCGGCCGCAATGACGCTTGGATTGGCTCCGGCGGGCGTGGCATTCAGATCGAACAACAGAATGCGTTTGCCTGGAGTGACCGACACGCTGGATAGAATGGGCAAACTGGAGTCGAAGAGGTCGATAAATCGTCCACGCAAAACATAAGGCTTGGCGTTGGGCACAGATTCATCAAGCCCCGCGGCAATCACGAACGGGCCGCGGCGCAGCACAAGCGAATTGGTCTCAGTCCACTTCAGGCCGATCGCATCTGCCGCCTGCTGCGCGAGTTGGCGAAGGGCCGCGCCGCCATCGTTGCGATGCGTCAAAGCGGCTGGCGATAGCCGCGCCGATACAACAGCGCCATCGCCAATCTTGAATAACCCGCTCGCATCGCGTGGCAGGCCCAATGCTTCAAAAAGATGCTGTCGCGGAGACAGGTAGGAATTCGGCGCTGTGTTCCACCATTCGCGCACTGAGTTGTAAGGATCGTGGTCCTCGTCGACCACCACCAGGGCAGCTCCGGCTCGCACCCATTTTGCCAGTGCCTCATGAAACTCCGGGGTGGGCGGCTTTTGACCCTCATAGGTGAGCAGCAGCAGCTTGTACCTTTCGAGAAACCCGGGCACAGACGCTCTTTCGATCTGCACCGGCTTGACCGGGATGCCTCGCTTTAGCAGGGGAAGGGCCAGTCCATAAAACGAACCGAGATCCTCATCGGAAGGCGTCGGGTCTGCGCGCTCGAACATCATGGTATCCGAGATCAGCACGCCGGCCTGCTCTGTTCCCGCGTGCTCCCAGCGAGCATCCGGTTGCTTCATATCACGGAGTGCGCCGATCACGGTTTGCAACTCAGTTGCATACGGTTCCGGAATCTGGACCTTTCGCATAGCCTGTCTGGTCGTCGAACTGGTCGGGGCGGTTGAACTGACTGGATGCTTGCCGTTGAACACGCGATCGGGCCAGGGCATGACCTCGAAGTTCGATACCTCTGCATTCAAAAGCGATGCCGTTAGCGTGCTTTCCCAATTTGTGCGGTAGTCCTGCCAACTGTGCTTCGGGTCGTCTTCAACAGGGTCGTTCAAGTACCACAAGGTCCGCCCGGAATCGCGTGTCATATTCTCCATGGCAGCGTATTCAAGGAACGCTGTTTCGAATGTGCGCTCTTTGCGCCGCCCTTCATACACATTCGGCGTGCGTGCCGTTCCCGTCCACACCACCGCGATGTATCCGTCCGCTCCCACATCGATCAAGGAAGACTCCGGGCTTACGATGGTCCAGTGGGCATAGTTGATCAACGAATGCGTTCCGATATAGCAGGGAATTCTGCGTGCATGATCTTCACCGTATTGCTTGACGGAAGCGCATACCTGGCTCAGCGTTTGCCGGTAAAGCAGGTACTTCAGTTTCGAGGCTCGATATTGAGCGTCCGGTGAGGAATCCGGCGGGCGCCAGTCCTCTCCAAAATGATTCTTCCACTGGAGCTTGAAATTCGCAGACCATCCGGTGTCAGCATAGTACTCGGGCTCGGTTACATAGACGGCATCTGCGCCTGCATCCAGAGAATGCTGAATGAGGGAAGCCAGGTAGCTCCCGAAATCATCGCCGGGTGAGATGTAGGGCGTGATGCGGGACATGTCCCCGTGAAGAGCCATTCGCCCATGCGGGTACATTTGTGCTTCACCCCAATGGAATCTTCCGTCGAAGCCGCCATTGAGGTAGTCCTGATAAGGCCCCCACGCGGCGGCGGTCATCATCGCCACTTTGTAGCCGTGCTGCTTCCATGACTCCAGGTCTTCTGAAAAATGGGGATCGAGCGGGTAGACCATGGCAAGATCCGCATTCACATTGACGCGTGGTGCCCACGGGCCTGCCGTCTCAACACTCAACTGTTCATCGGTCTGCGGCAGGGTTTGGTCCACGCCGCCGGGCGCCTGCTGAGCAGGAAGCAAGGATGCCGCCTGCGATGCAGCAAACGCAAGGACCGCGACCCGCGTAGTTTTCCGCAGGCCGGTTGTGCAAAATGTTTCTTGATTCATGGATCGCCTTATTTTTGAGGCTTGGGGTCATCCCCCAGCCGCGCGGCGCCAGGGACCGGAGGCGGAAAGGGCTCTGTGTCTGGGAGAATTCTCACTGCCGTTGTGAAGTGGAGGGGATATTCCCTCTGGGTGCCCGGATAAACGAGCTCAACAAAAGATGCAGTCCATCCCTTTGCGGGCTCCGGTACGTGGGCCACGTAGACTCCCTGCCCGGTAGCAGCAAGCGGGCTTTCATGGTAAAGCGGCCCGACCCATTCCACGCGAAAATCGCGATGCTCCGGATTTGTTGCTTGCCATAGCTTTACAGCGATGGGTTGGTCCGTCGTGGTTACTCGGATGTCGCCATTGTTCTCAAAGGTCCATCCGAATTTTGGGCGTCTTGCGTTCTCTATGATCGACAAATAGAACGCCGTAATGTTCTCCTGAACATCTGTCCCATCCAGCGAGTGGTCGGCATTCGGCATGTACCGTAGATACTTTTCTTCTGGAAGGTCGTTGAAGTAGAACCTCGATGAATCCGGCAGAAAGAACGGATCCCCAGCCGCGTTGATAATCAGTTTGGGCATCGTGTACCGATCACGGTAAGAATATGGGTCGACCACCGACAGCAAGTTGCGAAAAGCAGCCGTGTTCAACTGGTCCATCAGCCCCAGATTGTAATAATCGGTCACCGCCGGGGACCAGAATCCATAGGAACGATAATGGTGATTGAACGATGGGATGACGTTCAGAACATCGATCACCATCGGAATAATCGCAACAACCCGACGATCAACAGCGGCGGTTGTCCAAGTCGTCCAGCCTCGCTTTGAAGCTCCGGCGACAACAAAGTGGCCAACTTTGAGCTTTCCGCCCTTGTCCGTCGCCATGAAGGACTCGACGGTATCCATTGCGCGGACCGCGGCCTTGGTCATAGGCAAGCGTGCCAGCCAGGTCGCATCTCCGGTTTCAAGGTATTGTTTCCAGGTGTAGGCAATGATTTCATCTTCACCGCGTGGGCCATGCGCATCGTTTGTAAAAGTAAGCGGCTGATTTGGAACATCGAGCACTGCAGAAACCACAGTGTGTGACGTGGTTGCGAGCGATGCAAGCATTGGATCGACGACAGGGTCCGGGCGGTGGCCATCGTTGGAATATCCGGTGATGAGTAGCATTCCCGTCGCGCTTTTAACTCTTGTGGGCTTGTAGATGGTAATCCAGTGTTGCCACAACGTCCGATCCACCTCATCCGCACTCCGCCACTTCTGCGATGTCATCTGCAACAAATACAAGGTGAATCCTGGATGCTTTGTCTGCTGGACAAGCTCATAGTGAAAATGAGTATCTGGAGCTTGGACGTAAGCGTCGAGAGGCGTTGGCCGGCTAACTGCAACGTCCTGTCCAGCCCGCAAGGGAGTGGAGGAGAGAAGAGTGGCCAAGACGAACCAAATAGCTGTCTTCTTCATGCCAGATTGCTCCCGCCATCTGCCGGATGAGTCGCCAGGAAAGCAAAGGACCTGAACACTTTGAAGTTGCAGGTCCTTTGCTCTTCCGGCTCATCAATACAGCATGGTGCGTGTTCTAGAACGCGAACTTCAACGCACCCTGCATGAGGCGTGGGGGGGCAGCCGATTGGACATAACCGAATTGAGAATCTGTAAACGTCCCGTCAGGCCCGCCAAATTGTGCGTGATTGAAGATGTTGAAGGCCTCGACACGGAATTCGACTTTCATAGCTTCATGAATCCTTGTGTCCTTGAGCAGCGCCATGTCAAAGTTGTTGATTCCAGGCCCGGTAAAGAACATTGGCCGAACATTGCCGAATTGCCCCATCGGTTCCGCTGTGAAGAAGTTGGGATTGAAATACGGATTGCCGTGCCGCGGGTTTTTGTCCTGGAAGAGGTGACTTCCGTTGTTGGCAAAGTTCGGTTCATCGATGTTGGTTCCACTGGCGCCGACAAGCGAGTGGTCGTCCTTTTCGAGGACCGGGACGGGCGATCCGCTGGCAAAGATGGAGACGCCGGACAACGACCAACCTTCGGTCAATCTGCTCGCAACGTCACCGTCACCGAGGAACCGCTGGAAAGGCAAATGAAGGGTATAGCTGATCGTCAGGTCATTTGGCACATTCGCCAATGACAGGCCGTAGCTCAAACTTGGATTGATGGGGTTGGTGTTATCGAAGTCGTCGGAGCTTGTGCCAAGCGCCTTGGCTTTGGTGTACGAGATGAGGAAATTGGCGTACTTCTCGTTATGCTGCAGGCTCGCCTGGAACGAGTTGTAGTTGGCGATTGCCGAACTCGACAGGAAGGTGAGGCTTTGGAAGCTGGTCGACCCAAAGGAGGCGCGAATGTTGTCGATAACCTGCCCCTGTGCGGTCGTGAACGTCTGGTTTTCGTTATAAGGCGAACAGGTTGGGGTATTCGGCGCAACATTCGCAGGGTTGCTCAATTGCAAACAAAGTGCCTGGTTGACAGGGTTACCTTCCCGCAGCGTGATCTGGTGCCTGCTGACAGTGCCAACATAGCTCAAACTTAGAACTGTCTTGGCATCCAAAGCTCGCTGTACGCTCAGCTCGTACTCCTGCGTGTACGGCGTCACATTATGGGTGTCATAAGCACGGCCGCCTATCAGCCCGTAGTTTGACCAGTCAAAGCTCGTATATGGATTAGACGGGGATGCGTTGACCGGAGGGGGGGGACCGGGGAAGATTCCAGTATGCACAACGCCCGTTGCGCGATCGGCGAACGGAGAGTTTAACAGCGGGGGCTCGCCGCCGCCATAGTTGGGTGTGTACGGCGGCCCACCGCCAGTAGTAAAGAGCTCGAGACCGGCAATCGACTGGTAGGCGATTCCATATCCTGCGCGAATACTGAATTTGCCCGGGCTTCCGAGAATCTTTCCAAGCAGACCCTCCCTGAAGTCGGGAGCATAGACCAAGCCAAATCGTGGGGCAAAGTGGTCGTGCTGCACCTTCGACAGTGTTCTCGGTATGCCGGGATCGCCAGGTGCGACCACGCCTACGGGAGCATTGGGGAAGGCCTTGGATTGTTCTCCTGCTAGATAGGTCAGCACTTTGTTCTGGGTGTCATACCAAGGCGAAAGGTATTCCCAGCGTAGGCCATAGTTCAGCGTCAACGTGGGAAACGCGCGCCAGCTGTCTTGAACATAGAAGCCCAGGTATTTGGTGCGCTCGTCGAGACGCGAGGCGCCGGAGAAGTAATCAGCATCTGGCGCTCCCACCAGGTAATCGGAAAAGTCTACACCCGTCTCGTTTCCGGAGATAGCAATAAAGCCCGTGTTGATCCCGGCTGGGTATAGGTTCTTGACTTGGTCGTAATGCAAATCCGCTCCGAATTGGAGGTTGTGAAGCCCGACTGTCTTGAGCACATTGTCAATGAGTTGGAAGGCATTGTTGCTCTGGAACTGGGCACCGGTACTGGACCCGAAGGCAACATTGTTATTAAATGCGAAGATTGGAACGGCTTCCTGATTAGGGTCGACTACGACTGTACCGCCGGTGGCAGGGTTCGTGTTGAACCCCAGGCTGGACATCGTTACATGCTCGCCGCCAATACCTTGGTTTCCAGCCATGGTCACGCCGAGATAAACCAAGCGCATGTCATTGACTGTGGAACCGCCGAGGGGAGTCGTCAAGCCGACATTGGCCATCTGAGTTGTGCCGACATAGGCTGTCGAGAAGCCCGGCAGGGACGTGCCATACGGATTGGTCTGGTTGTATTTGTCGCGAAAATAGTATGCGAAGAGGCCGCCCAGGCGAGACTTGCCGTCGCCGCGCAGGCCGTATTTATCGTCGGTAAGCGTTACTGGGAGCGAATCTACGTAGGTTGCCCCCGAGGGAAAATATTTCAGGGTGGCCACTGCGACCGGATCCCAGGCGCTCTGAGGAATCACAGCATTGGGGAAGACGCACGCTGTGCTTGAGGGGTTAGCCGGGTCATAGTTTGAGTTGGTGCAGCCTGGGCTGTAATACGGTTCGCCCTTGTAGACGTTGTAGCCCAGCCTGTTGCTGAGGACCTGTGCCCATGGATTCGGCCCGGGATTTGAAACCACGGTCTTACCCACACCGAAGGACCCCCCATTTTGTGGCGTCTGATCAGACAAGTCTCCTGAGCGGTCCGTCGCAGAAGGCAACGGAAGAACCTGGGGACTTTGCGGGGCTATGCTTTGTCGAGTTCCCTGATAGTCTGCAAAAAAGAAGATCTTGTCTCTTCTGACTGGTCCGCCCACCGTTCCGCCGAATTGGTTCTGTTTGTAAGGCGATCGACTGGTCAAGTAATAATTCTTCGCATCCACATCGGTATTGCGAATGAATTCGAATGCATCGCCGTGGATCTTGTTGGTTCCGGACTTGGTGACCACATTGATCTGTCCGCCGCTGAAATCTCCATATTCGGCGTCAAAGTTGTTAGTGATCACTCGAAACTGCTCAATTGAGTCGAGGTTTGGGATGATCGCGGCAACACTCTGTACCGCTTCCTGGGCATCGGCCCCGTTCACCATGAATCCGTTGGCGCCCGGACGCCCGCCTTCGACGGATTGGGTGCCTGGGTTCAAGCTTCCAGAGACTGATCCGCCGCCGGGAGACGCCGTTTCACCGTTGGTGCTGGAATACCCCGTGATCGGCGAGACTCCCGGCTGCAGGGTCAGAAGGCTAAGATAGGATCGCCCATTGAGGGGCAGGGCTTCCATCTGGTCGCTTTCAACCACCAATCCCATCTGGCTGCTCTGGGTTTCCACCTGGAGTGCGTCGCTCGTGACCGAAATGGTGGTGTTTGCCGCTCCAAGCTCCATCCTGACATCGATGCGGAGCGCGGAGTTTACATCGATCTTGACCGCATTCTCCTGGAAGTCTCGAAAACCCTGCTGTTTGAAGGTGACATCGTATTTGCCTACCGCGAGAACTGGGAGGCTATAAAAGCCCTGGGCGTCAGACACGACCGTGCTCTGCACCCCGGTCTCCTGGTTGGTGGCAACCACGCTCGCGCCCACAAGGACTGCGCCATTTGGATCGGTGATCACTCCTGAGATGGAACCCGTGATATCCGCCCATGCGGCCGTGGCAACAACCAGGACGGCTGCATATGCACTCAGCGTCAAAACTAGCCTCAGAAAACGATTCACTGCATTCTCTCCTCTCATGACCCCTCTGGAATTGGTGTTGGACGAAGCCCCGACAGCAGGACCAGGCTGCAGGCTTTCTGGGCGTTCAAATTTTGTGGTTGAAAATCATGAAACGTTCGGATTAATGAGTTTTACGCCACTATTCGTACAGATGTCAAGAAATGTCGTTGTTAATAACGATTCGATACAATATACTGCACCTGCTGGAACTGAGATTCCGTCACGAATTTCTCTCCCCTGACCCGTGCCGGGCTACGGGCATGCTGGGGTGGCCCGCGCAGTGAAAGGTTAGATCTTTCCGCTGAATGCACCTTTAAACTTGTCTCTGCAAGGGAACCATGATTTCAAACTGCGGAAAAACCTTTTTATCCCAATGGATTATGGTGTCGGCGCTGCTCCTTCTCACGGGTACGGCAGCGTTGGCCCAGATGGAGGTTTCAACAACGCCGCGGCTCGTTACACCGGCGTTGGAGCAGAAGGTCGGCGCCATGGTGAAGAGGCTCAGCATTCAGCAAAAGATCGATTTGCTGGGGGGCGCCGATGGCATGTCTATTCGCAGCGTGCCGGACATCGGACTGCCGTCGCTGCGGATGTCAGATGGTCCGATGGGTGTACGTTCATGGGGTTTTTCGACGGCCTATGCAGGCGGCATCGGCCTCGCGGCGAGTTGGGATACGGAGCTGGCGCAGCGAGTGGGGGTGATGCTGGGCCACGACGCCCGTGCGCGGGGGGTAAGTTTTCTGCTTGGGCCTGCGGTGAACATTTATCGCGCGCCCATGAACGGCCGCAACTTTGAGTATTTTGGAGAAGATCCGTATCTTGCCGGCCAGATTGCCGTTGGCTATATCCAGGGCGTGCAGAGCCAGGGGGTAGTGGCCACCGTGAAACACTACGCAGCGAACAACTCAGAATTCGATCGGCACCGCGTTAACTCGATCGTTGATGAGCGCACGCTGCGTGAAATCTATCTGCCGGCGTTTGAGGCAGCAGTGAAGCAGGGGCATGTAGGCGCTGTAATGGATTCCTACAACCTGATCAACGGGGAATACGCCACACAAAATGTATTCCTGAATAACCAGGTACTCAGGGATGAATGGGGGTTTCAAGGGATACTGATGTCCGACTGGGGCGCGACCTATGACGGTGTGGCGGCGGCAAATGCCGGGCTCGACCTTGAAATGGGCAACGCGGAATTCATGAACGCGAAGACACTGATGCCGGCCATTCAGAATGGCAAAGTCTCCCTGGCCGTCATCGATGAAAAGGTCCGGCGTATTCTGCGGACGGCCATGCAATTCGGGTTCTTTGATCGCAGTCAAACGGATGCGACGATCCCTCTTTTTAATCCTGCGGCGGACGACGTGGCCTTGCAGTCGGCGGAAGAAGGCGCTGTTCTGCTGAAGAATGACGGGAATCTGCTGCCTCTGAATCCGCGTACCGTCCGTTCGATTGCGGTGATTGGGCCCGATGCGTATCCTGCGGTACCAGGCGGCGGAGGCAGTTCTCAGGTATCGGCGTTCGCGCCGGTCAGCTTGATGACCGGCTTGAGTCAGGCTCTCTATCCGAAGGGTATCAAGGTCTATTGGAGTTCCGGGATCAAGACCCCGTCGGACATTTTTTCCAATACGCGATGGTGCGCCGATCCGGGTTGCAAACAGACCGGACTTGTGCGCGGTGAGTACATCGACAAAACGAATGTAAAGACTTCTTCCGGCCAGGACGACCAGGTCAACAGCTGGCAGAATCCGGGAGGCGATGACTGGAACCCGGGATATCGGCGCGTGGAGTGGGATGGCTACTACATTCCCAAAGCCTCAGGAGCCTACCGTGTGGTAGCGGCAACGGTGGGAGAAGACAGCTATACGCTGCTGCTCAACGACAGGAAGATTCTTGAAGTGCCTGTGCATCAGAACGGCCAGGCGCCGCAGTCCGCTTTGATCACTCTCGAAGCAGGCAAAGCAGCAAAAATCCGGTTCATTTATTGGCCGATGACCGAGCAGAAAACCGCGGGTCTGGGTGTGATTCCCGAAGGTGAGGTCTTAGACTCGGAGGCCGCCCGGCTTGCAAAAATGGCCGATGTTGCCGTCGTTGCGGTTGGCTTTAGTCCGAGTGGGGAAGGGGAGGGTCTCGACCGCACCTATCAGCTTCCGTTTGGGCAGGAGCAGTTGATTCAGGCTGTCGCGGCTGCCAATCCGCACACCATCGTCACTTTGACGGCGGGCGGCAGCGTCGCCACGAACGATTGGCTCGATAAGGTCCCGGCGCTGTTGCATACCTGGTATGGCGGACAGGAGGCCGGCAACGCACTAGCGAAGATACTCTTGGGGGATGTCAACCCTTCGGGCAAACTGCCCATGAGCTGGGAGCGAAAGCTCGAGGACAACCCAACCTATAAGAATTACTACGAAGCCCCGGGCACCAAAGACGTGAAATATGCGGAAGGCATTTTTCTAGGCTACCGGTACTACGACAAGAGCGAAGTGAAACCGCTCTTTCCGTTTGGCTTCGGCCTTTCTTACACTAGCTTCGCTTTCAGCAACCTGACGGTCTCTTCTGAGAATGCCTCCGGGAACAGCGGCGTGAACGTGAGTTTCGACGTCATGAATACCGGCACGCGCGCCGGCGCGGAGGTTGCCCAGGTCTACGTGGGCGAGCCTGCTGCAAGCGTGCCTCGTCCTGTCAAGGAACTGAAGGGTTTTTCGCGCGTCATGCTGGAACCGGGCGAGTCGCGCCGTATCACGGTGACGCTGGACCGGCGAGCGATGGCGTATTGGGACATCGGCTCGCACGACTGGAAGGTCGATGGCGGCAGGTTCGTTGTATACGTCGGGGATTCGTCGCAACATCTTCCGCTGCAAGGAACCTTTGCGATCCAGTAGCGCGGCGCCAAAGATCCCGTCCGATGGATGGAGCTCAAGGTAGCGCCGAGCATTGGACGCGGATGGCTTGAAACCGGTTGTGAATTAGGAGACTACAAATGAAAGTTACGTTTCTGTCGTTTTTGATGCTCATCGCGTGCGCACCTGGGATCCAGGCTCAAGATCCGGCGTCGCACGTAAATCCATTCATCGGAACACAGATCAGTTCGCAACAGGATTTTGGGAACACATCGCCAGGCGCTACTCTGCCCTTTGGCATGCTTTATTGGAGTCCCGACCCCGCCAGCGGCCAGTTTTACAACTACAAAGAGCCCATTACCCGCGGGTTCAGCCTGACGCATCTGAGCGGACCGGGCTGCGGTGTCGCCGGCGACGTGCCGATTCTGCCCATGCTTGGAATACCTCAGTATCCCCCGCCAGTAAGTTCAACGCCGTACAAGGCAGGATTCACGCATGATGGGGAGGTCGCACAGCCCGGTTACTACGCAGTCAAACTGAATTCAGGGATTCGCGTGCAACTGGCCGCAGCCTTGCGCTCCGGGATCGCCGAATTCACCTACCCGGCAGGCTCCGATGCGCACACGGTGCTGTTCGATCTGAGCAGGAACCTCACAGAGGTAAATGACGCAGAGATTGCCATTCAAGGGCGAAAGGTATCGGGTTGGGTTTCGAGCGGGGGCTTTTGCTCAACGGGGAACCGGTACAAAATCTACTTTGTACTAAAGACGGACGCGACCCCGGTTTCCACCGGGTCGTTTGACGAACTGGCCGTGAAGTCGGGCGTCACTTCCGGGAACGGTCCACGCACGGGCGTATACCTTAGCTTTGATTCGGTTACGACAACGGTCCGCGTGAAGGTGGGCATTTCTTACGTGAGCATCGCGAATGCGGAGATGAACCTGGATCGTGAGATTCCCGGATGGGGCGTCGATGAAGTGCGCCGGGGCGCTAGAGCGGCATGGAATGCCGTGCTGAGCCATGTTCAGGTGACGGGCGGAAGCGACGCGCAGCAAGCTGTGTTCTATACCGCGCTTTATCACGCGATGCTGCACCCTTCAGTTTTCAACGACGTGAATGGCGAATACATCGGCTTTGACGATAAGGTCCATAGGGCCGAGGGTCGCGTCCAGTATGCGAACTACTCTGGGTGGGACATCTACCGGAGCCAGGTACAGATGATCACCATGCTGCTGCCGGACGTGGGTAGCGACATTGCAGAGTCGCTGGTTGCAGATGCACAACAGGGTGGAGGATTGCCAATCTGGCCGGTGGCCAACGACGAGAGCGGCGTGATGGCCGGCGATCCCTCTGACGGAATCATCGCAAGCATCTATGCGTTTGGCGGCCGCAACTTCGATACCGGAAGCGCACTCAAGGCGATGCTGCATGGAGCGACAGATCCGGATGCGCACGTTCGTCTTTATACCGAGCGGCCCGGGCTGGCCGAATACTTGAGCAAGGGGTATATCGCGAACACGGAGGAAACCGGCGGAGCTGCTTCTGTGACCCTCGAAGATACCAATGCGGATTTTGCAATCGCGCGCTTTGCCAAGGCAACGGGCGAAACACAGATCGAACAACAGTTCATGGTACGGTCCGCCTATTGGCACAACATCTTCGATCCGGAGACGAAGTACATTCGCGCACGCGGATCCGACGGAAGGTTTCTGCCGGACTTCGATGCGGGGAAAACGAATGGCTTTGTTGAAGGGAATTCGGCGCAATATACCTGGATGATTCCATACGATCTTCACGGCGTGGTCGATGCAATTGGCGGCCCAACGGTTGCGAAGCAACGCCTCGATCAATATTTCAGCCAATATGGTTCAATGGCTCATCAAGGACCCTATTTTTTCATCGGAAATGAGCCCAGCTTCGGCGACCCGTGGGTTTATAACTGGGCTGGCTATCCATGGCGGACGCAGGAAGTGGTGCGCAAGACGCTCGGCGATCTCTTCGCAAACACACCCGATGGCGAGCCGGGCAATGATGACCTTGGAGCAACCTCATCGTGGGTCGTCTTCGGCTATCTCGGATTCTATCCGCAGATTCCCGGGGTCGGCGGCGTGACGACCAACAGCCCAGTCTTCCCCCAGGTCACGTTGCTGTTTGGGAAGCATCCCGTGCGGATTGTCGCAGCGGGCGCGCCAGAAAAGCTATACGTCAAGAGCATTGCTTTGGATGGAGCGCCTATAAGGAACTGGTGGATCGACTGGGATCAGCTTGCAAAGGCCAAGGAACTTGTGTTCACCATGACGGATACGCCCAACATGGATGCCGCCGAACTGCCGCCATCTTTTCCAGCCTCCAAGCAGGTGGTTCAGTGAGGACGCAAGCGGTATCGCTCTCCGCGTTGGCCTTTCTGACTGCGGCCTGTCTGTGTCTGTCGGCAAACGCTGGACAAGGTGAACTCGGCAGCATGGTGTGGCGCATCGGGAGTTTCGATCGCTCTTCGATCGAGTTTGCAGGTGGATCTCCAGACAGGCCGGTGAGCTTTGTGATTGGGCAAAGCAACCCCGCAAAAGATTGGTACGCTGTGCAACCGGTCGAGATCACTTCAGGTTCGATGGAGCAGAATGTGGCCAACGGTTCTGCTCCATGGGCCATCCGCTTTTCATTGTCGAATTCGCCAGCGCCGACCTACATCTTTCATGTAGCACTGCTGGTCGAAAGCACCAGCGTGCCCACCCTGCGGGTTTCGATCAATGGAAAGCGCGGAAAGTTCTATCTTCATCCCCGCTTGGACTTTGAGAACGGCGATCAGAACAGCGCCTCTGATTCGGTCTATTCCCACGACGACGTGCAATTTGAATTCCCTGGAGGCTATTTGCATCCGGGTGTCAACACCATAACCTTGCAGGCTGCTGAAGAATCGACGCAGCATGTTCCAGATGCGGGTTTGACCTATGATGCAATCGCGCTGAACAGCAGCCCGAACAGTTTTCACGCGCAGAAATCTTCCGCACAAATCGTCCCCACCATTTTCTATACGGAGCAGGGAAGAGAGCTTCAGGAAATTGCCGAAGTGTTTCTACGTTCTGCCGGACCTTTCAGGCGGAGCGCAAGCATGGATCTGACCATCAGCGGCAGGCACTATCGTCAAGCCATCGTTGGGAAGGAGGATTTCGGCGAAGAGAGGCTGGAGTTCGCATTGCCGGAGTTCACGGCAAAGACCCGTGCGCAGCTGCGATGGAACGTCGATGGACATCCGCGGAGCAAGAAAGAATCGATTGATCCGGCGAAAAAATGGACCTTGTATATGGTGCCGCATATCCATCTCGATGTCGGATACACGGACTACCAAGCCAAAGTCGCGGCAATTCAAAGCCGGGTTATCGATGAAGCTCTGGAAATTACCGGGAAGCATCCTGATTTCCGCTTCAGCTTGGACGGAGAATGGTCGCTGGAGCAGTTTCTGAAGACGCGGACTCCGGCCGAGCAAAAGGCGGCAATTACCGCCATTCAAAACGAGCATCTCTTCGTTCCCGCGCAATATGCGAGTCTTCTCACCGGTTTTCCTACGGCAGAAACGCTGATCCGCTCACTTTATGCCAGCGCCAACTTCAGCCGCGCGCATGGAACACCCTTTAATTATGCAAACATCACAGACGTCCCATCGTACTCGTGGTCTTATGCTTCCATCCTTGCTTCGGCGGGTATTCAGGAACTTGTTGCTGGCAGTGATGTCTATCGCGGGCCGGTGCTCCTGCAGGGCCACCTGAACGAAAGCTCTCCGATGTGGTGGCAGGGTCCTGACGGCCAGAAGGTTCTGCTCTGGTACTCACGCCATTACCAGCAGATGCAGTTTCTCTTTGGCCTCCCTCCGGTCGTCTCTGCCGGACGCGAGTCCCTGCCGTTATTCCTCCAGCAATACGAACAGCCAGACTACCGTGCGGATGCCGCCATGATCTTCGGAACTCAGGCGGAGAACAGTGATCTCTTTCCCCAACAGGCGGAACTTGTGGGCGAGTGGAACAAGGTCTACGCCTATCCTCGTCTGCAGTACGCAGGATTTCATGACGCGCTCCAAAATATCGCAAGCCAATTTGGCGACGATCTTCCCGTCGTACGAGGAGATGGAGGGCCTTATTGGGAGGATGGCATTGGGTCCGATGCCCAGTATGCCACGCTGGAACGTGAGAACGAGGCGAGGGGACCTTCGGCGGAGAAACTGGCCACGTTGGCCTCATTCGTCGACCCGCGCCTGGCGGTAGACAAGACGGATCTGGATGAGATGTGGACCAGCATGCTGCTGATGGACGAGCACACCTGGACTTCCGGCAACAGCGTCGACGACCCGGCCAGCGATCAGGCGGTGGAACAACTGTCGGTCAAGGATCAGAACGCCGTCAAGGCAAACCACCAACTCCATTTTGTGATGGAAAACAGCATGGCTGGCATCGCGGACTCGATCTCCGCCGGCGCAAATAGCCTGCTCGTTTTCAATACGCTGAATTGGAAGCGAAGCGGGTTTGTAACTCTGGATGTGGACAATTGGCGCGCTCAGATTGTCGATAAGTGCACTGGACAGGTGGTCCCGCTGGAAATCATTGGCGGCGGAAAGGATTTCCGGCGCGTCCGTTTTCTTGCGCGGGAGATTCCTGCAGTCGGCTACAAGGTTTATCTGCTGCGCGAAACGGACAAAGCCCCTGACCCGGCGCCAACGGAGCAGCGAACCGTTCTGGAGAGTCCGTATTATCGCGTAACTCTGGATACTGCTGGCGGAGCGGTGCGAAGCATCTATGACAAGCTACTGCAACACGAACTGGTTGACCAGACCAGCCCCTATCGGTTCGGGCAATATCTCTACGTGACCGGGGGCGATCTGGCGCCCAATACGCTGCTCCAGTACAGTCGCGTTTATCCCCAGCCCAAGCTTGAAATTCATTCCTCTCAGAACGGCAGTTTGGTGTCCACAACGCGCACACCGTGGGGATGGGTGGCGCGCCTAAAGAGTACTGACACAAACACGCCTGCAGTTACAACCGAGATACGACTCTTCGACGATGAGAAGAAGATCGAACTTGTGGAAGAAGTGGACAAGACCGCAGTGGACGCCAAAGAAGCGGTCTACTTTGCGTTTCCTTTCTCAATGGATCGGCCCAGGTTCCAATACGAGATTCAGAGCGGGGTTGTGGATCCTGCCCGTGATCTGTACGCCGGAGCGGGCCATGAGTGGTTTTCGATGCAGCATTGGGTCTCGGTCGACCAGGATGGAGTTTCGGGCACGGTGATGCCTCTCGATGCAGCACTGGTCACTTTGGGCGATATCAATCGCGGCTCGTGGCCGTCCGAATTTGGCCAGCGCCCGGGAACGATCTTCTCTTACGTCATGAACAACTACTGGAACACTAATTTTCGGGGAGCACAGGGAGGCGTATTCCGATTCCGCTACGTCATTACCAGCGGGGCAACAACCAGTTCCACGCAGCTTAGCCGCATGGGTTGGGAAGAGATGACGCCACTGGAGAGCGACCTGATCACCTCCCAGGACAAGGCGCTGGACGCACCCCAGACCCTGAGTGGGACCCAGGAAAGCTTCCTCAACATCGACGACCCGGATCTGCTGCTTGAAACATGGAAACCCAGTGAAGACGGCAACGGAACAATCCTGCGTTTCCTGGATCTTGGCGGTGAAACCCGGACAGTCACCGTGGATCTACCACTCCTGAAGCTCAAGGAAGCATGGCGGACAGACGCAGTGGAGAGAGATCAGTTGCCGTTGTCGTTATCTGGAACTCACAGTTTCCAGTTCACGACCCGTCCACATGAAATTGTGACAGTTCGAATCTTGGCAGAAGGCCTGACGCAAGCACATGCCATTTGAGCCAAGCGAGACCCCGGCGCGAATTTCACGGTGCCTATTTCTGTGCCCATGCTCGTTCAAAATGGGGCACAATCCTTGCGGTATGGATAGCAGTCAGCAATTTTCACTCGGACCGTAAACGTATCTTGTATAGAGGTTTATAGTAACCGATAGCAGCAGGAGGGTCGGCAAGTTCGGTGGCTCTTAACCGACAGATTGTAGGTTCGATTCCTACCGCGTCCACCATAGAATCAACAACTTAGCTGGATTCGCGCTCTGCTTGCGCTCCATTGCTTTGGAATGCAAACTCAGCGACCCTTAAGGCCGCTCCGGCGCGCAAGCGGATAAACTCGCGTTCGAACCCGGCGATCCGGCAAAGAGGTTCATCATCATTTTGCCGGTGTGTGTGACAGCGCCGGCCCGGATGGACAGGCCAAATGAATCCGCACACCCTGAACCACGCGGTTGATGACACCGTCGGGGCTGGGGTTATCGGGGTTCAGCCCGATGCGCAAGCTCAAATGATAGCCGAGCAACTGCGGGCCCGCAATCTCATACGGTGTGCGCAGCGCGTCGTTTTCCCGCGGGGCAATGGCAGGAATGACCTCATCGAATACACCTTCCGATTCGGCTGGATCGACGATGCCGGCCAAGTATCCGATCTTCTTCGCACGAAGCTCAAGGATCAGATCTGCCTCATAGAAGCGGCGCACCGGATCGCTGGATAACAAGCACAGGACAAGGGTATCGGACTTGACGAAAGACATGGGGCCATGGCGAAGCCCAAGATACGTCTCCGTGACGACGGGGAAGCGGCCTGCGGTCATCTCGAGCATCTTCAGTCCGGCTTCCCGCGCCCAGCCAAGCGAGGGCGATGAGGACAAAACCACGACGCGGTCGCGGATGCGAGCCGCCAGGCGCTGGCATGCTTGATCGATCTCGGGCAACAATGCGGCGGCGCGCCTGCTGTACACATCGACCGTAGCCGCTGCCGCACCGGGCTGAGCCAGAACAAGTCCGGCGAGGACCAGGTTGGAAAACGAGCTGGTCATCACAAGACTGTGCTCGTTGGTGCGCGGGTCAAGGACAATCAGCCCGTCAAGCTCCGCGTGAGACAATGCCCCGTTTTCATTGCAGACAATGGCCAACTGCAGGATGTCCGGGCGAAGGGCGCGAACGCACTCGACAACAGCAGCGCTTTCCGGACTATCGCCGGACCGGGCCAGGGAGATCACGGCGTCCACCCCGTACAGGTAACGTCCTGCATCGGCCAGCAGGTCGGTTGTAGGAACGGCAACTGCCCGGGGCCACGCCGTGGCGATGGCGCTGGCCGCATAGGCCGAGGTGCCCGCTCCGGTCAGCAAGACACGAGCCTGTTGCAGCCTGGTCGGCAGTTGCAACCGTTCCGATGCGGCGCGAACCCGTTCCAGGGTGATTGGCCAAAGAAGAGGCTGCTGCAGAATTTCCTGCAAAGTGTGTGGGGGGGCGGCGTGGAGGCTAGTCGCAGCGGGCATCGGTGATTCCTTTAGCATGCAAACTCCATTTCTTGTTGGAGCGAGGTCAACGCAGCGGAAAAAGTCTTCCCGCGAATCGAATGCTCTACATACGAAATATTTCGCAAGCTTAAAATTGGATTACGCAAACGTCAAGACTTTCACTTGACAAATATCGAAGATGTTGCGTAAAAATGCTCATGCAGAGCGAAAATCCGCGAAGGATCCTGCCGTTGTGTCTTCCTTCTTGTGGAGGTAGCTTTTCCTGGCGCGGGGGAAGACGCAGGCGCTCATGCGGTGCGAAATCGTCTTCCGGCTGATCAACTGCAATCCGTAAGGGGTGTCGGTATGTTAACAACAATCGGTAGACTGCGCGCACTTTGTCTTGTCTTGTTTCTTGTGGCCGGCTATCCTCTCGCGGCGCAGCCGGATGGCCGGGTTGTGGAGCTGAAGGGAAAGGTCCTGTCCGTCAGCATCAACGCCGACGGCTCCTACTCCCTATCGCAGTCCGGCATATCGGGAACGGTGCTGCGCTCCGATGTAGAGGCCGACGCGGACTCCAAGGTGCTGCGATCGCTGGAGTATCCCCAACACAAGACCATGCAGTCTGAGTTTCATGACCAATTCGGTTCAGGGTCGCAGTTGACCGTAACCTACACGGGACTTCCGGAGACACCCGATCTGGTTTGTATTTTCCGGCTGTATCTGGATCAGCCATGGGGCGACTTACAAGTCAAGGTGGTCAATACCACGGAGAGGGCGATCACTGTTCAGACGATCCGGAGCCTTCACGCAACGGATGCTCCGGTCGTCAACCTGGGCGGCCCGGCCTCCGCCGACCGCATTCTTTCCGACAGTTACAGCGAAGACAGGCCCCAGTTGGCGATTCTTGACCTGGGCAACGGTCGAAAGGGAATGCACCGTGCGGTGGGAAGCCAGCTTATCTACAACCGCCAGAGCGGTCAAAGCTTATTCCTCGGCGCACTTACTTCTGACCGGCTCTTGACTATCTTCCACCTGAAAGAGCAAACCGCGGGCGGCACGGCGCAGATCCTTTCCTATGAAGCCGAGGCCACGGGCACGACCGAAATCATGAAAGAGGAATCGCTCAGGCATTCGCCTGCCGCTGAACAGGTCAGTCTGAGCCTTCCTGTCGGTCCCGGGGATAGCCTGTCTTCCGAACGGCTCATGTTCGCTGTCGGCACCGACTATCACGCGCAGTTGGAGCAGTATGGACGTGCAGTCGGGTTGCTGCATACGGCTCGAATCAACACGCCGACTCCAATCGGGTGGTGGAGTTGGACTGCCTATTATTTTGGACTCAACCAGGGAACCGCCATAACGAATGCGGAGTGGCTGGGAGAAAATCTGAAGCAAAGTGGGTATAGCTACTTTCAGATCGATGAAGGATACCAATACGCACGCGGTGAATACTCAACGCCCGACGTAAATCTGTTTCCTCGGGGGTTGGGGTACGTAGGAGATGTGGTGCGCCGCAATGGCATTACATTCGGGGTGTGGACGGCGCCGTTCGAAGTGTCGGAGCGCGCATGGGTGTATCAGAATCATAAAGACTGGTTGCTGCATAATGCCGCTGGCCATCTGATCCACATTGGCACCGTTACAGACCACAATGATCTCCTCTATGTGCTGGATACAACCAACCCTGGCGCCCAGGACTACCTGCGGCAGACCTACACCGCCATTTATAACTGGGGCGTCCGCTTTATCAAAATGGATTTCATGGATGACTCAGCCGTCGAAGGTTCCTACTATCGCCCCAACACGACTGCCCTGGAGGCGCAACGGATTGGCCTGAAGATCATTCGCAGCACTCTGGGAGAAGATGTCGTTCTCGACAAGGACGGGAGCCCCATGCTCAACCCTGTCGGGATTGTGGATACGGGCCGCATCTCTCAAGACACGGGACATACCTTCGAAGCCTCCAGAGACGCCGCCTCGGGTATTGCTGCGCGCTACTACATGAATCGCAATTTCTTTGTCGCCGATCCGGACGCGTTTAGTGTCTCCACTCAAACTGTCGATGATCAGTCATGGCACGGAGGAAGGCGTCGGCTCACCTTGGAGGAGGCAAAGGTTTCGATAGCCCTGGCGGCGGTGGCAGGGGGCATGTTCGAGCTTGGAGACGATCTTCCCACCCTGGGAGCTTCCCAGGAACGGTTGTCGCTGGTAAAGAACACAGACCTGATTGACATCGCCCGTCTCGGCCGTGCCTCCACACCCACCGATCTGATGACCTATACGGCGAGCGATGTGCAACCGAGCATCTTTCTGTTGAAGGAAGACAATCGCCAATCCATTCTTACCATCTTCAATTGGACCGAGGGGAAACTCAAGCGCACCGTCGATCTGAAGAGTCTTGGTTTGAAGGAAGCAGGCCAATACCAGATCGCGGAAGTGTTCGGCGATCAAAGCTGCTGCAGCAATTCCTCGGACACGATCGATCTAGTTCAGCCGGCCCACTCTGTGCGCATGTTCAAGCTGATTGACAATGCTGTCCCTGTTACTGCGCCTGGATTCGAGGTGCACTCAGCAGCCGCAGGAAAGGCGGGGGAGACGTTAACCTTCAGCGCCATGGGGGTACCGGCTGAGGCGCCCGTGCTGACGTGTCGCTGGGAGTTCGGCGATGGATCCACGCAGGAAGGGATGAACGTTCACCACGCATACACTCAGCCAGGTGAATATCATGTGCATGTAAC